>WNFV01000022.1_pt1 | contig 147348 bp, 130 predicted proteins | sample 5400101 | NCBI WGS metagenome assembly WNFV01 (sample SAMN13153361, study PRJNA577476) | soil metagenome | isolation source: 115 cm soil or saprolite under grassland replicate 1 | place: USA:California | collected 2016-06-15 | reverse complement strand
TCGCGGGGAAAACCGGCACCGCCGCGAAGCTCGTCAACGGGCATTACTCGACATCCGACTACAACGCGTCGTTCGTCGGCTTTCTGCCCTCTCGCGATCCCGCAGTGGCCATCATCGTCGTCACCGATTCGCCGCACGCGGGACCGACGACGGGCGGAGCAGTGTCGGCGCCGGTGTTCAAGAGAATCGCAGAAGCGACGCTCCGGTATCTCGGCGTGGCGTCCACGATCAATCCGGCGCCGCCGGTTCTCGTCGCGCGCCACGATGGCGTCGCATCCATTCCGGCGAGCGCCGCCGAATCGGCCCAGCCGGTCGTGACGCTCATTGCAGACGGACCACCAGGAACCGTTCCGGATGTGCGTGGCATGAGCGCGCGCGACGCGGTCCGGAAGCTCGTGAAGTTCGGGATGAACGCGCGGCTCGGCGGCGACGGGTTCGTCGTAGCGCAGGACCCGGCCCCCGGCACGCCGATCGACGCCGACACCGTCTGCCATCTCGTCCTCGAGCGGTCGCCACTGCGGCGGGCGAGCGACGTGGGACAGCCATGACCTGGGCCGAGCTGCGCCACACGCTGGACAAGCACGGGCTCTTGAGGAAGGGCGATGCCGAGCGCGTCGCCGCCGCTGCCGGCATGGTGTCCGGCATTGCGTACGATTCCCGCGCGATCACACCGGGCCAGGTCTTCGTGGCGCTCAGAGGTTTGCACGCGGACGGCGTGTCGTTCGCGCACGATGCGATCGCCCGCGGGGCGTCGGCCGTCGTGTCCGAACAACCGCCGGCCGGGGACGTTCACATCCCATGGGCGATTGTCGATGACGCGCGCGCGGCGCTTGCCGTGCTGGCGACGACGTTTTACGGGCATCCGAGCGGGGAGATGCAGGTCGTCGGCATCACGGGCACCAACGGGAAGACGACGACGGCGTACCTCCTGGCGTCGATCTTCGAAGCCGCGGGCGTCCGCTGCGGCATTCTCGGCACGGTCGCGTACCGCATCGGCGACGAACAGCGCGAAGCCACGCGCACAACGCCTGAGGCGCCCGAGGTGCAGGCGCTGTTGCGCGAGATGGTCGATCGCGGCTGCCGCGCCTGCGCCATGGAAGTCTCTTCCCACGCGCTGTCGCTCAAGCGTGTGGAGGGGACGACGTTTGCGGCCGGCGTCTTCACGAATCTCACGCGGGACCATCTCGATTTTCACGCGGACATGGACGAGTACTTTCGCGCGAAGCGGCGGCTCTTCGAGATGCTGCCTCGCGACGCGCCAAGCCTGCTGAACGTGGATGATCCACGCGGCGCGGCGCTCGTCGACGCGGGCGGGCGGGCGGTGACCTATGCCATCAGCCGTCCAGCCGACATTACGCCCGGCCCGGTGTCGTTTTCCCTGCAGGGCCTGACGTTCGACGTCCGTACTCCTCGCGGCGGGCTCCGCGTCCGCTCCGCGCTCGTCGGCCGTCCGAACGTTTACAACATCCTGGCCGCGGTTTCGACGGCGACGGCGCTCGACGTGCCCTTCGACGCGATCGAACGAGGCGTCCGCGCGCTTCAGGGCGTGCCTGGCCGGTTCGAAGTGGTCTCCGGCCCGAAGGACGAGGTCACCGTCGTCGTGGACTACGCGCACACCGACGATGCGCTGCGAAACCTGCTGGAGACGGCGCGTCCGCTCGCGAAGGGACGCCTCGTCACGGTATTCGGCTGCGGTGGGGATCGCGACCGGACGAAGCGGCCGCTGATGGGAGCGGTTGCCGGCCGGTTGAGCGACCTGATTGTGATTACGTCCGACAACCCGCGCAGCGAGGATCCGCAGCGGATCATCGAAGAAATCCGGCTCGGCCTGACACCCGACACGCGCCGTGACAGCGCGCAGCGGCTCCTGACGATCGTCGATCGTCGCGCCGCGATTGCGAAGGCCGTCGAGCTGGCGGGGCCCGGCGATCTCGTGCTGATCGCCGGCAAGGGCCACGAGAAGTACCAGGTGATTGGCGACCGCACGCTGCCCTTCGACGATGTCGCCGTCGCGCGTGAGGCGCTGGCGCGGCGACGCACGAACTCGGGCGTGGTGTAAGGGCGCGGTTTTTTTGTGAGCGATATCCGGCTGACGGCGGCATGGGTCGCCGACGCGATGGCCGGAACGATCGTCGCCGGCGACGCGGCACGTGAGTTCGCGGGGGTGTCGATCGATACGCGGGCCCTGGCGGCCGGCGACCTGTTCATCGCCATCCGTGGTGAGCGGTTCGACGGCGCCGATTTCGCGGACGCGGCGATCGCGGCGGGAGCGGCGGGCCTCGTCGTGCCCCGCGGCCGTGGACGCCTCCGAGTCGACGCGGGAGTCGTCGCCATCGAAGTGGACGACACGACCGCGGCGCTGCAGGCGCTCGGCAACGCGATACGGCGGGAATCGGGGGCGAAGGTCGTGGCCATTACCGGAAGCGCCGGAAAGACCACGACCAAGGAAGTGACCGGCGAGTTTCTGGCGACGCGCTATCGCGTGGTCCGCAACCGCGGAAACTTCAACAACCACATCGGGCTGCCGCTGTCGCTCGTCGACCTGCGCCAGCGGCCGGAGATCGCCGTCGTCGAACTGGGGATGAACCACGCGGGAGAGATCAGCACGCTCGTCCGCATTGCTGAACCGGACGTGCGGGTGTGGACGAACGTCGGCGAAGCGCATGTCGGCTTCTTCGCCTCGCTCGACGCGATCGCCGACGCGAAGGCGGAGATTCTCGAACGGGCATCGACGGAGACCGTGCTCGTCGCGAACGCGGACGACGAACGAATCGCGGCGCGGGTCGGACCGTTTCCCGGCCGCGTCGTGACGTTCGGGATCGATCGCGATGCCGACGTTCGAGCGACGGCGGTGGTCAATCGCGGCGTCGAGGGGACGAGCGCGCATCTCCAAACGCCGCGGGGCGACGTCGACGTCACGACACCGCTCATCGGCCGCGCGAACCTGGCGAACGTGCTGGCCGCGGCCGCGGTGGCGCTGGAGTGCGACGTGCCGCTGGCGACGATTGCGGAAAAGGCGGCGACGCTCCGCCCCGCGTCGCGCCGCGGCGACGTGGTCCGGTTGGCGGGTGGCGTCATCGTGATCGACGACAGCTACAACGCGAACCCGACGGCAACGAAAGGTGCCGTCGAAGTGCTTGCGGCTGCGGCGGCCACGCGGCGTGTGGCCGTGCTCGGCGAGATGCTCGAGCTCGGCGACCGCGCGATCGATTTTCACGAGGAGGTGGGCAGGGCCGTCGCGAGCGCCGGTATCGATGTGCTGTTCGCCATCGGCGGCGCCCCGGCGATGGCGCTCGCGGCGGCAGCGGTCGCAGCCGGCATGGAGCGGGGACGCGTGCGGCATGTTCCCACGAGCGACGGCGCAGCGCCTGAAGTCGCAGCCCTCGTTCGCGAGGGCGACGTGGTGCTCGTCAAGGGATCGCGCGGCGTGAAGACGGATCGCGTGGTGGAACGGCTGAAGACGGATCGCGGCTGATGCTCTTTTATCTGCTGTTTCATCAGCTGTATCCGCGGACGCAGCTGTCGGTGCTGAACGTGACGCGCTACATCACGTTTCGCACGGCTGCCGCAAGCCTGTCCGCGCTCGCGATCAGCCTGATTCTGGGGCCCTGGATGATCCGCAAGCTGCGGGAGTTCCAGATCGGGCAGGTGATTCGACAGGAAGGTCCGCAGACGCATCGCCCCAAGGCGGGGACGCCGACGATGGGCGGTCTGCTGATCCTGACGGCGTCGCTGGTGCCGACGCTGCTGTGGGCGGATTTGACGAACGTGTATGTATGGATTGCCGTGCTGACGACGGCCGGATTCGGCGCGATCGGGTTCGCGGACGATTACCTGAAGATCGTCCGGCGTTCGCATCACGGCCTGAGGCCGCGCTACAAGATTGGCTGGCAGGTGCTGATTGGCACCGCGGTCGGCATTCTGCTGCTCATCCTCGCGCACCAGGGCGTGTACAACACCCGCCTCGTCTTTCCGTTCTTCAAACGGCTCGTGCCGGATCTCGGCTGGTGGTACCTGATGTTCGCCGTCTTTGTGCTGACGGCCGAGTCGAATGCGGTGAACCTGACCGATGGTCTCGACGGTCTCGCCATCAGCATCTTCGCGATCGCGGCGGCCGCCTACACCGCGCTCGCCTACGTCACGGGGCACCGCGTGTTCGCCGAGTACTTGCTGCTCGTGCGCTTTCCGCTCGCGGCGGAGCTGACGGTCTTCTGCGGCGCCCTTGTCGGCGCGTCGCTCGGATTCCTTTGGTACAACTCGTACCCCGCCGAAATCTTCATGGGGGACGTGGGGTCGCTCGCCCTGGGCGCCGCGCTCGGCACCGTGGCGATTCTGATCAAGCAGGAGCTGCTGCTGGTGATGGTCGGCGGCGTCTTCGTGCTCGAAGCGCTGTCGGTCGTCATTCAGGTCGGGTACTTCCGCCTGACCGGCGGACAACGCGTGTTCCGGATGGCGCCGCTCCATCACCATTTCGAGTTGATCGGCTGGAGCGAGCCGAAGGTGATCACGCGGTTCGTGATTCTCGCAATCATCTTCGCGCTGACCAGTCTGGCCACGCTGAAGCTTCGCTAGGGATTAGGGATTTGGGATTCGACGTCACAGGCAAGCGCGTAACCGTCGCCGGCGCCGCGCGCAGCGGACTTGCCGCCGCGGAGTTGCTGGCGCGTCGAGGCGCGGCGGTCACGTTGTCGGAGACGCGCGCCGACGCGGCCGACAGCGCGCCGCTGCGCCGCCTCGGTGTGCGCCTGGAGCTTGGCGGCCATCACATGGCCACCTTCACCGAGAGCGATCTCGTCGTTCTGAGCCCGGGCGTTCCGCCGGAACAGCCGGTGGTGCAGGCGGCGCGGGCTCGAGGCGTGCCGGTTATCGCGGAAATCGAGCTTGCCTCACGGTGGCTGCTGGGCCGCGTGATCGCCATCACCGGCACAAAAGGGAAGTCGACGACGACCGCGTTGACCGGGCGGATTCTGGAAACGGCGGGCTTCAAGGTCACCGTCGGCGGCAACATCGGCTCGCCGCTCAGCGCTCAAGTCACGGCGTCGACGCCCGACACCTTTCACGTCGTCGAGACGAGCAGCTTTCAGCTCGAACAGATCGACACGTTCCACCCGTGGATTGCCGTGATGCTGAATTTCTCACCGGACCATCTCGATCGCCATCCGAGCGTGGAGGCGTACGCCGCGGCGAAGGCGCGGATCTTCGAGAACCAGGATTCAGGCGACTGGGCGGTGATCAACGCCGACGATCCCGGTGTGCTCGATCTGGCGCGGCGCAGTCGCGCCCGGCAGCGGCGGTTCGCGCGGCGCGAGCCGATTCCCTCCGGTACGGTCATCGAAGACGGCTGGATCGTCGACCGCGCGCCCAATCGAACGGAACGGCTGGTACCGCTCGACGCGATCCATCTGCTCGGTCCGCATCTGGTGGCCGACGTGATGGCCGCCGCGACCGTCGGCGCCATCGCGGGTGCCGCGCCGGCCGCGACGACGGCGGCGGTCGAGCATTTTCATGGTCTCGAGCATGCGATGGAGCTCGTCGCCGAGATTCACGGCGTCCGATTCGTGAACGATTCCAAGGCGACGAACGTGGAGGCGGCGCTGAAATCGATCGAAAGCTTCGACTGCGATCTCGTCGCGATCATCGGCGGCCGCTTCAAGGGCGGCGATCTGCGGCTGTTGCGGAATCCGCTGGCCGAGCGCGCGAAAGCGGTGGTGGCGATCGGAGAAGCGCGGACGCTGGTCCGCGACGCGCTGATCGGCGCCGTCGACGTGCACGAGGCCGATTCGTTCGAAGCGGCAATCGATCGCGCGTACGCGCTGGCCAAACCTTCGGGCGTGGTGCTGCTGGCGCCGGCGTGCGCGAGCTTCGACATGTTTCGCGATTACGCGGAACGGGGCAGGTGCTTCAAGGACGAAGTGAAGCGGCTGAAAGAGATGGCGAATGGCTAATGGCGAATGGCGTCGCTGATGGCGATCGGCCATTGGCGGTGGTGTCTGCGAGTGGTGAGCAGTCGTCAGTCGGTTCTTGCGGAGGAGGACTGGCTGCTGGGAACCCAGGCTGCCCCGGCCTGGGAAGCTGGTGCCTCGGCCCAAGGCCGACTGATGACTGCTGACCGCTCGCCTGCCTTCGCCGTACCGCTTCGCTCGCGGCGACGGCCGCAGGCGGCGATCGTATTCCGTTTCCGAGGACTGTTTCGGTAGAAACGTCGTTCAGCTGTAGGGGGTTCGTCGGCACGTCATGGCTCGCAAACTCAAGTCGGACAAGGTCCTGTTCACGGCCACCATCCTGCTGGTCGGCCTGAGCATCGTGATGGTGTACAGCGCGTCGGCGCCTGTGGCGCTGCAGCGGTACGGCAGGGCCTCGACGTTCCTGGTCAAGCAGGGAATGTGGGCGCTGCTCGGCGTCTCGATGCTGTATGTCTTCATGCGCATCGATTACCGCCACTACCGGGAGCCCGCCTTCATCTGGACGTGTCTCGGGCTGGTCGCGCTCGCGCTCGTGGCGGTGTTCTTTCGCGCGCCCGTGAACGGCGCGAGACGATGGTTCAGCATCGGCGGCATCGGCGTGCAGCCGTCGGAGCTGGCGAAGCTCTCCGCGATCTTCTTCATCGCCGCGCTGCTCGAACGCCGCATGCACCGCATCGACGAGATCGGTTATTCGCTGCTGCCCATCGGGATCGTGGTGGCGGGGCTCGTGGCGCTCATCCTGCCGGAACCCGATTTCGGCACGTCGATGTCGCTGCTGTTGATTGCCGGCGTCATGGTGTTTGCCGCGGGGCTGAACTACCGCTACATCGTCGGGCTCCTGCTGGCGGCGCTCCCGCTTCTCTACGTCGTGGTCATGGGATCGGCGTACCGGCGCCGGCGCACGCTTGCGTTCCTGAATCCGTGGGACGACCCGCTCGGTGACGGATTCCAGATCATTCAGTCGATGATCGCGATCGGCACCGGCGGCGTGTGGGGCAAAGGGATCATGAACGGCGTGCAGAAGCTGTTCTATCTGCCGGAGCCGCACACCGACTTCATCTACTCGGTGATTGCCGAGGAGCTCGGCTTGATCGGGGCGACCGCGGTGGTGGCGTGCTTCTGTGTGATCGCGTGGCGCGGTCTGCGGGTGGCGCTGCGCGCGCCGGATTCGTTCGGCGCGTTTCTCGCGCTTGGCCTGACGGCGATGGTCGCCGTGCAGGCATTCGTCAATATCAGCGTCGTGCTCGGGTTGATGCCGACAAAGGGCATTCCGCTGCCGTTCGTCAGCAACGGCGGATCGTCGCTGCTGATCAACCTGGTGGGAATGGGGATTCTGTTGAACGTGTCGCAGCACGCATCGCCCGGCGAGGCATGAAAAAAGGTGAGGGTTGTCATCGCGGGTGGCGGCACGGGCGGTCACCTGTATCCGGGGCTCGCGGTGGCGCGCGAGCTGCTGGCGCGGCACCCGGACGCGCGGGTCTCGTTTGCGGGGACGGCGCGCGGCATCGAAGCGCGCGTCGTTCCGCGCGAGGGGTTTGCACTGGATCTGATTCGCAGCGGCGGCATCAAGGGCAAATCGATCGGCGATCGCGCGCGCGGCGCGGCGCTCGTGCCGATCGGGCTGGTCGATGCCTGGCGCATCGTGTCGCGGCGGCGCCCTCATCTGGTGATCGGCGTAGGCGGGTACAGCTCCGGCCCCATCGTGCTCGTCGCGTCGATGCGCGGCGTCCCCACGATGCTCCTCGAGCAGAACGCGGTGCCCGGGCTCACCAACCGCTTGCTGGCGCGGTGTGTGCGCGCGGCGGCGGTGACGTTCGACTCGACACAGGCGTTTTTCGGCAGCAAGGCGTTCGTCAGCGGCAACCCGGTTCGGCCGGAGTTTCTCGCGGCGGCCGAGCCACAACAGGAGCCGGGGCTCGATGACCAGACGTCCAGTGCGCAGGTTTTAGTCTTTGGCGGCTCTCAGGGCGCGCACGCAATCAACATGGCCATGGTGGAGGCAGCGCCCCGGCTGGCGGCCGGCAGCACGCATGTGCATCTCACGCATCAGACGGGCGAACGAGATGTGGAGGTGGTGCGCACCGCCTACCGGCAAGCGGGGCTTTCGGCCGACGTCGAGCCGTTCCTCTACGACATGGGACGGCAACTCGGACAGGCGGATGTAGTCGTCTGCCGCGCCGGCGCGACGACGCTGGCGGAGATCGCGGCGGCGGGAAAGGCGGCGATTCTCGTGCCGCTGCCAACCGCCACTGACGATCACCAACGGCGGAACGCGGAAGCGCTGGCCGCGGCCGGCGCCGCGGACGTGCTGCTGCAGGCGGAGATGTCAGGCGACGTTCTGGCGGACCGGATTCTCGCGCTGGCTGGCGACCGCGCGCGCCGGCGGCGAATGGCTGTGGCGGCGCGGTCGCTGGCGCGCCCGGACGCGGCAAAGGTGATCGTCGATCGGGCGCTGGAATTGGTGAAGCGATGATGGGTTCGGGGAACCCACGGTGTTAGGCAACACGCGCCGCGTGCATTTCGTCGGTATCGGCGGCATTGGCATGAGCGGGATTGCCGAGCTGCTCGCCAATCTCGGGTACGCGGTGAGCGGCTCGGACGAGAAGCGATCGCCGGTGACGGAGCGGCTGGCGACGCTCGGGATCGACGTCACGTACGGCCACGACGCGGCGCATGTCCACGACGCGGACGTCGTCGTGACCTCGTCGGCCGTGCGGCCGGCGAACCCGGAAGTTCGGGAGGCGGCGCGGCGGCAGATACCGGTGATCCCGCGGGCGGAGATGCTCGCGGAGCTGATGCGCCTGCGGTTCGCGATCGCCGTCGCAGGTGCGCACGGGAAGACGACCACGACGTCGATGATCGCGCTCGTGCTCGAGCGCGCCGGGCTCGACCCGACCGCGGTGATTGGGGGCCGGCTCAGCGCGTTCGGCAGCAACGCGCGGCTCGGTCGCGGCCAGTTCGTGGTTGCCGAAGCGGATGAAAGCGACCGTTCGTTCCTGAAATTGTTTCCAACGATTGCGGTGATTACGAACATCGACCACGAGCATCTCGAGAACTACGGCGGCTTCGACGACCTGCAGCAGGCGTTCGTCGACTTCGCCAACAAGGTACCGTTCTACGGTGCGGTCGTCGCGTGCCTCGACGATGCGAATCTCTCCGCCGTTCTGCCGCGGATGACGCGTCGGGTCACGACGTACGCGTTGACCTCGGACGCCGCCGACCTCACGGCTGCCGACGTGCGGCTCGGTCCGCTGACTGCGCAGGCGACGGTGATGCGTCGCGTGCGTCGTTCGGCCCTTCGAGGGGCTCCGGACCGTCTCGAGCCCAGTCGAACGACGGCGGACGCACCACGCGCGAGCGATCGCGAGGGCACGCGCGAGACGCTGGGCACGCTGACGCTCGCCGTGCCCGGACGCCACAACCTGCAGAACGCCCTCGCGGCCGTTGCTGTGGGCCTCGAACTGGATCTGCCGTTCGATCGCATCGCCGCGGGGCTGGGCGCGTTTCGCGGCGCCGAGCGCCGGTTCGAGGTCCGCGGGGAACCGAACGGCATTCTCGTGGTCGACGACTACGGCCATCATCCGACCGAAATCGCGGCCGTGCTGGCGGCGGCGCAGACGCTCGGCCGCCGCATCGTCGTGGCATTTCAGCCGCACAGGTTCACACGCACGCAGGCGCTCATGGACGCATTCGGCCCGGCACTCGCGGGAGCCGATCATGTGCTGCTCACCGACATCTACGCAGCCGGAGAAGATCCGATTCCTGACGTCACGCTCGAAGCGCTCGCGACCGCGATCCGGCGCGCGGTCACGGCGCCCGTCGACGTCGCGCCTCGCCTCGACGATGTCGTGCCGGCGATTGCGCGGATCGCTCGACCCGGGGATGTCGTGATCACGCTTGGGGCCGGTTCGATCGGCTCGATCCCGGATCGACTCATCGAGGCACTGAGACGATGAGCGCCATTGCCGCCCCCGCCGATCGCCGGTTCCGGCGCTCGCATGTGAAGCCGGCGCGCCGCAAGCGCGATTGGCGCGCGTTCGTCCGTCCGGCGCTCCAGTACGGGCTGCTCGGCGTCGTGCTCGCCTATGGCGCGTATCGCGCATCGAGCGTCGGCGCGTACGCGCACGTCCTGCAGATCGATCGCATCGTCGTCGCCGGCAACGAGCGGCTTTCGAAGGGGGAAGTGCTCGCGGTGCTGAACGGCCTTCGCGGCGAGAGTCTCGTATGGACGGATCTCGATGCCTGGCGGCGCCGTCTGATGTCGTCGCCCTGGGTGCGCGATGCGGCCTTGAGGCGAGCGCTGCCGTCGACCGTCGAAGTCGTCGTCTCGGAGCGGAAGCCGATGGGCATCGGCCGGATCGGCGGCGAGATGTACCTCGTCGACGAACGCGGCGTCATCATCGATCAGTACGGCCCGCAGTATGCGGATTTCGATTTGCCGATTGTCGACGGTCTTGCCGCATCGCCGGGCGATAGCGGATCGATGACCGACGAATCGCGCGCCGAGCTGGCCGCGGGGCTGATCGCGTCGCTCCGCGCGAAACCCGCCGTCGCGCGGCGGCTGTCGCAGGTGGACGTCACGGACCTGCACAACGCGTCGGTGATTTTGAGCGGCGAGCACGCGGTCATTCACCTTGGCGACGACCAGTTTCTTTCGCGGCTCGAGTCGTACCTCGATCTGGCGGCCGCGCTCCACGAGCGTGTCGCCGACATCGAGTACGTCGATCTGCGGTTCGACGATCGCATTTACGTCCGGCCCGCCTCCGCGCCCTCCGCCGCCGCGCTTTCGGCGCTTCGGCGGGACAAGGCGGCGCTCTGGCGGGGCAAGCCCGCTCCGCCAACTGTCGTGCCGCGGCGAGCCAAGCCGGTAGCGGGCAAAAAGTAGGGCGGGCGGTCAGGCCTGCATGAGGGTGCTCGTGGCAAGAAAAGAGCGATATCTGGTCGGGTTGGACGTCGGCACGTCGAAGGTCACCGCCGTCGTCGGCGAAATGCTCGACGGCGACGGACTCGACATCGTGGGTCTCGGCGTCGCGGAGTCGCGCGGCATCCGCCGCGGCGTCGTCGTGAATCTCGAGGCGGCCGTGGATTCGATCAAGAAGGCGATCGAGGAAGCCGAGCTGATGGCCGGCGTCGAAATCGACTCGGTGCACCTCGCATTGTCCGGGCCGCACATCAAAGGATTCAACAGCCGCGGCGTGATCGCGGTCGCTGGAAAGAACCGCGAGATCACGCGCGAGGACGTACGCCGCGCCATCGACGCCGCCAAGGCCGTGTCGCTTCCGACAGGGCGGGAGATCCTGCACGTACTGCCGCAGGACTTCGTGGTCGACGAGCAGGACGGCATCGGCGCGCCGGTCGGCATGACGGGTGCGCGGCTCGAGGTGAACGTTCACATCGTCACCGGCAGTCAGAGCTCGACGCAGAACATCGTCGCGTGCGTGAACCGCGCGGGCGTCACGGTGGCGGAAACGGTGGTGGAGCAGCTGGCCGCCAGCGAATCCGTGCTCACCGAGGACGAAAAGGAGCTCGGCGTCGCACTCGTCGACATCGGCGGCGGCACCACCGACATCGCGATTTACGAGCGCGGGAGCCTCTGGCACACCGCGGTCATCGGCGTCGGCGGCGACCACTTCACGAACGACATCGCCGTCGGACTCCGCACGCCGGTCCCGGATGCGGAAAAGATCAAACGCAAGTGCGGCTGTGCGTTGTCCGGCATGGTGGACGAAGACGAGACGATGGAGGTGGCGAGCGTCGGCGGCCGGAAGCCGCGGGTGATGGCGCGCCGGATCCTGTCCGAGATCCTCCAGCCGCGCGCGGAAGAGATCTTTCATCTCGTGTGGGACGAGATCCGCCGAGCAGGCTACGAGAAGAGCCTGAACTCCGGGATCGTGCTCACCGGCGGCGGTGCCATCCTCGACGGCATGCCGGAGATCGCGGAGCAGATTTTCGACTTGCCCATCCGGCGCGGCTGCCCAGCCGGGGTCGGCGGCCTCGCGGATCACGTGAACAGCCCGACGTTTGCGACGGGTGTCGGCCTCGCGTTGTACGGGTATCGGAACTTCATGGGAGAGTCGGCGCGCGCTCCGGTCGGGGCGGGCGCGTTCGTGCGCGTCGCCGGACGGCTGCGCGGGTTGTTCAGGGAATTCTTTTAGGAGACGACGGATGAACGACTACATGGACAGTGACAAGGACGCCAAGCGCCTGCGGTTGCGGCTCGAGGAGGAGGGAAGCGCCGGCGCGCGCATCAAAGTGGTCGGCGTCGGCGGGGGAGGCAGCAATGCCGTCAACCGCATGGTCCAGGTCGGGCTCGACGGCGTCGAGTTCATCGTGGCCAACACCGACCTTCAGGCTCTACGGACGAGCGGAGCGCCCGTCAAGCTGCAAATCGGCAGCAAGCTGACGAAGGGGCTCGGCGCCGGCGCGGATCCCAACGTCGGCCGCCAGGCGGCGCTCGAGGACACGGAGAAGATCCTTCAGGCGCTCGACGGCGCCGACATGATCTTCGTGACGACGGGGCTCGGTGGCGGGACCGGCACAGGTGCGGCGCCCGTGATTGCCAGCCTGGCCAGCGAGCTCGGCGCACTCACCGTGGCGGTCGTGACGAAGCCGTTCAAGTTCGAGGGCAGGAAGCGCCAGCTGCAGGCAGAGCGCGGCCTCGAAGCGCTTCGCGACTGCGTCGACACCATCATCACCATTCCGAACGAGCGCCTGCTGACGATCATCGATCGGACGACGCCGCTCACCGATGCCTTCGCGACTGCCGACGACGTGCTGCGGCAGGCGATTCAAGGAATTTCGGATCTCATCCTGGTTCCAGGATTGATCAACCTCGACTTCGCCGACGTCAAGACGATCATGGCCGGCATGGGTCTCGCGATGATGGGGACGGGCATCGGCGAAGGCCAGGACCGCGCCATGGAAGCCGCGCGTCGCGCCATCTCGAGCCCGCTGCTCGAGGGCGCGTCGGTGAACGGCGCGCGAGGCGTCATCATCAACGTCACGGGCGGACCGGACCTGTCGCTGGTCGAGGTGAGTGAAGCATCCTGCATCGTGCAGGAGGCCGCCGACGAAGACGCCAATATCATCTTCGGCGCCGTGGTCGACCCGGCGTTGAAAGGCAGAGTGAAAATCACCGTCATTGCAACCGGGTTCGGCGACCACGTTGTGGCGCGCGCCACGGGATCCGCCGCGCAGACGCCCGTCGACCTGACACCGTACACCGAGCAGATTCGCGTGCGAGCCGAAGCACCGGTGATGCCGGCTGCCGGATCGATCGATCGAATGTCGGCGCCGAGACTGTCGATCGCGCGGCGCTCGCTGCTCGACTTGCCGCTGGCCGCACCGTTCGTGCCTGCAGCGCCCGCAGCTGCCCCGGTTCCGTCGGCCTCGACCGTCGACGCGCCTAACCTGAGCAGTGTCGATGCCGACATTTTGCAAGCGCCGCCCGCGCCCGACCCGGATTTCGACCACGGCTCCGCCTTCGACGTGCCCGCTTTCCTGAGGCGGCACGAAGGGTAACGACCAGCTCGGCGCTTTCTCAAGGCGGCCCCGGCCACTGGTGTGTCCGGTGGTAGAGTAGATAGATCCACGGCACACGAGAACGCCGACGTTTGAGCCTCAAGCGGCGTACCGCTCGACTCTCGTCGGGGAAACCGCCCTGATCGCCGTCGATCCCAGTCGCAGAGCATGAATTCCTGGACACAGCGCGAACGCGCACTCGACACCCTCGCGAAAGAAACCGGCTATGTGAAGAAGCCGCATGGCGATCGGCTGCGCATCGCCCTTGCGTTTCCGAACACCTACTGGGTCGGCATGTCGAACCTCGGCTTCCAGACGATGTATCGCCTCTTCAACGCCGAGGACGACATCGTCTGCGAGCGTTTTTTCCTGCCGCCGAAGCAGGAGCTGGCCGAGCTTTCGGCGGCGAAGACACCGCTTCTCACGCTCGAGTCGCAGACGCCAGTCGGCGAGTTCGACGTCGTCGCATTCTCGGTGTCGTTCGAATGGGACTACGTGAACGTGCTGACGCTGTTGCGCCTCGCTGGCATTCCACGATACGCGGCCGAGCGCACCGACCGGCATCCCCTGATTGTCATCGGCGGTGCCGTGACCTTCGTGAACCCTGAGCCGCTGGCGCCGTTCGCCGATGTGATCGCCGCCGGTGAAGGTGAAGCGCTCGTTCCCGGGTTGCGCGCCGGGGTGGCCGCGGCGACCAATCGCGCCGACTTACTCAAGCGTCTCGCCGTCGAGCGCGGCTTCTACGTGCCGTCGTTGTACGAGCCTCACTACGCGGCGGACGGCACGCTTGCCGGTTACACCGTTCGCGGGGATGTGACGGCTCCGCTGCCGGTTCGGAAGGCCGCGCTCAAGACCACCGAAGCCGTCGATCCGCCGGTGACCAGCATTTTCACGCCCGACACCGAGTTCGGTTCGCGGCTCCTCGTGGAGATCGTCCGCGGCTGTGCGAACCTGTGCCGCTTCTGCTGGGCCGGCTACAACTACCTGCCCGTCCGCGCGTTTCCGACGGACCGCATCCTCGAGCTCGCGGCGGCAGCCCGCGCCCACGCCAGCCGCGTCGGGCTCGTCTCCATTGCCTTGTGCGATCACCCGGACATCGAACGCATCCTGATGCGGCTCAAGGAGATGGGTTATGCCATCAGCCCGGCATCGCTGCGCCTCGACGACCTGACGGAGACGATCGTCCGTCTGCTTCGCGAGAGCGGCGAGCGCACGATCACGATCGCGCCCGAGACCGGATCGGATCGCCTGCGCCGCGTGATCAACAAGACCGTCACGAACGACGAGATTCTCGATCGCGCCGACCTCATTTTCTCGAGCGGCATCGAGAACCTGAAGCTCTATTACATGATCGGCCTTCCGACGGAAACCGACGATGATCTGGTGGCAATTCGCGATCTGACGCTTCAGATTCGCGAGCGGATGTTGAAGTACGCCCGCTCAAAGGGCCAGATCGGCCGGATCGTCGGCAGCGTGAACCCGCTGATTCCGAAGCCTGGCACCGCATACCAGTGGCTCCCCATGGAAGACCCGGCCATCGTCGACCGCAAGATCAAGCGATTACGCAGCCTGACGGCCGGCATCGACAACGTGTACTTCAACATCAAATCCGAGCGGCATTCGTACTTTCAGGCGCTGCTGTCCCTCGGCGATCGTCGCGTGGCGCCGGCGGTCGAAATCGCCGAGCGCAACGGGCAGAACTGGCGCGCGGCCGTCGCAGACGCGGACATCGACGGCGATTTCTACATCTTTCGCGACCGAAGCGGCGACGCCATGCTGCCGTGGGACATCATCGACGGCGGCATGAAGGCGTCGTTCTTCCATTCGGAGTTCGACAAGGGACTCCGGGAGGAATGGACGCTCCCGCCCAAGCGCGCGCATGAAAACGCCAAGCTGCTTCCTGTGATCGGGTAGTCGAGCCGCTCGCGATCTCAGCTGGCGACGGCGGCCCGCTCCTCGAATTCCTGAAACGCCTCCAGAATCAACTCGCGCAGTTTGTTCTGCGCCGTGGTGTCGGCGACGGGGCGCAGCAGGGCGAAGCTGCGGCGCTCGCCGTTGATCGCGTACGAGCGCGCGGGAAACGTGACGTTGCGGCCCGACCCGCCGCGGCGCTCCCAGATGGAAAACCCAATCAGCTTCAGCCCGGCGAGCGTCCCATCGCTGTCGCTGAAATGCAGCTCGGCTTCTGCCAGCTTGCCGGGCGGGTTGCCTTTGTCGTTGGGCGTGATCTTGATCGTCATTGAACACTCCTTACTGTGCGCGTCTTGTAGCCGCCCGCGCCGGGCGGCTGTTTCAGCAGGCGTGTCGTGGATCATCAAGCGGGATGCCGAGCCGCCAACGATCGCCCCGTTGGCGTAAAGCGCAGGGAACATGAATGTTCGAGTCCGAAGGGCCGATCCGTCGCGGCACGCGAGCGTGCCGTGCCGCCAGGAGCGACAACGCGCGTTGCGATCAATCGCCGACGATCAGGACCTGCGCGAGGGCGAGCTCGTCGGAATGTGTAATCGTCACGAGCGACGACCGACCGCCGATTGCCGCGAAGCGCCGCGCGGCGCCGCCATGCAACTGGAGTTGCGGCGGACCGCCGCGGCGGACCACTTCGACGTCGCGCCACAGCACGCCCTGCGAGTGGCCGGTGCCGAGCGCCTTCATGGCGGCCTCCTTGGCTGCGAACCGGCCGGCAAAGTGGATGGACGGCACGCGGCGGCGCGTGCAGTAGGCCACCTCGCCATCGGTGTAGATTCGGCGCAGGAAGCGGTCGCCGTACCGCTCGATCGTGTCGGCGATGCGGTCGATGTCGGTGGCGTCCAGTCCAAGGCCGATGATGTTTGGCATGATCGTGGATGAAATGGCGTTGCCTCAGCCTACCGACGGCTTCGAATGGGCGCAAGGGCCGGGTGGCGTGTCGCTGGTGTGCCGGGCGCTCGAGCCGCTCGCACCCCATCTTTTTACGACGCGTGCGTGGATTCTCGGAGGCGCCGACGACAGCCAGTCCGTCGCCGGCTGGTCCCAGGTTGCCGAGCGCGCCGGCGTCGACCACGCCCATCTGGTCCGTGTTCACCAGGTGCACGGCGCGTCCGTACTGGTCCGGCGCGCGGGCGATCCTTCCAACGTTGCCGACCGGCCGCCCGCGGACATCATCCTGTCCAACGATCCGGCGCTCGCGCTCGCCGTTCAAACCGCGGACTGCGTCCCGCTGCTCATCGCGGATCGGCGGACCGGCGCCGTTGCCGCCGCGCACGCGGGGTGGCGAGGCCTGGCGGCTCGCGTGCCGCAGGCGGCGGTCGAGGCGCTGAGGGTCGAGTTCGGCAGCCGCGCCTCCGATCTGGTGGTCGCGGCGGGTCCCTCGATTGGCGCCTGCTGTTACGAAGTGGGCGCCGACGTGCGCGCGGCCTTCGCGAGCGCCGGGTTTGCTGGCGCCGAGCTCGCGCGATGGTTTCTCGGGGATCCGAATCAAGCGGTCGCGAATCCGTCGATGCGGGGGCTTTCACCCGTACGACGAGAGAACCATTGGTTCTTCGACGGGTGGGCCGCCACGCGTGATCAGCTCGAAGCGATCGGTGTCGGGCCGGACCAGGTTCACGCCGCCGGGTTGTGCACCGCGAGCCACCCGGATGTACTGTGTTCGTACCGGCGAGATGGCAAAAGCGCCGGCCGAATAGCCGGTGTCATCAAAGCGGCGGGGGAGGCCGACCGATGATCGCGACGTTCCCACGACCACGGTACACGATTGCCGTCGCGCTGTTCATGCTGGCCGCGCTTCCGCACGTCATCCGAGTGAACCCGGCGCTTGCCGCACAGGCCGCACCCAACACAAACCGTGCGTTTGACGATGAATTCGAGAAGGGGCGCCAGTTGCTGCAGCGTCACGAGTACTTCGAGGCGCTGAAAGTATTCCAGCGCGCCAATCAGCTCGCAGGCGGCAAATCGGCGCAGTGCTTTCTCGCCATGGCTCAGGCGATGCAGGGGATGAAGGTGTATCAGAACGCCGTCGATGCTGCGCAGTCAGCGATCGAGCTTGGCGCCGGCGACTCACGGCTTCTCGCACGGGCGCACAGCGTTCGCGGCCTCGCCTTTCAGGCACTCGCCGAAAAGGATCCAGCGAAGCTCCACGACGCGGAAGCCGAATTTCGGCTGGCGCTCGAGGTCGATCCTGATTCGCGCGTCGCCGATCTCCACTACAACCTCGCGCTGGCCCTGATGAAGCAGAGCCGGGACGAAGAGGGCATCGCGGAGCTGAAGAAGGAGATCGAGATACGACCGAACGGCACGACGGCCGACGACTCGCGCGTCCTGATCGCCAATCCGCGCCGAAGCCGCGAGAACTACGCGCCTGAATTCGGCCTCGTGTCGTCAACCGGCGAGACGATCAGCCTCGAGACGCTGCGCGGGAAGGTCGTGCTGCTCGACTTCTGGGCGAGCTGGTGCGGTCCGTGCGTGAAGGCGCTGCCGTCGGTCCGCAAGGTTCAGACAGATCACGCGAAGGATCCCTTCGTCCTCGTCGGGGTCAGCGCCGACCGGAACGAAGACGCATGGCGCACGTTCGTGCGCAAGAACGGGATGGGCTGGTCCCAGTTCCTGGATACCGATCACCGCCTGCAACAGATCTTCGAGGTGCAGGCCATTCCGACCTACATCCTGATCGACGCCGAGGGGATCGTTCGCATGCGCATCAAGGGCGCAGGCTTTCACGAAGCGCGGGCACTGCGGGACGCGATCGATCGACAGATCGGCCTTGTGGCGCCGCCCCACCCGTGAGTCGACGCGGATACCTGTCCGGCGCCGTTCAGCTGACGCGCCAGAAGTCGCCCGTCAGACCTGCGGCGGTCAGCAGGCGCTCCATCGCTGCGGGCGTCCGCGGCGTCCAGCCGTAATCGAGCCGATCCGCGTACCAGAGTCCCGCCAGCCGCCATACCTGTTCGAGGCGCACGACGGCACCACGCGCGACGCTTCGCTCGGCGCACCACCGATTCACGTGCTCTTCGGACCTGAAGAGCAGCAGCGTCGCTCACGTGAAGGCCACGTTCTCCCAGAAGCGACGCGGCGGCACGGCGTAGTGGACGATGCCGTCGCCGACAATCCGTCCGCTGCGGACGGCCATCGCGACCGACTCGCCGCAGTCGGCGCACCGCGTTCGCGTCTCTCCGTCGCCGCCAATCAGCGACAACACACCGGCGGCATCCCAGGCGCAATTGGCCCAGTAGGTGCGGTTGTCGATGACCACCGGGTACGCGGTCGGGACCGCCGAGAAAGGATGCGCCATCCAGATGTCGAGCGACACGGGTGCGAGCACGAGCGCATGCAGCTCCGCGAGCCGCCTCAGCGCCGAGGCGACGGCGTTGGACGTGCCTTCCACCGCTCGCACAATCGCATCGAGATCCGGCGCTCGCGTCGTCTTCACGAAGTGGTCGTAGACGAACAACCGGACCGCGCGTTCAAGTGACGTAAGCGGATCCGTGGAATTGCGGATTGCGGATTGCGGATTGCGGATTGAGCCTGACGTTGGCGGATTGACCACCGGCGACTGCGGACTGACCGCTGACGACTGGCGACTGGCGACTGCTGCTTCGTCCATCGCCGCATTCGCGAGGCGATCCGCATGCGCATTCCGGGCGCGGGCAACATGCTCGAAGGTGACGCGTCCGATCTCGAGGGCGAGCAGCCGCGCCCGCGCGTATAGCGGCTGGAGGCCGGCGTTCTTCACTTTGTAGTTGCCGAGCATCTGCTGCACGAGCAGGAGCGAGTCGGAGCGCACGTGGACCTGCGAGTGTCCATGCGCGCGCGCCCATTCGAGCGCGGCAACGAGCGCGCGGTACTCGGCGACGTTGTTGGTCGCGATGCCAATCGAGTCGCCGAACTCTTCGACCGGCGTTCCGTCCGGCTGCTCGATGCGGACGCCATAGCCGGCAGGTCCGGGGTTGCCCCGCGCGCCGCCGTCGATGTACGCGACGACCCCGTCAGTTGGTCTGAGCGAGGTCATCGTCCACCGGAGTCCGAAGGGCCTGCCCTGAGCGACGTCGTGCTCACCGGAGTCGAAGGGTCACGGTGTCGGTTGCGTGACGCTGTCGGATGCGGCGGGCGCCGCCTTGGGCACGAAGTAGAGGATGCGGTTGCAGTGGTCGCACTGCATGATCGAGTCGTTGCGGAGCACGCTGTTGAACACCTGCGGCCGCAGCCGCACGTGGCAGATCGTGCAGACGCCGTCGCGTGCCTCGGCAACGGCAATGCCGTTGCGCTTGCGGGCGACCTGCTCGAACATGGCCAGGAGGTGCGGGTCCATGCCCGCGACGATGTCCGCGCGCTCGCGCGTAATGCGCTCGAGCGACGCCTGGAGCTCGGTGTGCTGGCTGGCCATCGCACGCCGGTCCGCGTCGATTGCCTTCTGCTCGCTCGCCAAATCCTGCTCCGCCTTCTTGAGCGCGGACGTCAGCTCGTCGGCCTCGAGCATGCGCTCGAGGACCCGGTCCTCGAGACTCTTGATCTCGCCCTGCGCGAAGCCGATCTCCTTTTGAACGGCGTGGTATTCCTGGTTGGTTTTCACGGCCATGGCCTGCTCCCGGAACTTCGAGAGGCGGCCCTGGTGCATGGCGACGTCCTTTTCGATCGCGCGCCGCGCGGTCTGGCTGTCGGCAAGCCGGGTCTTCGACGCCGCCACGCGCTGCGCGGCGGCCTCGAGCCGCGCCGCCAGCGCGGTCTCGCGATCCGGTTCCTCGGCCAGGGTCCGGCGGGCGGCATCCGCGGCCGAGTCGAGACGTTGCAGCGTGATGACGCGTTCGAGATCCGCGTTCATCGGCCCAAACAAAAAAAGCCCCGGCGCTGGCGCACCGGGGCTGGCGGTCTTCCGCCGGAATGGGGTTGGGTTCGGCTCCGCGTGTACTCGGCGGTGTGCAATATCATTGCTCTACAAAGCAGACGCGCTCGACCGAAGTCAACGAGTCCGCCTCCGCCACGCTTCGCGCGGCTTCGGCGTGACATCCTTCGCGTGCCCCAGTCAGCTCGCGTGGCCTGCCAAGCCGAAGCGCGCCCGAAGGGCGAGCGAAAGATGGGCCCACCAGGATTCGAACCTGGAACAGGCCGGTTATGAGCCGGCGGCTCTGACCGTTGAGCTATGGGCCCGCTCAATTCTACGACGTCCTTCCTTCCAGGAACGCGCGAAGCTTCCGGCTGCGCGAGGGATGTCGGAGCTTGCGCAGCGCCTTGGCCTCGATCTGCCGGATGCGTTCGCGCGTGACCGCGAAGCTCTGGCCCACTTCCTCCAGCGTGTGCTCGCTGCCATCGCCGACGCCGAAGCGCATCTTGATGACCTTTTCTTCGCGCGGCGTGAGCGTCTTGAGCACCGATTCGGTCTGCTCTTTGAGGTTGAGATTGATGACCGCTTCGGCCGGCGACACCACCTGACGATCCTCGATGAAGTCGCCCAGGTGTGAATCTTCCTCTTCACCGATCGGCGTTTCGAGCGAGATCGGCTCCTGCGCGATTTTCAGCACCTTGCGGACTTTCGACACCGGAATGTCCATCCGCTTGGCGATTTCCTCGGATGTCGGCTCGCGCCCGAGCTCCTGTACGAGCGCGCGCGACGTGCGAATCAGCTTGTTGATCGTCTCGATCATGTGCACCGGAATGCGAATCGTCCGCGCCTGATCGGCGATCGCGCGCGTGATGGCCTGGCGGATCCACCAGGTCGCGTACGTCGAGAACTTGTAGCCGCGGCGGTATTCGAACTTGTCGACCGCCTTCATCAGGCCGATGTTGCCTTCCTGAATCAGGTCGAGGAACTGCAGCCCGCGGTTCGTGTACTTCTTGGCGATCGACACGACGAGCCGCAGGTTGGCCTCGACCAGCTCCTTCTTGGCCTGTTCCGCCTGCCACTCGCCGCGGATGATCGTGTCCAGCGTCTGCTTCAGCTCGTCGGGCGACTGCTCGAGACTGTCGGTTGTGGCCTTGATTTTCGCCCGGAGCTCCTTGATTTGGCGCTGGATGTTCTTCTTGTCGTCTTCCTTGAGCTTCTGTTTCTTGTTCTTCGGATTGAGCTGCCGGTCGTACGCCTCGACCTCGCGCTGGACCGCGCGGACGCTTTCCACGGCGTCCTTCATCTCGTCGATCAGGCGCCGCTTGACCGATTCGGTGAACTCGATGCGGCGAATGAGCTGCGACAGGTCGACCTGCGCGCGCATGGCGGCCCACCGGCACCGGCGGTACTTGCGCTTGTCCCGCGTGGTCGCGCCCTTCGGGGTCGCCTTCAGCTTTTCGTCCAGCTTCTCGTACACGGCGCGTGCCTTGCGCACCGCGTCGATCTGCTTCTGGACCTGCCGGGAGCGTTCGGCAATGCGCTCGTCCGTGATCTCTTCATCGTTGAAGATCACGAGCTCGCGGATCGTGCGCTCGCCCGTGTGGAGCTGATCGCCGAGCAGAATGACCTTCTTCGAGATGAGCGGCGTCCGCGAGATCGACTTGATGACGGCCAGCTTGCCGCGCTCGATGCGGCGCGCGATCTCGACTTCGCCCTCGCGCGTGAGAAGCGGCACGGTGCCCATCTCGCGCAGGTACATGCGGACGGGATCGTTCGTCTTGTCGAGCGCGCCCGGCGTGAGATCGAGCTCGAGCTCCTCGGCGCCTTCGCCGGTGCGGTCGATGGCCTTGTCGTCCCGGAGATATTTCTGGTCCGAGTCGATGACCTCGATCCCCGCACTCCCGAACGTGTTGAAGAGGTCGTCGAGCTCGTCGGAGGAGGTGATCTCCGACGGGAGCAGCTCGTTGACCTCGTCGTAGAGAAGGTAGCCCTTCTCCTTGCCGATGTTAATGAGCTGGCGAACCTCGTCGTACTTCTCCTCGATCGACAAGTGTTCGCCCCCTACGTCGGTTCCTCGATGCGATGGAGTAGGTCTTTTTTCCGCTGCCATAAGTTATCTATCTCATTCCCGTGTTGAGAGGCGCCGAGTTGTTGTAAACGGTCGATTTCGCGCTGGATGGCCGCTCGTTCGCGTTCCCATCTGAGCCGTTTGATCGCGCGCGCCGATTCGGCTGCCGGGGCAGGCGAGGTCGCGGTGGCGGCAAGACTCGTGACGAGCTGGGCGTTCACTGTACTTAGACGCTGCAACAGCGTCGAGGGTAAGAGCTCCACCGGCTCGTCGTGCAGGCTCCGCGCCATTTCGAAAATGTCGCGGCCCGCCAGATGCTCCAAATCCTCCTCGTCGAGCTCGCCGAGCGCCTCCATGGCGCCGGCCGTGTTGTGGATGAGGCCCCAAATCAGGGCTTTTTCCGCCTGTTTAAGCTGTCCAAACGAGGGCAGCTCCCTTGTGGTGACCGTGGTCCTGCGATTCACGGCCGCCTTCCGGATTTCGGCCCGTACCACCTCTTCCGTAATTCGCGCTTTATGAGCGATTCGATCCGCAAACTGGTCGCGCGCCGCCGCATCCGGAATGCGGGCCGCCACGGTGAGCATCCTGCTCAGGAACTGCCGCCGGCTATCATCCTGCCCGAAATCGAGACCCGCAGCCGCCTGATCCAGTAAGTATTCCAGATACGGCCGGGAGCCGCGTAATCTTTCACCATAGCGGTCCGGTCCGTTGCGCCTGATGAACGTATCGGGATCTTCGCCCTTGTCCAGCACCACGACGTTGACGTCAAAGCCTTCTGCAACCAGCATTTCGCACGATCGCACCGCCGCGCCCTGACCTGCCGCATCGGGATCGAAGCTGAGCACCACCTTCGTCGTGAACCGGTGGAGCAGCTGTGCCTGCTGGGGCGTCAACGCCGTGCCACAGGACGCAACGGCAGGCGCCGCCTCCGACTGAAACAGCTGCGCGAAATCGAAATAGCCCTCGACCAGCACGGCGAATCCGCGCGTCCGGATGTGCGTTTTCGACAGGTGCAGCCCGTACAACGTCCGGCTTTTCGAATAGATCGCGGTTTCGGGCGAATTCAGGTACTTGGGCTGCTGATCGGGATCCATGGACCGGCCACCGAACGCGATCACCGATCCGGTGTCGCGGCAGATCGGCACCATCAGCCGGTTGCGAAACCGATCGACGACCTCGCCGTTGTCCCGTTGCACGATGAGGCCGCTCTGCAGCAGGAGACCGTGCGCGAAGCCCTGTTTGAGCAGCAGGCTGTTCAGGCCGTCGCGTGTCTGCGGCGCGAAACCGAGGCCGAGCTGCTCGATCGTCCGCGGCGTGATGTCGCGCTCGCGCAGCTGCTGCCGGGCGCGCGCCCCGGCGGTCCCCGCCAGCTGTTCGCGGAAGTACGCGGACGCCATCTCGTGGATCTTCAGGAGCGCCTCGCGCAAGGACGCATCGCGCCGCGCATCCTCGTCGCCGCCCTCGCTCAGTTCGGGCAGCGCGAGCCCCACCTTCTGCGCGAGCATCTTGACGGCCTCGGGAAACGCAAGCTTCTCGTGCAGCTCGAGAAACTTGAACACATCGCCGCCCACGCCGCAGCCGAAGCAGTGGAAGAACCCCTTTTCCGGATCGACGTGAAACGACGGCGATTTTTCCGAATGGAACGGACAGAGTCCCTTCAGCTTCGTGCCGGAGCGCTTCAGCGACACGTACTCCTGCACAACCTGCGCGATGTTCGCCTGCAGGCGCAAGTCGTCGATGAAGGTTTGGGGAAACAAGCTCATGCCGTCGGGTGCCGGGTGCTGGGCGGTGGGTGCTGAGTGCAGGTGCCCGGTGCAGTGTGCTGCATGAGCGGACGCGTGGTGCGAACGTGTGCAGGCGGCGCGTCGAAACCCTGCACAGCACCCAGCACCCAGCACCGAACACCCAGCACCCAGCACCTAGCACCCAGCACCGTGTTCATTCCTTGAGCTCCACCACCGTCACTCCTCCTCCGCCCTGCTCTGGAGGCGCCGTCGCGAACCGTGCCACCAACGGATGCTGCTGAAGGAACCCGGTCAACGCGCGCTTCAACTGACCGGTGCCGTAGCCATGAATGAACCGGACGACACGCTGGTCGGTCAGCAGCGATTCGTCGAGAAACCGCTCGGCGCGCGCGATGGCCTCGTCGACCGAGCAGCCGATGACGTTCAAATCTGCCGCCGTCGTCTCGCGCGGCTGCAGCTCCACGTGCACGCTCACGCGTGCGGGCGCCGTGGCCGCGCCCGCAACGACACGCAGGTCGCGAACGCTCGCGCGCATGCGTTTGCCGCGGACATCGAGATCCGCCGTGCCGTCGTGGACGGACGTGACGATTGCTTCGAGCCCCAGGCCGCCGACGATGACGCGCTCGCCAACCATCGGCACGCGGCCGGCCGGCGACTCCGGCGGCGTGGCCGCGGAGTCGGCCTCGAGGAAACGCTGCGCGACGCCGTCGACGGCGTCGCGCGCTTCGCTGCGGACCGCGCCGGTATCGCCCGTGGTCGCGGACAGGTATCTGCCGGCATCGGGACCGACAGAACCCTTGTGCGCCAACGCCGCTGTCTTGGCCTTGAGGTCCGCGATCACATCGTCGATCTCGCGGCGCGCCTGCCGCACCTGCGTGTCGAGCTCTTCGTTCAGACGGCGGCGGAACGTCTCCTCGCGCTGGCGCAGCGCGTCTTCACGCTGCCGCATGCGCGCCTCGGACGCCTCGAGCGTCTCGCGTTCCTTCACGGCGAGCCGATGCTCGTGCTCGACCGCGCGCATGTCGTGGTCGATCTTCGCGAGGTGCTCCGCGAGCTGCGCGTCGCGCGCGCTCAGGTTCTCGCGCGCCGCGGCGACGATCGACGCGTCGAGCCCGAGCCGCCCCGCGATTTCGAGCGCGAGGCTGCGTCCCGGCGAGCCATAGAGCAGCTGGTAGGTTGGCGCGAACGTCGCGGCGTCGAAGCCGAACGCCGCGCTGGCGACCCCCTCGGTCGTCGACGCATAGGTCTTGAGCGCGTCGTAGTGGCTCGTCGCGATGAGCGCAGCGCCCCGTCGCCGGAAATGTTCGACGATGGCCACGCCGAGCGCGCCGCCTTCGATCGGATCGGTGCCGGAGCCGACTTCGTCGAGGAGCACGAGCGCGGGCGTCGCGAGCGCGCGGTCCATCGATGCGATGTTCGTGATGTGCGCGGAAAACGTGCTCAGGCTCGCCTCGATTGACTGCTCGTCGCCGATGTCGGCAAAGAGCGATCGAAACACGGGCAGCCGCGAGCCGGCTGCGGCCGGAATCCGCAGGCCGGTCTGCGCCATGGCCGCCAGCAATCCCGCCGTCTTGAGCGCCACGGTCTTGCCGCCGGTGTTCGGCCCCGTAATCAGCAGCACCGTCGCCGGTGGAATCACTTTGATCGTGACGGGCACCGCGTCCTTGAGCAGCGGATGGCGCGCCGCCTGCAGCTCGAACGCACCGTCCGCCGACAGCGCCGGCTCGATGCCGTCGATCGATCCCGAATACCGCGCGCGCGCCTGGAGCACGTCGAGCTCCGTGGCCGCTTCGACGGTGCGGTGCATGTCGCCGCCGCGCGCGCGGAACGCATCGGTCAGCGCGAGCAGGATGCGTCGAACCTCTTCCGCTTCCTGTTCCTCGAGGGCGACGATGTCGTTGTTGATCTCGACGGTGCTGAGCGGCTCGAGGAACAGGCTGGCGCCGCTCGTCGACGTCCCGTGCACGATGCCCGGGATGCCGGCGCGGTGTTCGCTCTTGACCACAAGCACGTACCGGCCGTTTCGCTCGGTGACGACCTGGTCCTGGAGGTACTTCGCCGTCTCCTTCCCGCGCAGGTACGACTCGAGCGTGCTCCGCAGACGCGACCGCTGCTTGCGCAGGCGCTCGCGAATCAGCTTGAGCTCAGGGCTGGCGGAGTCGACGACGTCGCCGGACGGGTCGATCCTGTCGCGCGTTTGCGCCGTCTCGCTCTTGAACGATGCGGCGCCGCCGCTGGCCGCTTCGAGCAGCGGAAACGATCCGGGTGCGCGGCGGATGTCGGCGCGCGAGTCGTCGACCGAGTCGAGAAATGCCGCCAGCGCGAGCAGCCGCACCGCTTCGAGCGCACGCCCTTCGACGGCCAGCGCCGACAGGATCTGCGGCAGGTCGCTCGACGCGCGCAGCGGAAACGCGCCGTGCGCGTCCACGTACCGCGCGGTCTCGGTGGTGGCGGCGAGCAGCTGAGCGACCTTGTGCGGATCGGTCGACGGCTGCAGCCGCGCGAGTCGCTCGCCCCCCATGGGAGTCAACGCAAAGCTCGTGACAGCTTCGACGATGCGATCGAATTCGAGAGCCCGCAGGGCGCCAGCGTGCATAGGGGGAACTGGTGATTGTATCTCGGTTAGGGGTTAGGGATTCGGGATTTGGGATTAGAAAAAACCACCACGACTAATCCCTAACCCCGAATCCCTAACCCCTATCTTTACAAGTGATTGATGAGCGAAGCGATAGCGGCGGCCCCGAAGCCGTTGTCGATGTTCACCACCGAGACGCCGGATGCGCAGCTGTTCAGCATGCCCAGCAGCGCAGCCACCCCGCCGAAGCTGGCCCCGTAACCGATGCTGGTCGGCACCGCGATCACCGGCACGCTGACGAGACCGGACACGACGCTGGGCAGCGCCCCTTCCATCCCGGCGACGACGATGATGACGCGAGCCGATTCCAGGCGCGTCCGCTCGCCAAGGAGCCGATGAAGGCCGGCGACACCCACGTCGTACAGCCGGCAGACGTCATTTCCCATCAACTCGGCGGTCCGCACGGCCTCCTCGGCGACCGGCACGTCCGCCGTGCCAGCCGCGGCGACCACGATGGTGCCCTTCCCGCGTTCGACATCCTGTTGACGAAACGCGATGACAGCTGCATCGGGGTAATACGTTGCATCGGGCACTTGCGCGCGCACCGCCTCGAACGCCGCGACGTCTGCGCGCGTGACAAGCAGCGTGGAGCCCCGTCCGACGATCTCGGAGGCGATCGCCGCAATCTGGGCAGGTGTTTTGCCTAGGCCGAGGACGACTTCGGGGAATCCCTGGCGGAACGCTCGATGATGATCGATGCGAGCGAACCCCAAATCCTCGAATGGCTGGGCGCGCATGGCTCCGAGAATCTGCTGGCGCGCCGCCTCGGGCTCGATCTCGCCCCGTGCGACCTGCTCGAGCAGAACCTGGAGCTGTTTGTTTGACGTCATTGGAGCCCGTCAGTAATATAAGTGATTGCACCAGTGGAACATGACGCTAGTTGAGACCCTCACGCTCGCCGCATATTTCTTCGTTCTGATCGTCCTAGCGATTTACGGTTGGCATCGCTATTACCTCGTGTATCTATACATGAGGAATCGCGACAAGGAGCCGAAGCCTGGCCCGGCGCTGGATCCGCTGCCCGTCGTCACCATCCAGCTCCCGCTGTACAACGAGATGTACGTCGCCGACCGCCTGATTGCCGCGGTCTGTCAGATCGACTACCCCCGCGACCTGCTCGAGATCCAGGTACTGGACGACTCGACGGACGAAACGCGGAGCATAGCAGAGCTGGCGACGCGGCGTTTCGCTGCTCAAGGCGTGGACATCAAGTTCTACCATCGCGAGGATCGTCTCGGCTACAAGGCCGGCGCCCTCGAGGCGGGGCTGAAGACGGCGCGGGGAGAGTTCATCGCCATTTTCGACGCCGACTTCATCCCGAAGCCCGATTTCCTGATGCGCCTGATTGCGCACTTCCGCGATCCGCAGATCGGGATGGTCCAGGCGCGCTGGGGCCACATCAACCAGGATTATTCGCTGCTCACGAAGATCCAGTCGATTCTGCTCGACGGCCATTTCGTGCTCGAGCACGGAGGACGCAACCGCAGCGGGCGCTTCTTCAACTTCAACGGCACCGCCGGCATCTGGCGCCGCGCCGCCATCGACGATGCGGGCGGCTGGCAGCACGATACGCTGACGGAAGATCTCGATCTCAGCTATCGCGCGCAGCTTCGCGGCTGGCGCTTCGTGTTCGTCTCGAAGGTGATCGCGCCGGCTGAAGTGCCGGTCGAGATGAATGCGTTCAAGTCGCAGCAGCATCGGTGGGCGAAGGGCTCGATTCAGACGTGCCGCAAGCTCCTGCCGACGATCCTGCGCGCGAAGGTGCCGCTCGGCGTCAAGGCCGAAGCGTTCTTCCACCTGACCGCGAACTTCAACTACCCGTTCATGTGCGTGCTCTCGGTGCTGATGTTCCCGGCCATGGTGATCCGCTACAACATGGGCTGGTACGAGATGCTGCTGATCGACGTGCCGCTGTTCTTCGCAGCGACGTTTTCCGTGTGCAACTTCTACATGGTGTGCCAGCGCGAGATTCACCGCGACTGGCTGGCGCGCATCAAGTACCTGCCGTTCCTGATGTCGATTGGCATCGGCCTCTCGATCAACAACACGCGCGCCGTCATCGAGGCGCTATTCAACAAGCAGAGCGAATTCAACCGGACGCCGAAATACCGGATCGAGGCCGACGGCGACGAGTGGGTCGGCAAGAAGTACCGTCAGTCCGTTGCCGTGCAGCCGCTCATCGAGCTCGCGCTGGGGCTGTATTTCACCGCCACCGTCTTCTACGCGCTCGCGAATCAGATCTACGGCACCGTGCCGTTCCTCGTGCTGTTCCAAATCGGTTTTCTGTACACCGGGCTCCTGTCGATCGTTCAGCAGTACGCGGGAGATTCCGATGTGGTCGCGGCCGGCCTCCAGCCGGGTCAACAGGGTTCATGACATCAAGGGTCGCCGTTCTCCGGGTGTCTCCCGACACCATCCTTTCAGACATCGATCGCCTCGTCGATCTCGGGGGCGTGTCGAGCGCGCTCGCGCGCGGCAACACGACGATTCTGAAGGACAACATTTCGTGGCACTTCCCGTTTCCCGCGGCCAACACCACGCCGTGGCAGCTCGAAGGCACCATTCAGGCGCTCGTCCGGCGCGGCTTCGCCGATCAGGTCTGCGTCCAGAACAAGACGGTGGTCACCAACGCGTTCAAGGGCGAGGATCTCAATCACTACGTGCCGATCTTCAAGCGGTACAACATCCCGGTCCTCTACAACTTCAAGGACGGGGACATGACGTGGGTGCGCTACGAGCCGAAGGCGCGGATGCGCGTGTTGAAGCGCATCTTCCCCGAGGGCATCCACATTCCCGACTATTTCCTCGGCAAGAACATCGTCCACCTGCCGACGACCAAGTGCCACATCTATACGACGACGACCGGCGCGATGAAGAACGCGTTCGGCGGTCTGCTGAACACGCGGCGCCACTACACGCACTCCTGGATTCACGAGACGCTCGTCGACCTGCTCGCCATTCAGAAGGAGATTCATTCGGGTCTGTTCGCGATCATGGACGGCACGACGGCCGGCAACGGACCCGGACCGCGAACGATGTATCCCGTCGTCAAGAACGTGATGCTGGCGTCGGCCGACCAGGTGGCCATCGACGCGGTGTCCGCGAAGATGATGGGATTCGATCCGATGACGATCGACTACATCCGTCTGGCGCACGAGGACGGCCTCGGCGTCGGCGACCCGCGCGACATCGAGATCGTCGGCGATGTGGACGCCGCGACGGAGAACTGGGACTTTCACGTCGGCAAGAACCTCGTACGCATCGGCGGTGGCGACCTGATCTGGTTCGGGCCGTTGAAGCGCTTCCAGAAGCTGTTCTTCCACACGCCGCTCGTCAACGGCTTCATTTTGGCCAGCGATGTGTACCATGATTTCTACCGCTGGCCGCTCGTCGATCGGCGCGTGTTCGAGCGCTGGTGTGAAACGACCGAATGGGGCCAGATGTTTCTGCGGTACGCGCAAGTCGGCCCCGAGGGCGATCTCCCACAGCCGGCGGCCGCCTCCGAGGTTCCTGCGCACGCGCGCGTACACTGACCCGCGGCGGGGCACATGACCCGCAAGCTCCATCCAATCGAGCCGTCATCGAGCGCCTTCGGGAGAGGCGCCGCTGATTCGGGCGCTCGACCGCGACCCGACGCACCCCCACAAATGGCCGCGCGCCCGCCGGCTCGCGCGAGCGGCGGACCGATTCACCAGGGTCTGCTACACTCTCGCGACGTCGCCGGCGTCTCGGCGATCTGAAGGAGGACCGTGATGAACTACACGCGTCTCGCGCTCGCCGCAGTGGCCGCGTTCATCGTAGACGCGGTGTACGGGTTCGCCGTGTACGGCAACGTCCTGCAAAGCCAGTTCGCGGCGCATGCCGCCGTGTATAGGCCGGCAACGGACACGAGCTACATGCCGTTCCTCTTCAGCGGCGTGTTCGTCGCGGTCGTGGCGGCCGCGTACATCTACGCGAAAGGCTACGAAGGCGGGCCCGGCGCGCAGGAAGGCATGCGCTTCGGCGCCGCGCTCGGCGTCTTCGCCCTCGGCTACGCCGGCGTCGTCAATTACGCGGTGCTGAACATCAACGACACTCTCGGCTGCAGCCTGATGGCGGCGGCGTTCGTCGAATGGCTGATCCTCGGCACCGTGATCGGGCTCGTGTACAAGCCAGCCGCAGCGGCGCCTCGACGCTAGCGGTCGGAGTATGATCCAAGGTCGATGACCACGGCCGCGAAGCCCAAAGCGGGGCTGGAAGATACTGTCGCCACGTCGTCCGAAATCTGTTACCTGGACGGCGACCGCGGGGTGTTGGCCTACTGCGGGTACGACATTCACGATCTCGCACGGCACGCCACGTTCGAGGAAGTCTGCTTTCTCCTGTGGCACCGTCGTCTGCCGACGCGCGCCGAGCTCGGCGATCTGCAGTCGCAGCTGACGGCCGCCCGGCCGCTGCCGGAACCGATTCTGCGTCTGCTGCGGGGGCTTCCTGGCGACAACACGATGGATGCGCTGCGGACGCTCACGTCCGCGCTGGGCCACTACGATCCCGACGCGGCCGACAACTCCGCGCCGGCCAACTACCGGAAGGCGGTCCGCCTGACGTCGCAAATCAGCTCACTCGTTGCGACGATGGGCCGAACGAACGCGGGCGGCGGGCCGATTCAGCCCGACCCTGTCCTCGGCCACGCGGCGAATTTCTTGTACGTGCTGACCGGCGAACGGCCCAGCGGTCTGGCCACACGCGCGTTCGACGTGGCGCTGATCCTCCACGCGGATCACGAGCTGAACGCGTCGACGTTTGCCGCGCGCGTCGCGGCGGCCACGCTGACCGACATCCACTCGGCGATCGTGGCGGCGATCGGGACGCTGAAAGGGCCGCTGCACGGCGGCGCGAATGCCGACGTGATGCGGATGCTGCTGGAAATCGGCCCCGCGGCGGCGCCCGAGAAGGCGGAGGAAGTCGTCCGCGCGAAGCTGGCGCGCAAGGAGAAGATTCCCGGCTTCGGGCACCGCGTCTATCACACCGAAGATCCGCGCGCCACGCACCTGCGGCAGATGTCCCGCGATTTGGGCAGGCGGGCGAACGAGCCGATCTGGTTCGAGATGTCGCAGCGGATCGAGGCGCTGATGAAGGAGGAGAAGAAGCTGAACCCCAACGTCGACTTCTACTCCGCGTCGACCTATCACGCGCTCGGCATCGACATCGATCTCTTCACGCCGATCTTCGCGGTCAGCCGCGTGTCGGGCTGGACGGCGCATGTCCTCGAGCAGTATGCGAACAACCGCCTGATCCGTCCGCGCGCCGAATACATCGGGCCCGAGTACCCGCAGCGCTACCAGCCACTGGAAGCCCGATGAGGGTGCTTGGTGCTCAGTGCTTGGTGCTTGGTGCTGGCGCCAGGCGCCGGGTGCTCGGCCGCACCCGGCACGCAGCACCCAGCACGTAGCACCCAGCACGTAGCACCCAGCACGTAGCACCGTCTATGGATCCCCAGCACATCCGGAACTTTTCCGTCATCGCGCACATCGATCACGGCAAGTCGACGCTCGCCGACCGCTTCCTCGAAATCACCGGCGCCCTGCAGGCGCGCGAGATGGAAGCGCAGGTGCTCGACGCGATGGATCTGGAGCGCGAGCGCGGCATCACGATCAAGGCGCATCCCGTCTGCCTGCACTACACCGCCAACGACGGCGAGCCGTACGTGCTGAATCTGATCGACACGCCCGGACACGTCGACTTTTCGTACGAGGTGACGCGGTCGCTCGCCGCCTGCGAGGGCGCGCTGCTGCTCGTCGACGCGTCACAGGGCGTCGAAGCGCAGACACTCGCGAATGCCTACCTCGCCGTCGAAAACAACCTCGAGATCATTCCGGTGATCAACAAGATCGATTTGCCGGGCGCGCAGCCGGAGGAATCGCGTCGGCAGATCTCCGACATCATCGGGCTGGACGGCGATCACGCGATTCTGGCGAGCGCGAAAGTCGGAACGGGCGTGCCCGAAATCCTCGAAGCGATCGTCCATCGCCTGCCGGCGCCGCGCGGCGTCCCCGACGCGCCGCTGAAGGCGTTGATCTTCGATTCCTGGTACGACCCGTACCGCGGGGTCGTCATCGTCGTTCGCGTCATCGACGGCCTGCTGAAGCCGGGCATGAAGATCCGGCTGATGGCGGAAGGGCAGGACTACGAATCGCTGCAGGTCGGCATCTTCACGCCGAAAGCGGTGGAGGCGGCTGAGCTCGGGGTCGGCGAAGTCGGGTTCCTGGTTGCGAACATCAAGAAGATCAGCGACGCGAAGATCGGCGACACGATCACGGAAAGCGCGCGTCCGACGCTCGAGCCGTTCCCCGGTTTCAAGGAACTGAAGCCGATGGTGTTCGCCGGACTGTATCCGGTGGAGGGGCACAAGTACCCGGAGCTGCGCGACGCGCTCGAGAAGCTGCGGCTCAACGACGCGTCGTTCTTCTACGAACCGGAAACGTCGGCCGCGCTCGGGTTCGGATTCCGGTGCGGCTTCCTGGGACTCCTCCACATGGAGATCGTGCAGGAGCGTCTCGAGCGCGAGTTCGGGATGGAGCTCGTGACCACCGCCCCCGGCGTCTTGTACCGGGTCACGACCACCGACGGCGTCGTGGAGGAAATCGACAGCCCGGCGAAGCTGCCGGACCCCGGTCGAATCGAGACGATCGAGGAGCCGGTCATTACCGCGATGATCCTGACGCCGGCCGAGTATGTCGGCGGCATCCTGCAGCTTTGTCAGGACAAACGGGGTGTACAGAAGACGCTCGAATACCTGGCCTCGGACCGCGTGCTCATCACCTACGAGCTGCCGTTCAACGAAGTGGTGCTCGACTTCTACGACAAGCTCAAGACCCTCTCACGGGGCTACGGGTCGCTCGATTATCATGTTACCGGCTACTGGCCGTCGCCGCTGGTGAAGCTCGACATTCTCGTCAACGGCGATCCGGTCGACGCGTTGTCGATGATCGTCCACCGCGACACGGCGTACGACCGCGGCCGCGCGCTGGCGTCGAAAATGCGCGAGCTGATTCCGCGGCAGATGTTCGAAGTGGCGATTCAGGCCGCCATCGGCGGCCGAATCATCGCGCGCGAGTCGGTCAAGGCGCTGCGGAAGAACGTGCTGGCGAAATGCTACGGCGGCGATATCAGCCGGAAGCGGAAGCTCCTTGAAAAGCAGAAGGAAGGCAAGAAGCGCATGAAACGCGTCGGCAAGGTCGACATCCCGCAGGAGGCGTTTCTCGCGGTGCTCAAGATGGGGACGGATACCGAGGACTGAACGAGCATTGACCACAAAGGACACCAAGGACACAAAGGCCAAACCTTACGGGGTGCTTCCTTTGTGTCCATTGTGGTTTTCGCTGAGCATGGTCGACCGCCGTGTTGAGGATTAATGGCTGACGCAACATTCAAGAAGTCGACGATCCGCGAATACTTCGAGTCGATCATCATTGCCGTCATCCTGGCGTTCTTCATCCGGACGTTCGTGGTGCAGGCGTTCAAGATCCCGACTGGTTCGATGGAGGAGAACCTCCTCATCGGCGACCATCTGTTGGTGAATAAATTCGTCTTTGCGCCGACCGCCTCCGGCGTTGAGCGGACAGCGCTGCCGGTCGGCACGCTCGCGCGGCGCGATGTCATCGTGTTCAAGTATCCGGAGGAGCCAGAGCGCGATTTCATCAAGCGCGTCATCGGCCTGCCCGGCGAATCGGTCGAGTTGCGCGAAAAAAAGGTGTACATCAACGGGAAGCCGCTCGACGAACCGTACGTCCACTTCCTGCAGCCGCCCGGCAGCCTGTCGGCGTACCACGAGGTGACGTCGTACGACGTCCGCGAACGGTACGGTCCGGTGACCGTTCCGCCGAATCAGTATTTCGTCATGGGCGACAATCGGGACAACTCACAGGACAGCCGGTACTGGGGCTTCCTGCCGCGCGAGAACATCAAGGGCAAAGCGCTCGTCATCTACTGGTCGTACGAGGCCGAGCGCGAGGACTATCAGGAGGGCGGCCTCGGCGCGACGCTCAAAGGGTTCGCGTCGGTATTCGTGCACTTCTTCACGCGCACGCGCTGGGACCGCATGCTCCACCAGATTCATTGACGTGATCAAGCTCGTCGTCAAGCTTGCGATCGTTGGTCTGATTGCGAACGCGACCTGGCGCGTCGGCGGTGCCTACGCCAGCCACTATCGGTTCGTCGATGCCGTCAGGGCGACGACGCAGTACCGCGGCGGGAAGACCGACGAGCAGATCCACAACCGCGTCTTCGAGCTCGCGTCGCAGTACGACGTTCCAGCGTCCGACGCCACGCTGACCATACGCCATGAGGAGTACCATACGATCGTCGACGGGTCGTACACGCGCGCGATCGATGTGGCGCCAGGATTCACGTATCCCTGGCCGTTCACGATTCACGTCGATACATTCTCCGTCGAGCCGCCGAAGTCCGATGGATCACCGATTCGCTAAGGGCCCTAAGGATGCCTCCGCGGCGGCGGCCGCTGCGGCTGCCTGACGCGTGTAGCGTTCCACCTCGGCGCGCACAGCCGTTGCGTACTCCTCGTCCTGAATCCCTCCCAGATTGATGTCGACGTTGAGCCACGCGCCGTACAGCCCCGCGCGGAGCAGCGCGACCGCGACGCCGACGTCGCTCGCGGCTCCCTTATGGCCGTTCGCGGCGACAGTCTCGGCTTCGTCGAGCGCTTCCACCGACAGGCGCATCACGCCGAGCGGCACATCGGTGGCCGCCTTCAACGCCCGCTGGATGGCCGCCTTGCGCGCCGGCTGTTCCTCCGGCGACGCTTTCGGCAGCTTGTACGCCGCGACCACCTGCTCGTACGCCGTGGCGTCGGCGTCGATCGCTTCGGCGAGCTGCTGCCGGACCGCGGTCAGCGTGCGAGCGGCAAACACGAGGGCGGCCTTTTCATCGTCCGCACCGCTGCGCGTTTTCGGCAGAGCGGCCACCATCATGAGCAGCGAGGCGCCGATGGCCGAGGACAGTCCCGACGCGGATCCGCCGCCGGGAGTTGGATCCGGGGAACTGAAGGCCGCGAGTAGCTCGCGGACGGACTTGTCGAGGAGCATGTGGACGCCTGGGCTTCTATTTCGTTCGGTCTTCCGACTCACGGCCGCCGAGAGGTTCAGTCAACTCCACCTCCAGCGCATCGACACCTAGCGTCCCGTCCCAGTGGTTCGCGACATAATTCCCGGGCGGGGCATCCCGCCTCGCGGCGTTGCTCGTCGCTCAGATACTCCCGGTATCCTCGCTCGCCGCGCCTTGCGATCCGGGCGCCGCGCCCGGGACTTATGCCACGATCCACTGGGCCGGCACACTTGCTTCCTCGGCGTGCACACTCCTCCGGTAACCGTCGACGAGGTCGGCCCGGCCCCGGTCAATCACGTACGGCACACACCGACCGGGCAGCACCGCCTGAGGATCCTGACCGTCGGCAGTCGCTAGGATCTCCGCATGTGGCAACAAATGTGTCCCCGTTTCACACGATGTGAACGGGATGTAGTCGTGTCGGCAGTCAGTTGCGTTTCAGCCCATCTCGCCAGGTGATTACCTCGAGTTCGCCGCGGACGGCTTCCTCGACCGTAATGACGGGATGCACCTCGAATACGAAAGCAGGAAGCATCGAACAGAACTTGTGAATGGTCACCGGATCATCACATTCCATCAGCATATGCCCACCCCACTCGCCGACTCGTATGACGAAGAATTCGATCTTGAAATTGGCGGGCGCCTTCCATTGACCGAATACTTCAAGGATTCGCTTCTGGGCATTCTCGTACTCGATGGGCGAACCTTGCGGGCGTTCGAACCAGCTGATCACGTACTTCATCGGCATTCCCCTATTGTGTTGGTCCTCGAACGATTGCTGTTTGGACGGCCTAACTTGTTAGTAGCCCGGTCGGGTGACGTATCTCCACACTCTCATGCCGCACGTCGTTTGTACCCGCAATTCACGGAATCGACGGGGATTCTAGCAGGAATGTCATCCGTCCCAGGCATCGATATGCGCGAAGGCGATCGACGAAATCCGCGCAGCGCTCGACGTCATGAACGTCGCGAGGTCACTCAGGACAGGGCTCCGCCAACGAGCCGACCCTTCTTCACGACGGCGCGAATCGTGTCAGCGCCGACGCGGATCAGATCGATCGCCGGGCCGGCGACGATCACGGCATCCATCTGCTTGCCCGGCTCGAGGCTGCCGGCGCGATCCTGGCGATCGAGCGAACAGGCCGCGTTGATCGTCGCGGCGACCAACGCTTCCTCGAACGTCAGCCCCATCCCAAAGCATGCCAGCGTCATCGCGAACGGCATGGACGGAGAGAAGCCGCCGCCCGGGTTCACGTCCGTGGCGAGCGCGACCGCGACGCCGCGCTCGATGAGCATGCGCGCCGGCGCGAAGCGTCCGAGCTTCAGATAGAACGCGGCAATCGGCAGTAGCGTGGCGACTACGCCGGCCCCGGCGAGCCGTCGCGCGCCTTCATCGTCGACGAAGATGAGGTGATCGGCCGACTGGACGCCGAGGTCCGCCGCCACACGCGAACCGCCGCTCGGCGCGAGCTCGTCCGCATGGATGCGCAGCTTCATGCCCGCGTCGCGGGCGGCCGACAGAATCTCCCGTGACTCGTCGGGCGTGAAGACGCCGGTTTCGCAGAACACGTCGCACCACTCCGCGAGGCGCTCGCCTGCGACGGCCGGAATCATCTCGTCGAGAATCAGCTCGACGTACGCCCGATGCCTGTCGCGATACTCGATCGGGGTCTCGTGTGCGGCCATGAACGTTGGCGAGATGTCGATAGGATGTTCCGCGGCCAATCCGCGAATCACGCGGAGCGCTTTCAGCTCGGACTCGGTGGTGAGCCCGTACCCGCTCTTCGCCTCGCACGTCGTGGTGCCGCACCGCAGCATTTCGTCGAGCCGGCTGCGCGTGTCCGACGCCAGCCGTTCCGCGCTCGCCTCGCGCGTGGCGCGCACGCTGCTGACGATGCCGCCGCCTTCGCTCGCGATCTGGGCATAGGTGGCGCCCTCCAGGCGGCGACGCAGCTCGCCGCGCCTGTCACCCGCGAACACGACGTGCGTGTGCGGATCGACGAAGCCTGGCACGACGGCGCCCTTCGCCGCATCGACGACACGCGCGTCGGCGGTCAATGTCCCGTCGCGCGCCCACTCCGTCTCGCTGCCGACGAACACAATGGTCCCCTGTCGAGCGGCAACGATCACGTTCTGCCGGGCGCCCGCGTCGCGCTGACGCGCACCGATTCGCGGCGCCGGCCCCGCGCAGGTGAGCACTTCGGATGTGTTGTGGATCAGGAAGTCTGCGAGCACCGCGCTTATTGTAGGGCGATCGCTCGGCGAGTCTAAAGCCCTCCGCCGCAGCCGAGGCGCTGTTTGACGGCGTCGCCACTGATGCCGGCGATGGCGACACGCTTGCGTCGGCTGCGCTCGCCGCTGACGATTCGAATGTTGCGTCGGGGAAGGTGAAGCGCGTCGGCAAGGCACTCGATGAGCGCGTCGTTGGCGGCGCCGTCAACCGGCGGCGCGGCGAGACGGACCACGATCGCGCCGTCCCGTTCGCTGCCGATCCCGGTTTTTCTGGCCCGCGGAATGACGCGGACGTCGACGACCACCTCTCCAGGCGGGACCGGATGGCGCAGGGCGCTATCCCTGCGCGCCGGTGACGTTCGCAGCCCTGAAGGGCTGCGCCACATCTGACGCCTGGCTCGGGGACTCGGCATGCCGCGGCCGGTGGAGCAGAATCTTGTCGTCGCGCTCGCGCGCTTCCTGCTCGCGGACGAACTCGAGCGTGTTGCGCAGCGTCTGGATTGCGGCCTCGATGGACGTCTCGACGTCCTTGCGTTTCAACCTCAGGCCGTCGATCTCGCGCTGGATGTCTTCCAGACGCGCCTGCGTTTTCTCGAGGAGCAGATCGGAGCGCCCCTCGGCTTCGCGGACGATCCGCGTCGCCTCCTGCTCGGCCTGCGACTTGATGTCCTCGGCGAGCTTCTGCGCGGCCATCAGCGTGTTCCTCAGGCCTCGCTCGTGCTCCCGATGCTCGTTGATGATGGCGTCCATGCGCGTCACGTCCTGGCGGAGGCGGTCGGCCTCGCGCAGCGCCTGCTCGTAGTCGTCGGCGAAGGCGGCCAGGAAGGCGGTGACTTCGACCTTGTCGAAGCCGCGGAACGTGCTCCGGAAATGCTGCTGGCGGAGATCGAGTGGGCTGACATTCATGCGCGATTTTTCTCCGGTTGGCTTATCGGCTGGTGACCGGTCCGGCGACAGGGCTGGGTCAAACATAACTGCGGCTCCCGAAAATCGCCGTGCCCACGCGCACGAGCGTTGCGCCTTCTTCGATCGCGACCTCGAAATCGTGGCTCATGCCCATCGACAGTTCGCGCAGCATCGAGGCATCCACGCCGCGTGCCAGCAGCCGATCGCGGACTCCGCGCAGCGTGCGGAAGTAGGGCCGTGCCGCCTCCGGGTCTTCGACGGCCGGTGGCAGCAGCATGAGCCCGACGATCCGGGTGGCCCGCCCTGCCCGTGCGGCGTCGAAGACTGGCATCAGCTCGTCTTCCCGGAGGCCATGTTTAGTCGCTTCTCCCGCGAGATCCACCTGGACCAGCAGCTCCATCTGACGTCCCGCCGCCATCGCGGCCTCGTCGAGCTTGTGCGCGAGCGCCACGCTGTCGAGCGAATGCACGACGTCGAACCGGCCGGCTTTTTTTGCCTTGTTCGACTGCAGATGGCCGACCAGATGCCACCGAATCGAGAGGTCGGCAGTCGCGTCCATCTTCTGAAGGGCTTCCTGGACTTTGTTTTCGCCGAACTCGAGCTGACCGGCATCGGCGGCCGCGCGCACGTCGCCGGCGGCGAAGGTTTTGGACACGGCGACGAGCCTGACCGAGGCGGGATCGCGCCCGGCTCGGCCGGCGGCGCGCGCGATGCGCGCGCGTACATCCGCCAGCCGGCCGCGGAGCCCGGAGTAGTCGATCACTACTTCTTGATGGTCGCCAGAATCCCCTTGGCCGTCGCCGCGTTCGGACCTGACGGCGCGATCTTCAGATAGGTTTCGAACTCGGTACTGGCAGCGGGCAGATTGCCTTCGTTCACGAGCGCCATGCCGAGCTGGTAATGCGACTCTGCGTGGTTCGGGTTCGCGGCGATCGCGGCCTCGAACTGCTTCTTGGCTTCGGCGACCTTGCCGCCGTTCCAGAGGATCACGCCCTGATTGAACAACGCGTCGGCATTTCCGCCGCCCGCACCCGCGCCTGGTGCGCCGAGCGCGCTCGTCAGCTCCATCGCTTTCGAACTGGCGGCTGCCGCCTGGTCGAACTTCCGCGTGGCGTTGTACACATTGGCCAGGCCGTTGTAGGCCTCCGCGTAGTCGGCCTTGATTTCAATCGCTTTCTTGTACGCGGCCTCCGCAGCGTCGTAGTCTTTCTTCTGACTCGCCGAATAGGCGATGTTGTAATAGCAGTCGTAGCAGTTCGGATTCAGCTCCGCCGCGTGCGTGAACTTCGCGATGGCATCGTCGTGGTTGCCGGCGCGGCTCGCCTCGACGCCCTCTTCGAACGTCTTCTTCAATTCCGTCGTCTTGGCGGCGAGTTCCTTCGAATTCGCCGCGGCGGCGGCGGCGCCGAGAACCAGGTTCGCTTCTGCGGGCCTGGCGATCTGCACGCGCACTTCGGCGACGTTCGAGACGACCTTGTCCTTTTCGGCGCTCACTTTGTAGGAGCCCGACATCAGGCCGATCTGAATGAATTCGCCCTTCTTGTTCGATTTCGTTTCGAAGCGGCGGCTCGTGCCGTCGGCCTCGATGATGACTTTGGCGTTTTCAACGGGCTGGCCTTGCATGTCTTTCACCACGCCTCGAACCATCCCGGTTGACTGGGCGGCAGCAGGCAGCGCGATCACCAGGGCGACGAGGGCGATGGACGCAACCAGCCACGGATGCCGGCCGTTCAAGCGGCGGACCATGGGGAATCCTCCTGGAAAAATGACAGCTAAGCCGGGCTTGCGTACCGGCTCACGGTTCTTACACGTTTGACTATGCAAGCACGGCTAGCGCAGGACTAGTTTACCCCCGTTGGGGCTAGGAGCGTGCCCGAGAAACGGGAACACGCTCCTAGTAGGCTGGCTTCGCCGGCAAAAACGCCAATAATTCGACGTATGACCGCGCGCGCAGCGCGCCTCCTGGGAGCCCGTTCGCCATTACTCGGACGGGCTCCTAGAAGTTGAAGTTCAACCCCACGTCGATCTTGCGCATGCCGGTCACGTTGGTCGGCTGCATGAAGAACGGCGACGTCATGCTGCCGTTGTAGCCGGTGTAGTTGCGGTGGTTCGTGAGATTCTGCACTTGGACGACCAGTCCGAGGCGGAATCGCGGCAGCGGGTCGATCTGCAGCTGCGTCACCCTGAATTCGCCAGCTGGAGACCCCTGGATCATGATGCCGGGCGGCAGCTGGATTCGGCGTTTGCCGAACATGAACGTGTACACGAAGAACCCTGACAGGTCCATTCGTCCGTCGCCGCGCTCGGTGTTGCGGCCGAGGCCCTCGGGGCGATCGTTGAAAATGAGATCGCCGTTGCGATCGAACCCGGTCCTGATCGTGAAGGGCGTGCCCGTCGACATCGAGAAATTGAGATTCGCGTTGAAGTTCCGGAGTGCCTGCGTGCTGAAGAACCCGTTCAGGCGATGCCGAATGTCGTTTGCGGCCGGACCCCAGTCGGCGGCCAGGCTGCCGGTGGCCGGAACACTGAAGGCGCCGTCGGTATCGTTGTCGATCTTTCCCAACGAATAGTTGAGGCCGAAGTTGGTCCGCTTCCAGTTCCAGAGCTGCTTGCTCGGATTCGGCGACGGCGGCGAGATCGACACCTGCAGGAACGTGTTGAGGACGTGCTGCCGCAACGTGCCGTCGCCCGCGACCTCGACGATGTTGCCGAAGACGGGACTCGGGCGGGCGCCATTGGTTGGGGCGTTCAAATTCAGACCGCGCAGCAGCCCCGTTCCGTTGATGTGCGCGTAGGTGGCGCCGCCGCGGATCTTCGCGGTGATCGCCTGATCGACCCCGAGGCTCACCCTGGTATTTTTCGCCATCTGCAGCTCGTCGCCGAGCAGGTACTTGTTGATGGGCGGCACGATGCCTGCGGAGCCCGGATCGGGAAACGACGGGTTGATGATGTTCAGCTCCTGCTGCCGGAAGCCGTCGACGCGCAGCGTCTGCTCGTAGATATTGGCGCCCAGCCAGTCGTAGAAGATGCCCGCGCTCGCGCGCAGCGTCGTCTTGCCGTTCTTGAACGGCGCCCACGTGACGCCGAAGCGGGGGCCCAGCGCATCGAAGTCATCGAGGTGCGTCTGCGCCTCGTAGCGGATTCCAGGACTGAGCGTGAGTCCTTTGCGGACGCGGATGTCGTCCTGCAGGTACACACCCGCCTGCAGGTTCCAGTAATGGATGTTCGGGTCCCCGATCCGGCGCGTGTAGCTGCGCGGCCGTCCCGATTCGAACGCCTCGAGGCTCTCGAACGTGTACGTGCCGAGGTAGTTCGTCGTGTCGTTCGAGCGGTACGATCCACCGGTCAACACGACGCCAGCCCGCAGGGAGTGGATGCTCCGGACGTAGTCGAGATCCGACGCGAGATTGAACGTGCGTGTATGTCGTCCGCCCGACACCTGGCCGCCGCCGCTCGTGAACGCGTCGTTCACGCGGATGGTGGGCGCTTCGAGGACCGATTGCGAGGAGGTGTCGTTGGTCGAGAGCATGAGCCGGGTGTTCGTGAAGAAACGACGGCCGAGCGGCCCGGCCTCCTGAATCCGCACCGTCCGCCCGTGGTCCTCGTTCGAGAAGGCATGCTCCGGCAGGTCGTACGCGCCGACGCCCAGATTCCGCTGTGTCGAGGTCTCCTGGTTGTAGCCGATGCGCAGCGTCTGGTCCTTGGTGAGCGCGTAATCGAAATTGGCGAACATGAAGAAGTTCTCGCGCGGCGCTCTGAGCTTCAACGCCTCGGATCTTGTGCCGGTCGGGAGCGCCGCGTACAGGTTGGGCGTCTCGTATGACGTGTTGCCCTGGAGCGACACGTTGAACGACGCCCGCTCCTTGATCAGCGACCCGGCGAAGTTCGTCCCATAGTTCTGCGAGCGTTCGGGACCTTTGGTCGGCGTGAACGGGCTGCGGCCGCTGAGCGCGCCGTCGCGCAGGTTGTAGCGTCCGCCGCCGCGCAGCGGTCCCATCCCGGGCTGCGTGATGATGTCGATGAACAGGCTGCCGGCGCTGTGGTTCTCGGCGGCGAACGCGTCGCGCGTGATGTGGATCGATTTGATCTGCGCCTTCGAGGGCAGCTTCCCGCCTTCGAAACTGTCGACGCGAAGGATGGCGCCGCCGCCCGCGATTTCCTGCAGCTGTTTCGCCATCTCGTCGGGATCGTCGGACAGCGCGTCGACCTGCTCGCGCGTGAGCGCGCTGCCGAACGCGCCGCCGCGCCTGTCGGCGGCGGATTCCTGCGCGTCGCGCCCGACGGTAATCGAATCCTTGAACCCCTGAATCGCCAGCACGATGACGTGCTTGTTCTCGCCGGCGCGGACGCGCACCTCTTTCAATAGTCCGTTCTCGAACCCGGGAAACTCCGCCTCGATCGCGTACCGGCCGGGACGAAGCCCGGAGATCGTCGCGATGCCCTGCTCCGAGGTTTTCACGGGGGCGCTCGCCGCCGCCTTGGTCGCGTCTTCGAGGCCGGTCGCCTTGACGGTGGCGCCTTGAATGACCGATCGCGTCTGATCGACGACCGTAACGAGAATCGTTGCGTCGCGTGGCGCCTGCGCGCGCGCGCTCGCTGCGGACAGCACGAATGCCATCACCCAGAGAATCGCCCGTATCCTGCGCGTCATTTCCGGACCTCAAATTTCTTCGGATCGATCTTCGGGTTGATCTTGAAGCCGTCGAACGTGGTTTCCTCGACCGTGTCGGGCCCCAGCGCCCGGCGCAGGCGAAATGGAAACTTCAGACCCCCGACGTCGCGGTAGTCGCCGTAGTAGATGCGCGATTCGGGCGGCCCGGCGGGTGCTTGGCCCGGTGCGCCCGGCGGAGCCGCGCCTCGTGCGCGCGGCGCCTGGCCTGCCGCAGCGGTTTCCGCTCGGCCCGCCAAAGCCGGAGGCGGCATAGCCGGCGGCGGCGGCTCACCGCGCGAAGGCGGCTGGCCCGCCACAGCCGGAGGTGGCCCTGCCGGCGAAGGTGTCTCGCCCCTCGACGGTGATCCGGGCGGCGGTGCTCCGCGCTGCGGTCCTCCGCGCTGCGGCGCCGGCGCGATCCACGTCACCATGATTGGCAAATGGGTGTCGGCGTTGACGAAGAACCGTGCCGAAAAGTTTCCCGGGCCTTTGACGTCCAGGACGTCCGCTTTGCCCTGCGGCGCTTCCGCTTTCGCGACATAGGTGAAGGTGAGCGGAAGGCTACTGACAGAGCCGGCGAACATGCCGAGCGTCAGCCGCGCGAAGTCCTGCTTCGCGCTTGCGAGCCGAGCCTTTCGGCCGGCTTCCAGCTGTTCCGCGGTCGGTCCCGGAGGGCCCCCGGCTCGCGCGGGCGGCATCGCGGGCGCCGGAAACTGAATCAGCTCCTCGCCGTTGAAGCCGGTGAGTGTCGGGCCGCTTTCCTGCGCCGGAATCTCGTCCTTGCGTACGTACCGATCCGGCAGCTCGAGCGCGATCTCGAATTCGATCGGCACGAGGTTGTCGCCGCGAATCTGCCGCGTCCGTCCCGTGGCGACCAACGTTTTGACGGCCGTCAGCTTTTTTTCCCCACCGAGCGCCTCGCGCGTTGCGGTGAGCACGCTTGCCGCCGCCTCGGTCGCGGGGCTCTGGGCCGTGACGAGCGTTCCAGCGGCAAGCGCCCCAATCGCGACGATGTTCGAGAAGACACGCATGCGCAACCTCATATCGCCACAAACATAGACGTCAAAAACGGGTCGTTGGATGGGGATCAACGAGAAAAAAACGCTTCGATGTGTGAGAGATCGTGCACAACTGGCGCTGGCGGCAGGGACGCCACGAACCGCCGGCCGTAGCCCTTCGTCCGAAGGCGCGGATCGAGCACCGCCAGCACGCCGCGGTCGCGGCGGTGTCGGATGAGGCGACCCAAACCCTGCTGCAGCGCCAAAACGGCCAGCGGCACCTGATATTCGCCGAATGGATCGCCGCCGTGCGCGCGAATGGCGTCGATCCGCGCGGCCGTAATCGGATCCCTCGGCGACGCGAACGGCAGCTTGTCCACAATCACGCAGCTCAACGCCTCGCCGACGACGTCGACGCCCTGCCAGAAGCTCGAGGTTGCAAACAGTACCGAATGCGGGGTGGCCCGAAACCGATTCAACAGCTGCGAACGCGGCGCCGTGCCCTGTCCCAGAATCGGATAGTCGAGCGCCAGTTCCGCGATTGCCTGCACCGCGCGCATGGTCGCGTAGCTCGTGAACAGGACGAACGCGCGCCCGCGCGTGCGCTTGAGGATCTCGATCACTTCGCGGCCCGCGGCCACCGCGAAGGCGTCGGAACGTGGATCGGGCATGCGCGGCGGCAGATACAGGATCGCCTGCCGCTCGAAATCGAATTCGGACGCGAGCCGCAGTTCGTCCGCGTCGCGGATGCCGAGCCGCGACCGGATGTAATCGAACCCGCCGTCCACTGTGAGCGTCGCCGACGTCAGCACCGTCGTCTGCATCCGTTCGAGCAGAAGCTCACGCACGATTGTCGAGACGTCGATCGGCGCCGCACGGAGAAACACGCCGCGCCCGCGGAACTCGACGAAGTAGACATATTCTTCGTCGCCCGCGCGGAGCAGAAAACGCAGCTCGTCCCGCAGCTCGCCAGCCCGTCGCGCGAGCGCCGCGACCGATTCGTTCACAGCGTCTGGGTCGGGGCCCCCTTCGTCCGGCGGCTCATCGGCCCCGGCGCGCCCTGCTTTCGGGAGCAGCGCCAGCGTCGACTGCACGATGTCGAGCGCACCCGAGAGATGAGCGGCGCCTCCGTGCGCGTGTGCCAACGATTCCTCGGTCGCGCGTACCCGCTCCTCGGACTTCACGCGTCCCTCGCCGCGGTGCGCGAACGCCAGCTCCGTGAAGAACGCCTTGGCGTGATCGCGGACCCGTTCGACGGCTTTCGTGATGTCGTCTCGGCTCTTCCTGTCGTCGACGGCGCCGGAAGCGACCAGACGTTCGACGTCGCGCGCGAGCTCCTCGAGGCGGTAGTTGCTCACGCTGTATCCGAAGTACTGCGTCGCCACGTCTTCGAGCTGATGCGCTTCGTCGACGATCGCGCGGCTGCACGCAGGAATGACTTCGCCGTACGCGTTCTGGCGCAGAGCGGCGTCGGCGCACAGCAGGTGATGGTTGACGATGACGACGTCGGAAGCGGCGGCACGCTGGCGCATCTTCGTCACGAAACAATCGTCGTACCGCGGGCACTCGGTACCGACGCAGGTCTCGGCCGTCGCGGACACCTCGTTCCAGAATGCCAGGTCTTCGGGCAGATCGGCCAGCTCCGCGCGGTCGCCGGTGTCGGTGCGACCCGACCACTCGCGGATGATGGGCAGAAAGACATCGTGGACGGCGGGGCCTGCACCGTCGTTCAGTTGATCGAGCTTATGCAGGCACAGGTAGTTCGCGCGCCCCTTCATGTACGTGGCCGTGAACGGGATGCCGAGCGCGTCGCGAAGCGCTGGAATGTCCTTGAAGAAAATCTGTTCCTGCAGGTTCTTCGTGCCCGTGGAAATGAGCACGCGCTCGCGGCTCAAGATGGCGGGCACCAGGTACGCGAGCGTCTTGCCGGTGCCTGTCCCGGCTTCGGCGAGCAGGACGCCTCCGTCCGCAAACACACGCGCCACGGCGGCCGCCATCTCCACCTGGCCGCTGCGAGGTTCGAAGTCGGGCATGGCGCGCGCCAGCGCGCCGTCGGGGGCGAACACCGCCTCGACAGCATCGCAGACCGTCCAACCGCTGGCCGTGGCGTGGAGGCTCGACGAGCCCGGGGATGTCGCGCCTATTCGGGGTACAGCGGGAACTTCCGGCACAACGCCTCGACCTCGCTGCGAACCATTCCGAGCGCGCGATCATCATCGGGCGTTTGGAGCGCGCGGGTGATGAGCTCGCCGATGGTGTCCATCTCTGCTTCTTGCATGCCGCGCGTCGTGACAGCCGGCGTGCCAATGCGTACTCCGCTCGCAACCATCGGCGGGTTCTTGTCGAACGGGATGGCGTTCTTGTTGACGGTGATGCCCGCCTTCCCAAGCGCGGCCTCGGCGACCTTGCCGGTGATGCCCTTCGAGAACACGTCGACGAGCATCAGATGGTTATCGGTGCCGCCACTCACGAGCCGGAAGCCCGACGCCGTGAGCGCGCCGGCGAGCTTCTTCGCGTTCTTGACAATCTGTTTCTGATACTCGACGAACGCGGGTTCACCCGCTTCCTTCAGACAGACCGCCTTCGCCGCGATGATATGCATCAGCGGGCCGCCCTGCACGCCGGGGAATACCGTGCGATCGAGATCTTTCGCGTACTGCTCGCGACACAGCACCAATCCTCCCCGGGGTCCCCTCAACGTCTTGTGCGTCGTCGTCGTAACGAAGTCGGAGTGGGGAACCGGGCTCGGGTGAACGCCTGCCGCGACGAGCCCCGCGATGTGCGCCATGTCCGTGAACACCGGGGTGCCGATCCTATCGGCCGTCTGCCGGATGCGGGCGAAGTCGATGACGCGCGGATAAGCGCTGGCGCCGACGATGATCATCTTCGGCTTGTGCTCGGCGGCAAGGCGATCGAGCTCGTCGTAATCGATGCGTTCGTCGTCTTTGCGGACGCCGTACGGGACGATCGTGTACAGCTTGCCGGAAAAGTTCAGCGGATGGCCGTGCGTGAGATGGCCGCCATGGGCGAGATTCATGCCGAGGACGGTGTCGCCCGGCTTCAGCAGCGTCAAGTACACCGCCATGTTCGCCTGCGCGCCCGAATGCGGCTGAACGTTGGCGTGATCGGCGCCGAACAGCGCCGTCGCGCGCGCGATGGCCGCGCGTTCGGCGACGTCGACGAATTCGCACCCGCCGTAGTACCGCTTTCCCGGATAGCCTTCGGCGTACTTGTTCGTCATCACCGAGCCCGCGGCTTCGAGTACGGCGCGGCTGACGAAGTTTTCCGACGCGATGAGCTCAAGGCCGCTGTTCTGACGGTGCAGCTCGTCGCGAATGGCTCCGGCGATTTCGGGATCCGTTTCGGCGAGCGTGCGCCAGATCGCAGGCGTGGTTTGTGTGGTCATGACTTGTCCGCCCGGCTCAAGCCTTCGCGCTCCACGGCGGAGATTTGATCGATCCGCCGCTGGTGCCGGCCGCCTTCGAACTTCGTTTCCAGCCAGAGCGCCAGGATCTCGTCGGCGAGCCCGGACGCGACGATGCGGCCGCCCATCGAGAGCACGTTGGCGTTGTTGTGCTCGCGCGAGAGACGGGCCGTGTAGAGGTCCTGACACAGCGCCGCGCGTATGCCGAACACCTTGTTCGCGGCGATCTGCTCGCCTTGTCCGCTGCCGCCGAGCACGATGCCGCGATCGGCCCGGCCGTCGGCCACGGCGCGCGCGACGGCCACGCAGATCGGCGGGTAATCGACCGGTTCTTCGCTGTGAGTCCCGTGATCGTCCACTGCGTGACCCAGCCGCAACAGCGTCTGTTTGAGATGTTCTTTGAGCGAAAAGCCGGCGTGATCTGCGCCAATTGCGATGCGCACAAGGCCACAGATTGTACTATGGGTTCGGGGTTCGGAAGCTCCGAGCCCCGAACCCAAAGACATGATCCCGTTTGTCGTCCTCTCCAAACGCGGCGAAGAGCGGCTGCACAGCGGGCATCCGTGGATTTATCGTGCGGACGTCGCCGATGCCCGCGCCGCCGGCGGCGACGTCGTGCTCGTACGTGGCCCGCGCGGGCGCCCGCTCGGCCGCGCGCTGTTCAGCGATCGCTCGCAGATTTCCCTGCGGCTGTTGACGTACGGAGCGGCGGAGACGGAGGTGGACGTCGCCGCCCTGCTTCGGTCGCGCATCGAAGCGGCGATCGCCTTTCGCCAGTCGCTCGCCATCGATGCGACCGCGTACCGGCTCGTGCACGGCGAGGGCGATCTGCTGCCATCGCTGATCGTCGATCGCTACGGCGACCATCTCGTCGTCCAGACGTTGTCGCAGGGAATGGATCGGCAGCTGACGTCGATCGTGGGCGCGCTCACCGATCTGCTGCAACCCCGCGGCATCCTCGCGCGCAACGATCCGCGGGCGCGTGTGCTCGAGGGGCTCGAACAGCAGGTCGAGGTCTTGAGCGGAGAGGTGCCCGAACGCGTCACGGTCACCGAGGCGGGGATTGAATACGACGTGGATCTCCGTCGCGGCCAGAAAACCGGGCTCTTCCTCGACCAGCGGGAGAACCGGACGGCGGCCGCGGCGTACGCGCGCGGCCGGCTGCTGGACTGCTTCAGCTACAACGGCGGCTTCGCGCTGGTGCTCGGGCGGCGCTGTCAGGAGACGATCGCGATCGACGTGTCGGAAGACGCCGTGGCCCGGGTTCGGGAAAACGCGTCGCGCAACGGCGTCGCGGTGGATGCGCGCGTCGGCAACGTGTTCGACGATCTGCGCGGACTCGAGCGGCTCGGCGAGCGCTTCGACACGATCGTGCTCGACCCGCCCGCCTTTGCGAAGAACAAGGCGGCCGTCGCCAACGCGCGCGCCGGCTACAAGGAGATCAACCTGCGGGCGCTGAAGCTGCTGAATCCAGGGGGCACGCTCGTGACCTGCAGCTGTTCGTACAACGTGAACGAGGCGATGTTCGCCGAGGTCGTGTACGACGCGGCGGTGGACGCGCAGTCGCATGTCACCGTGGTGGAAAAGCGCATGCAGGGCCGCGATCATCCGGTGATGCTCGGCGTGCCGGAGACGTACTATCTCAAATGCTTCATTTTGCGGAAGGTCGCATGACGACGCCGGCGCGCGCGGCGGCGTCGGCGCGGCACGCGCTGGAACGCCTGGCGCGGTCCGCGGGCAAGTTCGACGCGAGCCGCTACTTTCGAGGCGCGGCCGATCTCGGCTTCTACAACGTCGGCACCGACAGACTGCGGTCGCTCGCGCGGTCGATTTACGACGCCCATCGCCACGACTGGTCGATCGACGACGCGATGGCCTTCGCGAATGCGCTGATCGTCGATCGCCACCTTGAGGCCAAGTCGGTGGGCATCGAGGTGGTCGCGCGCTACCGGCGCGACTTCGCGCCGCGGCTGCTTCCGACCTGGAAGCGGTGGCTGTCGGACAACCATTCTGCCAACTGGGCGACGACGGACGCGATCTGCGCGTATCTGATCGGTCCGCTGCTGCTGCGGTATCCGGAGCTCGGAGCGCGCCTGCGCGTGTGGGCCCGCGACCGGAACATGTGGGTGCGCCGCGCATCCATCGTCGGCCTGATTCCGCGCGCACGGCGCGGCGAGTCGCTCGATCTGGTCTACGAGATCGCCAAGCGGCTGCTCGCGGGGACAGGAGCCGGTCGGCGGTCGACGACAGGTACAGCTGGCCGGGTGCCGTCCCCGCCAGACCTGATCCAGAAGGCGGTCGGCTGGGCGCTCCGAGAGGCGGGCAAGACCGATCCCGCGCGGCTCGAGCGCTTCTTGCGCGCGAAGGGCGAGTCGATCCCGCGCACGACACTCCGGTATGCCATCGAGAGGTTTCCGGAGAGCACACGTAAAGCGATTCTGATCGATACCCGGGCGTAGAGCGGACGCGTGTCCGCCGGGTCGACCGACGCGTCGGGTTCCCCGGAGAACATATGGGTGCGGAAGCCAACTGCACGGCACGATTCAAGGGCAAGACCACGCGCGGAACCGCGCGGCTCGAGACGGAGACGCTTCATTTCCGGGGTGACGACCTTCGTCTATCGATTCCGTTCAGGGCGATGTCGAAGATCAGCGCGCGCGACGGCACGTTGAGCGTGACGTTCGCGGACGGCACCGCGTCGTTCGAGCTGGGAAGCGCCGCGCCGAAGTGGGCCGGCAAGATTCAGCATCCACCATCGCGACTGGACAAGATCGGTGTGAAACCTGACTGGCGCGTATCGGCGCTCGGCGTCGACGATCAGGCGTTTCTCGAAGAGCTCGAGGAGCGCGTCGCGCTGGTGTCGATTGGGCGAACCGTGAAGGCGAGCGACGCGATCTTCTTCGGTGCGACGAACGAGACACAGCTGACGCGTCTGTCCGCCTTGAAGCGATCGATCAAGCCGAACGGTGCGATTTGGGTGATTCGTCCGAAGGGCCGCCCGGAAATCTCGGAGCGCGCGGTGATGGCGGCCGGCAAGGCCGCCGGCCTCGTCGATGTGAAGGTGGTGAGCTTCTCGCCGACGCACACGGCCGAGAAATTCGTGATTCCCGTCGCTCGTCGAGGCCAGCGGGATTCAGACGATTGATTGTCCGTATCGGCACGATATCGCGTACTATTCGACGGCATTCTTGCGATAAACGGCCAGATCACTGACAAACCAGGGACTCGTTGCTGCGCGCTCCTCGATGCGGAGTCGGACAAAACGAGCGGGCGTGCCGGCAAGCGAAAACGTGAGGCGCACGTCGCGAGGGTTGCCCAAGGCGGCACGATAGGCTCGTCCGCCCGTTTGGCCGGAGAAGATCGGCGTCCAATGGTCAGCGTCAGTCGATGTCGCGATGCCCAGCCGTCGTGGGTACGTTTCGCCATTTCGGCCCAGCGACATGTCAACCGACACCAGCGGCGTGACGGCCCCGACGTCCACGACCAGCATCTCGCCGGGAAACTGCACATCTGGTCGATACCAGCCGGTCGCGGGATCATCGTCCACGAGCGGTCGAAGGTCGAGGGGACCACGGTCGTCCCATGCGGCGACGATCGGCGTGCGCGGGCCAGTGGCTCCCCCCGGCGCTGGATCGCGGCCGGGCAGCGCAAACAGCATGAACTGCGAGTCCTCTCGGATGCGTTCGATGCCAACCTGTCTTTGGACGAACGCCCGCCACCCTCGCTTCAAGTCGGCGGCTGTATCGACCGCAATCAGCAGGGGACCATGCTCAGCGACCACATCGAGTGCGGTGTCGTCACCCTCCGTGAGCGCGAGCCGAAGAATGGCGTAATGAAGCGGATCGTAGCCGCCCATTCCGTTGACCGACTTGCGGCCCGTCTGTAGAGCGCGGTACACGGCTGCCGCTTCCTGTTCTGCGTCGCCAAATGGCAGCGACAGGATCGCCGCGACGTTGTTCCCGACTGCCGGCAAGGGACCTGGCACCGGTGGCAACGCGAGTCCGGTGATCCAGGTGTCGGCGATGAACCCGGCGACAAGGAGCGGCAGAATCACCTGCCGGCGCGATGTCATTACGGCCAGGTGGGCGTAGGCGAGAGCGGCGGCAGCCGATAACGTCAGCATGGCCGGCATCGCGAACCGGGCCGGCGCCCGAACGCCATGTGCGAAGAGCGGCAACTCCATGAGCCAGGCGTACGGCGGACGATACAGAAACTGCGCGCCGAGAAACGAGGGCGTGGGCCCCACACTCAATACCATCAATGCGATCGTTGCGATGATGTAGAACGCGAAAGGCGACCGACGCCGAAATGCGTCCTGGACTGTGCCGTGACAGGCGATCGCGACAGCGAAAGCGGCCATGGCAACCGTCGTTGGTTTGAACGATTGGTGGGCCGAGATCCTGATTCCGGCGATCGTGACACTCCAAGGTCCGATCCACGAAACCCACAGCGCCGCCGCCGCAAAAAGGCTCGATACGATCAGCAGCCATCTGCCCACCCGATTGAAACCCGCGCGTCGTGGCGATCTGGAGCGGCTCAGGAACAGGCCGCCGGTGGTGAGGGCAATCACCGTGCTGCCCGGAAACAGCTGCCGCTCCGGTCCATTCCACGGGGCGGTCCACCGCCACACGGCGATCAGCGGCGACGCCGTGAACCATGAGCTCAGATCGGCGCTGTAGGTTTGAATCTCTATGAACGAGCGGGCGAGATCATGTTGGGTCTGCAGGCGCCAGTACCCGATGCCGATTGGCGCGAGGATTACAGCAGCGCAGGCGCAAGCGATCAGGATTGCCAGCACCGCATGGCGATCGGTCCACCGAAGAAACCACACCATCCATAGCATCACCACGATCGTAAAGAACAAGGCGTAATAGGTGCTGCACAGCGCCTGCAACACCAGCGCTATGGTCAACGCGGCTAGCGACGAGCGGCGCCGCGTGTGCGCGTACCGATGCAGCGCGGCGAGCGCCATAGGCATCCCAAAGGCTGCGAGCAGCTCGAGATGTTCGATATGGGCCATGCGATATGGATTGAAGCCAAACGCGAGTCCGGATACCAAGGCCGCATCGTGCCTGCCGGTGAGCACGAAGCCGAGCCAATAACCAGCGATTGCGCAGAGGGGAAACGTCGCGAGCAGCGTGATGTTGTACGCGGTGACAGCGCCCGCGCCAGCCCATTGCAGCGGCGACGCGAGTAGGCTCTCGCCGAGGCGGTGATCTGAATACGCCAACGTGCCGCCGGCGGGAAAAAACGAAAAACCATCCCACCATCGGGCGGTCAGCGGGGTCACATGCGCGTTCCACCACAGCATCGAGGTGCTGAACAGTGGATCACCAAGATCGTGCGGTAGTACGGTCGAGAGCTGGCGAGCCAGCGGCCACGTCAGCAAAAGAGCGAGCGCGGTGTAGCCAAGCGCCGCAGCTATCCCTCTACGCACGTCTCGCGATGATATAGTGGCGAAAGCCGCCAGGGGTATCCCGCATATGGGATTGAGACAAACCCTTGGAACCTGATCCGGTTCAAACCGGCGGAGGGAGCGCGGAACATGTCAGACTTCACCTCGGCATATCCCAATTCAAGGAAATCGTTCGTCGACGGCCCGCACGGCGTGCGTGTCCCGACACGTGAGATCGCCCTCGAGCAGGGGGCGTCATCGATTCGCGTGTACGACACGAGCGGCCCGCAGGGCCATGACGTAACAGCCGGCCTGCCGAAGCTGCGCGAGCCGTGGGTGCAGCGGCGGCGCGCTGCGGCCTCGCGCGGCGAAGCGGTCACGCAGCTTCACTTCGCGCGCACGGGCGAGATCACGCCCGAGATGGAGTTCGTCGCCATCCGCGAAGGTCTGCCAGCCGAATTCGTGCGCGACGAGATCGCGCGCGGCCGGGCGATCATCCCCTCGAACATCAATCACCTCGAGCTCGAGCCGATGATCATCGGCCGCAACTTCCTGGTGAAGATCAACGCGAACATCGGCAACTCGGCGGTGTCGTCGTCGATCGAGGAAGAGGTCGAGAAGCTGCGCTGGGCGACGTTGTGGGGCGCGGACACCGTGATGGATCTCTCGACGGGAAAGAACATCCACGAAACGCGCGAGTGGATCATCAGGAATTCAGCCGTGCCGATCGGCACGGTCCCGATTTATCAGGCGCTCGAGAAGGTTGGCGGCCGGCCGGAGCATCTCACGTGGGAGGTCTATCGCGACACCCTCGTGGAGCAATGCGAGCAGGGCGTCGACTACTTCACCGTCCATGCCGGCGCGCTGCTGCGCTACATTCCGATGACCGCCCGTCGCGTGACCGGGATCGTCTCGCGCGGCGGTTCGATCATGGCGAAATGGTGCCTGTCGCACCATCAGGAAAACTTCACCTACACGCACTTCCGCGAGATCTGCGAGATCATGCGCGCGTACGACGTGTCGTTCTCGCTCGGCGACGGCCTGCGTCCGGGCTCGATTGCCGACGCGAACGACGAGGCGCAGTTCGCGGAGCTCAAGACGCAGGGCGAGCTCAATCGCATCGCCTGGGAGTACGACGTCCAGGTGATGAACGAGGGCCCGGGGCATATTCCCATGCATCTCATCAAAGAGAACATGGAGAAACAGCTCGAATGGTGCCAGGAAGCGCCGTTCTACACGCTGGGCCCGCTCACCACCGATATCGCTCCGGGCTACGACCACATCACGTCGGCCATCGGCGCGGCGATGATCGGCTGGTACGGCACCGCGATGCTCTGCTACGTCACGCCGAAGGAGCACCTCGGTTTGCCGAACAAGGACGATGTGAAGGCCGGCGTCATCGCGTACAAGATCGCCGCCCACGCCGCCGACCTGGCGAAAGGCCATCCGCGCGCTCGCGAGTGGGACGATGCGCTGTCGAAAGCGCGGTTCGAGTTCCGGTGGGAAGACCAGTTCAACCTCGCGCTCGATCCGGTCACCGCACGCGCGTATCACGACGAGACGCTGCCAGCCGACGGCGCGAAGGTGGCACACTTCTGCTCGATGTGCGGGCCGAAGTTCTGCTCGATGGAATTGACCCAGCAGGTCCGCGATTACGCGAAGCAGGGGATGGAAGAGAAGTCGGTCGAGTTCCTCAAGACCAAAGAGATATATGTGAAGGTCTGAAAGTACGAAGTACGAAGTACGACGAGGGGCTCGAGCAGGGTTATCGTTCGACGACGGGCACGATCTGAATGAGCGTCGGAAAGCGGGCCGGCGCGCCGCCTGGCTTCGGATTCGGATACCCCTGCGATACTTCCGACAGGTAATCCTTGATCGTCACGCCCGGTGGAAACGCCATCGTTTCTTCGCGGAACTTTCCGACGTCGAACTCGTGGGTCGCGGGCACGTCGTAGACGAGCTCGCCCTTCTGTTTCAGGACCGTTCTGTAGTACGCCACCAAGTCAACAAATGAGGCCGCCGATCCGAAGATGTAGTACCGCTGGCCGCGGCCGGCGTCGTAGGACCGGATGAACTGCGCGCCAGGGTAGACCGGCACACCCAGCAGCGCCTCGGTCGGGACTGCTTGCGGATCGTTCGAGTTGGGCGCCGGCGTTGCGGGCGCGGCAGGAGCGGGCGCTGCGGGTTGAGAAGGCGGCGGCGCAGGCCGCGCCGGCTGCGTGCCCGGGCGTGGAAACGGTTGCGGCACGGGCGGCGGCTGGGTCTGCGCCGCGGCGACACGGAGGAAGCAGAGAACACAGAGAATAATCAGCCACGGAGACACAAAGACACGGAGAAAACCAAATGTTCTCTGTGTCTCCGTGTCTCTGTGGCTATCCTTGCTCAGTGTCCTCATAGTCTCTGTGAGCTCCTATGTCCCGATTATACGACCTTCAGAAATTCTGCCGCCAAGAGCGCGACTGGCTCCTGACGACGATCGAAGCGCTCGTGCGCCTCGAATCGCCGACCACCGACAAAGCCGCAGTCGACCGGTGCGGCGCGGACCTTGCGGCTCGGCTGCAGGCGATCGGCGGACGGGTGACGCCGCTGCCGCGACCCGATCGCGGCGATCACTTGTTGGCTGAGTTCGGGTGCGGCTCATCACAAGTCCTCCTGCTCGGGCACTTCGACACGGTCTGGCCAATCGGACACCTCGCTCGGATGCCGCTTGCGCGTACCGATGGCCGGCTGCACGGCCCCGGCGTGTTCGACATGAAAGCGGGCATCGGCATCGCCATGCTGGCGACGCGTGCATTGCTCGAAACGGGCACACCGCCCTCGCGCCGGATCGTGATGCTGTGGACGACCGACGAAGAAATCGGCAGCGGCACCTCGCGCGCGGCAATCGAAGACGAGGCGCGGCGCAGCGGAGCAGTGCTCGTGCTGGAGCCGTCGCTGCCCGGGGGCGCCGTCAAGACGTCGCGCAAAGGCTGCGGCGGGTACGAGGTCGTGGTACGAGGCATCGCCGCTCATGCCGGCATCGAGCCGCAGAAGGGCGCGAGCGCGGTCCATGAGCTCGCGCATCAGATTCTCCGAATCAACGCGCTGCAGGATCTGCCCCGTGGCATTTCGGTGAACGTCGTTCAGGTGTTGGGTGGCATACGGTCGAACGTCATTCCAGACGAGGCGCGAGCGACGGTGGACGTTCGCGTGCCGACGGCTGCGACAGCCGCTGCCGTCGATGCGGCGTTCCACAGCCTGTCGCCTGTCGACCCGCGCACGCACGTGGAAGCACGCGGAGGCTTCAATCGGCCTCCGCTGGAACGCAGCGACCTCGTCGGGCGTCTGTACGATCAGGCGCGTGCCGTCGCGCAGCAGCTCGGCCACGACCTCGCGGAGGGTGGCACCGGCGGTGGATCGGACGGAAACTTCACAGCGGCGCTCGGCGTCCCAACATTGGACGGACTCGGCGCGATTGGCGACGGTGCCCACGCGCTGCACGAACACGTGGACATCGAATCGCTCCCCGACCGGGCCGCGCTCGTTGCTGGGCTCATCGCCAGCGTAGAATAGAAGGTATGACAAACGCAGTAAAAACGGCGCTGCTGCTCGGTGTGCTCAGCGCGTTGCTCTTGTTCATCGGCGAGGCGCTCGGCGGCGCGCAGGGCATGGTCATCGGCTTCGGCTTTGCGGTCGCGACGAACTTCGCGTCCTACTGGTTCTCCGACAAGATCGTGCTGAGGATGTACAGCGCGCAGGAGGTCGGCCCCGGCCATCGCTTGCACGAAATCGTTTCCCGCCTCGCGCAGCGCGCCGGTCTCCCGCAGCCGCGCTGCTACGTCATCCCGCAGCCGTCCCCGAACGCGTTCGCGACCGGCCGGAACCCAGAGCACGCCGCCGTGGCCGCCACCGAAGGCATTCTGCAGATTCTCGACGACGGCGAGCTCGAGGGTGTGCTCGCGCACGAACTGGCGCACGTGAAGCATCGCGACATCCTGATCAGCTCGGTCGCGGCCACGCTCGCGGCCGCCATCATGATGATCTCCCGCTTCGCCATGTTCTGGGGTGGCAGCCGAGACGACGATCGGCAGGGCGCGAACCCCATCGCGATGATCGCGACGATCATCCTGGCGCCGGTCGCGGCGATGCTGATTCAGGCGGCGATCTCGCGGTCGCGCGAGTTCGACGCCGATGCCGGCGGCGCCTCGATCGCCGGCAGTCCTCGTGGCCTGGTCGACGCGCTTAGAAAGATCGAATCGGCATCGAAAGTGGTGCCGCTCGACGCCAACCCGGCCACGGCGCACATGTTCATCATCAAGCCGTTCAGCGCGCAGGGTCTTCTTGGCCTTTTCAGTACGCATCCGCCGACCGAACAGCGGATTCAAGCGCTCCTCCAGAAGGGCTAAGCCGGTCTCGCCTTCTCAGCCATAGCGCGCGGAAACGGCAAGAACCGTCGGCGCGTTACCCACCGAAGCGGGTTCGGCGCTGTGGCGCGGAAGCCACGCCCACGCGGCGAGCAGTCCTCCTCAACATGACCAAGCCGTGTGTCCATAAGCGCTTGCGCCAAGCGGCACACTGCGGTTTGACGACCGCATTTGCTGGCGTACCTCTTGCTCCACAAGGCGGCAGAGGGAGGCAGACCGGTGCACGTAGAAGATCTCGACATCTCACCAAGCAAGGTCGGCGAAACCGCGCAACGCATTGTCGATCGCGCGCTCGAGGAAGCGCGCCGCCGTGAGCATGCGCTGCTGACCAATGAGCATATGTTTCTCGCGTTCGCGCAGGTCGAATGGGACATGTTCGCCGAAGTCATGCGCGACGTGGAGCTGAACCCGCATACCATCCTGCAGGCGATCGAAGAGCACCTGCACATGATGCCGTCGTTCGCGGGCCGGGAGCTGCGGGTGTCACCAGCGACCAAGCTCGTCTTCAAACTCGCCCTCCATCACGCGAGCCGGGCGGGCCGCCAGACCATTGAGGCGGCCGATCTCTTTTCCGCCGTCTTCGAGGAGACACAGGGCGTTCCGGTTTCGATCCTGCGGCACCACGGCGTCGAGCCCGAGGTGCTCGTGAATCGCCTGAGCTCGCGCATGCGCGATATGGAGCTGCGCGAGGAACGGTTGAAGAAGCGGTTCGAGTTGCCGCCCTTCCTGAAGCATTTCGCGACGAACCTGAATCTGCTCGCACGTCAGGACAAACTGCCGCCGGTCTTCGGCCGCGACAAGGAGATCCAGCAGGTACTGGAGATCCTTTGCCACCGGGAGCGCGCCAATTCCGTGATGCTGATCGGCGAGCCCGGCGTCGGCAAGACCGCGATTGTCGAAGGGCTGGCGCGGCGCATCGAGTTCGAGCCTGAGACGGTGCCGGTCCGGCTGCGCGATTGCCAGGTCGTGAACCTGCAGATGAACACGATGGTGGCCGGCACGATGCTGCGCGGCATGTTCGAGGATCGGATTCAAAACGTCATTCGTGAGCTCAAGGAGCGGCCGAACCTCATTCTGTTCGTCGACGAGGCGCACACGATGGTCGGCGCCGGCTCGGCGCTCGGCGCGCCGTCCGACGCGGCGAACGTGTTCAAGTCGGTCCTCGCGCGCGGCGAAATCCGGATGGTCGCCGCGACCACGTCCAGCGAATACAAGGAATACATCCAGGAAGACGAAGCGCTCGCGCGCCGCTTCCGGTGCGTGACCGTGTGCGAGCCGACAATCGAAGAGACGCGGCAGATCCTGTACAACCTGCGGCCCAGGCTCGAGCGGAACTACTCGGTGAGGCTGCTCGACGAATCGATCGAGACCGCGCTCGACCTGTCGCCGCGGTACATGCGGCACCTGCACCTGCCGGACAAGGTGATCGGCTGGCTCGACACCGCCGCCGTCCGCGCCGAAATCGATCGCCGGTGGGAAGTGAAGACCGACGACATCGTCGCCGTCATTTCACATGCGGCGCAGATTCCGGAAGATATGGTGTATCGCGATGTCACCGATCGCTTCAAGGACATCGAAAGCCGGCTGCAGACGCGCGTCATCGGCCAGAAGAACGCCGTACGGGCCGTGGCGCAGCGGCTGGTGCTGAACAAGGGCCCGTTGAAGGACGGCTTCGATCGCCCCGACGGCGTGCTGCTGTTCCTCGGCCCCACCGGCGTGGGCAAGACGGAGCTGGCGAAGGCCGTTGCCGAATTCCTGTTCGGCGACGACAAGAAAATGGTTCGCGTGGACATGTCGGAATACCAGGACGGCGGCGTCGCCGTCGACAAGCTGATCGGCATGCCGCGCGGCATCGTCGGCAGCGAGCGCGGCGGGATTCTGACGAACCAGTTGAAGGACAACCCGTACACCGTCGTGCTGCTCGACGAGGTCGAGAAGGCGAGCCCGAGCCTGCTCAATCTGTTCCTCCAGGCATTCGATGAGGGATGGCTGACGGACGGCCGCGGCAAACGCGTGTATCTGAGCGACGCCGTGGTCATCATGACGTCGAATCTGGGGTCGGAGAATTTCCGCAAGCTGACGAATCCGCTTGGTTTCCTGAACCGTTCCGTCGGCATCGAGCAGGTACATGCCGAAGTGATGCGGGAGCTCGAACGTCGCTTTCCGCCGGAGTTCCGCAATCGCATCGACGAGGTCGTGGTTTTTGCTCCTCTCATGCACGACGAAGTACGGGAGATCGCCCGCCAGTACCTCGCCCAGATGAAATTGACGCTCGCGAAAGCCGGCAAGACGTTTCAGGTGGAAGACGAGGTGCTCGAACTGGTTGTCACCAAGGGCTACAACATGGCCTTCGGCGCCCGGTTCCTGAAGCGTTTCATCGACGAGCAGATCAAGCTGCCGATCAGCGGGCTCTGGAAGGACGGCACGCACTTCGACGTCCGGGCGAAGGACGGCGAGATCGTCGTGGAGCCGTCGATGGGGAAAGTGATGTCGGCGGACGAAGCGCTGGCCTACGGAGACGTCGCCTGACGACGATCGATGCTGAACGCGCGGAGCTCGCAGAGAAAACTGTTCTGCGTGTTCTGCGGTTTCTGCGTGTGGTGTCGTGTCACCACGCGAATCCAACCTGCTCGGGCTCGTTCTTCTCGTCCTCGACGACAGCCTGCTTCGCGTCCTCTCGCCTGGCAAGGCCGTAGCGCTGCTGCAGCACGCGCACCATACCCTGCACTTCCTTGCGGTACGTCTGCGGCGGGTACTTCTTTACGTACAGCGTCTCGAACCGCGGCGCCATCGCGGGAAACTCCCGCTCGATGAATTTCAGAAAGTGGGTACGCGTGCCGTCCTGCAGGTACATGACGTTGCAGCCGCAGAACCGCGCGCCATGGTCGGCGATCGCTTTGATGGTCCGCTCGAGCTTGCTGCGAGACGACGAGAAGCCGGGGACGATCGGCGCCATCAGCACGCCAGCGTTGATGCCGGCGCTGACGAGCTCGCGGACCGCCCGCAGCCGCTGGAGTGGATGCGCAGTGCCCGGCTCGAGACTGCGCCAGGCGTCCTCGTCCACGGTCGGCACGCTCATGTAGATCGTGCATCCCGCCCCCTCCGTTTGCGCCCTGAGCACGTCGATGTCGCGGACCACCATCGGGCCCTTGGTGATCAGCCCGAACGGCGTGCGCCCGCGCGTCAGCGCCCCGATCGAGTGACGGGTCAACTTGTAATACCCCTCGATCGGCTGATACGGATCGGTCGCCGTGCCGAAGGCCACGTGTTCGCGCGTCCACGACGGTCGATCCAGTTCCCTCGCTAACACGTCGACGATGTTCTGTTTGACCAGAATGACGGAGGCAAAATCATCGCCCGTGTTCAACTCGAACTGGACGTGATAGCGGCGCGCAAAGCAGTAGTGGCAACCGTGGGTGCAGCCGCGATACGGGTTGAGGGTCCAGTTGAAGGGCATCCCCTGGACGCGGTTCAAGGCAGAGCGGCACGTCACTTCCTGGTACCGCGCCTGGTCGGCGCGGCGCTCCGCCTCGGTCAATGCGGCGCTTCCGCCTGCCTTCACCGCGTTTGCGATGTCGCGAGTGGTCGGCTTGGGCGAGGCACGATCGAAGAGCATCGGGAACGAAGACATATGCGGTCCGGCGACACACCCTCAAGCTTCGCTTTTTTTTCGCCTCATCATCGTGGGTCGCCGTGTTGGTGTCAAGCGCCAAACGGTGGCCGATGCCGTAGTGTGTGCACTGTGACCGGACGAGTCGTTGAAACGGTCTTCGCGGCAATCGACGAGCAGCGCGACGCGATGTGCGACCTGCTCGCGGCGCTCGTCGCGATCCCCACGGAAAACCCGCCCGGAGCGGGCTATGGCGAGTGCCTGACGCTGCTGGAGGCGGCGCTCGACCGCATCGGCTTGCCGCGCGAGCGTCTCGAGCTTCCGTCAACGTCCGATTCGCCCTGCGCGGCGGTCCGCGCGTGGGTTGGCGACTCCGGCCCGGTGCTCTACTTTCACGGACACTACGACGTTGTCCCGGCGATCTCGCGCGACCAGTTCGTGCCGCGCATCGAAGGCGACACGCTGTTCGGGCGCGGAAGCTCGGATATGAAGAGCGGCCTCGTGTCCATGCTGTTCGCCGCTCATGGACTGAAAGCGGCCGGTGCGACGCTGCGCGGCCGGATCGGCTTGCTGTTCGTCCCGGATGAAGAAACCGGCGGCGCGCGCGGATCCGGCGCGCTGGCGGCGGCCGGTAGTCTCGGAGTCGACGCCCTCGGCATGCTGCTGCCCGAGCCGACCAGCGCGGTCGTCTGGTATGCCAACCGGGGCGCTCTGACGCTCGACGTGACGGTGCGCGGGCGTGCCGCGCACGTGGCGCTGTCGCGCCAGGGCGTCAACGCGGTCGAACGCGCGATGCCGCTCCTCAATCGCCTCTTCGAGCTGTCGCGCGAGCTCGACGCGTCGCGCGGCTCGATTCTGCTCGTCGGCGGCCGCGTCGACGCCGGCGCCAACTTCAACGTCGTGCCCGCCGACTGCCGCTTCACCGTCGATCGCCGCACGAACTCCGACGAGAATCACGAGGCGGAGAAGCGACGGCTGCTGGAGCTGTTCGAGCGCACGCGGGCGGACGGCGTCGACGTGACGGTGCGCACGATTCAGGAAGGCCGATCGACGTTCACGCCGCCGGATGTCGAACTGGGCCGCGCGCTCGCCGAGAGCGTCGTCGACGTCACCGGCGAGCCACCGAGGTTCGAGATGTGTCCTGGTCTGCTCGAAACGCGCTTCTATGCGGAGCGCGGCGTGCCCGCGTTCGCCTACGGCCCGGGCGTGCTGGCCGTGTCGCACGGTCCGCACGAGTTCGTGAGAATCAGCCGCATGCTGGAGTGCGCGAAGATTTACGCGCGAACGGCGCTGCGGATGCTCGGGCCCGCCTGAAACGCCGCGTGAGGCGCTCACGCCATGCGGCCGCGCCAGTACGCCAGCAGATCGTCGAGCGTCCGATCGATTGGAATCGTCGGCGTCCAGCCGACCTCGTCGCGAATGCGGCGGGGATCGCCCTCGAGAAGCGGTATGTCGTTCGGCCGGAACCGCTGCTCGTCGATGCACACACGAACCGGCACGCGCGCCCGGCTCACGAGGCGCTCGAGCACCTCGCCGACGGCGACCGCCTGTCCCGAGCACACGTTGTAGGGTCGCGCGGTGCGGCCGTTCTCCATCAGGAGACGGTATGCGCGCACGGTGTCGCGCACATCGGTGACCTCGCGTTTCGCCCGCAGATTGCCGACGAAAATCTGCGGCGCGCGCCGGCCTGTCTCGATCTCGGCGATTTGCTGCGCGAACCCCGACGCCGCGAACGACGGATCCTGGCGCGGACCGACATGGTTGAACGCGCGGGCCAGCCGGACCTCGAACCCATCGGCCGCCGCGCGGCGTGCGAGCAGTTCCTGCCCGAGCTTGCTGACGCCGTACGGGTTCGGGGGCACGAGCGGGTGATCTTCGGTCAGCGGTTCGGTCGCGGGTTGATAGACCATCGCCGAGCTGGGCACGAGAACTGGCACCGTCAGGTGTGCCGCGCGCAGAGCCTCCAGGAGGAAGTGCGTGCCGCGGACGTTCACGGCAAAGGTCGATTCGGTGCGATCCCACGCGCGCCCGACGTGCGCGGCGCCGGCGCAGTGATACACCGCACGCGGGTGCGCGCGGCGAATCGCGTCGGCAACCGCGTGCCGATCCAGCAGGTCCACGGCGTCCCACCGTGTGCGCGGCAGATCGCGCGGCGGCGCGGCCGTCCGGTGCCAGGCCACGAGGTCGGCGCCCTCGTCGACGAGCAGATCGAGCAGGTGGCTGCCGGCGAATCCAGCGGCGCCTGTCACGAGGATGGCGCTCGACATGCGAGCAGTCTAATGCAGTCGCCCGTCGAGACTGGCGACCCGGTACTGTGAGCGAGACCTGTGACGTGCGACCTGCGACTGATCTACCGCGGCACGCCGCTCAGCCCCCCGTTGAACGGCGAGAAGTTGCCGAGACCCGCGAGGGTGAACGACAGAAAGAAGCGGTGATCCGATGGAATTGGCGAGACCGAGTTGGCGCCGTAGTTGTACGTTTGATACTCGAACGCCAGGCCGCAGCACTGGGCGTTGTAGAAGGCGGAGACCCGCTGCTGCAGCAGCGCCGATCGCAGCACGTCGTAGTTGAACGTATACACGGATCCGACGCGGTTGTCCTTCGTGTGGACCGTCGTCGACGAGTTGATGTAGTGGTCCAGAAACCGCTCGTCGCTGAAACCCGCCAGGTCCTTGACGAATGCCTTCTTGCTCCAGCCCGCGGTCGTTTGCACGCGACCCGTCCACGAATAGCTGCCCTGGGCCGAAATGGTGCGCAGCTCGCGGTGACGGCTGTCGAATTCCGCGCGCACGGTCGCGTTCACGTCGTTGGCCGGCATGACGCGGACGTTCAGCGCGACGGGCGAAAACCTGCTCGGCACCGTCGATCCCAGCGTCGTCTGGTACTGGCGGTCGTACTGTGACGCGAGCTGGTTCGTATAGTAGGTCTGCGTGAGGTCGACGCTGATGATTTCCCGCGCCTGTGCCGGCGAGCCTGGAACGAGCTTGCGCTTCGCATAAAACCGGTTGCTCAACCCGTAGGTGTACTGGGTGCCGCCGACATACCCGTCCAGACCGTCGAACTGCACGATGCGATTGAAGTTGTCGACCGATGACGTTCGTTGCACGTTCAGAAACGGTTCGATCGAGTGTTTGAACTTCTCGGCGTAGCCGTTCTCGGGCGTGTCCCAGATCCGATTGAAGAGCGGCCCAAGCATTTGCGCCTGGAGCGTAAACACCCGCCGGTTCACGTTATCGTCGATGACCGTGTTGGTACCCGGCACAAGGCTCCGGGAGTAGTACGTATCGCGCCAGCTCACCGTCGAGTTCACGGTGAACCATTGCCACTTCTTGAAGGGATAGCGCAGTTGTGGCGCGACGTCGAATCTGGTCAGGCTCGAATCGATCTCGCCGGTCGGACTCCGGCTGTTGCGCAGCAAGTGGGCGAATTCCGTGCCCACGGAAAAGTACGCCGCCGACCCGGGCAGCTGCCGCTCGTTCCTGGACAAGCTGACGCGCGGCCAGCTGCCCGACAGCGCCGAGTTCCTCGAGTCGTACGGAGAGAAGTACTCGTTGTGATCGAGCGTGCCGTTCAGGGAGTACGTGCCCCAGGCGCCCACCACGTTCCCGCCGAACGTGCGCTGGTTGCGCGACGAGTCCTGAATGTTCATGTTGAACGTCTGCGACGTCACGATGCTGGAGAAATAATCGACGCGCGCGCGGGCTCGAATGTTGCCCGGCAGCCGCTGGTTGGCGCCGCCGCGGACTTCATAGCTGCGGCTTGCCGCCAGGGGCGTCGATGTGCCGTTCGGCTGCACGTAGGTCGCCTCGTGCTGGTCGAGCAGGTAGGTGCGGAAGTTGCCGTCGGTGCCGAGACCGAAGTTGTAGCGATACTCGCCGCCGACGCCCTGACCGGTCTTCGAGAACCAGTCGTACAGGATCGTCGCGTCTTCGCTTCGATCGATGGCCCAGAAGAAGGCGTTGTGAATGGTCTGGCCCCGCAAAGACGACGAGCCGTACGTAGGTATCAGGATGCCGGTCGCGCGATCCTCCCGCTTCGTCGGGTAATAGAGAATCGGCAAATACAGCATCGGCACGCCTTTCACCGTCAGCACCGCATTGCGCAGCAGCGTGTAGTGATCGACGTTCAGCGTCACCGTGCCGGCGTGCAGATCCCATCGCGGTGTCGGCTGCACGCACGTCGTGAAGCCGCCTCTGGTGATCTTGTATTTCTTCGGGCCGATTTTCTCGATCGTGTCGCCGAAGAAGTAGACGAACGTTTCCTGGTTGGTGACCGGCGGCGGTACGATCGCGCCGGCGCGCGGCGCCTGCCGGCCCGGCTTGACCGTCGCGATACCCCACGCGTTGTAAAAGGTTCCGAGCCGCGTCTCGGTGTTGAATTCGGCGCGCTCCGCGGTAATGCGATTGTCTCCCTGCGCGAAGACGACGTTGCCGGTCGCGATCGCACGATCGCCCTCGGTGAAGAACTGCACGTCGTCCGCGTAGATCTTCGTGTCGGTACCGCGTTCCATCTCGACGCGACCGCTGAAGTGCCAGTCTTTTCGATCGTTGGTCGCTTCCCGCCGATCGCTGATCGTCGATTCGGGAACTCCCGACGGCGCGCCGGCCTGCTGTGCCGCCGCGTGCTGCGCGAGCACGATCACGACGAGCGCCGACGACAATATCCAGCCGGATCTCAGCATTGTCCCTTCGATTTCGAAGCGTATCACGGTGCATCAATCAGCTTCATCACGTCGCCGAGCAGAAAGATCGAGCCAGCCACCACGATCCACGGCGCGTCACGCCACGCAGCGGCGAGCGCTCGGTCCGGCGACGGTTCCACCGTGATGTTCATCATCGGCGCGACGCGCCGGGCGATCGCGGACAGCTCGACGGGATCCGCGGATCTCGGCGTTGACGCGCGTGTCACCACGAGACTGCCGATGACGGGCGACAACACCGACAGCATGCCGGCGATGTCTTTGTCGCGCATGACCGCGAACACCAGCGGCGGCTTGGCGCTCGGGCCGTTTCGGTCCGTCAGGCCTGTCAGATAGGACGCGAGGGCCGCCGCGCCGGCCGGATTGTGTGCGGCGTCCAGCAGCAGTTCGCGGCCGTCGGGCAATCGCCTCCACTCGAGCCGTCCCGGCCAGTGCGGATGTGCCAGGCCGGCTGCGATGGCGGAGCTGGGCACGCTGATGCCGAGCGCATCTACCGTCTGCAGCACGCGCACGGCGACGGCCGCATTCGCGCGTTGATGCGCGCCGAGCAAGCCGACCGCCATCCCGTCGACATCTCCCGGCTTCGCGCGAATCAACTCGGCATCGCGGGCGCTCGCGACTGTCGCGAGCGCCGCGTCGGCCTCGTCCGCGAGCTCGCCGATCACGACGGGTACGCCAGGCTTGATGATGCCGCCCTTCTCGAGCGCGATGTCGCGGAGCGTCGAGCCCAGATAGCGCTGGTGATCGAACGCGATCGACGTGATCGCCGTCACGAGTGGCGTCAGCACGTTCGTGGCGTCGAGCCGGCCGCCGAGCCCCACTTCGATCACGGCGAGGTCGACGCCTGCGCGCCGGAAGAGCGTGAACGCCACCGCGGTCGTCACCTCGAAGAATGTCGGCTGCACGACGAGCGCGCCGCGTGCCCTCAGCGCGTCAACCGCGTCGCGGACGTCCGCGATGGCGGCGACCATGGTGTCCTGGCCAATCGGCCGTCCATCGATGACGAAGCGCTCGGTCAGATCGACGAGGTGCGGCGAGGTGTATCGCGCGGATCGATGGCCAGCCGCGCGGAGCGCCGCGTCGACCATGGCCGTGACCGATCCCTTCCCGTTCGTGCCGGCGATGTGCACCGATCGAAAGGCGCGCTCCGGGTGTCCGAGCGCCTCGACGAGCGTGGAGATGTTCTCGAGGCCGAATTTGATGCCGAACTGCTCGAGGCCGTACAGGTAGGAGAGCGGGTCCAATCAGGCCTGGGAGGGAAGCTGCTCGGGCGCGATCTCGGCAACCGCCGCGGGCAGCTCGGCGGCGGCGGGTTGCCACGCCGGCGCGCTCACTGCGCCCATGAACCGAAGCGCATTGGCGATCGCCGCCTTCATCTCCCGCCGGTCGACGACCAGATCGATCATGCCTTTTTCGAGGAGGAATTCGCTTCGCTGGAAGCCGTCCGGCAGCGTCTGGCGGATCGTCTGTTCGATGACGCGCGGGCCGGCGAACCCGATGAGCGCCTTGGGTTCCGCGATGTTGAGGTCGCCGAGCATCGCGAAGCTGGCGGTGACCCCTCCCGTCGTCGGATCCGTGAGGACGGCGATGTACGGCAGCCGGGCGCGATCGAGCCTGGCGAGCGCGGCGCAGATCTTCGCCATCTGCATCAGCGACAGCGCGCCTTCCATCATCCGCGCGCCGCCGGAGCAGCAGACGATGACCACCGGAAGCCGCGCGTCGATCGCCCGTTCGATGGCCCGCGCGATCTTCTCGCCGACGACGACGCCCATGCTGCCGCCGATGAACGCGTACTCCATCGCGGCGACCACGGTGGCGATGCCGTCGATGGCGCCCTGCGCGACGATGACCGCGTCTTTGAGGCCGGTGCTCTCGATGCTCGCGGCGAGACGCGCCTTGTAGGGTTTCGTATCCGTGAAGACGAGCGGATCGGTCGAGACCAGATTCCTGTCGTACTCGGTCCAGTCACCGTCGAGCAGCATGCGCAGCCGCTCGGCCGCGTTCACGCGAAAGTGGTGGGCGCATTTGGGGCAGACGTTGAGGTTGGCCGTCAGGTCCTTGTTGTAGATGACCTGCGAACAGTCCGGACACTTGACCCACAGCCCTTCGGGCACGCGGCTGGCCTTTTCCTTCGCGGCGGCCGCCATGGGCTTGCGGGTTTTCTTGAACCACGCCATTCGGTGTCAGCTTAACACTTCAGATTTCAGATTTCAGAGCTCAGATTGGAGGCACGGAGGCGCGCGCGCGGCCTCAGTGTTTCTCAATCTGAATTCTGAACTCTGAACTCTGAAAGGTTCATTTCGTTCGAGGCACGTAGTACCGCGTCCCGGGACCCATCGCGCGGATCTGTTTAATGAGATCGTCCAGCGCTTCGTCGCTCGCGTCCGAATCGAACTGCGACGTCTCGACCACGAGCAGCGGCGTGTTGTTGTAGTGGAAGAAGAAATGGTGGTACGCCTCGTTCAGCTCCCGCAGGTAGTCGTCGCCCGGTTGCAGCGCGACCGCCTCGGCATCCATCCGCCGGCTGTGCACGCGGCGCAGCAGCACATCGGTGGGCGCCTGCAGGTAGATGACGAGATCGGGCGGCGGCACATCACGCGCGAGCAAGTCGTACAACCGCTGATAGATGAACAGCTCGTTGTCGTCGAGGTTCAGGTACGCGAAGATCTTGTCCTTGTCGAACACGTAATCGCAGATGGTCGTCTGGCTGAAGAGGTCGGCCTGCCGCAGCGACGTCTGCTGGCGGTGTCGATTGAGCAGGTAGAAGAGCTGCGCCTGCAACGCGGCGCCGGGCTTGTCGGCATAGAAGTCGGCGAGAAACGGGTTCTCGGTTTCTTCGAGCACGAGGGTCGCGTCGAGGCGCGTGCCGAGCCGCTCGGCCAGCGCAGTTTTGCCTGCGCCGATCGGCCCTTCGATCGCCATGTAGCGGAACTGCAAGGCGCCCGATGATATCATCGCGCCGTGAGGATCGAACGTCTGGAGCTCCGCCTCCTGCGGCTCCCGCTCGTCCACTTTTTCGAGACCAGCTTCGGCCGCATCCACGACAAGCACTTCATCATCGTTCGGCTCGAGGGCGAGGGCGCGGTCGGCTTCGGCGAATGCGTCGCCGAGCAGGATCCCTACTACAGCGCGGAGACGAACGAAACGGCGTGGCACATCATCGTGGATTTCATCGCGCCGCGGCTGCTCGGCGGCGTCTTCGACCACCCTCGCGACATCTTTCCGGCGCTGAAAGCGATCCGCGGCCACAACATGGCGAAAGCCGCCGTGGAAATGGCCGCCTGGGATGTGTACGCGCGGCAACGCGGCGAACCGCTCAGCCGATCGCTCGGCGGCACGCGCGATCGCATCGCGTCGGGGGTTTCGATCGGCATCCAGGACACGCTCGCCGACCTCGCGGTCAAAGTGGAGCGCGAGCGCGCGGCCGGGTATCAACGGATCAAGATCAAGATCAAGCCGGGGTGGGACATCGACGCGGTCTCCATGATTCGCGATCGATTCGGCGCGATCCCGCTGATGGTGGACGCCAACGCGGCATACACGCTCGCCGACGCCGAGCATCTGGCCCGCCTCGACGCCTTCGATCTGATGATGATCGAGCAGCCGCTCGACTACGACGACATCGCGGATCACGCCAAGCTGCAGCGGTCGCTGAAGACGCCGATCTGCCTCGATGAATCGATCAAGACCGTGAACGCCGGCCGCGCCGCCATTGCCGCGGGCGCGTGCCGCATCATCAACATCAAGCCGGGACGCGTCGGCGGATTTGCCGAGTCGATTCGGTTGCACGACGTGTGCGCCGCGCACGGCGTCCCGGTGTGGCACGGCGGCATGCTGGAGTCGGGAATCGGCCGCGCCGCCAACATCCATTTGTCGACGTTGCCGAACTTCTCGCTGCCGGGCGATATCGCCGCGAGCCGGCGGTACTTCGATCCCGACCTGATCGACTCCCCCATCGAGGTCGCCGGCGACGGCACGATTGGCGTGCCGGCCGGCCCGGGCCTCGGCGTGGCGATCAACGAGGAGCGCCTGGCCCGCGCGACGCTGCGGCATGCGGTCGTGAGCGGCGAGGTGCGGGTAGCGACGTGACACACCTCGTCCGCGATTCAGGATCAGTCCCTCGTCCTTGGATCTTGGTTTTTGGTCCGTCCTTTGTCCTGGGTCCTTGGCGCGGCGCACTCCAACGACCATCCCCCATCGTGGACCCCGGACGGGCGCGGGGCGCTGGGACCGAGGACGGACTGAGGACTGAGGACGGACTGACGACTGAGGACGGACTGAGGACCGAGGACGGACTGAGGACCGAGGAGGGACTGAGGACCGAGGACGGACGAAGGACCGAGGACGGACGAACGACCGAGCACGGACGAAGGACCAGGGACGGACGAAGGACCAAGGACGGACCAAGAACCAAGGACGGACCAAGAACCAAGAACAAAGCACCAAGGACGTTTTGTCTGGCCCTGCTCATGGCCATCGCGGGCGCCTGCGCGAGCGCGCCGCCGAAACCTTCCGCCGCGGTGACGCCCATCGGTCCGACGTTCGAGCAGAAAATCTCGTGGATCCTCCGGCTGGAAGATCAGCGCGTGCTTCGCGATCCGGCGCCGCCGCCGCTCGCACCGCCGCCTCCGGTGGCTGTCCGCGGGAGGACGCCTGTCGCCGCGCCCGTCCCGCCCCCTCCGCCGCCCGATCTCGTGCGGTTGCTGTCCGACGCTGAAGCCCGCGTCCGGCGGCGGGCCGCGCTCGCCATCGGGCACGTCGCGCTCGCCGAGGGCGTGCCAGCGCTCGTCGGCGCGCTCGCCGACCCGGATCCCGAAGTGCGACAGATGGCCGCGTTCGCGCTCGGATTGATCGGGGACAAGAGCGCGCGCGATCCGCTTGTCACCGCCCTCGGCGACGCCTCCCCGCTCGTCCAGGGCAGTGCGGCGGAAGCACTCGGCCTGCTGGGCGATGCTGCGGCGGCCGACGCGGTCGGGCGGCTCGCCGCGCAGGTCGTCCAATCCGGCGCGCTCGCTCAGCCGCCGGCCGATGAAGACGATGCGCGGCGCGACACGGGCGCGGCGGCGTTTCGACTGGCCGTGTACGCGCTCGTGCGGCTCAAGGCGTATCCGCAATTGGCGGCGGCCGTGCTCGATTCCGCCGGTCAGCCGCGCGTGCGCTGGTGGCCGGTCGCGTACGCGCTCCAGCGAATCGACGATGGTCGCGCACTTCCGGCATTGCTGACGCTGGCGAAAGAGGCGCATCCCTACACGCGCGCGTTCGCGGTGAAGGGCCTGGGAGCGATCAAGGATCGGGCGGCGTTGCCCGTGCTGATGCCGCTCCTGTCCAGCGGCGAGCGTTCCGTCTTGATCGAGACAATCCGCGCGCTTGGCCGCATCGGCGACCCGGCGTCCGCGGAACCGCTCGTGAAGATCATTCAGGATGCGAGCAGCGACGCGCAGGTGCGTCTCGAAGCCGTGAGCGCGCTCGGCGGCCTTCACGCGGTCTCGTCCACGGTCGGCGATCTGCTACTCGACCTGCTGTCGGATCCGAGTCCGCCCCTGCGCGCCGCGGCGCTCCGGTCGACGGCTGCCCTCAACCCGGAGGGATTCGTCGCGGTGCTCTCCGGCCTCGATCCGGATCCGCATTGGAGCGCGCGTGCGGCGCTCGCGACCGTTCTCGGCACGCTGGCGCCGGAAGTCAGCCTGCCCAGACTCCAGACGATGCTCGAGGACTCGGATCAGCGTGTCGTACCGTCGGTGCTCGATGCGCTGGTGAAGCTGAAAGCGCCGAATGCCGCGGCCGTGATGATCGAGCGCTTGAAGGCCGACGATCCCGTCATCCGTGGCGCAGCCGCTAGAGGACTCGGCGAGCTCAAACCGCCAGACGGCGCGCAGCCGCTAGGCGAGGCGTACCGATTTGGCCAGCGCGATCCGACCTACACCGCGCGCGCCGAGGCGCTCGCCGCGCTGTCGCGGTACGGCGTGGCCGCCGCGATGCCGATCCTGAAGGAGGCGTTCGCCGACAAGGACTGGGCCGTTCGCGTCCGCGCGGCGATGCTCGTCAAGGAGCTGGACCCGAGTGCCGCCGCCGATGCGGCCGCGCAAATCCGGCCGGCGCCGACGACGGTGGCCGCCGACGTCTATCAGGCCGCGCGCCTTGCGAGTCCCCCGGTGTCGACGCAGGTGTATCTCGATACCGATCGCGGCACCATTCAGATCGAGCTCGCAGTGCTCGATGCGCCGCTCACCGTCGAGAATTTCGTCGCGCTCGCGCGCAAAGGCTACTTCAACGGGCTCAGCGTGCATCGGGTCGTGCCCGATTTCGTGATCCAGGACGGTGATCCGCGCGGCGACGGGGAAGGCGGGCCCGGCTACACGATTCGCGACGAGCTGAACGAGCGGCCGTATTTGCGCGGCGCGGTCGGCATGGCGCTCGATCCGTGGCCCGACACCGGCGGCAGTCAGTACTTCATCACGCACTCACCGCAGCCGCACCTCGACGCGAAGTACACTGTCTTCGGCCGCGTGATCGCCGGCATGGAGGTCGTCGATCAGATCCGGCAGTGGGACGTGATCCGCCGCGTGCGGGTGTGGGACGGGCAGTCGATGACGTCGGCTGGAAGCAGGGATTAGCGCACTCTTCATTTCGACGTAGTCGTGACGTCGAGCAGCGGGCCGTACCGGTCTCCTCGCCTCCGCTTCGCGCGCCGGAAGGACGGCCTTCGCTTCAACTCTGGCGCTGTCACGTCGACTATGTGCTGCTCCGAGCGACAGCGACGTCGCGTCAGCACCGCTCGTGCTGCCTCGAACGCCACGGATCACGTGGACGGAAGTCGACGCGGACTCGTCGCTGCGGCCGCCTTCCGGCTGCGCGGCGAAGTCGGCGCGCTCAGAGTCGGCGGTGGAGACCGATACGGCCCGCCGCTCGACGGCGTGGCGGCGCCGTCGTCAGCCGGTCGAGAGACGTCGGGCGGTGCCGCGTTGAACTCGCGCGATCGGCGATAGGGGTAAAGCGCGAGTCGCAGGCCACCGGCCGCGGCGATCGCGATTGCCGCACCGGCGTCCCGAATCAGCCGGTTGTTCTGTGTTTTAGAAAGGCGTGCGAATCAGCTGCATCGCCGCGGGCGTCGTCAGGTCGTGCCGAAGACCGCGCTTTTCCGCGCGAGTTCCCGCGGCGCCGAACGAGGTCTCTCGGCCGGCGCACTCGGCGACGATCGGGTGCTCTCACGCCCGAAGTGTGCGCTACACACAACCCGAAAACGCTGTAGGGAGGGGTTGGGGAGTAGGGACTAGAGTCGTCTGAAAATTTGAAAAGGGGGCGACGGCCGCCCCCTTTTATCTGCGGGCGAGGTCAGCTTACCGTTTCTTGCCGGCCTTCTTCTTCCCGCCCTTGGCTTTCTTCGCCATTGTCTTTTATCCCCCCCTTCATGTGGGATTCCTGCGCGAACGCTCACGTCATCACTCGTGGCTGCCGCCTGGCACGCTCACCCGATGTCGGCGTCCGTCGCTTCAGGGCACCTCGCTGTGCTCGTTCGAACACCGCAAGGGCGAGCTCGATCAGGTCGGTCGAGCTTCACTAGGGATGGCCTGAGTTCACCATCCTCATACCAGATGTAGATTATGGACGGGAAAGCTGTAGTGTCAAGCACAAACATGCACAAAAAGTCAAAAAAAACATTTCTCACACGCTGGTGCGCAGCTGCTGTTTCGCGGCGTGGCGTTCGATCGCGAGCGCGATCAGGCGATCGACGAGCGTCGGATACGGCACGCCGCTCGCTTCCCACATCTTCGCGTACATGCTGATCGTCGTGAAGCCCGGAATGGTGTTCACTTCGTTGAGATAGAGAAGGCCGCTGTCGCCCGCGAGGAGAAAGTCGACGCGCGCCATGCCGGCGCCGTCGATGGCCTTGAACGCGGCGACCGACAGCGTGCGCACCTCCTCGGTCTGCGCGTCCGTCAGCGGCGCAGGAATCAGCGATCGCGATCCCTCGTCGAGGTACTTCGCCTCGTAGTCGTAGAACTCGCGCGACGGAATGATTTCGCCCGGCATCGACGCCTCGGGCTCGTCGTTGCCGAGCACGGCGCATTCGATCTCGCGCGCAGCAGGAACGGCGGCTTCAATCACGATCTTGCGATCGAAGTCGGCGGCGAGCGCAATCGCGGCGCGCAACTCGGTGGCGTGCTTCGCTTTCGAGATGCCGACGCTCGACCCGAGATTCGCCGGCTTGACGAACACCGGGAACCCGAGCCGGTTGACCACGTGCGTGAGAATCGCGCGATCGTCGCGCAGCCAGTCGCGTTTGAGCACCACTTCGTAGTCGCAGATCCGCAGCCCCTTGGCCGCGAACACGAGCTTCATGACGGCCTTGTCCATGCCCACCGCCGACGCCAGCACGCCGGCCCCGACATAGGGCAGGTTGGCCAGTTCGAGCAGACCCTGGACTGTCCCGTCCTCGCCATACGGGCCGTGCAGCACCGGGAACACGACGTCGAGGGACAGGCCGGAGACCACCGGCTGTGAGGTCGACGAGGTCTGCCCCGAGCGAGCGGCCGCAGCTTCCGCGGAGCGACTCGACGCGCGATCGATCGTCATGAGCGCATCGCCGCCCGGGTAGGCGACGATGTGCGCTTCAGGCCCGGCGTTCACCGATTCGATCTTCGACGCGGCAATCGCATCCGCCGCCGCCGCGAGTTGCGGGGGACGCGCCGGCAGGCTCCAGCGGCCGTTCTTCTGAATGAGAATCGGCACCGCCTCGTACCGCTCCGGGTCCAGGTTCTTGAAGACGGCTGCCGCCGACGCGAGCGAGACCTCATGCTCGCCCGAGCGGCCGCCGTAGATCACGCCGATGCGGAGTTTTTTCACCGCGTCCACCAGGGATTCACCACAAAGGACACCAAGGACACGAAGGTCCAAACCGTTTGCAGTAGTCGGGTTTGATCCTTTGTGTCCATCGTGTCCTTCGTGGTGTTTTGGTTCCGAGTCGGATTGTAAACTGTTCTTCTCTCCATGACAGCTTTCAGCTTCCGCGTCACTCACACCGACGGCGCCGCGCGGCGGGGCGTGATGTCGACCGCGCACGGCGACGTGGAAACTCCCGCGTTCATGCCCGTCGGCACGCAGGGCGCGGTAAAAGGCGTCACCCATCGCGATCTCGAGTCGCTGGGCGCCGACATCCTTCTGAGCAATACGTACCACCTGTATTTGCGGCCTGGCGACGATCTCATCGCGCGGCGCGGCGGGCTGCACAAGTTCATCGGCTGGACGAAGCCACTCCTCACCGACAGCGGCGGCTATCAAGTTTTCAGCCTGGCGACGCGGCGGACGATCGACGAAGAGGGGGCGCATTTTCGATCGCATCTGGACGGGTCGCCTCACCTGCTGACGCCGGAGAAGGCGACAGACATTCAGGCGCAGCTCGGCTCGGACGTCGCAATGGTCCTGGACGAATGCCTGGCCCATCCGTCGGATGCGGCGGCTGCGCGTCAATCGATGGAACGCACGCTGCGCTGGGCGCGGCGCGCGCGCGATCGCTTTCTGGATCTCCGCGAACAAAGGGGCCGTCCCCCTTTTCCGCTGGTGACCAATGAAGGTCAGGCGCAGTTCGGCATCGTGCAGGGCAGTGTGTTTCCGGAACTGCGGGAAGAAAGCGCGCGCGCGACGGTCGCCATTGGGTTCGAAGCCTATGCAATCGGCGGCCTGAGCGTCGGCGAGCCAATAGATGTCATGTACGACATTGTTGGGCGGACGACACCGAGCTTGCCGGATGACCGGCCCCGGTACCTCATGGGCACCGGCACGCCCGAAGACCTCGTCGAGTCAGTCGCGCGCGGCGTCGACCTCTTCGATTGCGTCCTGCCGACGCGGAATGCGAGGAACGGCCAGCTCTTCACGAGCGAGGGGCGACTGAACATCAAGAACGCGCGCTACGCGGAGGACGATCGTCCACCGGATCCTGCCTGCCGCTGCTACACATGCCGCACCTGTTCCCGCGCCTATTTGCGCCACCTGTTTTCGTCGGGGGAAATCAACGCATCCACCCTTAACACGTTGCATAACCTCAACTTTTACCTTGACACCCTCAGCCGGATTAGAGACGCTATAGCGTTTGGGGGGTTCGAAAGTTTCAGGCTAGCGTTCCATCAGAGCTTGTCCCGCCAGCCCAGCGATCCATGATGATGTTCGACGTTGGTTCCGTAGTCGCCATGGGCTTAGCCGATGGGGCGAACCCCCTGTTGCAGATCGTCCCGTTCGTCCTGATCCTGGGGATCTTCTACTTCATCATCCTGTTGCCCTCGAAGCGCAAACAGCAGAAGGTGCAGGAGTTTCTCGATAACCTGAAGGTCAACGACAAGGTCATCACGACCGGCGGGATCCACGGCCAGATTACGCGCCTCGGCGACCAGAGCGTGCAGATCCAGGTCGCAGACAAGGTGCGCATCGAAGTCTCGAAGGCGGCGATCGGCGGCTATCAAGGACAGCCGCAGGTAGTCGAGCCGGCGAATCAATAGGGTAGTCACATGTCCAACCTTCGCTGGAAGGTCGTCACGATTGTCGTGGTCTTTGTCGTGTTCGCCGCGGTCGGCGTATACCCGATCATTGCGGGCCGCTACGGCGTTCGCTCGCCCGGCTGGTTGATGGACAAGCAATTGAAGCTGGGTCTCGACCTCAAGGGCGGCGTCCACCTCGTGCTTCGCGTCGAAACCGACGATGCGCTACGCGGCGAGACCGACCTGGAGATGGAGCGGCTTCGCGAAGAGCTGCAGAACCGGAAGATTCCCTTCACGAAGATCGCGGCCATCGGCCCGACACAGTTCCGCGTCGAAGGCGTGGCGCCGGCGCAGGACGGCGACTTCCGGCAGGCGGCGACCGAGGTGCAGACCAACTTCGATCGCAGTTCGGGGGCGGGCGGCACCTACACGTTCACCATGCGGCCCAACATCGCGATCAATCTTCGCGACGAGGCCGTCGTGCAGGCACGTCAGACGATCGAGCGTCGCGTGAACGAGCTCGGCGTCACCGAGCCGAGCATCGCGCAGCAGGGCACCAACGGCGACCAGATTCTCGTGCAGCTGCCCGGCGTCACCGACGTCGAGCGCGCGAAGAGCATCATCCAGTCGACCGGCAAGCTCGAGCTGAAAATCGTGGAGCAGGGTCCCTCGCCGACCAAAGAAACGTTGCTGGTCAACGGCCAGGTGCCGGACGGCATGGAAATCGTGCCAGGCTCGAGCGGGTCGCCTGGCGACTCGGGCACGGTGTACTACCTGCTCAAGAAAGCGGCGGCCGTGACCGGCCGCGATCTGCGCACCGCCAGGCCGTCGCTGGACCAGAACAACCTCCCCGCTGTCAGCTTCACGCTCAACACCGACGGCGGACGCCGGTTCGGCAAGGTGACATCCGAGAACATCGGACGGCAGCTCGCGATCGTCCTCGACGACCGCGTGCAGTCGGCGCCGCGTCTCGAAGGCCGCATCACGACGGACGGCCAGATCTTCGGCAGCTTCACACAGGAGGAAGTGGCGAACCTGGCGCTGATCCTGCGCTCCGGGTCGCTGCCGACTCGGCTGTCGTACCTCGAAGAGCGGACGGTCGGTCCCACGCTCGGCGCCGACTCGATCCGATCGGGCATCATCTCGTCGGTCGTCGGCCTGCTGCTCGTCGTCGGATTCATGCTCGTCTATTACCGCCTGTCCGGCATCAATGCGGTCGTCGCGCTGCTCTTCAACCTCGTGATTCTGCTCGGCCTGATGGCATACATCGGCGCGGTGATGACGCTCCCGGGCATCGCCGGCTTCGTGCTGACGATGGGCATCGGCGTCGATTCGAACGTGCTGATTTTCGAGCGGATCAAGGAAGAGCTCGAGGCGCAGCGCGGAGTCCGCGCGTCCATCAACGCCGGTTTCAACCGTGTGTTCTGGACGCTGGTCGACACGCACATTGCGGCGGGCATCTCGTGCGCGTTTCTGTTCCAGTTCGGCACGGGGCCGATTCGCGGGTTCGCCGTCACGCTGTTCATAGGATTGCTTTCGAACCTGTTCACGTCGATTTTCGTGTCGAAGACGCTGTTCGAAGTGGCGCTGTCGAATCGGCAGCAGGTTGCGACGTTATCGATTTAGTGGCCGGTGGCCGGTGGTGGCCAGTCTGGCTGCTGACCACTGATCACAGACCATTACAGAGATCTGAGAAATGCACATATTCAAAGGCACCACCTTCGACTTCCTGCGCTGGCGCGTCCATGCGCTCGTGCTGTCGTGGATCGTCATCCTCGCCGGCGTCGCCACGATCGCCACTCAGGGCATTCGCAAGGGCGTTGAGTTCGCGGGCGGCACCGTCGTCATCGAGCAGTTCGACCAGCCGGTGTCTGTGGATCAAGTGCGAACCGAGCTCGATCGTCATTACCCGGGCGGCGGCAAGGACGCGGTGGTGCAGTCCTACGGCGATCCAGCGCAGCGGATGATGATGATTCGCGTGCCGCATGTCGGCGCGGAGTCGGGGACGTCTCTCGCCGCGACCGCGCAGCAGGTCGAAGACGCGTTGAAGCAGGGCAACCTGGGCACGCCCCGTCGTCAGGGCGCCGAAATCGTCAGCGCCACGGTCGGCCGCGAGCTGACGAGCAAAGGGCTCTGGGCCACTGCGCTCTCGCTCGTCGGCATCCTGCTGTATCTCGCATTCCGGTTCCAATTCAGCTTCGGCGTCGGCGCGGTCATTGCGACAATTCACGATTTGCTCATCACGCTCGCGTTCCTCACATTCTTCAAGTACGACATGAGCCTGAACGTCATCGCCGCGATCCTGACGATGACCGGCTACTCGACCAACGACACGATCGTCATCTTCGACCGGATCCGCGAAAACATGCGGTCGATGCGCCGCGATTCGGTGAGGAACATCATCAACGTCTCGGTGAACCAGACCCTCGGCCGGACGGTGATCACGTCGGGCACGGCGCTGCTGACTGCTCTGGCGCTGTTCTTCTTCGGCGGCGAAGTACTCCACGGCTTCGCGTTCACGATGGTGGTCGGCATCATCACGGGCACCTACTCGAGCGTGTTCATTGCGGCGGCGATCGTCAGCTTCTGGCGCGGCAGCGGCCCGACGCGGGCGGCCGCGCATGCGCCTGGCGCCGCGACCACGTCGCCGGCGCAGCAGCAGCCGCAACGACGGACGAAGCCGCAGAAGAAAGCGCGGGCTTCCTGAAGCTGTCCGCTGTCCGCTGTCAGCTTTCAGCCAGAACGTGCGTCACATCCTTGAAGCCGCCTTGCTCGGGATTCTCCAGGGCGTCACCGAGTTTCTCCCCGTTTCCTCAACCGCGCACCTGCTGATCGGCGGGCGCCTGCTCGGGTACGCCGATCCCGGCGGCGTGTTCACGACGATGATTCAGCTGGGCTCGATCCTCGCGCTGGTGTGGCTGTATCGCGTGAAAATCGTCGCCGTCGCAACCGGGCTCGGCTCGAAGCCCGACGCGCGGCATTTCGTCCTGATGATCTTCGTGGCGTTCGTGCCGGTCGTGTTCGCAGGCGCCTTCCTGGCGCGGTACGTGCAGACCGTGCTCTACAACAGCATGGGCGTGATCGCCGTCGCGTTCATCGCCGGGGGGGTCGTCATGCTGCTGGTCGAGCGGTTCCGCCCGCGGCCGACCGTGTACGACGCCGACATCACGCCGGTCGGACGCGCGCTCGGCATCGGCCTCACGCAGGTGCTCACGCTCGTGCCCGGCGTGTCGCGATCGGGCGCGACGATTGTCGGCGGCATGCTCGCCGGCCTCGATCGTCCCGCGGCCGCGGAATTTTCGTTCTTCCTGGCGATTCCGACAATGGCGGCGGCGTTCGCGCACGAAATGCTCGATGCGAAAGACTACCTCGCACCCGAGCGGGCGCTCGACATCGCGATCGGTTTCGTCATGGCGTTCATCGCGTCGCTCGTCGTCGTGAAACCGTTCCTCATCTTCGTCAGGCGGTCCGGATTCGTGCCGTTTGCGTGGTACCGGATCGTCTTCGGGCTCGCCCTGCTCGCCGCGATGGCGTCGGGCCGGTTCTGAGCGAAAGGCAGATCTCCTGAATGCCGTGGCTGCGTCGTAACTTCGTCGCGGGGTTCTTCGTCACCGTGCCGCTGTTCATCAGCGTGGCGGCGGTGATCTGGATCTTCAACGTCGTCGACGGCACGACGACGCCGTTTTACGATCGCGTGCTGGGGCGGCGCATTCCCGGGCTCGGGATCGTGTCCACGGCGATCGTCATCGTGCTCGTCGGCGCGTTCGCGAGAAACGTGATCGGCCGGCGCATCCTGCAGCGCGCCGAAGGATGGCTGCTCAAAGTGCCGGTGTTCAGAACGATTTACGCGCCGGTCAGGCAACTCGTCGTGGCGTTTTCGCCAGACAACGAAGCGGGGTTCAAGCGAGTCGTGCTGGTGGAGGACCGCCGGGGCGGTTTCGTGCTCGGGTTCCTCACGCGCGAGTTCACGGTGGATCGCGGACGCGGACCGGAGTCGCTGCTCGCGGTGTACGTGCCGACCAATCACCTCTATCTGGGAGACATTGTCGTCTGCGAGCCCGATCGGGCGAGCTTTCCGGACATCTCCGTCGAGGACGGCATTCGCGTGTTCCTGACTGGCGGCATGGCGTTGCCGCCCAAGGTACGCATATAATCCGAGCTTTTGTGCGAGGAGCAATGGTTGTGACCGTTCAGAGAGGTCTGGGGCGACTCGTCGTTCCGATGCTGATGCTGGTGGCGTTGACCGCGACGGCGCGGCCCGCACTGGCGCAGGTCGGGGCGGCCCCGGCGCAGACGATTGACCAGCCCGCGGCGCGTGAGAGCGGCGAAGCGAGCCTCGTGCTGCCGGATCTGTCGATCGTCAGTTTCCACGATGTCAACGGGCGCACCTTGCTGATGGGCGGTCTTTTGGTGTGCGGGCTTGGCCTCTTGTTCGGCGTCCTCACGTTCACGCAGCTCCGGAATTTGCCCGTGCACGCGTCGATGCGCGAAGTGTCGGAGCTGATTTACGAGACCTGCAAGACGTATCTGATCACGCAGGGCAAGTTCATTCTGGTGCTGTGGGCGTTCATCGCGGTGATCATTTCCGCGTATTACGGGTGGCTCAATCCAGTGCCGGGGAAATCGATTGTCGTGACGCTGCCGATCATTCTGACTTTCAGCCTGATCGGCATCAGCGGCAGCTACGGCGTCGCGTGGTTCGGCATCCGCGTCAACACGTTCGCGAATTCGCGGGCGGCGTTCGCGAGCCTGCGCGGCAAGCCGTTTCCCATTTATGCGATTCCGCTGCGCGCCGGCATGAGCATCGGCATGCTGCTGATCAGCGTCGAGCTCTTTTTGATGCTCTGCATTCTGCTGTTCATCCCCGGCGAGTACGCCGGCGCATGCTTCATCGGCTTCGCCATCGGCGAGTCGCTCGGCGCCGCCGCCCTCCGCATCGCTGGCGGCATCTTCACGAAGATCGCCGACATCGGCTCCGACCTGATGAAGATCGTCTTCAACATCAAAGAAGACGATGCGCGGAACCCGGGCGTGATTGCCGACTGCGTCGGAGACAACGCGGGCGACTCGGTGGGGCCGAGCGCGGACGGGTTCGAGACCTACGGCGTCACCGGCGTCGCGCTGATCACGTTCATTCTCCTCGCGGTGCACGGCGAGGCCGTGCAGGTGCAGCTGCTCGTGTGGATCTTCGTGATGCGCATCATGATGATCGTCGCGAGCGGCCTGTCGTACTTCATCAACGAGGCCGTGGCGAAGGCACGCTTTGCCGCTCTCGACAAGATGAACTTCGAGGCGCCGCTCACCTCATTGGTGTGGCTCACCTCGATCGTGTCGGTGGTCATCACCTACGTGGTGTCCCGCTTCCTGATACCGGATCTCGGCGACGGCACGCTCTGGTGGAAACTGTCGACGGTGATCACCTGCGGCACGCTCGCGGGTGCCATCATCCCGGAGCTCGTCAAGGTGTTCACGTCCACCGAGTCGTCCCACGTGCGGGAGGTCGTCAGCGCGTCGAAGGAAGGCGGCGCGTCGCTCAACATCCTGTCAGGGTTCGTGGCGGGGAACTTCAGCGCGTACTGGCTGGGCCTGAGCATCGCGGCGCTGATGGGAGCCGCGTACTACGTGAGCGTCTGGGGCCCGAGCCTCGGCACGCTGATGACCGCGGCGCCCGTCTTCGCCTTCGGCCTCGTCGCGTTCGGGTTCCTCGGCATGGGGCCGGTCACGATTGCGGTCGATTCCTACGGTCCGGTGACCGACAACGCGCAGTCGGTGTTCGAGCTGTCGGTCATCGAAACGCTCCCCGGGATCAAGGAGAGCCTGAAGCGGGATCATGGGTTCGACGTCCGCTTCGAGCGCGCGAAGGATCTGCTGGAAGAGAACGACGGCGCCGGCAATACGTTCAAGGCGACCGCCAAACCGGTGCTGATCGGCACCGCCGTCGTCGGCTCGACGACGATGATCTTCTCGATCATCATGTCGCTGACGGGCGATCTGTCGCACGACGTCGACAACCTGTCGATTCTCCACCCGCCTTTTCTGCTGGGTCTCATCGTGGGCGGCGCGGTGATTTACTGGTTCACGGGGGCGGCGACCCAGGCGGTCAGCACAGGCGCGCACCGCGCCGTCGAGTTCATCAAGGCGAACATCAAGCTCGACTCCGGCGCCACGAAGGCGTCGGTCTCGGACAGCAAGAAAGTCGTCGAAATCTGCACTCAATACGCGCAGAAGGGGATGTTCAACATCTTTCTGACCGTCTTCTTCTCGACGCTGGCGTTCGCGTTCCTCGAGCCGTTCTTCTTCATCGGCTACCTGATCTCGATCGCGCTTTTCGGCCTGTTTCAGGCCATCTTCATGGCCAATGCGGGCGGCGCGTGGGACAATGCCAAGAAAATCGTCGAGGTCGAGCTCAAGGCCAAAGGCACTCCGCTGCATGCCGCGACCGTTGTCGGCGATACGGTTGGCGACCCGTTCAAGGACACCTCGTCGGTGGCCATGAACCCGGTTATCAAGTTCACGACGCTGTTCGGTCTGCTGGCGGTGTCACTGGCGGTCAGGCTGGCGGCTGATCAGGGGCCATTCCTGAGCCACACGCTCGCGGCTGTGTTCTTTGCCCTTTCGCTCGTTTTCGTGTGGCGATCGTTCTATGGCATGCGAATTGGGTCCAGGGTGTGAGGCGAAACCATCGGCCATTTGGCAGATACCGGTGTCTAAGCCTACTGAAGTCTCGTTGACTCTCCGTTTTTGGACTGACTATAATCGGCGCCTTTCCAGCCTCCGCTCGCGGCAAGATCTCGAGCTTCGGCGGGCAAGCCGGCAGCCCCAAGGAGAATGAACCGTGGCACGTGAAATGTTCGGCGACGTCGTCAAGCCGTCGATCAAGGTGGGCAGCAGAAGCTGGTATACCGTCCCGCTGTCGATCATCGCGCATACCGTGCTCATCGCGGCCATCGTGATCATCCCGCTGATGGCCGCCGATGTGCTGCCGACGCCACCGTCGATGATGGCATTTGTCGCAACTCCGCCGCCACCGCCTCCACCGCCACCGCCCCCCCCGCCGCCGCAGCAGATTGCAGCGCCCAAGCCGGTCATGGACGTGAACCCGGCGGCGGCACCGGTTGAGGCCCCGAGGGAAATCAAAGCCGAAACCGGCATCGAGAGCGGCGTCAAAGGCGTTGTGGGCGGCGTCGAAGGCGGCGTCGTCGGTGGCGTGAGTGGCGGCATCGTCGGCGGTCTGGCCGAGGCCCCGCCCCCGCCCCCGCCCCCACCTCCGGCTGCTCCGGTCCGCGTCGGCGGCAACATCAAGCAGCCGACGAAAGTGAAGGACGTGAAGCCGGTCTATCCGGCGATCGCGCAGTCGGCCCGTGTGCAGGGCGTCGTGATCATCGAGGCGACGATCGGCCCGAACGGCGCGGTGCAGGAAGCCAAGGTGCTCCGCTCGATTCCTCTGCTCGACGCGGCGGCGCTCGACGCCGTGCGTCAGTGGCAGTTCACGCCGACGCTGCTGAACGGCGTGCCCGTGCCCGTCATCATGACCGTGACCGTGAACTTCACCTTGCAATAAGAAGTCGACAGTCAACAGTCGACAGTTGACAGTCCCGTCAACCGTTGCTCTGTTAACTGTCAACCGTTAACTGTCAACTTCGTGTTTCTGAACCGATGGAGGATGGACCGTGGACTTAATGCAGATGTTCCAAACGATGACCTGGGTGGCCAAAGCCGTGGCCTTCGTGCTGTTGATCATGTCGATGTGGTCGCTCGGCGTCGGCATCGAGCGATTTTTCACGTATTCGCAGGCGCGGAATCAGTCGAAGCTGTACGCGCCGCAGGTGGCCAAGCACCTCAAGGACGGCCGCCTCAAGGACGCGATTGCGCTGTCCACCTCCAAGAACTATCGCTATAGCCACCTCGCGAAGGTCGTGCTCGCCGGTTTACAGGAGTATCAGTTCCAGCAGGAAAGCGGCGGCAATATGAACCGCGAGGACCTCATGGACACCGTGCGCCGCTCGATTCAGCGTGCGTCGGCGCTCACCGCGTCTGACCTGAAGAAAGGCGTCTCGGCACTCGCGACCATCGGCTCGACGGCGCCGTTCGTCGGACTGCTCGGCACGGTCGTCGGTGTCATCAACGCGTTCCAGGGCATCGGCGCGAGCGGCTCGGCGGGCATCGGCGCCGTCTCGGTGGGTATTTCGGAAGCGCTCGTCGAGACCGCGCTCGGCCTCGTGGTCGCGATTCCGGCCGTCTGGATTTACAACTACCTGACGTCGCGCATCGAGTATTTCAACGTGGAGATGGACAACTCCTCGTCGGAGCTCGTCGACTACTTCATCAAGAAGACGGCCTGAAGCCAGGAGATTTGTTATGTCAATGGATGTTGGCGGCCCCAAGGGCGCAATCAAAGCCGATATCAACGTGACGCCGCTCGTCGACGTCATGCTCGTGCTGCTCATCATCATGATGCTCGTCGCGCCGATGTTGCAGCAGGGCGTAAGCGTCGTTCTGCCGTACGCAAATAACACGGTCGACAAGCCGGAGCAGCAGGGGCAAACGGTGATCGCGATCAGCAAGGACAAGTCGTTCTTCCTGAACGCGAAGCCGATCCCGGAGAGCGACCTCGCGCGGCGCGTCAACGAGTATCTCGAGAACAAGACCGAGAAAATCGTGTTGATCAAAGCCGACGGAGAGGTCGAGTACGGTGCCGTCATGAACGCGATGGACCAGCTGCGCCAGGCTGGCGTTGAAGACATCGGCCTCATCACCGAGAAGAAGAAGCAGCCGGGCGGCAGCGGGGGAGGTCAGTAATGGCACACGCACACCATCACCTCGGCGCCGACAAAGTCGTCAAAGGCGAAGTGCCGCACGCCAGTGCGGACATGAACGTCACGCCGCTCATCGACGTGCTCCTCGTGCTGCTCGTCATCTTCATGGCGGCGCTCCCCCTCACGCAGAAGGGCGTCGACATCAACCTGCCGGCCGAAACGAAGAAGACCACCGACGTGACGCCGGACATCAGCCAGATCGTCGTGAACTACACGGCGGACAAACACATCTCGATCAACAACGGGGATGTGTCGCTCGCCGAGCTCGAAACGAAGCTGCGGAACATCTACGATCAACGCAAGGACAAGACGATGTTCGTGATGGCCGCGGGCACGCTCCGCTACAAGGACATCATCGACGTCATCGACGCTGCGAAAGGTGCCGGCGTCGAGAAAGTCGGCATCGTGACGGAGGGTATGCGTCGCGCCGGCGGTGCCACGAGCGGCAGCAACTAGGGATTAGGGATTAGGGGTTAGGGATTAGGGATTAGGGATTCGGGATTCGGAACGGGCCGCTTCTCCTTCGGGAGAGGCGGCCCTTTTTGTTGTGTCGGGGTCTAACCTCGCGGAGGTGGCCGATGTCCTCGAACCTTCGCGCCGATCTGAATGTGACACCGCTCATCGACGTGCTGCTGGTGCTGCTGGTGATCTTCATGGCGGCGCTGCCGCTCACCCAAAAGGGCATCGACACACAGCTCCCCTCGCACACGCAGCCGCCTCACGCACCCAGGTCAACGACCGCGATCGTTCTCGAGTACACCGCCGACGGCCGCCTCTCGATCAATCAGCAGGACGTTCTGACGGGTCAGCTTGAATCGACGCTCCGAGATATCTACCAGCAGCGCCACGACAAGACCATGTTCCTGATGGCGCCGGCACGCTGCGCTACAAGGCGATCATCGAGGTCATCGACGCGGCGAAGGGAGCCGGAGTCGAGAGGGTTGGGATTGTGACCGAACGGATGCGTCACGCGGCCGCGCCCGCGAGCGGCAGTAACTAGGGGTTAGGGGCACAGACCGATTCCCAGACATCGCTTCATCAGACCCACGCGGCCTCCATTCGTGACGCCAACAGGCTCCGGCTCTTCCTATTGCCGCGGCGGACGCGAAAAGTTCCACGAACCCCGACGATAATCCGGGGAACCTTCAAAGACGCCGGCGGCAATAGATGATTGAGGTGGAGCCCGGGAATGCTGGCCACGACGCCGCGCGGCTCGACGCCATCAGGCGCGGCGACGAAAAGGCGTTCGCGTCGCTCTATGCGGCGCTCCATCCGCCGATCTATCGGTACGCGCTGCATATGTGCGGGCCGGCCGCGGCCGACGACGTCGTCCAGGAAACGTTCATGGCGCTGTTGAGAGACACGAGAGGCTTCGATCCCGACCGCGGCACCGTGCAGGGGTATCTGTTCGGGATCGCACGGCACTTCGTTCTGAAGCGGCTCGCGATCTCGCGCCTGGAATCGCCGCTGGATGACGACGAAGGCGCCGTGGGCCCGTTCTCCGCCGAGCCGGCGACGCCGTTCGACGATGTGAGCCGGGCCGAAACTGTTGCGAGCGTGCGCGCGGCGGTGCGGTCGCTGCCGCCCGTCTACCGCGAGGTCATCGTCCTCTGCGAGCTCGAGGGCATGGACTATGCGGCCGCGGCGGCGCTGATCGAATGTCCGATCGGCACGGTGCGCTCGCGGCTGCACCGCGCGCGGGCACTGCTTGCGTCGAAGCTCGTGGCCACGCAGAGAGTCGCGGTTTCAAAACCGTGATGCACGGACGGAGTGTTTGTGCGGCGAAGGTGAATGATGGATCACGCAGCGAAGACTGATCGCGCTTTGACGGCTGCGCTTCGCGCCATTGCCGAGGACGAGGCGGGCAGGACCGCGTCGCCGGCAGTGGAAGCGCGACTGCTGGCCGAAGTGCGATCGATCGGTGCAGTCCGTCGGCGCCGCGCCTTCGTCCTCCTCGCCGCCGCTGCTGCGCTGCTCATCGCCGCAGTCGTGCCCGTATCTCGAATCGCGAGACGGCAGCCCGCGTCCGTTCCGGCGACGGCGACCCCGCAGAACGCGGCCGTCACCGAAGTCACGACGGCGTTTCTTCCGCTTGCCTACAGCACGGCGCCAATCACGGACGGTCAGCTCGTGCGGCTCGAGGTCCCTCGCGCGGCTCTGGCGTCGTTCGGCCTGGGCGCCGTCGAGTCGAGCGATTTCTCTTCGTCGGAAACAGTGCTCGCTGACGTGCTCGTCGGCGAAGACGGTCTGGCGCGCGCCGTCCGGTTCGTGCGCCCGTCGATCACGATGAAACATGAGGAGCAACAGCCATGAAACGACGAAGTCTTGCATGTGTCTCCACCTGGGTGTTCACCGCCGTCGCAGCGGTTGCCCTTGCGCAGCCGCCCGGGCGCGAGGGCGGGCCCGTACGCCGCGGCGGTGGCCCGCCTGGGGTCCCTGGTGACCTCGCGGCCGCGGCTGGGACGCTGCAGAATCTTGCATTCCTCGGCGCGGAAGCGGGCAACGGCCCGATTGTGCGAGGCGTACCGTACTCCGGGGAAGGATTGACGACGGTGACGCAGACGCTCGCGGATGGCACGCGCATCGAGCGAACCACGAGAGCGAAGCTGTATCGCGACAGCGAGGGGCGCATCCGGCGCGAGCAGACGATCATGGGGCTAGGCCCGCTGAATTCGTCCGGCGAAACGCAGACTGTGACGATCACCGATCCCGTGGCGGGCGTTACCTACGTCCTCAATCCTGCAACGCAATCGGGTCAGCGCTTCGCGAGGCCCGCGCGCGGCGGGGGCCGTCAGGCACCACCACCACCGCCGCCTCCGCCACCGGCTGGTGGCGGCGACGTCGGAGCTCTCGCGCCGCCTCCACCCCCACCGCCGCCGGGCCTCCGCGGCGGTTCACGTGGAGGGCGCAGTGGCGGCGCTCCGCCGACGGTGGAAGATCTGGGGATCCGGCAAGTCGAAGGTCTGACAGTGACGGGTCGCCGCACGACGATGACGATTCCGCCGGGCCAGATTGGCAACGATCGGCCGATCGAAATCAGCGACGAGCGATGGGATTCGACCGACCTGAAAGTGCTGGTGATGTCGCGGCATCACGATCCGCGAACGGGGGACTCAGAGTACCGGCTGACGAACATCAACCGCTCGGAGCCGACGCGCGATCTGTTCGTGCCGCCGTCCGATTACACGATCACCGAGCCGCCTTTGCGGCCTCGTTAACTCTTGCCGCTTCGGCGAGCCAGGCGCCTGCCACGCCCCTTTTACCAGCGCAGCTTCAACGCGAGTTGCATGTCGCGCATCCCAAAAAGTGTATTGCCGATCGTCGTCGGGACGAGATAGCCCGGATTCCTGGTGAGCGTCACCGTGGAGAGGTTCGTGGCCGCGTCGTACGTCGAGCTGCTGACGTTGAACGCCGTCGACGATGCGCCGGTGTAATTCGTCCAGTTGAACACGTTGAAGACTTCCCACAACACTTCAACGCTTTTCCGTCCGCCCATCGAAAACAGCTTTGATACACGCGCGTCTGCGGTTTTGCGCCCGCAACTGTCTTCGGTCACCTTACCGTCGACCAAACACCTCGATCGATCGCTGTTGCGACCGAGCCACGGCGCGAAGAGTCCGCCGTTCGTGCCGTTCGTGCTCCCAGTGGCGACGGCCCCGACGGCAGCCGAGAGGCTTCCCGAGATCCGGGCGTCGACTGGCAGTGCGCTCTCGAGCGTGGTAACCGCGCTGAAGCCGACGCCCCAGAGGTACGCGGGCCGATAGTAGACGCTTCCCACGAACCGATGTCGGCGGTCGAAGTTCGCCGGCGCCTCGCCGTCCGGACCGATCGAGCTGAACGGGTCGTAGGTCTCGCCGAACGACGAGAAGAACGTCGTCGACTCCTGTCCGTTGTCCCTCGACCTCGAGAGCGTGTAGTGCGCGTTGAACATCAGGCCTTGCGAGAACCGCCTGGTGGTTTGCAGCACCAGCGCGTGGTAATTCGAGACCACCGACGAATCGAGCTTGAAGATCGAGCCCACGCTGGCATCCGGCCGCGCGCCGCGGTAGGCCGGGAACGTGCCGACATTCTGTCCGTCCAGCAGGTAGGTCACCTGCGAGTTCGCCGGGTTGAAGTTGATGTCGCGGAAGACGGGAAGCCTCGCGCCGTGGCTGTAGAGGTACGACGCCTCGAGCGTGACGGTGGCCGACAGGCGCCTGGCGATCGTGAGATCGAACATTTGAATCGTCGGCCGCTGCAGATCGGGGCTGAGCACATTGATGTTCGGCCTCACGCCTGCAATCGTGGGCACCGACGAAAAGGTCGCCGGATACACCGGGGCGCCGGCCGTCGTCGCCGTAAAGGTGAACGACACCTGCTGGATGGCGTTGTTGGTCAGCGCGTTGGCCACGGCGCTGTTGCTGGTCAGGCCATGGAACACGCCGTAGCCGGCCCGCAGCACCGTGTCGTGCCGCCCGCGTACGTCGTAGCTCACGCCGAGGCGCGGCCCGACGTTGTTCTTGTCCTGATTGAAATGGGTCGTCAGCGGATAGGCGGGATTCCCGGCAAAAACGACCCTGCCGACATGAGCCGAGCCTGGCTCTGGAAGCTGCTGGTACTCGTAACGCACGCCGAGGTTCAGCAGCAGCTCGTTGTTCACCCGCCAGCTGTCCTGCGCGTAGTAGCTGTGTTGCCACTCATTGAAGGCGAGCTGTCCGCCCAGTCCGGCCAGATCGAACGACTGCGTAAACGTGGTGTAATGCCGTCCGGAATTGGTGCCGGTGTTCGCGGGAACGCATCCAGCGGCGCCGATCGGACAGTCGTTCGCGACGGCGCTCAGATTCGAGTACGCGTACGTGCCGCCGCCGTTGAAGAGATTGATGAGTTGTTCTTGTACGAAGCTCACGTCGGCGCCGATCTTGATGCTGTGGCCGCCGCGGTAATAGGTGAAGGAGTCGAGGAATTGGTACCGCTGTTCGTGGGGGTACGCGAGTCGAGGAAGGGAATTCGGCATGCCGAAGTTGATGCCGCCCGTGACGGTCGTGCTCGGCGGCACACCATTCGGCAGCTGCTCTTCGTAGTCGCGCCCGGCTTGAAACCGGAGCTCGTTGAGCAGCCGGTGACTGATGATCGTGTTCAGGCCGCCCACCACGAAGTCGGTCTTGACGACGTCCGTGCCGTTCGCGCTCTCGGCAACAGACACGAGCGGCTGGCTCTGGACGCCGTTCGCGGAATTCCAGCGATGTGAGTTCAGGCTGACGCTCAACGTGTTGGCCGGGTCGATCGTCACGTCGATCTTGGCGAGGCCGACCTTGTTGTCGCCGGTGCGCGGCGACAGGACGTTCAAGGACTGGAAAAAAGCCAGCGCCGACGCGCAGCTGGCCACCGGCGCCGTGCAGGCGCCCGTCAGAAACGTCGCATTGTTGGGCGCCGTGAAGATGGGGAAGTTCCGGACCTGCTGATCGTAGTCGCCAAAGAAAAAAACCTTGTCCTTTCGAATCGGGCCGCCGAGGGCGGCACCGAACTGCTGCCTTCGCTCGGGCGGTTTGGCCTCGGGATCCGGCAGGACGATCTTCGGGTTCCGCGCCTGGAAGGTCTTGTCGCGCAGGAAATAGAACCCCTCGCCAATGAACGTGTTGGTGCCCGACTTGGTGACGGCGTTCACTGTGCCGCCCGCCGATCGGCCGAACTCCGCCGACATGTTGCTAACGCCGACCTGAAACTCCTTGATCGACGACTGGCTGATGGAATACGCGATACGTGTGCGCCCTCGGGCCTCTGAGAAGAAGGCCTGGTTGTTGTCGACGCCGTCGACCATGTTGTTGTTGTAGAGGCCGGAGATTCCGCGGTAGCTGACGAGGCCGAAGTTGCCCTCGTTCGTGACGCCCGGGCTGAGGAGCACGACGTTGTCCCAGCGCCGGCCGGTGACGGGCAGGTTTTCCAGCGCCGTCTCGCCGACGACGTTGCTCACGTCGGTGCGGTGGGTGTCGATAACCGGCGACTCGCCGGAGACGGTGACGGACTCGGTGACGCCCGCCGGATGCATCTTCAAATCGACAGGTGCCGATTGCCCGACGCTCACCTCGACGGACACCGGCGTGACCTCGAACCCGCTCAGACTCGCAGACACTTCGTAGCGCCCCGGCTGGAGCGCGGCGGCCCGGTATCGTCCGTGTGATTCCGTGACGAGGTCGCGCGTCACGTTCGTGTCCACGTTGCGGACGGTCACGGTGACGCCTGGCAGGACGCCGCCGCTCGCATCGGTCACTTGTCCTTCGATATTGCTGGTGCCCGCGGTCTGCGCCGACAGCGGGCGAACCGACAGTCCCAGCACCAACAGCGCGCCGATCGCGCACACTCGGCAGAGCCATTTCGAACGCTTCATGGCGACTTCCTGGACTGGAACGGTTGAGACGAAACACGAAGGGCCGGGACGATCGCTCGTCCCGGCCCTGTCTTTCCGTCCGAATCCCTAATCCCTAATCCCTAATCCCGAATCCCTGTTTACTGGAACGTGTACCTGAAGCTGAGCATCATCGTGTACACGTCGGTCGAGAACGTCGTGGTTTCGAGCGAGTGCGTCAGCATCTCGTTGTTGACGAGGGCCATCCGGTACGTCGCGCGCCCCGCCGCATCGGCGCCTCCGTTGGTCAGGATTTGATTCCGAATCAGGCGCTGGCCGACGCCCCAGTCGTGGTTCAGCAGGTTGCCGACGTTAATCACGTCGAGCCGGATCTGGCCGGCGTGCCGCCGGCCGGCGACGCTGTGGAACACATCCTGGGTCAGGCTCAAATCCATCCGGCGAACAATCGGCAGGAAGACTGCGCCGCGCTCGGCGTATGCGCCACGGTGTTTGCTCAAGTACGTGTCCTGCGCGATGTAGGCATCCCAGGCCTGCGCTTGTTCCGCCGCCGTGAAGACGCGGCCATTGGGGGCCGTGAACTGCGCGAAGTTCATCTCGGACTGATCGCGCGGAATGTAGATCAGGTCGTTGCCCGCGGTGTCGCCGTTCATGTCTCCGGAGAAGATGTAGCTGGTGTTGCCGTTCGTCCGGCCTTCCCAGAACGCCGCGATCGTCGTCCCGCCCACACCAAAGTACTGGTGGGTGTACGACGCCGCCACGAAGACACGGTGCCCGGGAGACGCGCTCGAGAAGCCAAGGCTCGGATTGTTTGGATCGCCGTGCATCGGATTGTTCGTGAACGAGCCCGAGGCGATCGAACCGGCGTCGATCGTGTTTCGAGCTTCCCCGTAGCTGTAGGCGCCCTTGACCGTGAGGCCGGTCGTCAACGTCTTTGCAAGAGTGCCGGCGAGGTTCCACGATCGGCCGACATTCTGGTTCTTCAGCACGATCGCGTTCGTGATCTGATTGCCGGGCGCATTGTTGAGCCTGGTGACGCAGGGGCCCACCGTGGCTCCCGCGCATGCCACACCCGTCCATCGCTGGCGACCATCGGCGCCGACGAAGGCGGACTGAGCCGCCGGCAGATTCGCATTGATGTAGTAGACACCGTTGACGTCGCGGTTGTAGATGAACTCCCCGGTCCCGGTGAAGCCGCCCGGCAACCGGCGATCGACGGCGATGTTGCTCCTCCACACCTGCGGGAACTTGAACTCCGGATCGGTGACGGCGAGATCGACGCTGGCCGCCGGCGCGCCAGTCACGGTTGCCGGCTTGTAGAAGTCGGGGTTGGGATTGAATGGCCTGGTCGTGACGTTGTCGTCCTGGATGAACCCGGTCAGGACGCCGGTGTTGCCGATTTGGTTCGAAATCCAGACGTACGCCGGCTTACCTGTAAAGACGCCTGAACCTCCGCGCAGCTGCGTGCGCTGGTCTCTGGTGAGGTCCCAGTTGAAACCGAGCCGCGGCGACCACAGAGGCTTCGGATCGGGAAGCTTGCCGGTCGAATACTTGACGGCGTTCCCCTTCTCGTCCCTGAACGTGAGCGCATCAACGTTCGCGTTCGGGTAGGCGGTGTCGCCGAAGACCGGGACATCCACTCTCAGGCCGACGCTGACCGTGATGTTCGTCTGGGGCCGCCATTCGTCCTGTGCATAGCCGCTGCCGTACAACACCGAGAGCGGTTGGATCGGCTTCACCTGACCGGGGATGTTGCTGTAGCGCACCTGGAATCGCCGGAGCGTGACCGGAGAGGTCGTTCTGTTCGGATTGGCCAGGAACCCGTTCGCGTCGGTCAAGAAATCGGCGAGCGAGTTGTAGACATAGGCGCTTTGTTTGCCGGGAAAGAACACGTTCTCGGAGCGGTATCTTTCGATGCTTCCGCCAAACGTCAGCGAATGCTTGTTGCCGAACTTCGTGAAGTTGTCCTGTGCCTGAAACGTGTTGTACCGCAGCTCGTTGTTCGGTGTGAACGGCTCGGAGCCGAACGACGTGTACGCGACGCCGCTGCCGTCGAGAATATCCACGAACGGAAACAACTTGCCGACATCGCCGCGGCTCTCGTCCTGGGTGGTGTACCCGACGATGACGTTGTTCGACATGCTGTTGCCGATCACGGAGTTCCATTCGCCGATGCTCGAACGGATGTTCTCGAGAATCGTGTAGTTCGAGTTCTTGAAGCCGAGGAACGTGGTGTTGGACCCTGAAGAACGACCGGTCGGATTGCCCAGCGAGCTCGAGGTGGACAACAGAACGTCGGTACTGGAATCGAGGCGTGTGTGGCGAAAGGTCACCTTGTTGTTGTTGTTGATGTTGTAGTCGCCCTTCAGGAGCAGCGGCTTGCCCGGGATGTTCTTGTCGATGTTGTCGTACGGGCCGGTCTCGTACTGGAACTTCGACGACAAGAGCGAGCTGATCGTGTTCAGGTCCGACGCGAGCACGCGCGTGATGCTGCCGCCGATCGGCTCGCCTCCCTGGTTCGCTCTGAACGTCGAGAGGGGCCGCGTTTCCTGCTGCTTCTCATAGCTGCCGAAGGCAAACAGCCGGTTCCTGAGAATCGGTCCTCCAGCCCAGACGCCCGTCGTATGCGTGTTGAAGACGCCGGGATTGAAGGCGAGCCCCTTCGCTTCGGTGCCGACGAACGACTCGTTGCGAAACCGGCGATACACGGAGGCGGTGATCTTGTTGGACCCGCTCCTCGTCACCGTGTTGACGCCCGCGCCGACGAAGTTGCCCTGGCGGACGTCGTAGGGAGCGACGCTGACCTGGACCTGCTCGATCGCCTCGAGAGAGATGGGCGCAACACCTGACGTGTCGCCCGGCGCATTGCGCAACCCGAACGAGTTGTTGAAGTACGCGCCGTCGACTGTGATGTTGTTCAGGCGGCTGTCCTGGCCGGCAAAGGTGCCGGATCCGCCGTACTGCGGCGTCAACCGGGTGATGTCGTTGATTCGTCCGGAGATCGTCGGCAAGTTCGCCAGGTCGTCCCTGCTCACGGATGTCGCCGCGCCCGTTCGACCCGAGCTGAACACGGGATCGCTCTGTCCCACCACGGTGATGGTTTCGGCAATCGTCGCCACTTTCAGCGTGAATTGGAGATCCTGGGCCACGCCGAGAGACAACGTGAGCTTCTCAATGGCCTCGGATGAGAATCCCGTGAGCGACGCGGTCACTTTGTAAGGACCGCCGACTCTCATCCCGGGGATGAAAAAGTGTCCGTCCGCCTGCGTCACGGCTTCGTAGGTGCTGCCCGACGGCTCGTGAACCGCAATGACGTTTGCACCGGGAATGACCGCTCCCTGCGCATCCTTGACGACGCCTGCGACTGAGGCAGTCGTGACGCCCTGCGCGTAGGCGCTCGCAACCGATAACGCCGCACACACCAAAAGGGCGGCTGTCACGCACCACAGGCGCGACCCGTTCACATGCTTCATTGCCGACTCCTGCTGAGAGAAAGTTTGCGAAAGGACGGGGTAATTCTACCTCGGCGCTGTGACGGCCGCGACACAAAAACGGCCGCCAACAGAGCTTGGCGGCCGTCTTGATCCAATCAGTTGTAGGGGGTCAGCTTCCCGTGCCGGCGGCCTTTTGCTTGCGCAACGCGTTGGCTCTTTCACTCAGTTGCTCGGCCTGCTTGACGAGCGTCATCGCCTTGTCGTGATCTTTTTCGAGGGTCGCCTGGAGCCGCAGCGTCAGCCCCTTGTAGACGAGCGCATCCACATAGTCCGGTTTGAGCTGCAGTGCGCGGTCGACGGCGTCCATGCCCTTCTGTGCGAACGCCCGCTTTTCGTTTTCGGTGAGCTTGAAATCGCGGTAGGCCTTCTCCCAGTAGTACACGGAGATCGTGTAGAACGCCTCGGGGTTGTTGGGCTCTTTCGCGGCGCGCTCCTCGAGGGCCCCAATGGTCTTGTCGAATTGTCCCTGGCGGTTGTAGTACGCGGCGAGCGTCAGGTAGACCGCGGGGTCGCCCGGTTTGGCCTGCCGTGCCTGCTGGAGGACCTTTTCGGCCTCGTCGTAGGCGCCGGCCTCTTCGTAGATTGTCGCGAGCTGGAAATAATTCGTCGGCTCGGCGGGCTCGAGCTGAATCATTTTCTGGACGACTGGCTCCGCCTTGGCGGGGTCGTTCAGCTTATCCGCGCGGTAGGCAGCCACCAGAAACTCCAACGCCCGCTTGCTGATGATCTTGTCCTGCGGATCGGCCGAGCCCGAGAGCTTTTCGGCCGCTTTCTGGTAATTGTCGACGGCTTTCAGCATCAGCGCGTCGTTCTCGGCCTCGCCCTTCTTGCTCGGCTTCCACAGGTTATCGTAGCTGTTTCCGAGGAAGAAGTACGCCTGGTGGGCCTGCTGCGAGTCGGGGGCCGCCTGGATCGTCTCTTCGTACAACTCTGCCGCCCGCTTGTAATCCTGGGCCTGATAGGCCTGATTGGCGGCTTTGTAGGCCTTCCGCGCCTTCAGTTCGCCCACCTGGCTGCAACCCGACGCCGCAAACGACCCCAGGGTCAGCATCGCGAGCACCGCCAGCGATGCACCCGAGAAAGAACGCATTGAGCCCCCTGCTAGGAGAAAATTTCCGTGGCCGAAACCGGGCCAGTATAGTGAAGCAAAAAAAGGTACGTCAACTACCGGCGGGCCCGCTCCAGGCCCGCCGCTAGTAGAACAAACGCCTTTGGTCCACAATCAAGCCTGGCCGCGTTTGTTCTACTTTAGACACCGTATCCCATGATTCGCTTCGAGGATCTCCTCGAAAAGGTCCGGGCCTACAGTCCGGACACCGACGTTGAGCTGCTGCGGCGCGCCTATGTCTTCTCGGCGTTCGAGCATCGGGGACAGGTACGCCATTCCGGTGAACCATACCTGATTCATCCCCTTGCCGTCGCCGACTTTCTGGCCGACATGAAGCTCGACGCGGTCGCCATTGCCGCCGGGCTCCTCCACGATGTCGTCGAAGACACGCTCACGACGATTGAGCGGATTGAAGAGCTCTTCGGTAAGGAGGTCGCGCACGTCGTCGAGGGCGTGACCAAGATCAGCGCGATTCCGTTTTCGTCCAGCGAGGAACGGCAGGCGGAGAACTTCCGCAAGATGCTCCTGGCGATGGTCGACGACATCCGCGTCATCCTCGTCAAGCTCGCCGACCGGCTGCACAACATGCGGACGCTCAACCATCTGCCGGAGGAGCGGCGGATCATGATTGCACAGGAAACCCGCGACATCTATGCGCCCATCGCGAACCGCCTGGGCATGAGCAAGGTCAAGAACGAGCTCGAGGAGCTGTCGTTCCGCTACCTCGAGCCACAGACGTACGAGGCGCTCCGTTCCAAAGTTGACGCGCGCCGCCGCGCCACGGAAGGGCTGATCGAGGAGCTCAAGAAGACCATCGCCGCGAAGCTCGCCGAGGCCCAGGTGCCGGTGATGGCCATTGACGGCCGCATCAAGCGGTTGTGGAGCATCAGCCAGAAGCTGAAGCGCCAGAAGATCGAGCTCGAACAGGTATACGACTTCATCGCGCTGCGGATCATCACCGAGGGCGTGAAGGAATGCTACGGCGTGCTCGGCATCATTCACCAGACGTGGTCGCCGGTGCCGGGCCGCATCAAGGACTTCATCGCGATGCCGCGGCCGAACGGGTACCAATCGCTGCACACCTCGGTGATCAGCGAGCACGGCATGCCGTTCGAGGTCCAGATCCGCACCATTGAAATGCACCGCATGGCGGAAGAGGGCATCGCCGCGCACTGGAAATACAAGGAAGGCCGCATCGGCGATCAGCGCGACGAGCGGTATTTCCAGTGGATGCGGCAGCTCCTCGACATGCAGCAGGAAGTGCCCGATCCACAGGAGTTCATCCAGAACCTCAAGGTGGAGCTGTACCCCGAGGAGGTGTACACCTTCACGCCGAAGGGTCTCGTGAAAGCGCTGCCGCGCGGCGCCACGCCGATCGATTTCGCCTACTCGATTCACACCGACGTCGGCCATCAGTGCGTCGGCGCCCGCGTCAACGGCAAGATGGTGCCGCTCCGCACGCGCCTCAAGAACGGCGACATCGTCGAGATCGTCACGCAGGCGGCGCACAAACCGAGCCGCGACTGGCTCACTTTCGTCGCCACCTCGCGCGCCCGCAACAAGATCAAGCACCTGATTCATTCGGAGGAGAAAACGCGCGCGATCGAGCTCGGACGCAAACTGTTCGACAAGGAAGCGCGCCGGTACGATCTGAACCCCAAAACGATCGTCGATGGCGACGGCTTTGCGCGCGTCCTCGCCGACCTCTCGGTCGGCAAGATCGACGACATGTTCGCAGCAATCGGGTACGGGAAGGTCCAACCGAAGCAAATCCTCGTCAAGCTGGTGCCCGGCGAAAAGCTGCGCGAAAAGCCCGCGGAGGGCGCCGTTGCGTCCGTGGTCCGGCGGGTGCTCGGCGCCGGTGAAGAGAAGATCAAGGTTCGCGGCTTCGACGACCTGATGGTCTTTCGCGCGCGGTGCTGCAATCCGATCCGCGGCGAGAAGATCGTCGGCTACATCACCCGCGGCAAAGGCGTCTCGGTTCATTCAGCGACGTGTCCGAACGTCGTGAATCTCCTCTACGACCCCGAGCGCCGCATCGAGGTCGAATGGGAGAAGGGCGTCGACCAGTCGCCGCGCTATCCGGTGCGATTGACGATGGAGGTCGAGAACCGGAAGGGATTGCTGGCAGCCGTCAGCACGAAAATCGCCGACATCAACACCAACATCAAGAACATCGAAGCCACGACCGACGAAGACCAGCACGCGCGCATCGACATGACGGTCGAGATCAGCGACCTCAAACACCTCGAAAAGGTAATCAAGGCCGTCCGCGGAGTCGCTGGGGTGATTGGGGTGGAACGAGCGGCCAGGTAGGTCGGGTGAGGCCTACGTGACCTCGTCGTACGTCGCGATGACGTCGATTTCGACCCGCGCGTCTTTCGGCAGCCGCGCGACCTGCACCGTGGCTCTCGCCGGGTACGGCTCCGAAAAGTACTGCCCGTACACCTCGTTCATCGCGGTGAAGTCGTTCATGTCGGCGAGAAACACCGTCGTGCGCACGACATCGGCGAACGATCGACCGCCGGCCGCCAGCACGGCGCCAATGTTGTCGAGCACGCGCCGCGTCTGCGCTGCGATGTCGCCGTCGATCAGCGAGCCGGTGCCGGGATCGAGCGGCACCTGACCGGACAGAAACAGGAGATCCCCCGCGCGAACGGCCTGCGAGTACGGACCGATCGCCTTCGGAGCGTTCGGGCTGGAAATCGATTGCTTCATCGCAGTGGTCGGTGGTCGGTGGTCAGTGATCAGTCTGGCCACTGGCCACTGGCCACTGGCCGCTACGCCGCCTTGGTCACTTTCCCTGATCGCAGGCAGCGCGTGCACACACGAATCCTCTTGATGCCGCCGTTGATCAACGCTCTGACGTTCTGGAGGTTCGGCTCGAACCGTCGAGGGCTTACGTTGTTCGCGTGGCTGTGCTGCCGGCCGACGACCGGCCCCTTGCCACAGACTTCACAGACTCTCGCCATCGGGACACCTTTATAGCTATCAGCTCTCAGCCTTCAGCGCTCGGCCCCGGCTGAACGCCAGGCGCTGACCGCTGCAAGCCGATCAGACCAAACACGAAGTATATCGTCCCTGCCAGGAGCCCGTCGAGTAGATGCGCGACGGGCTGGCAGTGAACGCGCTCCTAGGGGACGATCAATCGCGTCGGCTCTGGAGGCGTGGATTCGGCCTCGGCCGCCGTCCGGGTCATCACCCGACCGAGCAGATCCAGGAACGCGCGGCGGTTTCCCTGGTCGGCGGCGCGCACGTCCGCCACGGCGTCGGCAATACGCCGCAGGACGAACGCGGCGTCCCGTTCGAACGCCGATCCCGCGCCTGTGCCGGCCTCGAGGAGCACCGGCTTCAGAGCCGTTGTCAGCCGCTCCGCGGGCAGCGATGCCGGCCGATGCTCGTAGATGACGCCTCGCCCCGCGGTTTCGAGCGTGGCCGCGATCGCCGTCGCCGCTTCAGCGACATCGTCGTCGATGAGGGGCTGCAGTTCGGACGGCGAGTACTGGACGAGGAACGTGCTGACGAGGAAGAAGAGCCGCGAGTGCCGATCGCTGAAATCGCGCATGCATTGAAGGAGCAGCGCCACATCGCGTTGCTGCTGGCGCACGACGACGGCAGGCGGATGCTCGCGCGCGCTCGCGAGCCACGTGCAGTCGCTGGGACACTGAATCTGCACCAGGCGTTTGGTGCCACAGCAGACGGCGCAGATTTGTTTGTCGAGCGCGGGACAGCCGCGGCGGGCGCGCCGCGTGCCGCAGAGAGGGCACACCACAACCACGCATTATTGTATAATCCTGCCCGAAATCCCGCAGAACTCATCGGAACGCGCCTTGCAGTCACCGGCCATGGTTGTCGAACTGGGACGTGTCTATGAGCGACCAGGTTTTCAGGCGTGAATCCGCCCTCGAGTACTTCAAGGAACTGGTCGAGGGCGCGCTTGCGCATCAAGGTCTTGCAGCCCACGAGCTCACGGCGTTCTACGTCGTGCAGCTGCTCGCGAGCTTCCTTCAACGTCCAACGGAGGATGGCGGCGAGCACGACGCACCGCTCGCCTTGCAGCTCGCGCAGGCGCTCGAGCGTGGCGGCATGCAGCAGCGCGCAACCCTGAAGCAGATCGGCGATGTGTCGCTGTTCGTCTCGGGCTTTTTCTCCGATTCATTGAATCGCAAACTCGTGGATGTCGACTACTACGTCAGCATCGGCGGGTACGCGTACAACGCCCTGAGCCGGTTCGAAGCCGACACGTTCTCGCCCGTCTTTGCCGAGCTGGGCGAGAAGTTCGTGGCCTTCGTCGATGTCTTGTCCGAGGTGAGCGAACGCACCTCCTGCGCCTCCAACGCCGATCTGCTGCGGTTGTATGAGAAGTGGCTGAAAACCGGGAGCCCCCGGAGCGGTCAGCTGCTGGTCGAACGCGGGGTCGTGCCGAACGCGTCCATCAGGTCCACACGGATTCAATAGCTGGGGTTCAAGGGACCGAAGCAGCTCAGCAACTGACAGTACGTGTCAGTACGAATGCCAAGTGTTGACACCGAGCGTAGCAACCCCGCTACATCTCGACAATTCTGCTACAGGTCGGCCGTCTCCTACAGCGGACATTTCTTCAGTCCATCCCTAGAACCGTTCGAGCGGGTGCGGCGTCTAAGGTATCAATCGTTTTTGAACAAACGGTTGACTCGCATCGAAGCGCGTCCGTAAGCACCTGTGAAGACGTAGTTTGACGTGACGTTTGCATGGAAGGTCGGCGCGAACGGGAGGTTTTGTGAGGCTGAGCGCGGCGTGCGATTCACGAAGGTCACCAACAGCGCGACTGTTTGCAATAGGACTCTAGTTCAGTGTAGTATTGGCAATTCATTTGCATGAGACGTCGAGCAATCTTAGCGTAGCGACCCAGGGGAAGACCTGGAGGGAAGGAGCGGCGGTCATGAAGGGCACCCAGAAGGCGAGCGCGGATCCGAAGATGTCGCGGTCGCGTTATAGCGAGCTGAAGCAGATGCTGGTTGGACGGCGTCGCGAAATCGAGGCCGAGGTCCAGGGCCACATGCGCGGGGTCCGCGAAGAGGGCACCTGGGGCGGAAAAATGAACGAAGTCCTCGATGCGGTCGAGAGCGCCGAGGCCGACATTCAGGAAGACATCGAGTTCGCCCTCGTGCAGATGAAGTCCGAGACGCTCAACAAGATCAACGATGCGCTGGTCCGGCTGGAGCAGGGCGATTACGGCTATTGTTTCGATTGCGGCGAGGAAATTGGCGAAAAGCGCCTGCGGGCGCTGCCCTTCGCGGTCCGCTGCAAGGACTGCGAGGAGGCCCGGGAGAATGCCGAGCAGCGCCAGCGACAGCTCGCCGCCCGGCGTGGCACCTCATCGCTGTTCCTCGACATGTAAGCATCCGGCGTCCCAAGGCATTCGGGGCTCCGCCGGTGGCGGAGCCCGACACGTCCTCCACCGGCCTCCCCTTTTTAACGATTTCAGACTCCGGGATGCGGATTTCGTAATCCGCGTCCCCGTCATCTGATATAGAAAGTCTCCCATGAGCGATCCACTCGAGAACCTCAAACCCGAGGACGCCTCGATCGGCGATCGGCCGCTCTCGATTCCAGCAGAGCTGCCGATTCTGCCGCTTCGCGACACCGTCCTGTTTCCGAATTCGTTCATGCCGCTCGCCGTCGCGCGCGAGAGCTCGGTCCGCCTGATCGACGATGCGATTGCGAACGGAAAGCTCATCGCCGTGTTCACGCAGCGCGACGCCGCGGTGGAAGAGCCCACACAGGACGATCTGTTCCCGGTCGGCACGGCGACGCACATCCACAAGATGTTCAAGCTGCCCGACGGGAGCCTTCGGCTGATCGTGCAGGGGCTCGCGCGCCTGCGGCTCGAAGAGGTCGTGGCCGCGCAGCCGTACCTGCGCGCCCGCGTCACTGCGGCGCTCGAGGACACCAACGACGCCGATCGTCTGGAAATCGACGCGCTTGCGCGGAACATCAAGACGAACTTCCAGCAGGTGGTGTCGTTGTCGCCGCTGCTGTCGGACGACCTGCAGACGCTGGCGGTCAACATCACGGAGGCCGGCCGCCTGGCCGACTTCATCGCGTCGTCACTCTCGACGATCAGCACGACGGTCAAGCAGGAAGTGCTCGAAACGCTCGACATCCGCACGCGGATGGACAACCTGAACCGGATTCTGATCAAGGAGCTCGAGGTCCTCGAGCTGGGGTCGAAGATTCAATCGCAGGTGCAGTCGGAGGTCGGCAAGAACCAGCGCGAGTACTTCCTGCGCGAGCAGATGAAGGCGATCCAGAAGGAGCTGGGCGAGGGCGACGACCAGACCAAGGAAATCGAGGAGCTCGCCGAAAAGATCGAAGCGGTCGGCATGCCCGACTCCGTGAAGAAAGAGGCGCTGCGCGAGCTGGATCGTCTGTCGAAGATGCCGGTGGCGGCGGCCGAGTACACCGTGTCGCGGACGTACCTGGACTGGCTGGTCGCGCTCCCGTGGAACAAACGAACCGATGAAGTGATCGACTTGCCGCTCACCAAGGGTGTGCTCGACGCAGACCATTCAGCACTCGAAAAAGCCAAGGATCGCATCCTCGAGTACCTCGCCGTCCGCAAGCTGAATCCGAACATCAAGGGGCCGATTCTCTGCTTCGTCGGTCCTCCAGGGGTCGGCAAGACGTCGCTCGCCCGCTCGATTGCGCAGGCGCTCGGACGCAAGTTCGTGCGCGTCTCGCTCGGCGGCATGCGCGACGAGGCGGAAATCCGCGGTCACCGCCGCACCTACATCGGCGCGCTGCCGGGCCAGGTGATCCAGGGGCTTCGCCGCGCGGAGTCGAAGAACCCGGTGTTCATCCTCGACGAGATCGACAAGCTGGGATCCGATTTCCGAGGCGATCCGTCGTCGGCGCTGCTCGAGGTGCTGGATCCGGAGCAGAACAACACGTTCCGCGATCACTACCTGGACGTCCCGTTCGATCTGTCCGAGGTGCTCTTCATCACGACCGCGAACGTCCTCGATCCGGTTCCGGCGGCGCTCAGAGACCGGATGGAGGTGCTCGAGATCGCCGGCTACACCGAAGAAGAGAAGCTGAAGATCGCGACCGATCATCTGGTCGACAAGCAGGTGAAGAACCATGGCCTCACGCCGGAATACATCCGCTTTACGCCCGACGCCCTTCGTCAGGTGATTCGCGGCTACACCCGCGAAGCCGGCGTCCGCAATCTGGAACGGGAAATCGGGTCGCTCTGCCGCAAGGTGGCGCGGCGCCGCGCGGAAGGCAACGAAACGCCGATCGACATCACACCCGTCGTCGTCGTGGACATGCTCGGCGCGCCGAAGTTCCTGGACGAGGAGATGGAGGAGCGCACGAAAGATCCGGGCGTCGCTATCGGCCTCGCGTGGACGCCGGCGGGCGGCGAAGTGCTGTTCATCGAAGCGTCGAAGATGGCGGGCACCGGCTCGCTGACGCTGACGGGCCAGCTCGGCGACGTGATGAAGGAATCGGCGCGCGCCGCGTTGTCGTGGCTGCGGACGCACGCGAAGGAGTACGGGATCGACCCCGACTTCTTCACGAAGGCCGAAATGCACGTGCATGTCCCGTCCGGCGCCATTCCGAAGGACGGGCCGTCGGCCGGCGTAACGATGGCGACGGCGATGGCGTCGGAGCTGACGGGGCGCCCGGTGCGCGGCGACATTGCCATGACCGGTGAAATCACGCTGTCCGGACGCGTGCTGCCGATCGGGGGCGTGAAGGAGAAGGTGCTCGCGGCGCGGCGGGTCGGCATCCGCGAGGTGATTCTGCCGAGCCAGAATGCGAAGAACGTCAACGAGGATCTGACGCCCGAGCTGCGTCAGGACATGACGGTCCACCTCGTATCGACGATCGATGAGGTGTTCGCGCTCGCGCTGCAGCCCGCGGCGTCCGACGTGCGCCCGATCCAGAAGCCGACACGGCCCGTCGGTCAGGTTGCGGCGCCGCCACGATAACATTGCGGATTGCGGATTGCGGATTGCGGATTGCGGACTGAATTCTCGATTGAATCCGCATTCCGCAATCCGAAATCCGCAATGACCCGAGTCGTTTACTCTCCGCGCTACGCGATCGATCTCGGCCTGCACGTCTTTCCGACCGAAAAGTACGGACTCGTGCTCGACGAGTTGCTGCACCGCGGCGTGACGCACGCATCCGAAATCGTCGAGCCGGCACCCGCAACGTGGGACGAGCTCGCGCTGGTCCACACTCCCGAGTACCTCCAGCGAATGCGCAGCGGTGCGATGACGCCGGAGGAGGTCGAGCAGCTGGAGTTGCCGTGGTCGCAGGAGATGGTCGACGGCTTCCGCCTCATGACTGGAGGCACCATCGATGCCGCATGTTTCGCATGTGATGTATTCCGCCACGATGGAACGCAGAGCACGCTGAGCTCGCAGAAAAATAGATTCTCAGCGGGCTCTACGAGCTCCGCGGTCCACGTCGTGTGCCACCTCGGAGGCGGATTGCACCACGCCTTTCCAACCCACGGCGAGGGCTTCTGCCCGTTCAACGACGTCGCCGTGGCGACGCGCGTCGTGCAGTCGCGAGGCATCGAACGCATCGCCATCGTCGATCTCGACGTGCATCACGGAAATGGCACGGCGTTCATCTTCGAATCCGATCCGCGCGTGTTCACGTTCTCGATGCACCAGCAGCACAACTACCCGATGTGGAAGCCACGCTCGTCGCTCGACGTCGGCCTCGCGGAGGTACGCACGACGCGACGTATCTTCACGAGCTCGAGCAGACATTACCAGCGGTGATGGCGCACCAGCCGCAATGCGTCTTCTACCTCGCCGGTGCCGACCCGTACGAGGATGACCAGCTGGGCGGCCTGCGCTTGACGAAGGCTGGGCTGCGCCGGCGCGACCGGTTGGTGACCGACGCCGTGCGGGCCGCGGGCGTTCCGCTGATCGTGACGCTCGCCGGCGGCTACGCGCGGAAGGTCGAGGACACCGTCGCCATCCACGTGGCCACTGTGGAAGAGGCAGTCAGAACGGCGTAGGGACCGGACCGGCATATCCGCCCCAATGCCTACCGCACGCGGCCGCGCACGACTGAAGACATCCATTTCCTGGTCGGGGACGAGGCGTTCGAGACCCACGCGGGTGGATTCGTGACGATGCGCGTGCCGGTAATCGAATTCGATGGGATCAACGTCGATCAGGTTCCGCTCACCGAGGCCCTGCGGGTGATCGAAGACGGACTGAACCGTGCGGTTGCCAGCGAGGGAGTTCGGCTGAACTCAAATAGGGAAGGTTAGACGAGCGTCAGCGCGTACGCGGTCTTCAAATCGACAATCTCGCCGCGCAGGACCATCCGCCGGGCGTCGATGGCCGTGACCGGGCGGACCTCGATGTTCTCGTCCTCGTCCGGGCGATGAGGAGAATCGGCGGGTGGCGGCCGCAAGTCCGTCACGCGGAAGAAGATCATCTCCTCGTCGCAATAGCCGGGCGTCGGATACCAGGCCCCGAGGCGCTCGAGGCGTCCGGGCACCTGGCCGATCTCTTCTTCGCACTCGCGTCGTGCGCCGTCTTCCGCCGATTCGCCGGTGTCAAGGCTGCCGGCCGGAAACTCCCAGGTCTCGCGATCGAGCGGCGCGCGATACTGCTTGATCAGAATCAGACGTCCCTGCGCATCGAACGGAATCAGCACCACCGATGGGGGATGGCGCACGATCGCCACTTCGTGCTCGCGCCCATTCGGGAATCGCCGCGTGTCGACTTCAACCGAAAAGACTCGGCCTTTGTAGACGATGGGCATGGGTGTTCCTCCTGACGCGTTTCACTCGTGCAGCAGAGGATCGAACCGCTCGCGAAGCTCGTCGACCACGCGCTGCAGGTCCTCGGGCAGCTCGCTGGTGAATTCCATGCGCCGCTCCTCGCCAGGGTGCGTGAACACGAGCCGTGCCGCGTGCAGGAACGGACGATCCAGGTGCGTGACCGCCCTGAGATCGCCGGGCACACGCCGGTGCACCCCGCCGTAGAGCGGATCGCCGACAATCGGGTGACCGATCGCGCTCAGATGGACGCGAATCTGATGCGTGCGTCCGGTGTAGATCGCCACGCGCGCCAGCGTCAGCATGCGGCCGAAATGCTCCGCGCGCACGATGCGGGTGACGGCCTCGCGCGCGCGGCGCGCTCGCGCCGACATCTTCTTCCGGTTCGACGGATCGCGGCCGATCGGCGCATCGATCCGCCGGCCCGCCATCACTTCGCCCCAGACGAGCGCGACGTATTCCTTCTCGACCTCGCGATCGCTGAACTGGCGGGAGAGCGCTTCGTGCGCCTTGTCGTGCTTGGCCACCACCATCAGCCCGGACGTGCCGCGATCGAGGCGATGCACAATCCCCGGCCGCTTCTCGCCGCCGATGCCGCTCAGATCGTCGACATGGTGGAGCAGCGCATTCACCAGCGTGCCGCTGGCATGGCCCGCCGCCGGATGCACCACCATGCCCGCGGGTTTGTCGATGACGATCACATCGCGATCCTGATACACGATCGGCAGAGGCAGCGGTTCCGGCCGTGGGACTGGATCGATTGGCGCCGGCACGTCGACGGCGATCACCTGTCCCGCCTTGACCGCGTGGTTGGGTTTGGCTTCACGGCCGGCGACGTGGACGAAACCGTCCTTGATCAGCCGCTGGATCTGCGATCGCGAATAGTCGGGCAACACCGACACGAGGAAGCGATCGAGGCGAAGGCCGTCGCTGTCTTCGGGGACCGTGATGGTGTGATTAGTGGAGGCCACGCAGGTTTCGGAGCGCACAAAGACGAATCAGCCACGGAGACACAAAGACACAGAGAGTTCTTGCCACAGAGTCACAGGGTCACGGAGTCGACCGCGCGAAAACGGCGAGAAGGCACGCCCACGCTGCGCCGCGTCGCGGCGCCCCGCCGAATGCCCGGTGCGCGCCCTCCGTGTCTCGGTGGCTCTGTGGCTGATTAACTCTGCGATCTCTCGACAAACTCGGTGTCTTTCTACGCGGCCTTCTTCGCGCGCTTCGGCTCGGGCGTCTCGCGCCGCGAGAGGTACACCAGCATGCCGACGGCGAGCGGTGCAAGCACGATCGAGATGAACTGCGAGGTCGAGAACATGCCGATCATGCCGCGCTCGTCGCCGCGGTAGAACTCGATGACAAACCGCGAGATCGCATACAGCAGCATGTAGAGCCAGAAGGTGCGCCCCGCGAACGGTCGCCCGCGCCGCTCCGTCGTGAGCAGCAGCACGAGGATCAGCGCCTCGGCGCCTGCTTCGTACAGCTGCGTCGGGTGCAGCGGAACGCCGAGCGGCGTCCCGACGTTGGACGCCGCGAATGCGTCGGTGAACGTAATGCCCCACGGCTTGGTCGTCGGTTTGCCGTAGCAACACCCGGCGAACAGACAGCCGAACCGGCCGACGACGTGGCCGAGCGCGATGCCGGGCGCGAAGACGTCGCACGTGGTCCACAGCGGCAGGCCGATGCGGCGGATGTACCAGAGCGCCACCACAACCGCCAGGATCAGGCCGCCGTAGAACACACCGCCGGATCGCAGCAGCGTCAGCAGTTCGCGCGGCTGGGCGGTGAACGTGCGGAAATCGGTGATGAGCAGCAGCAGCTTCGCGCCGATGAGCGCGCTGATGATGATGTAGATGCCGAGATCGAGCACACGATTGGCGTCGAGACCGCGTGTCTTCGCGCGCGCTCTCGCGAGCTGCAGCCCGAGCAGATAGGCGGCGGCGAGCAACACGCCGTACGTGTAGACGGTGACGGGACCGAGCTCAAACAGTCTTGGATACATGTGTTTCCGTTCCGAGCATGTCGAGAATCATGATGGTCACGCCAATGCTGATGGCCGAGTCGGCGACGTTGAACGCCCAGAAATGGTAGCTCCGCCAGTACACGTCCACGAAATCGACGACCGATCCGGCGACAATGCGATCGAGCAGGTTGCCGGCAGCGCCCCCGATGATCAGCGCGAGGCCGAGACGCGCGACGAACTGGTGGTGTGCGAGGCTCGCGGCGTACATGCCGACGCCGATGAGGGCGGCCGTCGCAATGACGGCGATCAGGACGGTCTTGAACGGGAACTCGGTCAGGTTGAGGATCCCGAAGGCGGCGCCGGAATTCCGCACGTGTGTGAAGTTCATCAGGCCGTCGATAACCGTGACGCTCTCGTGCAGCGGCACTGTGGCTCGTACGAGCGCCTTCGTCAACTGATCGACCGCGACCACGACGATCGGCAGCCAGATTTCGAGGCGGCGCCTTGCGACAGGCTCGAGACGCGGTGAGTCCATCGAATCGCGTGGAGCGGGCCCGGCGTCGTCTGTCGCATCAACCATTGACCCGCCTTCGCGCGGCCGCTTCTGCTTCGGCGTGACTCGCCGACGTTCGCGATTCGATCGAGCGAAGGCGGTCGGCGGGGCCGGCCGCCTCGGCCAGCGCGTGCTGGCATCGCTCGCAGATGCCGAGCGACGCCGGCTCCTTCGACACCGACGGGACGTACCGCCAGCAGCGCTCGCACTTCACACCAGACGCGCGCTCGATCGTCACGCGCGGCGCGTCCTCGCCCGTCGCCTCGGCGTCCATCGTCGCTGCCTTCAGCTCGACCTCGGAGACGATGAACAGCATCGGCAGATCGCGGGCATGCCGTTCGAGCAGGGTCAGGTCTTCCGGCGTCGCCGAGAGCACGACTTTGGCCTGCAGCGAGCTGCCAATCTGCTTCTCTTTGCGCAGCGGCTCGATGTGCGCGAGCACGCGCTCGCGCACGCGGACGAGCCGATCCCAACGCGCCGTGATTTCGGCGTCGACGAGGAGGAGGAGATCGGCGGAGGTCGGAAAGACGGCGATATGCACCGATTCCTCGCGCGCGCCCGGCAGAAAACGCCACAGCTCGTCGGCCGTGAACGACAGGATCGGCGCCATCAGCCGCGTGAGGCCGTCGGCCATCGCGTAGATGGCGGTCTGCGCAGACCGGCGCTCGCGGGATCGCGGTGCAAAGGTGTACAGCCGGTCTTTCGAAATGTCGTTGTAGACGGCACTGAGGTCCACGGTCGTGAACGTGTTCAGCGCCTGGAAGATCGTCCCGTAGTCGTAGTCCTCGTACGCGCGCAGGATCCGCTGCCCGACTTCGGCGTACTTCGCGAGGACGTAACGGTCGACTTCGTCCAATTGTGCATGTGGCACGCGATCGGTGGCTGGATCGAAGTCGTACAGATTCGCGAGCAGGTACCGCAGCGTGTTGCGGATCTTGCGGTACGCCTCGACGACGCGTGCAAGGATCTCCTTGCTCAGGCGGATCTCCTGCGTGTAATCGCTCATCGAGACCCACAGCCGGATGATGTCGGCGCCGCTCTGCTTGATGACGTCCTCGGGCTCGATCGAGTTGCCGAGCGACTTCGACATCTTCCGGCCGTCTTCAGCGACGATGAAGCCGTGCGTCAGGACCTGTTTGAACGGCGGGCGCCCGCGCGTGCCGAGGCCCACCATCAGCGAGCTCTGGAACCAGCCGCGGTGCTGGTCGCTGCCCTCGAGGTAGATGTCTGCCGGCCACGTCAGCTCCGGGCGAACCGACAGCACCGCCTCGTGGCTCGACCCCGAATCGAACCACACGTCGAGGATGTTCATCTCACGCTCGAACGTGCTGCCTCCGCACGACGGGCAGGTCAGCCCATCGGGGATGAATTCGGCCGTGGCGCGTTCGTACCAGGCATCCGCGCCGTAAACCTCGAACACCAACGCGGTCTTCTCCACGAGCGCCGGCGTCACCAGCGCCTCGCCGCACGTCCTGCAGTCCACGGCGGGGATCGGCACGCCCCAGACGCGCTGGCGCGAGATGCACCAGTCCGGACGGTTCGCGATCATGTTGTGCATCCGGTCGTGGCCCCACGCCGGGATCCATTTCACATCGCGGTCGATCGCCTCGAGCGCGGCGGCCCGAATGGTGCGTTTTTCAAACGCACCGCCTTCCGGCTGTTGCGCGCTGCCGGTTGCCATATGCCCTGGCGTGATGACAGGCTCGCCGTCCAACCTGATGAACCACTGGCTCGTCGCCAGAAAGATCACCGGGTTGTGACACCGCCAGCAGTGCGGGTACTGATGGGAAAACGATTCGCGGTGCCAGAGGCGCCCGCGCTCCTGCAGCGCCTCGACGACTTTGGGATTCGCATCGAATACCCGCTGCCCGCCGAACAGCTCCACCGTGTCGAGGAAGTGGCCGGCGGGCCCGACCGGCGCATAGATCTCCAGCCCGTATTTCATGCCCGTGTTGAAGTCGTCGGCCCCGTGTCCTGGAGCGGTGTGAACCGCGCCAGTGCCGGCTTCGAGCGTGACGTACTCGCCCAGCACGCCGAGCGACGCGCGCGCGTACAACGGATGCTGGAAGCGAATCCGCTCGAGCGTCTCGCCCGTCATCCGCGCGACTGGAGCGCCGAACGTCTTGCCTCCAGCGGCCGCGACTTTCGTGGCAAGCGCTTCGGCGACGATCACCGCGCGCCCATCCACGTCGTACGCCGCGTAGTCGAACTCGGGGTGGAACGCGATGGCGAGGTTCGACGGAATCGTCCACGGCGTGGTGGTCCAGATGAGCACCGAGACGGGCCGGCCGGCGAGCGCCGGCACGCGCGCCGCGAGATCGTCCGCGCTCGATGGATCGAGCGGGAACTCGACCCAGATCGACGGCGACGTGTGATCTTCGTACTCGACCTCCGCCTCCGCCAGCGCCGTGCGGCAATGGATGCACCAGTGGACCGGTTTCTTCCCTTTGTAGACGAGTCCCTGCTCGACAAACCGGCCGAACGCCCGCGCGATCGCCGCCTGGTACCGGAAATTCATCGTCAGATAGGGCTGGTCCCAGGTGCCGAGGATGCCCAGACGCTGGAACTGCTCGCTCATGGTGCCGACGAAGCGCTCGGCGTACGCGCGGCACGCGCGGCAGAAGTCGGCGACCGGCATCTCGCGCTTCTTCGGACCGAGCTCGCGGTCGACCTGCAGCTCGATCGGCAGCCCGTGGCAGTCGTAGCCGACGACGTACGGCGCGTCGAAGCCGGCCATCGAGCGCGATTTGACGACGAGCTCCTTCAGGATCTTGTTGAGCGCCGTGCCCATGTGGATGTTGCCGTTGGCGTACGGCGGGCCGTCGTGCAGCACGAACTTCGGCAGACCGTCGCGCCGCGCACGGATCTTCCCGTACAGATCCATCGCCGCCCACCGCGCAAGGGTTGCCGGCTCGCTGATGGGCAGGTTCGCCTTCATCGGGAAGTCGGTGCGCGGCAGATTGACGGTGTCCTTCCACTCAGGCATGGGTATCCAGCGATTCTATAATGATCTGAATGCGCGCCACTACGCTCGACAACGGGTTGAAGGTGCTCCTCCAGGAAGAACACACGGCGCCGCTGGCGTCGGTGTGGTGCTGGTACAAGGTCGGGTCGAAGGACGAGCGGCCCGGCCTCACCGGCGTGTCACACTGGGTCGAGCACATGAACTTCAAGGGGACGACCAACATTCCCCGCGATCAGGTCAAGGGCATCATCGAGCAGTACGGCGGCAGCTGGAACGGCTACACCTGGATCGATCAGACGACGTATCTGGAAACGGCGACGCGCGACGCGCTGGATCGGATGCTGTTCATCGAATCGGAACGGATGGCGAACTGCCTCTATCACCCCGACGACTGCGAGTCGGAGCGAACGGTCATCATCTCCGAGCTGCACGGCGGCGAGAACGATCCTGATCAGCTGCTCGACCAGGAGCTGACGGCAACGGCGTTCAAGGCGCATCCCTACAGGCATCCGACGATTGGATGGCTTCCCGACCTCCAGACGATGACGCGGGACGAGCTGTATGGGTACTACCGTCGATACTACGTGCCGAACAACGCCACGCTCGTCGTGGTCGGTGATGTCGACGCCGACGACGCGCTGCGCCGCGTCGACCACTACTTCGGCGGCATCGCGGCCGGCGAGACGCCCGCGCGAATCCGCACCAGCGAGCCGGAGCAGACGGGCGAGCGGCGGGTCACGATTCGAAGGGAAGGGACGACCGCCTACTTGAAGGTGGGCTTCCACGCGCCGGCGACGACGGACGAGCATTTTGTGCCGCTCCTGATGCTGGATGCGGTTCTCACGGGCGCGAAAGGGTTGAACCTCTGGTCCAGTTTCCGGGTGCCGCCGCCACAGCGCAGCGCGCGGCTGTATCGCGCCCTGGTCGAGCACGGCCTGGCGTCGAGCGTGTCTGGCGCCCTGTTGCCGACCGAGCAGCCGTTCCTCTACACCATCTCGGCCACCGCCACGTCGGGCACGCCGCTCGCGTCGGCCGAATCGGCGCTGCTCGAGGAGCTCGATCGCGTGCGCCGCGACGGCATCACGCAGGCCGAGCTCGTCAAAGCGCGGGCGCAGCTGAAGGCGCGGCTCGTGTTCGACAGCGACAGCGTCACCAACATCGCGCATCAGCTCGGATACTTCGAAACGATCGGCGGCCTCGACGTCTTCACGACGCTGCCGGCGCGCCTCGCCGCGGTGACGCTCGATCAGGTGAGTGCCGCGGCAGCGGCGACGCTCCTGCCGTCGAATCGCACTGTCGGCTGGTTCGATCCACTCACGGTCGCTCAGTAGTCGCCTGTCGATGCCGCTGGCACCTCTCCGCACGTTACTCGACAACGGCGTCGCGATTCTCGCGAAGGAAACGTCGACGACGCCGGCCGTGTCGATCAACCTGGCCATGCGGGCCGGTTCGGCCTGCGATCCGGCCGGCGCACCCGGCACGATGTGGCTGCTGTCGCGGGTGCTCGATCGCGGAACGGCGACGCGGTCGGCCGCCGACATCGCGGAGGCGCTCGACAGCCGCGGCATCACCCTCACGATCACGGTGACGCGGCATCTGTTCTCGCTCGTCTGCACGTGTCTTTCCGACGATTTCGACGCCGTGCTCGCGCTCGTCGGCGACATGGTCATGGCGCCTTCGCTGCCCGACGGCGAGGTGGCAACGCGCAAAGGCGAGGTCATGACGGCCATCCGTCAGGACGACGACAATCCCGCTGTGCGCGCATCGGAATCGCTGATGGCCTTGCTGTATCCGAACGGCCATCCGTACGGCCGCCGCACCAAGGGATCGATCGACGTGGTCGAAGGTCTCACCCGCGATCGGCTGCTGCAGCTGCACGCCCTCCGCTTTGCCCCGTCCGAGCTGACGGCGGTCATCGTCGGCGCCGTCGACGCGTCGCGGGCACGCGATGCGGCCGCGCGCGTCTTCGCCGGATGGCGAACGCCGGCGCCTCCCGCGCTCACGCTTCCACCGGTCACGCCGGCTGCGAGCCGTCAGCGGCTCGTCATCCCGATGATGAACAAGGCCCAGGCCGATGTCGCCTATGGATTTACGACGATCACGCGAAAGGACCCGGAGTACTACGCCTTCTGGCTGATGAACAACGTGTTCGGCCAATACGCGCTCGGCGGGCGTCTCGGGGACAGCATCCGCGAGCGGCAGGGGATGGCGTATTACGTCTCGAGCTCGCTCGACGCCAACGTCGCACCCGGCCCGCTGGCGATTCGCGCCGGCGTCAGTCCGGCCAACGTCGACCGCGCGATCGCGTCGATCGACGAGGAAGTGACGCGCATCGTGCGGGAGGGCGTCACGGCAAAGGAGCTCGACGAGTCGCGACGGTTTCTGGTCGGATCGATTCCGCGCGCGCTCGAAACGAACGCGGCGATCGCGAACTTCCTTCAGAGCGAGGAATTCTTCGGCCTGGGGCTCGATTACGACGAGCGGCTGCCGGCGCTGCTCGGCAACGTCACGGTGGACGACGTGCACGCCGCGGCTCGCCGCGCGATGGATCCAGCTCGCGCCGCCGTTGTCGTCGCCGGCCCGTATGCCGACGCGCCATGAAGGCCGTCTTCTTCGACGTCGACTTCACGCTGATCTATCCCGGTCCGACGTTCCGCGGAGAGGGATACCGCGCGTTCTGCGCGCGGTACGGCATGGATGTCGACGCCTCGAAGTTCGCGTCCGCCGTGGCAAGTGCAGCCCCGCTGCTCGAACGGGACCAGGAGCCCAGCGAGAGCAGGCGGGCTCCTGTCCCCGAGCGCTACGATCCCGACATCTTCGTCGCCTATACGCGGCACATCATCGAACAGATGGGCGGCCGCGGTCCCCGGCTCGATGCCTGCGCGCGTGAGATCTACGCGGAATGGGCGGCGTGTCAGCACTTCGAGCTATACGACGAAGTGCCCGGTGTGCTGCGTCAGCTCGCGGATGCGGGCATGCGGATCGGTCTGATTTCAAACTCGCATCGGTGTCTCGCGTCGTTCCAATCGCACTTCGACCTTCAGGGTCTCATCAGCGCCGCGGTCTCATCGTCCGAGCACGGGTTCATGAAGCCGCATCCCAGCATTTTTGCGGCCGCGCTGCAGCTCGTCGACGTGCGGCCGGCAGAGGCGGTGATGGTGGGGGACAACGTGTTTCAGGACGTCGAGGGCGCTCTGCGGGCCGGCATGCGCGCGGTGCTGCTTCACCGATCCGACACGCCCCACTCGCGCGAGCACGAGCTGGCCGCGCGCTCGGTGCCCATCATCCGCTCGCTGGCAGACCTCGTGCGTCTGGTCGTCTGAAAAAGCATCGCTGCGAAACACCGAGATCCCCTGGTATCGTCTAAGACACGTATGGCAAGCAATCAAGAACGGGGAGGCACGTGGGGGTTGGTCTGGCTGGAACGGCTGTCGCAGGACGTCCAGTACGGAGGCCGCATGCTTGCCGGCAGCCCCGGTTTCACGGCGGTCACTGTCCTGTCGCTGGCCATCGGCATCGGCGCCAACTGCGCCATCTTCAGCTTCGCCGACGCGCTGCTTCTCCGGCCGCTGCCGGTCGCCCGTCCCGGAGAGGTGCTGACCGTCGGGTCGACGTCGGCCCTCGAAGCTCTCGGCGCGAGCTCGATTGTGTCCTCGTACCGCGATTACGTGGATATCCGCGATCGCAATCGGAGCTTCGACGGGCTCGCGGCCTTCACGTATCTCACTGCAGGCTTCGCGGGCGATCCCAAAGCGGTACCCAAACTGAAAATGGGCATGCTGGTGAGCGGCAACCTGTTTGCGCTGATGGGCGTGGAGCCGACCATCGGGCGCGCCTTCAGGCCGGAAGAAGACCAGGTGCCCGGACGAGACGCCGTCGTCGTGCTCGGCCGGACGATGTGGGAGCGGGAATTCGGCTCCGACCGCGGCGTGCTCGGCCGCAACGTGCGGATCAACGGCATCGAGTTCACCGTGATTGGCGTGGCCCCGCCGGAATTCAGCGGGTTGAACCAATATGTTCGCTCGGATTTCTTCGCGCCGCTGATGATGTCGCCGCGTCTGATCAACGATCAAAAGTTCCAGTCGCTCGAAGCACGCGACGCGCGAAACCTGAAAGTCAAGGGACGTCTGAAGTCCGGAGTATCCCAGGCCCAAGCCCAGGCCGAGCTGACCGCGATCGCCGCGGATCTCGAGCGGGCCTATCCGGCCACGAACAAGAATCGTCACCTGGCGGTGCGCACCGAACTCCAGGCGAGGATCGCGGAGGATCCGCCGGACGCGACGCTGATTGCGATGCTCGCGACGCTCGCGCTTGCGGTCCTGTTCGTCGCGTGCGCCAATGTGGCGGGGTTGCTGACCAGCCGCGCCCCGGTCCGTGCGCGAGAGATGGCGCTACGCCTTGCTATCGGCGCCGGGCGCGGCCGGCTCGTGCGGCAGCTGATCACGGAAAGCCTGCTCATCGCGATGCTGGGCGGCGTGTTGGGCCTCGGCGTTGGCTACGCCGGCATGACGCTGTTCAGGCAGATTGAAATTCCGACCGATCTTCCGGTCAGCCTGGCTTTCCAGATGGATCAACGCGCGCTGCTCTTCAGTCTCGCGGTCGCTGTCGCCAGCGCCCTGATCTTCGGTCTGGTGCCGGCGATTCAGGCGACGCGCGCGGATCTGACTGCGGTGATGAAGGCCAGCGACAGCGTTGCCCCGGGCCGCCGGCGCCGCTGGGGACGGACGCTGCTGGTCGGCGGGCAGGTGGCCGTTTCGGTCGTCCTGCTGGTCGTGGCGATGTTCATGTACCGCGGCTTCGGTGAGCAGTTGACGATCGGTCCGGGCTACCGCACCGACCATTTGCTCATGATGAGCTTCGATCCAGGGCTGGTGCACTACAGCGAAGAGCAGTCTCAGCAGTTTTTTCAGCAGGTGGCCATGCGCGCCCGCGACGTGCCCGGAGTGAAGAGCGTCACGATGACTACGTCCGTCCCGATGTCCAATGAAATCGGCACGTCGACCGTCGTACCGGAAGGGTTTCACTTTCCAGTCGGGAAGGACAACGCCAGGATTCTGACGGCCATGGTGGACGAGTACTACTTCGACACGATGGGGCTCACCCTCCTCCGAGGACGAACCTTCCGCGCCGAGGACGACTTCGATGCGCCGCGCGTCGCTATCGTGAACCAGCCGTTCGCCCAGCATTACTGGCCAAACCAGGATCCGATCGGCAAGCGTTTCCGTGTGGACGACCGTGGCGGTGAGAAGCCATGGGTCGAAGTGGTGGGGCTCGCCAAGACCAGCAAGTACATCTTCATCGCCGAGCAGCCCACGGAGTTCATCTACGTCCCGTACCGGCAGAGGAAACCGCGAGAGATGGTCCTGGTGGCGCAGTCCGCCGGCGATCCAACGGATCTTGCCGCGCCGCTGCGCGAGGTTGCGCACGCGCTCGACGCGAACCTGCCGATTTACAACGTTCGCACGATGGAAGACTTCTACAGAATGCGCGCCGTCACCATCTTCAACGTCCTCGTCGGCATCGTGGGGGCGATGGGCTTGATGGGACTGGGCCTGGCGATCGTGGGCCTGTACGGGCTGGTCGCGTATGCGGTCAGCAGACGAACACGGGAGATCGGCATTCGGATGGCGATTGGCGCGACCCGCACGATCGTGCTGCGCATGGTGCTGCGTCAAGGCCTCGTGCTGGCGCTCGTGGGTCTCGTGGTGGGCATGGTCGCCAGTGTCGGCGCCGGCGAATTGCTGCGGGCCGCGTTCCCCGGCGGCGACGACCGCAGAGACTTCGTGGCGGTGCTCATGGTCGTCCCGATCGTGCTGGCTGTCACCTTCCTCGCGGCGTATATTCCGGCGCGGCGTGCCTCGCGCATCAACCCGATGCAGTCGCTCCGCTATGAGTAGGGGCGGAGTTCACCGGCCCGCCCGACTGCCACATGCTCTCGATCACCTATCGCGACCTCTCGACGATCGACGAATTTGCCGCCGTCGTGGCGCTCGAGCGCCGCATCTGGGGCCCCGGCTATGAAGAGGTCGTTCCCGTTCCGATTCTCACGGTCACCGCGCACCGCGGCGGCATTCTGATCGGCGCGTTCGCCGGCGACCGGATGGTCGGCTTCGTGTACTCGCTCCCGGGCATCAAGCAGGGCAAACCGACACAGTGGTCGCACATGCTCGGCGTCATCGACGAGTTTCGCAACGGCGGCGTCGGCTACGAATTGAAGCTGCTGCAGCGCGAGCGGGCGCTGGCAATGGGCCTCGACTTGATCGAATGGACCTTCGATCCAATGCAGGCCATGAATGCGCACCTGAACTTCACGAAGCTCGGCGTCGTCGTGACGGAGTATCAGGAAAACGCCTACGGCGAGTCCGCGAGCCCGCTGCACCGGGGTAATCCGACGGATCGATTCGTGGCGGAATGGAACATCCGCGACCCGCACGTCGAGCGCCAGATCGCGGGCGGCGTTTCGGACGTGGCACCGAACATGTCGGATGCGACGCCGGCGAACCGGACGGATACGGCTGGCGAGTGGCTGGAGTCGGTGGACGTCGATCTGTCCCTCGGCGCGCGCCGGTTGCGGGTTGAGATTCCGATGGGTTTCACAGAGATGCTCGCCCGCGCGCCCGAGCGTGCGCTCGCCTGGCGCATCTGCACGCGAGCCATCTTCACGACGTACTTCGACCGCGGCTACCGCGCCGTCGATTTTGTCCTCGACCGGCCGGCGCGCAAGGGCGCCTATCTCCTCACGCGACATGGAGAAGCTTAACCACGAAGACACGAAGGCACGAAGAAGAACAAATATGATCGTCGTTCATGATCGAGATTGCAGCGTGACGCTAGCCGGGCGGCCAGTGCATGGTGCGTCCGCCGAGCAGATGCAGGTGAATGTGGAAGACCGTCTGGCCCGCTTCGCGGTTGGTGTTGAACACGGCGCGGAAGCCGCCGGCCGAAATTCCGCGCTGCTTCGCAATCGCCGCCGCACGGCGCACCAGCTCACCGACAATCCCATCGTCGTCCGCCGTCAGGTCGTTCAACGATGCAATGTGGCGCCGGGGGACGATCAGGACGTGCGTGGGCGCTTGGGGATTGATGTCGTTGAACGCCACGACATGTTCGTCTTCGTACACGATTGAGGCGTTGATTTCGTGATTGGCGATCCCGCAGAACAGACACTGTTCCATCGTCTCAAACCCGTCGTGCAATCGCCGCCCGCGGAATGTCCTGCAGGTCGCGGCGAAGTTCGACCATTGTGAGGTGTGCCGCTTCCGAGATCAACTGCGCGACCGCGTCCGCCTGCCCGAAGCCAAATTCGAAGATCAGCGTGCCGCCGGGTTTCAAGCGGGCGGCAGCAGCCGGGAGCAGACGCCGGATCACATCCAACCCGTCGGTTCCCGCGAACAGCGCGCGCGGCGGCTCGTACGCGACCTCGGGTTGGATGCCGGCCCGATCGAGCTCGCGAACGTACGGTGGGTTCGAGACAATCACGTCGAATGCGCCGTCGACGCCATCGAGCAGGTCGGCGCAGCAGAAGCGTATTCGATCGGCTGTGCCGTGCCGGGCGGCGTTGCGGCGGGCAACGTCGAGCGCGAGGTCGGAGGCGTCCGTCGCGACGATGGCCGTCGATGCGCGCTCGCGCGCGATTGCGACAGCCACGCACCCGCTCCCGGTTCCGACGTCGGCCACCGTGGGCCTCGATCCATCCACGAGGAGCTGCAGCGTTGCCTCGACGATGAGCTCGGTTTCGGGACGCGGAATCAGGATCGCCGGCGTGACCTCGAAGGACAGCCCCCAGAACTCCTGTCGGCCGACGATGTAGGCGAACGGCTCGCGGGCGGCGCGGCGATCGACCAACGCCTCGAACCGGGAGTCGAACCCCGGAGGCACGGCCTCGTTGGCGTCCGCGACGTAGCGCTCCGTCGTCCAGCCGAGCACGAATTCGGCGAGGAGCCGAGCGTCGAGCTCCGCCTCATCGGGCGGGATGCCGGCTTCGCGCAGGCGCTGCCGCGCTGACGCGACACGGGCGCGGATGGTCAGCTGCCTTCGTGTTTCGCTCGACGTTCGCCGCTCGTCGTTCGCCGCTCGTCGTTGGCTCTTCACGGTCGTTCGTCGTTTCGCACGTCGAACGTCGAACGCCGAACGTCGAACGACATCCGTCACGACACAGCCGTCGCGTCCTTGAGTTTCTCAGACTGGTAGTGCGTGATCACGTTATCGAGGATTTCCGAGATGTCGCCGTTGAGCACTTCGGTGAGCCGATGCGTCGTGAAATTGATTCGGTGATCGGTGATGCGGTTTTGCGGGAAGTTATAGGTGCGGATCTTCTCCGATCGTTCGCCCGTGCCCACCTGGCTGCGCCGGTCCTTTGCGATCGCCTCCTGTTGTTTGCGCAGCTCCATTTCGTACAGCCGCGATCGCAACACCTTCATCGCTTTCGCGCGGTTCTTGATCTGCGACTTCTCGTCCTGCTGTGAGACGACCACGCCCGTGGGGATGTGCGTCAGGCGCACGGCGGAGTAGGTTGTGTTGACGCTCTGACCGCCGGGGCCGCTCGAACAGAACGTGTCGATCCGCAGGTCCTTGTCGTTGATCTGGATGTCGACTTCTTCGGCCTCGGGCAGGACCGCGACCGTGGCGGTCGACGTGTGGATGCGTCCGCTCGCTTCGGTGGCAGGCACGCGCTGCACGCGGTGCACGCCGCTTTCGTATTTCAGCCGGCTGTACACCCCGCGCCCTTCGATGGTCGCGATCACTTCCTTCAGTCCGCCGACCCCGGTGTCGCTGCTCGACATCACGTCGAGGCGCCAGCCTTGACGCTCCGCGAACTTGCTGTACATGCGGAACAGCTCGCCGGCGAACAGCGCCGCTTCATCGCCGCCGGTTCCCGCGCGGATTTCGAGGATGACGTTCTTCGCGTCGTTGGGATCTTTCGGGACGAGCAGCGCTTTCAACTCGCCGAGCAGCACGTCGCGCCGCGCCACGAGCGACTTCAATTCCTCCTTGGCGAGCTCGCGCATGTCGGCATCGCCCGCGGCCGACACCTCCTCGGTTTGCGTGATGTCGGTGACGACCGACTTGTACTCGCGGAACCGCTCGACGAGCGGTTCGACCTCGGCGAGCGCCTTGGCGTGCTTCCGGTACTCCGACGGATCGCTCTGCACCTGGGTGGTGCCGAGCAGATGCATCAGTTCCTCGTAGCGCCGTTCTTCCGCGGTCAGTTTGTCGAACATATTCTAAACGTTGACAAGATTCTTGTTGCGTGCTCAGCGGGCTCTGCGTTCCACGTCGTCATCCTCCAGAAACGGGCGGCAAGAACGCGACCTCGTCGCCCGCACGCAGCACCTGGTCCATCCGCGCATAGTCGGCGTTGACCGCGCTCGAGATCGACCGTTCGTACTGCGTCAGCTCGGGGAATTCGCGCGCGAGCTCACGCCAGGCATCGCGAATCGTCGCCCCCGGTGCGAGGTCCCGTGCCAGCTCGGATGCCCCGGCGATGTCACGCAACCGCGCGAACAGCCGCACCGTTACACGCATGCGACCCGCTCGGCTTCCGCGCGGGCCCGATCGTCGTCCGGATCCGCCGTCGCGCCTTCGATCCAGGCGTCGCCGCCTTCGAAGAATTCGCGCTTCCAGATAGGCGCAATCTGCTTCACGCGCTCGATGGTGTAGCGACAGGCGGCACACGCGTCGCCGCGGTGCGGCGAGCGCGCCGTAATCGCCACGCTGGCTTCGCCAATCTCGAGCCGCCCAATCCTGTGATGCAGTGCGAGGCGCACTCCGGGCCACCGCTCGCGCACTTCCGCCGCAATGCGCTCGAAAGCTTTCACGGCCAGCGGTTCGTACGCCTCGTACTCGAGATATCGGACGCTGCGTCCGACGTTGTGGTTGCGTACGAGACCGAGAAATGTGGCGACCGCCCCATCGGCGCCGGCGGTCTCTCCGGCGCTCGCCGTCAAGGCCTCGGCCATCCGCTCGAGGTCGAGCGGCTCGCGGCCGATCCGCAGCAGCGGCATCATCTCAACCAGTATACGGGGTCGGAACTATTTGACCGCAAATACCGCTGAGGATCCCTGCCTCGTCATGAAACCCACCCCTGCTTGTTGCGGAAGTAGTCAGTCGCTCCGCGCGCCGGCCACCACGTCGCGATCTGGCGGTAGCCGAAGTTCTCCAACATGCCGAAGAGGGAGAAGATCCCGAACGCTCCCGAAATGATGAGCAGTCCATTCAGCCACGAGAGCGCGGCCCGCGCCGCCAGGAAAGCGCGCAGGTACTCCACCACTGGAACATCGCCAGCGGATTTCGAGGCAGACGAACCTCGGTCCCCCTCGCATCGACGATACATTCGTTGACGACGCGGATAATCCCGCCGGCTGCGATCGTGTCCGGATCCTCCAGAAACGGCAGCACGACGCGCGCGAGGACGCGTCGCCTGTGCCGACGACGGTCTCGATGGGCTCGATGGCGCGCTTCAACCGCGCGATCACCTCCATTCCGTCGATGTCGGGAAGCTTCAGATCGACGATCGCAATGGCCGGTCGGGGCGTGGCGTTCGTACCGACCGAGATCGCTTCGCGGCCCTATGCCTGTAACTGACTTGAGCGGTATCAGTCTCCAGATAATCTTCGCGTAGGCGATTGACCTACATTTGCCGAGTCGGCCAGGTCATGGCGCACGGCGTACGCGATGAGCTCGGCCGATGTCCTCATCCCCATCTTTTCGAGGATTCTCGCGCGGTAGGTTCCGACGGTCTTGATGCTGAGCGAGAGCGTCTCCGCGATCTCGCGAGTGGTTTTCCCGACGGCGATCATCCGGAGTACTTGGTACTCGCGGTCCGACAGGCGCTCGTGGAGCGGCCGCTCACCCTCACGCGAGAGGTAGCCGGCCAGCTTCTCCGCCAGACGAGGGCCGACGTACCGGCCGCCCGTGACGACCCTCCTGATGGCCGCCACCAGCTCGGTTGGCGCGGTGTCCTTCGTGAGATATCCGGACGCGCCGGCCTTGAATGCGCGGAGCGCGAACTCGTCTTCCGAATGCATCGTGAGGACGAGCACCGGGATCTCCACTCGATCGTGGCGCAACTGCTTGAGCACGTCGAGGCCGTCGAGGCCCGGCATCGAAAGATCCAGCAGCAGGATATCCGCCGGATGCTTGACGGTGACGTCCAGCACGTCGCGGCCGTCGGCCGCTTCGCCGGCGACCACGATGTCTTCCGAGGCCTCCACGATCTGCCGGAGTCCCTGTCGCACAACCGGGTGATCGTCGGCGACAATCACGCGAATCATGCCCAGCCCTCCCGTGGCGTACTCCGCCGATCGGTGAGCGGAACCCGAACGGTGACGACGGTTCCAGCCGGGTGACTTGGCGCCACGCCCAACGTCCCACCGAGCAATTCGGCACGCTCGCGCATGCCCATCAACCCAAGCGACTTGCCGCTGTTGACGGCATCTGCTCCGATGCCGCGCCCGTTGTCCTCGATCTCGAGGACCAGACAATCCTCGCTGGTGGACAACGCGACGGTGACGGCACTCGCGTGCGCGTGGGTCGCGACATTGGACAGCGTCTCCTCGAAGATCCGGAACACGGCGGTTGACCGGCCGCGATCGAGATCCACAGGATCGACGAGCGATCGGACGCGCGTGCGGATACCCATTCGCCGCTCGAACTCCCGCGCCTGCCATTGGATGGCCGCCGCGAGTCCGAGCCGATCCAGCACACCCGGGCGAAGATCGCTCGAGATGCGGCGAACGCGACGGATGGTGTCGTCGACGAGCGTCAGCATCGATCCGATCTGGTCGGTGACTTCGTCGGACGGCGCCAGCAGGCGATCGCGAAGACCCATCAGGCCGATTTTCGTTGCGGCGAGCGCTTGTCCGAGCTGATCGTGCAGCTCGCGCGCGACGCGCGTCCGATCCTCCTCACGGCGGGCGCGCGCGCGCGCCCACACGCGGCGCAACTGCTCGTGCGTTTCGCGAAGCTTGCGCTCGGCCTCGCGCCGAACCGTAATGTCCTTGGCTACGACGACGTAGGTGTGGCGGCCGCCGAAGACGACGGCCCGCCTGTCGATCTCGACGTCGAATTCCTCGCCGCTCTTCGTGCGATGACGCCATTGACCGTGATATTCAGATAGTCCGGTCGTGTCCCGCACCTCCTCACGAAATCGCTGCAGGTCTTCCACCGGCCGGATGTCTTCGAGGGTGAGCGCCAGAAACTCGTCGCGCGCATACCCGTATCGAGTGATGGCGGCGTCGTTCACGGCAAGAAAACGCAGCGTGACCGGATCGAACACCCATGTCGGAATCGGGATCGATTCGAACAGGGCCTTGTAGTCCATTGGATATACCGATCGCAGAGTAGATAGGTCAACGCCCTCCATGTCAACTGCAGAGATTCAGGAGCTCGCCGTTCTAGCGTTCGCGTGGCCGATCGGACGAGCCGGATTGTGTCTGCCAGAAATGATCGAGCACCGCGCGCCCATGCCCGATGTCTGTCGCATGCGTCAGCGCGCCGGCCACATATGCCTGGGCGTGCTGCGCGGCCTCCGGCAGCGAGCGTCCCAGTGCCAGGCCGGCGGCGATCGCTGACGCAAAGGTGCAGCCGGTGCCATGCGCGCCGCGCGCGGCGACCCGCCGCACACGGAATTCATGAATCTCGTCGTCGTCCATCAGCAGATCGACGACGTCTTGGCCGGTTGCATGCCCGCCTGTGATGACGACCGCGCGCGGACCCATGCCGCGGATTCTGCGCGCGGCCTCGCGCGCCGTGTCGGGAGAGATGATACGCAGACCGCTCAGCGCTTCAGCTTCGGGAATGTTTGGCGTGACGACCCGCGCGCGCGGCAACAGCTCGACCCGGAGCGCACGCACGCCATCCTCGTCGATCAGCCGCTCGCCGCTCGTGGACACGAGCACCGGGTCGACCACGACCAGCGGCAGATCGAGCTCTCTGATGGCGGCGGCCACGGCTTCCACAATCGCCGCGGTGGCGAGCATGCCGATCTTCGTCGCCTGGAGCGCCAGGTCGCCCGCAATCGCCTCGATCTGCGCCGTCACCAAATCGGCCGAGAGCGGGGCGACGCCGTCGACGCCGATCGTGTTTTGGACCGTAATCGCGGTGATTGCGCTCGCGCCGTACACACCCAGGGCGGCAAACGTCTTGAGGTCGGCTTGAACGCCCGCACCGCCGCTCGGGTCGCTGCCCGCGATTGTCAGCGCTGTCCGCATACGTTAAGATCCGCGCTCATGCAGCCTACTCTGCTTGCGACCGTCGCGACGCGCAACGATTCTCGCGCGTTGCGCACGGCAGAACAGATCGGCGCCGCGGCGTTCGTGACGGTGCTCACCGCGATCGCCGCGCAGGTGAGCATTCCGCTGCCATTCACGCCAGTGCCGTTCACGTTCCAGCCGATGGTCGTGCTCGTTGGCGCGGCGGCGCTCGGCGCCCGGCTCGGCATGATGAGCCAGATTCTGTACCTCGCGCTGGGCATTGCGGGCTTGCCGATGTTTGCCGCGTCGCCCAGCCTGCCCCAGGGTGCGGCGCGTCTGCTCGGTCCGACGGGCGGCTACCTGATGGCCTATCCCTTCGCGGCGTTCGCCGCTGGATGGCTGGCCGAATGTGGATTCGATCGCCGCTACCTCACGGCCGTCGCCGCGATGGCATGCGGCCTCGCCGTCGTGTTTGCCGGCGGTTTGAGCTGGCTCGCGCTCTACGTTCAGCCCATGGCCGGCTTTGGCGGCGCGATCCGAATCGGGTTCACGCCGTTCATCGTTGCCGATCTCGTCAAGCTCCTCGTCGCCGCCGGCGTCATGCCCAGCCTGTGGTGGATCAGGACTCGCCGCGACCGTTAGTTCACGGTCGGCGCGCGTCCGAGCTCGGCTTCGCGCCGCCGGCTCGCTCGAACACCAGCAGAAACTCGAACGGCGGCACGATCTCCTGCGAGATCAGGCGGAGGCCTGCGGCTTCCGCTTCCCTGATGACCGTCTTCGGATCGACGCGCTGGTCCGGCGCGGGGCCCGGTCCGCCGCCGCCCGGCAGGAAATCGACGACGCCAAGGCGGCCGTTCGGTTTGAGCGATCGCGCCGCGTTTTTCAGCAGCGTCACCGGATCGTCCATCTCGTGATAGACGTCGACGATCAGGATGGCGTCGAGACCAGGCGGCAGCCGTGGATCGGTCGCCGTTCCGAGCAGCGGACGCACCCAGGGCACGTTCTCGCGCTGAACGCGTCGACTGATCTCTTCGATCATCGGCTGCTGAATGTCCTCGGCGACGACGAGGCCATTTGGACCGACGCGCCGCGCGAGCCGGATTGTGAACCAGCCGCCGCCTGCGCCCACATCCGCGACCGTCGATCCTTCCGCGATTCTGAGCGCGTCCATGATTTGTTCGGGTTTCTGCCACTGCTCGCGGTCCGGCGCCTGGATCAACCCGAGATCCTGCGGGGCGAACAGCTTCGGTTTCGGCTTGGGCTTTGCCGCCGGCTTCGCGATTTGGGCAGGAGGGGCAGGACAGGCGGGACGGGCAGGAAGGGCAGGATGGGCGAGAAGGAAAGCGGTCGAGACCGAGAGAGCCGCACCGATGGCGCTCGCCACTGTCTTCACGACTTTGCCGCCTTTTCGTCCCGTTCAACCTCTCCAGCCCGTCTCACCCCTCCCGCTTTCGCTTCGCCCACAACGCCCCCTCGCGTCATCGATTCCACCGAGAGGATTTCGTCGAGACGCCGCGCATCCAGCAAACCGCGGTCGAGCACGAGGTCGCGAATCGCGCGGCCGGTTTTCACCGATTCCTTCGCGATTTCCGCGGTGGCCTCGTAGCCGATGTACGGGCTCAGCGCGGTCGCGGCCGCCGTGCTGCGGTCGAGCAGCTCGCGCGCCCGCGCCTCGTTCGCGACGATGCCGTCCACCGAGCGGTGGCGAAGGACCTTGATCGCCTCGCGGAGAATCGTCGATGCATGCAGCGCGTTCCAGGCAATCACCGGCATCATGACGTTCAGTTCGAGCTGGCCGGCTTCGCACGCGATCGCAATCGTGGCGTCGCAGCCCATCACCTGGAAGCACACCTGGTTGACCATTTCAGGCACCGACGGGTTCACCTTCCCTGGCATGATCGAGGATCCAGGTTGTACCGCCGGCAAGGCAATCTCGGAGAGGCCGGCGCGCGGCCCCATGCTGAGCAGACGAAGATCGCTCGCGACTTTGCCGACCTCCACGGCCAGCCTGCGCATGGCACCCGAGTACGCGAGCACATCGCCCATGCTCTGCGTGACGCGAAACAAGTTGAGCGCGGGCTCGAGCGGAAGGCCGGTGTAGCGCGCGAGCGTGGCGACGATGAGGCGTCGGTATTCGTCGCCGGCGTTGAGACCGGTGCCAACGGCGGTGGCTCCGACGTTGAGCTCCTGTAGCTGCTCCGACGCCTCCGCCACATCGTCGGCGCCGCGGCGGACGCATTCGGCGTACCCGCTGAACTCCTGGCCCAGCGTGATGGGGACGGCGTCCTGGAGATGCGTGCGGCCGGTTTTCAGCACGCCGGCGAACGCTTCCGCCTTTCGAGAAAGGCTCTCGACGAGCGCCTGTGCGGCGGCCACGAGCGGCGTGGCGCCGAGGAGCAGCGCGAGTCGCGTCGCCGTCGGAAAGACGTCGTTCGTCGACTGGCCCATGTTGACGTGATCGTTCGGGTGCACCGTCGTGTACGTGCCGCGCGGCTCGCCGAGCATCTCCGCGGCGCGGTTGGCGAGCACTTCGTTGGCGTTCATGTTGTGCGAGGTGCCCGCGCCCGCCTGATACACGTCGACTACGAACTGATCGCGGAGGCTGCCGTGGAGGATTTCGTCGGCGGCCGCCTTGATCGCGCCCGCGATTCGCGGGTCGAGGCGCCCGAGCGCGGCGTTCGCTTCTGCCGCCGCTTTCTTGACAAGGATGGTCGCGGTGACCAGGTCCGGATGCGCGCGGAGTCCGCTGATTGGAAAGTTCTCGACGGCGCGCGCGGTCTGTACGCCGTAGTACGCGTCGGCGGGAACGGTCAGCTCGCCCAGCGGATCGCGCTCAGTGCGAAACGACATAGTCAACAGTTCAGTCGACAGTTGGCAGTTGACAGTCTGTTGACTGTGAACTGTTGACTGTTAACTTCTTCCGTTCATTATACTTTCATCATGCTGCCCTCCTTTTTCGAGAGCGTTCTGCAACTCATCGTCCGCACCTCGACCGACCTGCCGCCCGACGTTCGCGCGGCGATGAGGACCGCGGTGATTGCGGAGCCGGCGGACACGCGTTCCGGCCAGGCGCTGAACATCATCGCGCAGAACATCGACCTTGCCGCCAATGGCGAAGGTGCCATTTGCCAGGACACGGGCATGCCGACGTTCGAGGTGAAAACGCCGGTCGGTGCGAATCAGATTGTCATGCGCCAGCAGATTCGAGACGCGGTGGCCGAGGCGACGCGACGCGGGAAACTCCGTCCGAATTCGGTGGACTCGATCACCGGCACCAACTCAGGCGACAACCTCGGACCGGGCACACCGATCATTCATTTCGAGCAATGGGAACGCGACGACGTCGAGGTGAAGCTGATCCTGAAAGGCGGCGGCTGCGAGAACACGAACGCGCAGTACGCCTTGCCCGTCGAGTTGGCACATCTGGGGCGCGCGGACCGGACGCTCGACGGCGTCAGGAAGTGCATTCTTCACGCGGTCTGGAACGCGCAGGGCAAAGGGTGCGCGCCGGGGGCGGTCGGCGTCTGCATCGGCGGCGATCGGACCTCGGGGTACGCGCATGCGAAGGAACAGTTGTTCCGGACGCTGGACGACATCAATCCCGATTCCCGGCTGGCGGAGCTCGAAGCGTCGATCATGGCGTCGGTCAACGATCTCGACATCGGCACGATGGGCTTCGGCGGCAAGGTCACGCTGATCGGGTGCAAGATTGGCGCGATCAACCGGTTGCCGGCGAGCTTCTTCGTCTCCGTTGCGTACGACTGCTGGGCGTTTCGACGCCTCGGCGTCGTGCTCGACGCGACAACGGGACATATCGTTCGCTGGCTGTATCGCGATCCTTCGCACCCGATTATCCCGATGCTCGATCAGACCGGTTTCATGCGAACGGGACGCGAAGTGTCGCTGCATGCGCCGCTCACCGAAGACGCGGTCCGCTCGCTCCAGGTCGGCGACGTCGTGCTCGTGTCGGGCCGGATGTTCACTGGCAGGGATGCGGTGCACTCGCACCTGATGAAGCACGAGCCGCCGGTCGATCTGCGCGGCTCCGTCCTGTACCACTGCGGACCCGTGGTGGTGAAGGACGGCGACGCCTGGCGCGTCACTGCCGCAGGCCCGACAACCAGCATCCGCGAGGAACCGTATCAGGGCGAGATTATCAGGCGCTATGGGATCCGCGCCGTGATTGGAAAGGGCGGGATGGGCGCGAAGACGCTCGCCGCGATGCAGGAGGCCGGCGCCGTGTACCTGAACGCAATCGGTGGCGCCGCCCAGTTCTACGCGCGCGCGATCACGCGCGTCGACGGCGTGTCGCTGTTGGAATTCGGCACGCCCGAAGCGATGTGGCACCTCACGGTCGAAGACTTTCCGGCGATCGTCACGATGGACGCGCACGGAAACAGCCTGCACAAGGACATCGAGCAGGAGTCCGGCAAGCATCTGGAGGCGATCGGTGTGTAGATCGCCCCTAACGAGCGGCGCATCGCCGCGCTCGAGCAAGGCCGGACACGATGACGAGTCAATGGCGCGGGGCTCACCGTTTTATCGCGAATTCTTTGAGCGCCGGCCGCGCGTAGCCGTGCTCCATCGCCGCAACGTCGAGATCCGTCGTTTCGATATCTGAAATCGCGAGCAACGGAAACGGCGAGAGCTCCGGCAGATCGATCGTCTTCAGGTAGCCGCCACAGGTCGTACACACTTCGACCCGACGATCCTTGCGCTCCTCATCGGGTGCCGCCGTCACGAACGGCGCGCCCTGTTCCTCGCAGTAGATGCACGCGTACGCCGGCAGCTCCCATGCGCTCGAGCAGAAGGAGCACCGAAGCGTGCGATGCCCGCCCACCACTTCGGCAAGCGCCGGCCACGACCCACAGGCCGGGCAGTAGCCGCGGTTCCACGAACCGAGCGCGGTCGTCAGCGCATCCGCGTCGGCATGACCGAGCACCACGCGTTGCAGCGCATGTACGAACGGGCCGACAGCCAGTTCCGCGACCAGCCAGACGAGATCGGGCGACAAGCCCCGATGCGTCGCGCCAGTGCGGATCGCCGTTTGATCGCGTTTGAGCGACGCCGCGAGAAGTGAGCCGACTTCGATGTTGCCGCTGTCGATGGCGTCGCGGATGTGCGTGGCGGCATCGGCCGCGCCGCCGGCGGCCAGCTCGCCGCAGAGGGCCAGAAGCGTCGGCTTCAGCACGGGCACAGGCAGCGGGATTGGCTCGCCGCTGAACATCGGCACGCCGCGCGCCAGTTTCGCGGCGAGATACTTCGGCGGCAGCGACAGCCGCGGCAGCCGCCCCGCGTCCAGCTGCGCGCCCAGCTCGATCATCAGCTGCACGAGGCGGCGCTGCAGGGCCACGGCCGGGGCGAGGTCCGGCCGGGCGGTGGAAATCGCCAGCCAGCGCCGCTCGGCGGTTTCGAGCAGATCCACGCGTTTTACAGCCAAAACACCCACATAGCCCATCGTCTTGCTATAATGGTCACATGATTAACGTATCCGAAACGGCTGCAGCGAAGATCACCGAGCTGCTGTCTGAAGAGAACAAGGCGGGAAGCGGATTGCGCGTGTTCGTCCAGGGGGGCGGCTGCTCCGGCTTCCAGTATGGCCTCATGATCGAAGAAAACGGACAGGGTTCCGGCGATCAGGTGTTCGAGTCGCACGGCGTCAAGCTGTTCATCGATCCCATCAGCATTCGGTACCTGACGGGTGCGGAAGTCGACTTCGTCGACACGGTCACCGGCGGCGGGTTCACAATCAAGAACCCACAGGCGACCTCGACCTGTGGCTGCGGACAGTCCTTCAGCGTCGAGTAGCGCGAAATTGGTGAATGCGTAAGTTGGTAAGTTGGTAAAGTCAAGTTACCAACTTACCGATTTACCAGCTTACCAATTCCGATGAGCCGTTCCCTTCCCGACGTCTCCTCGCTCCGCCCTGTCGGCGGCAAGCGATCCACGAAGCGCGATCACATTCTCAATATCTTCCTGCGCCAGGAAGGGCATCTGAGCGCGGACGACCTGTTCGAGCTCGTCCACCGCGAGGCGGCCGGCATCGGCCGCGCCACGGTGTACCGCACGCTGCAATGGATGGTTCAGGGAGGCATTGCGCGGAAGGTGGATTTTGGCGAGGGCCGGTCGCGATTCGAACCGTCGTATCGCCACCCGCGCCATTTCCATCTGATCTGCACCACGTGCCACCGATCGTCCGAATTCCTCAGCTCGGACGTCGAGGTGCTGATGGAAGAAATCGCCGCGGCGCGCAGTTTCGCGCCGGCCCAGGCGGTTGTCCAGATCTATGGCACCTGCGACGAGTGCCGGACCGGAAAGAAGACACCGCCGATCGACGGCCAGACGACGGAGCTCGTGTTCGCGCGCGACGCGCTGCGCATGGCGATAGCGACGGAGCGCAGCGGCCTCGAGTTCTACACGCGGGCCGCGAAGCTCACGAAAGACCGTCGCGGGCGGACGGTCTTCCACAAGCTCGCCGCGGAGGAGAAGGAACACCTCGGCACGCTGCAACGGCGGTACGACGAACTGCTCGCGCAGGACCCGCAGCTCGAATCACGGCCGACGTTTCTGTTCTTCAAGGGCGCCGCGAGCGGTCTGTTCGCAGCGGGCGGCGAGCAGCTCCGCAAAGGCGTCGACGACCAGCAGGCGCTCCTCATCGGCATCAAGTGCGAGCGCGGATCGCATCAGTTCTTCAAACGCTACGGCGAGCGGTTCGAAGACTCGGAAGGCAAACAGGTGTTTCTCGAATTTGCGGGCGAGGAGCGCGCGCATCTCGATCTGCTGATTCGCGAATATCGCGATCTGCGGGAGCGGCTGAAACGCGCGCGGCCTCTCAAACGGCCGCAGGCCGCGAAGTCCCGCGCTTAGGCGACCCGCCGCGCGGCGATGCGCGCCACGGCGTCCGGTTCCGACACTTCCTCGTACAAGAGCACATCGAAGCCCTCGAGCTCGCGGGGCAATTCGCCGGGCTCCAGCAGATGGTCGGGGGACGTCGGTCCGCGGCCGATCGCGCGCTGCGCCGTCGTGAAGGTTTCATACAGCATGACGCCGCCGGACACCAGCGACGCGCGAAGCGAGGGAAACAAGTCTCGCTGCAGATAACGCGTCACGACAACGAGGTCGAACCGCGCCGTTGGGAGAGGGGCATCCGTCAGATCGGCGCACCATCCCAGGACGACGAGGCCCGCGGCGTGCGCCGTTTCGACGGCGTCGCGCACCGCATCGAATCGCACGTCGACCCCAAACGTCCGATAGCCGGATCGCGCGAGGGCGACGGCATGCCGGCCGCGTCCCATCGCGACATCGAGTGCGCGCGACACGCTGTCTTTCGGCGGAGGATGGCGCGCGATCCATTCCACGACGAACGGCGAAGGTGACATAATCTGCGGGCTTTGGCTCAAGCGTTGTTGACCGCCGTGTTCATTGGTCTCACCGGTCTCGTCACGACCGCCGTCTTCGGTCTGCGCGGCACCGATGTCGCGCGTCACATTTCATTCGGCATTTTTTCGACCATGGTGACGCTGCTCGCCCACTCGATGATGATGTTTTATCTCATCGGCAAGGGGAAGGCGGTCAAGGACGCCATGACCGAGCACGCCGTGACGGGCGACTACTACCGCCGGATCGCCGCCGCGCGCAAACCCGTGTTTTCCATCGGCACGCTCGCGATGACCGTCACGATGATCACCGCCATTCTGGGCGCGAGCGTGGACACCGGTGTGCTGCCGCCGATCGTGCACGCGATGATCGCCTACGGCGCGATCGCGTGCAATCTGGGTGCACTGAGGATCGAGGTGGCCGCCCTCTCCGAATCGAGGCGCGTCGTCGACGAAGTCAACCGCCTGATCGGCTCGTGACCGGCCCGGTCCTGCAGATATCTGGCGTCAGCAAAGACTACCGTGGCCTGCGCCCGCTTCGCCTGCAGCAGCTCACCGTCGGCGCCGGCGAACATATTGCCATCCTGGGCCTCGATCAGGTGTCGGCGGAGGTGTTCGTCAACCTCGTCACCGGCGCGACGCTGCCTGACGGCGGAGAGATCCGTGTGTTCGGCCGGGCGACGTCGGACATCGCCGACAGTGCGGACTGGCTGAGCACGGTCGATCGGTTCGGAATCGTCAGCGAGCGCGCGGTGCTTCTCGACGGCCTCGCCGTCATTCAGAATCTTGCGATGCCCTTCACGCTGGACATCGAGCCTCCGCCCGACGACGTGCGGCAGATGGCCGAGCGGCTTGCGCAAGAAGTGCGTCTGCCGGAGCCGTTGTGGACGGCGCGCGTCGCGGAATTGGATCCGGCAGCTCGCGTGCGCGTGCGTCTGGCTCGCGCGCTTGCGATGAACCCAGCGGTCTTACTCCTCGAGCATGTCAGTGCTGCGTTGCCGGCCGACGTCATACCGATGTTCGGCGCGGAGCTCCGTGCGATTGCAGCGCATCGCGGCGTCGCGATCGTCGCGGCGACGGCAGATGAAGCGTTCGCCCGAGCCGTTGCCGTACGCGTGCTGGCGCTGGACCCGGCCACCGGACGCCTCGCCGAACGCAGTCGCGGCAGGTGGTTTGAACGCCTCGGACGCAGCGGCCGCCATTAGGCGGAGAGACAGGCGTCTCGGCTAGAATGTTCGAAAAGGAGATCTGCTTATGGTCATCAGAAGGCAGCGTGCGCTGCTCGTCGTCTCGATGGTCGCTGCGTTCGGCGTGCTGGCCGGCGCTCAGGCGGCCAAGCCGGCGGCCAAACCGGCAAAGCCGGCCGCGAAGGCGGCGACAAAGAAACCGCGCGTGTTCTTCGTCGAGCCGAAAAATGGCGCCACGGTTTCGAGTCCGGTGCACATGAAGTTCGGCTCCGAGGGGATCGAGATTGGGGCCGTGCCACCTGGCGACGTGACGACGACCCGCCCCGGCATCGCTCACTATCACGTCGGCATCGATCAGAAGTGCCTCCCTCCCGGCAAGACCATCGTGAAGGGCACGCCGTCGTGGGTGCATTTCGGCGATGGCAAAGACGTGTTCGACACGCAGCTCACCCCGGGAAAGCACACGCTCGCGCTCCAGCTCGGCGACGACCTGCACAACACGATGCCGGGGACCTGCGCGGTGGTCACCGTCACTGTGAAGTAGCCACGGACACGTCCGTATCGGTTTGACATGGCCGAGTGGATCAGGTGGCGGTCACTCGGCCATAAATAGCCGCAAACACGAGTACGGGTCGTGGAATGAGAATTGATATTCCCGTGCTTGAGCATATCCGCGTGCTCAAGGAGACGGAATGTCGAACGGCACCATCAAGAGACTCGTTCGGGACAGGGGTTTCGGGTTCATTCGTGACGACGGCGGACAAGAGTGGTTCTTTCATCGGAGCTCCGTGGAAGGAAACTTCGACCAGCTGAGCGAAGGCCAGAGGGTCAACTTCGAAGAAGAGCCGTCCGCCAAGGGGCCGCGCGCCGGCAACGTCCGCAGCGAAGGCTGACGCCCGCCACGACCACACTCATCCTTTTCGACATCGACGGTACGCTTGTGCTCACCGGAGGAGCCGGCGGGCGCGCAATGGCCCTCGCCTTCGACGAGCTGTTCGCCATTCCAGACGCCTTCAAAGGCACTCCCTTTCCCGGACGCACCGACGCGTGGATCCTGTCTGACGCGGCGGCCGTTCACGGCATCGCGCCCGATGCGCCCGCACTCGCGCGCTTCCCCGACGTCTATCTGGGGCATCTCGCGCGCGAGCTGGAAAAAGATGGCCCGCGCAAAGGCATCATGCCCGGCGTTCGTCAACTGCTCGACGCCCTGTCGCGGCGCGACGACGCGTATCTGGCGCTGCTCACGGGCAATTACGAGCGTGGCGCGAAGCTCAAGCTGCAGTACTTCGATTTGTGGCGCTACTTCCGCTGCGGTGCGTTCGGCGACGATGCGCCCGATCGCACCACGCTGCTGCCGACGGCGGTCGCGCGTGTCGCGGCGTGCGGCGGGCCGGTGGTCCTCGCCGCTGACGCAATTGTCATTGGTGACACGCCGCTCGACATCGCCGTCGCCGCCGCCGGCGGCGCCCGCTCGATCGGCGTCGCGACCGGCAGTCATAGCGTCGACGACCTGCGCGTGGCGGGCGCCGACATCGTGTTCGAGGATCTCAGCGACACGAACGCTGTGATGGGCGCGCTCGGAATTGAGGCGTGACACTCACGACGGCGGTCGACCTTCGCCGGGGATCACGGGCGCTGGCTTGCCAACCGTAGCTCGTGGCAAGGAATCCGAGACGCCCGCCTTCGCCAAGGCTACGGCGTGACAGCCTTCGCCTGGAACGCCGCTCGCTGGCTTGCCAAGCCGAAGCCCGCTCGCATATCTCGCGGGCGAAGGCTGGCGGAAGCGCCTGGGAGTCGAACCCAGCCTCCCCGAACAAACGGGGAGCGACCGATTTTGAAGACCGGGAGGGCCACCGGGCCCCGTTCGCTTCCCCGGGGTTCTCAGAGTTGAGACTTCAGATTGTAGATTGGATCCAGGCGGGAAACCGACTGCAGATGTCATGGCGGAATCTGCAGTCGGTGTTTGCGGTCAGGAACGCTAGCCCTCGATCAAACGGACATCACCAGCCCGCGGACCTTTCCCCGAATCTTCCGGAGTGAATTCGACGCGCTGACCTTCGCGCAGCAATTCGAACACGGCCCCGCGGACGGAGCTGCGGTGAAAGAAATGCTCGATGCCGCCTTCGTCGCGGATGAAGCCGAAGCCTTTATCGATCAGGAGTCGTGCGATTGTCCCGGTAGGCATAAACCCCAAGCCCTCCGTTGCGAACCCCCGGGGATATCCCAAGGGAACTCAGCCGGTTACGAGCGCCTGCGAAGGGTTGATATGCCGTCGGGACGCAAAGCCGGCCGAGTCGATCCAGCGTAGTTGAGCTGGTAAATCGGGGTCAGTCTAGGCAGTTCATTACCTGAAGTCAAGCGCTAGTCGCTACCCGAAGTCAAGCGCCAGCCAGCCTTTAGCGGGACCTCGCTCCTCGAAACACTTGCCACGTTTCGACGTCTTCGTCGTCCTCATCGTCAGCGTCCTCGTCGTCGGATTCGTCGTCGTTCTCATCCTCGTCGACGTCGTCGTCGTCGGGGTCATCTTGGAGCTCGTACCTCTGCACCATTTCGAGATCGGCTCCTGTCACGACACAGGTTCCGTCGCCGGCTTCGGCTTCTCGCGATTGGGCGGCGGGTACGTCGTCCAGAAATGACGCCCGCATCGCGGGCACACCCAGAACTGGTCGGGTGTCCACGGCATGTCCCCCGCGGGGTCGCGCAGTTCCATATCGGCGCCGCAGCGTTGACACCGAATCATCAGGCCGTGGTCCTTCATCGGCCGCGATTCTATAACATTGCTCCATGATTCCCCTTATCGTGCTCGCGGCGGGCCGCTCGACGCGCATGGGCCGCGCAAAGGCCATGCTGCCGCTCGGCGAGGGCGAGACCTTCCTTACCCGTATTGTGCAAACGTTCCTCGACGCCGGTGTCGACGATGTTGTCGTGGTCGTCGGACACGAGGCGGAGGCAATTGTCTCGTCGTTCGCCGCCAGCGGTCTTCCAGCGCGGTTCGTCGTGAACAAGGCCTACGATCGCGGACAACTGTCATCGCTGCTCGCGGGACTGACGTTCGTCGATCGTCCGGGAGTGACCGCAGTGCTGATCACACTCGTTGACGTGCCGCTGGTGTCGGCCGCGACCGTCCGCGCCGTCATCGACTGTTACCGGCGGACGCACGCGCCGGTCGTGCGTCCAACTTCGGGGACGCGCCATGGCCATCCCCTGTTGATCGATCGGTCTCTTTTCGATGAGTTGCGAGCGGCTGACAGCGCGTCCGGTGCGAAGCCTGTGGTTCGAGCCCATGCGTCGGCAGCGGGCGACGTGATGGTTGTCGACGAGGGCGCGTTCACCGACATCAATACGGCTGAAGCGTACAGGCAGGCGATCAGTCGTCCGCCCGGCGGCGCGGCGGATCGTCCGAGCGGCGGCGCCGCCGATCGTCCGAGCTCTCGCGAGGAAGAGCCTTTCCGTTGAACATCAGCGGCTTGCGATCGTAGGGGTCGTCCGCATGCCGCATCTCGGGCACGGCGTAGCCCTCTGCCACGAGCCAGGCGCCGATTGTCGGGGATACCTCGCGAACCGTGCCCCGCTCCATATTGTCGAGCCGGACTCCGTCGATTTCGTCTTCCCGGGGTGTTGCCGTGATTCTGACCTTCACCTACGTACTCAGGGGTGGCGGCCTCCACACAGAAGGCGAGCCCGACCCAATTGTTGCTAGCAACAGCAAAGGGCGCACCAACTGGGGACTCTCGGCTCTTCGGTACCCACGTTTTCGGGTCGGCGGCCGGGAACACGATGTAGACGCTCTACGTCCAAGGCTGTAGACTGTCTACATGGCGAGATCATCCTCCAGCGATGCCGCGGCCCGCATCGATCTCCTGCAGGGCACGCTCGACATGCTGATTCTGCAGATGCTTGTGTGGGGCCCGCAGCACGGATACGCGATCGCGCAGACCATCCGGGCGCAGTCGTCGGAGGTGCTCCGTGTCGAAACTGGCTCCCTGTATCCCGCGCTCCAACGGTTGGAGAAGCGCGGCTGGGTCACCGCCGAGTGGCGGCAGACGGAGGCGAAACAGCGCGCGAAGTACTACCGCCTCACGCCCCAGGGAAAAAAGCAGTTGTCGCGCGAACAGGCGCGCTGGGGCGAATTGGTGGCGGCGATCGGACGCATCATGAATCCCGGCCTTGCGAAGTAATAGATCATGACAGCGTGGCAGTGGCTGCGACGCAACCGGCAGGTCGATCAAGATCTGCAGGACGAGATTCGTGCGCACCTGGCGATGGCGGAGCACGACCGAATGGCCGACGGCGAAGACCGGGAGGCCGCACGCCTTGCGGCGCTGAAGGAGTTCGGCAACGTGACGCTCGCCGTGGAAGCCGGGCGACGCGAGCGGCGTGGGCGCCTGCTGGAGTACGCGCGTGACGTCGCGCAGGACGTTCGCTATGGGTTGCGGTTGCTCGCCAGGAACCCGGGATTCACTATTATCTCGGTCGTTTCGCTGGCCATCGGGATCGGCGCGACGTGCGCGGTCTTCAGCTTTGCCGATGCGCTTCTGCTCAGGCCGCTCACTGTGCCGCGCGCCGGCGACGTGGTGACGGTTGGAACCCCGGATTCCATGGGCCGCAACCTCGTGGCCTCGTATCGAGAGTACGTCGATGTGCGCGCTCGAAGCCAGAGCTTCGATGGGTTGGTGGCGTTCGCCACGACGACCGTGGCCTTCGGCGCCGACGCCAATACGCTGCCGAAACTGCGAATGGGCATGTTGGTGAGCGACAACTTCTTTCCAGTAATAGGCGTGGAGCCTCAACTGGGAAGGACGTTCGGCCTCGATGAGAACAAGGTTCCAGGACGCGATGCCGTGGTGATGCTCGGCCATGATTTCTGGAAGCAACAGTTCGGCGCCGATCGGTCAGTTGTGGGGCGCACTGTGTCGCTCAATGGAATCGACTTCACCGTGGTCGGTGTTGCGCCCGCCGAGTTCACGGGCCTGGAGCAACACACGCGGTTCGACTTCTACGCGCCGCTCATGATGTGGGCGCGGCTGATGACCGATCCCCGCGTCCAGCCGTTCGAGGTGCGGGATTACCGGAGCCTCACGTTGAAAGGCCGCCTCAAGGCCGGCGTGACCACGTCGCGGGCGCAAACGGAACTGTCGGTGATCGCGAGGGACCTCGAGCGGACGTACCCGGAGACGAACCGGAATCGAACCCTGGCCGTGCGTACGGAGCTGCAAACGCGAATCGCTCAGGCCCCGCCGCTTGCGAGGCTCGTGATGATGTTGACCACGCTGGCGATCGCCGTGCTGCTCGTCGCGTGTGCCAATGTCGCAGGCCTGCTGACAAGCCGCGCACCGGTGCGGGCACGCGAAATCGCGCTGCGGCTGGCCATTGGCGCCGGGCGGCGCCGGGTGATCCGGCAGCTCATAACCGAGAGTGTGCTGATCGCGACCATCGGCGGCGTGCTCGCGCTGGGCGTGGGCTACGCCGGCGTGATGGTGTTCCGGCAGTTCCAAATCCCGACCGATCTGCCGATCGTCCCTGCCTTCGAGCTGGACCGGCGCGCGTTGATCTGCAGTCTCGTCGTCGCGCTGGTCAGCGCCCTCCTGTTCGGACTCGCCCCGGCGATCCGCGCGACGCGTGGCGATTTGACCGCCGTGATGAAAGCGACGGACGCCGCGGCGTTTGGCCGCCGCGGGTGGGGCCGAGCCGTGCTCGTCAGCGGACAGGTGGCCGTCTCCGTCGTCCTCTTGGTGGTCGCCACCTTGATGTACCGAAACTTCCGCGAACTGCTGGCCGGCGGGCCTGGCTACCGACCGGATCACCTGCTCCAAATGAGCTTCGATCCGACACTGGTTCGTTACACCGGACCGCAGGCGCGGCGGTTCTTCGAGCAGGTTGCCGAGCGTGCGCGGTCGGTTCCGGGCGTCAAGTCCGTGTCGCTCGCTTCTGCGGCGCCGTCGGATATCGGTCCGGGAAGTGCGAGGACCATCGCGCCCGAAGGGTTTCAGCTTCCCGCAGGCACCGAGAGCGTCGCGGTGTTGAGCTCCATCGTCGACGAGCACTACTTCGACACCGTAGGCCTCTCGATCCTCGAAGGCCGCGGATTCCGTACGACCGATTCCGACGACGCCCCCCGCGTCGCCGTGGTGAACGAACGACTCGCCCAGCTGTATTGGCCCGGCCACGATGCGCTTGGGAAGCGCTTTCGTTTGAACGACGCCAACGGGCCGTGGGTCGAGGTGGTCGGCGTTGCAAAGACTGCGAAGTACATCGTCCTGTCTGAATCGCCCCGTGCGCTCGTGTATCTTGCTTACAAGCAGCATCCGCAGCCTCGCATGACGATGCTGGTGGAATCCGTCGGCGACCCGGGAAGTCTCGCCGCGCCGCTGCGCGAGATGGTGCGGCGTTTCGATGCGAACCTGCCGATCGACAACGTCCGCACGGTGGAGGAGTCGTATCGCATGCGGATGGTCAGCATCTTTCACGTGATCATCGAGCTCGTGGGTGCTATGGGAACGATGGGGCTTGGCCTCGCGATTGTGGGACTCTACGGCCTTGTGGCCTACGCGGCGAGCCGCCGGACCAAGGAGATCGGTATCCGGATGGCGATCGGCGCCGACCAAGCCGACGTCTTGCGCATGGTGCTGCGCCAGGGCACTGTGCTCGCGGTGGTGGGGCTCGGTGCCGGACTGCTGGCAAGCGTGGTGGCGAGCCGCGCGCTGACAGCGTTTTTTCCGCGCGGCGCTTCCGGCGATGGCGGAACCGACGTCGCCGCGTTCGTCCTCGTCGCGTCGGCGGTGCTGCTGGTCACGCTCCTCGCGGCATATGTGCCGGCACGTCGCGCGTCGCGGGTCAATCCGACCGACGCTCTGCGGTGCGAATAGAAGACAGGTCACGTGTGTGATGGTGCCTCCAATCGAGCCAATGCTCGCGAAGCTCGCCGAGGATCTTCCCGGCGGAGCGTTCCTGTACGAACCGAAATGGGACGGATTTCGCGCGATCGTCTTCCGCGACGAATCCGACGTCTACATCCAGAGCCGCGACCTGCGGCCGCTCGATCGCTATTTTCCTGAGGTGCACGCGGCGTGTCTCGCGGCGTTGCCGGCCGGGTGTGTCGTCGACGGGGAGATCGTGATCGCGACGCCGGGCGGGCTCGACTTCGACGCGCTCCAGCTCCGGCTGCATCCGGCGGCGTCGCGCATTGCCAAACTCGCGAAGGAAACGCCCGCGTCGTTCGTCGCGTTCGATCTGATCGCGATCGATGGCCGCGACGTTCGCGCCGTGCCGCAACGCGAGCGCCGCCTGCTGCTCGAACGGATGCTTGCCGATGTGGCGCCGCCGATCCATCTCACACCGATGACACGCGATCCTGCGGTCGCCGCGGAGTGGCTCTCGCGCTTCGAGGGAGCGGGTCTCGACGGAGTGATCGCAAAGCCCGAGGACGGAACATACGAACCGGGCAAGCGCGCGATGATCAAGGTGAAACATGTGCGCACGGCCGACTGCGTCGTCGCGGGGCTTCGCTGGCACAAGGCGGGAAAGAACGAGCTCGTCGGATCGCTGCTGCTCGGCCTCTACGACGACAAGGGGACGCTCCACCATGTTGGCGTCACCTCGTCGTTTACGATGACGACGCGCAGGCAACTCGCTGTCGAGCTCGCGCCGCTTCGCGCTCGCGCCTTCGAGGAGCATCCGTGGCGCGAATGGGCGGATGCCGCGAGCGCCGAGATGGCGCGCATGCCGGGCGGACAAAGCCGCTGGAGCGCGGGCAAGGATCTGTCCTGGGAGCCGCTGCGGATCGAGCGGGTCTGCGAGGTCAAGTACGACCACATGCAGGGACGGCGGTTTCGCCATGCCGCCGTCTTCCTGCGGTGGCGGCCCGACAAGCGGCCGGCAGAGTGTCGCTACGATCAGCTCGAGGTCACGACCGCTTACGAGCTCGAGAAGGTGTTCGGCGCGTCGTGATCTTCGGGGTCAGATCTCGAGTTTCGCGCTCCGGCCGCTTCCCGCGAAAATCGAGATCTGACCCCGGGGCGTCGTCCGGATCGAGCGCTTCCTGGGCCGGCCGCAGTTCGACCGGCACGTGCTCCAGGTTGACGCGGATGCGCGTCCAGGTGTGAAACCGTCCGCGCATCGCATCGACGAGCACGTCGGCGGGCGCCAGGTGCGCGGCCGCCTCGGTGTGCCGCGACCGCCACCGCTCGAGCCCCGCGAGCGCATCATCTCTTTTCTGCGCGCGCGCGATTTCAATCAGCGGACGGCTCGGCGTACGCCGCCGTGATGGCTGGACCCGCGCTGGTTCATCGGCCTGTTTCCGGTAATGCGGCGGCCACGGGGCATCGCCCAGGCCGTCGCGCGCGTGGCGCGCGGACAGATCGAGCAGGCGCTCGAGCGAGCAGGGATGGCGATCCATCTCTCTGTGGCGATCGCCGATCTCGGCAAAGCGCGCGGGCATCGTCCGCAGGGTGAAGTCTTCGGGCTCGCAGACATCGACCTCGTCCCAATTCAGCGGAGCGGACACGCGCGCGTCCGGCCTGGGCCGCACCGAGTAGGCGGCTGCAATCGTACGGTCCTTCGCGTTCTGGTTGTAATCGAGGAAGACGCCGTGGCGTTCTTCCTTCCACCACCTACTCGTAGCCAGTGCCGGTGCGCGGCGCTCGACCTCGCGCGCCAGGGCCAACGCCGCCCGCCGCACTTCGTCGAACGTCCAGCGCGGTTCGATGCGGACGTAGACATGGATGCCGCGCGACCCCGATGTCTTCGGCCAGCCGACGAGCCCGAACTCGCCCAGCGTCGCCCGCACTTCGCGCGCCACGTCGCGGACCTGACGCCATGCGATGCCGGGCACTGGATCGAGGTCTACGCGCAGCTCGTCGGGATGTTCGAGATCGTCCGCGCGGACTGGATGTGGATGAAGCTCCAGGCAGGCGAGGTTGGCCATCCATGCGAGCGCGGCCGCATCGCGCGGCACAACTTCCTCCGCGGTGCGACCCGAAGGAAAGCGCAATGTCACGACGTCGATCCACGCGGGCCGCGACTGCGGCGCGCGCTTCTGATAGAAGAACTCGCCGTCGATGCCGTTCGGATACCGAACGAGCACATTCGGGCGGCCTCCGGCGCCTCGCAGCGCGCCGTCCGCGACCGCGAGGTAATAGCGCGCGACGTCCAGCTTCGTGTGGCCGGCTTGTGGAAAGAGCACCTTGTATGGATTGGAGATTGCGATCTCCCGTCCGGCGACGGTGAGAAGCTCATTCTCGGTGTGGCTCGGCATGGGCTAAAAGCCGAGGCGCACGCCGAGTTGAAGCCGTCGCTCTCCAGTGCCGGTGATAATCCTGCCGAAATTTGCGTCGGTCATGTTGCCCACCGGCTCACCGAATTGCGGAGTGTTCAGCACGTTCTGAGCCTCCACTCTGAGCTCGACGGTCGATGTTCCGACCTTCTGAAGCCGGCCGATGAGAAGATCCAGCCGGTGGATCTTCGGTCCACGCACGTCCGGATAGGTTCGGGTGCCGGTGCCGAACGTGAACGGAGTCGGCTGCGCGAAAGCGGCCGTGTTGAACCAGTGATCGAGCGTCTGCTCGCCCGCGGACACCGTCGGGTCACCGATGACGTTGGCGTGAGCGCCGAGCCCCGTGGACACGCCGTTGCTGGCCGTCACGCCGCCGAGCACGAGTGGCCGCCCGCTTGCGAACGAGCCGATGCCGCCGAGCCGCCAACCACCAATCGCGTGCGCGACCCAACCGCTGTTGGCCCAGCGATGGCCGGGACCGACCGGCAGCTCCCAAATGAAATATGTGGTGACAACGTGGGTCCGGTCATCTTCAGCGACGGACCTCGACTTGCTCAGATCGTTTGGATCGATCACGACGCTGCCGCGGCTGCCGAACCGCTCGGGAACGGTGTCCTCTTCCCTGCTGAGAGTGTAAGCAACCTGATAGGTCAAACCCTTCGCGGAGCGTTTCTCGAGCCGCATCGTCACGCCGTTGTACCGGGAGTCGCCCACCGAATCGCGGAACCGAGTGACGCCGGCGTACTGTGGATACGGTTTCAGGAGCTGCGACGCGCGCGTGTTCGCGGCCGTGAGCAAAGCGTCGCCGGTCTTGATGATTCCGAAGAACGGATTCGGAACCAGTGCGTCCAACGCGGTCCCCTGGGACAAGGCATCGGAAGGAATGGCGTTGCGCGAAACGTTGATCCACAGACTCTCGTGCCGCGTGCCAACGTAGGCCACCTCACCGATCATCTGCCACGGCAGCTCGCGCTGGAGGCCGACGTTCCACATGTGCGCGTACGGTGTTTGGAGATCGCGAAAAGCCGTCGTCACTGAACCGCCGACGGCCGTTGCCGGAGGTTCGAAATAGCCGGAGTTGAACGGACTGCGAAGCGAGGCGCCAGGTGGCGGTGTGTTGGGCGCGGCCGGAGGCGTACCCGAGCCCACGAGATTAACGGCGGTTGACGTCAGGAAGCCACCGCCGCCGAGATCGCTGGGCGCCGATCCGATGCCGCCACTCCCGGGGTAATAGGCGATGCCGTAGCCGCCGCGCAAGACCATCGGCTTGGTGAAGTGCCATGCGAAGCCGAGACGTGGCGCGATGTTGTTTCGGTCGGGATCGGTCTGGTAGCGCGACGCGCCGCCGCGACCCACGAGGCGGACAATTCCTGTTCGTCCGGTCAGCGGATCCGTGGCTTGGGAGTCGAAGAACGTGAGCTGGTCGTCCTTCTCGATCCATGGAGTCTGGTAGTCGTACCGCAACCCGAGGTTCACGGTGAAGTCGTTCGTGACCTTCCAATCGTCCTGAACATAGGGCGCGACGTACTTTTGCGACGTATGGAACCGCGGGTCGCCGGTAATCTGACCGCCCGTAGGCGCCCCCAGCAGGAAGGTGGCGAAGCCAAAGCCGGCCGTGGTCGATGCGACGGCAGGATTCGGGCCCTGGGTGAATCCCGCGCTGAAGATGTAATCACCCGAGGGGTATTCCGGCCGGAACACGTCAAATCCCATGCGCGCGGCCTGCAGCCCTCCCTTGATCGTGTGAGTGCCATTGACCCACGTCACGTGCGCCTGCAGTTCCCGCGTATCTTCCAGATCGTCGATCAAGCCAGCCCGATTCATGCCCAGAGGATCGATTCCGCTTCCGAATTCGATCCGAGGGAACATGGCGATCGCCGAATGCGCTTTCAGTGCGGAATCGGCGCTGCCGATGCCCAGCGTCGCGAAATCGAGGCCCAGCGTGGCGGGTGTCGTCGTGGCATGGTTGCGCGTGTAGCCCAGTCGGATCTCGGCGACGAGGTTGGCGCGGAACACGACGGTGTCGCTCAGCACCGACGACAGCCGATCATTGGCGCGCGTGCCGAATTCGCCGTTGATCCCCGGATCAGGAAAGGCGACGTTCACTGTCGGGGAATCGTCTTCGCTGGTGCTCCGACGGACCGAGCCGAAAAACCTGTGGTGGCCAGCGGTCTGGTCCACGCGAAGCACGATGGGCAGAGCCGTGCTCGTGCGCGCTCGCTCACGCACGAAGTTCTGCGTGGCGTTGCCGTTGGTCGGCTGCGGATAGTGCTCGAGGATCGCTTTCGCGATGGGATCGATCCGATCGGCCGGAATGACGTTCCCCGGAAACGGATCGCGGATGAAGCCGCCGGCGGGGTTGGGCCGGGTCGTCAACGGGTCGTAGATCGTGATGAGCTGGCCTGCGCTGGTGCGCGTCTGAGAGAAGTCCCCCGCCCTCTGCAACAGCGTGGGAACGGTCCGGATAAGGTTGTCCGGTGTCAAGCTCCTCGAACGCTCCACGTTGATGAAGAAAAATGTACGGTCCCTCTTGACGGGACCGCCCAGCGTGAAACCGTACTGCTTGATGTCCTCCTTCCCGCGGGCGACGTTGTTCCGGTTGTTGGTCCAGCTGTTCGCGTTGAACTTGTCCTTGCGCATGTAGCCGTACATGCTGCCGTGGAATGCGTTGGTGCCGGCACGTGTCGCCGCCGTGATGACACCGCCTCCCGTGCGGCCGAATTCGGCAGAGAGTCCGTTCGTCACCACCCTGAACTCCTGCACGCTCTCCAGCGGCGGTGAGTAGTTGAGATCGTTCGTCGTGCTATTGCGTTGTTCCGCGCCGTCGAGCAGCACTGAAGTCGAGTTCGAGCGCGCACCATTGACCAGAGGTCCGGTGCCGGCGTTTCCTCGGTCCACGACTCCTGGCGTAAGGATGACGAGGGAGTAAGGGTTACGGCCGACGAGCGGCAACTCGATCATCTGCCGGCCGGAGACGACATTTCCGAGCGCGGGACTGTGCAGCTCCAGTTGGACGGCGTTGGCGGTGACCGTGATCTCAGTCTGCAGCGGTCCTGGCTTCAGTGACAGATCCACAGTGGCCGTCAGTCCGACGCGAATCATGACGGCAGTCACGCGGGCGCTGCTGAACCCGGCTAATGCCGCGGTGACTTCGTAGGTGCCGACGGGGAGGTAGGGGACCGTGTACAGCCCGGCGTCGTTTGTGAGCGTCTCGCGCGCCACGCGCGTCCCTGTCTCCGTCACCGTTACGCTGGCGCCGGGCACCACGCCGCCACTCTCATCGAGCACGCGGCCGGTAATGGCGCCCTGTTCGACCTGCGCGTGAGCGACTCCGGCCAGGCAAATCAGTACGAGCAGCGCCAGAAGAGACCAGAGCCCGCACTTCGTCATGGTGACCTCCCCGTCTTTCTCAGAGTGTCGCGAGCATAGTGCCGCACTCGCACGCGGTCACGCAACCAACGGGGAGCGGCACAGCCAACGCGATGATGCGCCCAGGAGCAGACACGGCAGTTCAGTGTTTCAGCTTGTCGCCGATGTAGCCCTTCACCACGTCGTAGACGTACTCCTGGCAGGCCGCGCCTGTCCCGGCGTCGTACGGGCCGTCATTGGTGATGTTGTTGGACAGCACGCGGATACCGAGGAACGGAATCTGAAACAGCCCGGCGATCTGAGCGGCCGACGCCGTTTCCATCTCTTCAACCGTCGTGCCGAACTTCTCGTGAAAGTACTGGATGCGATCGATCTCGCTGTTCCAGATCTCGCTCGATCCGATCACTCCCTCGACCACGCGGCCCCTGCGATAACGCGCTCGCACCTTTCTGGCAGAGGCCAGCAGCTCTTCGTCGCCGTGGAAGCGGCGCATCGAGCGCGCGTTCGGATCCTGGCCGGCGCTTCCCTCGGAGCGCATCAAGTCGAGGGGTGACCACTCGGCAAAACTGCTGCCCTGGCCGCGGGGCCGATACGCGGTCTTGAACGAGCCGAGGTTGACCGCGTCGGTGCCGAGAACGATGTCGTACACGTGCAGACCGGGCTCGTGCCCGCCGGCTGTGCCCTGATTGATGATCGCAATGGCATGGTAGTGCTCCGCGGCAAGCACAGTGGCCGCCGCGGCGTTGGCCAACCCTTTGAGCGTTTTCGAGATCACCACCGGATAACCGTCAAGCGTGCCGCTCCAGAACGTCCATCCCTGGATCTTCTCTTCCGTGACATTCTCGAGTGCGCGGGCGAGCGTCTGAATCTCCACATCCATCGCGCCCTGGACGACCACCGGGCGCACAGCGGCCGAGGCACGTACCGCCGTGCCGTCTCTCGTGCCGCACGCACTCAGCCACGCGGCGGCGAACAGCGTCACTATCACGCGAAGCGTCGCATTCATCGTCAGCTCCGAAATTGGCGCTCGGCCAAAGCGATCGCGAGCTCGCTCAATGATCAGTCGAGCGAAGGCGGACCTGTCCCGCCGAAGCTCGCTCAACGATCAGTCGGGCGACGGCGGACCTGTCCCGCCGAAGCTCGCTCAATGATCAGTCGAGCGAAGGCGGACCTGTCTCGCCGAAGCTCGCTCAATGATCAGTCGAGCGACGGCGGACCTGTCTCGCCGAAGCTCGCTCAATGATCAGTCGAGCGACGGCGGACCTGTCTCGCCGAAGCTCGCTCAATGATCAGTCGAGCGACG
>WNFV01000020.1_pt1 | contig 152819 bp, 133 predicted proteins | sample 5400101 | NCBI WGS metagenome assembly WNFV01 (sample SAMN13153361, study PRJNA577476) | soil metagenome | isolation source: 115 cm soil or saprolite under grassland replicate 1 | place: USA:California | collected 2016-06-15 | reverse complement strand
TTCCTCCTCGCACCGCTCTTCCGGCCGATCCAGGGAGGATTCGTCGACATCGGCGCCACCGGCGACTTCCCGCTCGGGGAAACGGAGCTGGTGCGCTTCCGCGATCCGAGCCCGCTGCCGTGGGCCGGTCAGCTTGCCGAGACCGCGCTCTGGGTGCGCCGCCGCCAGGCCGACGGGCCGGAGATGTTCCAGGTCTTCTCGGTGCACTGCACGCACCTCGGATGTCCGGTGAACTGGCGCCCGCAGGCCGGCCTGTTCCTTTGTCCATGTCACGGTGGCGTGTACTACGCCGACGGCCGCGTGGCGGGCGGACCGCCGCCGCGGCCGCTCTTCGAGCGCACCTGGCGCGTCATGGGCGGCCGGCTCGAGGTGAAGCCCGAGCCGCTGCCGACGGTCAAGACAGGCTCGTGATGCAACGCGTCCTGGACTGGCTCGACGAGCGCTTCGAGTTCGGCGACAGCGTCCTCGCGGTGCTGCGCCATCCGGTACCCGCTGCGCTCGAAGGACGGATCGGCTGGTTCTACGTCTTTGGCAGCGCGACGCTCGCCATATTCATCGTGCAGGTCGCGACCGGCGTCGGTCTCGCGATGACCTACGTTCCCGCGCCGAACAGCGCGTACGAGACCCTGCGGTTCATCACCAACGAGGCGACGCTCGGCAACCTTCTGCGGGGCATCCACTTCTGGGGCGCGGCGGCGATGGTCGTCCTCGTCCTCATCCACATGACCCAGGTCTTCCTGTTCGGCGCGTACAAGTACCCGCGCGAGATCAACTGGCTCTCGGGCTCGCTGCTGCTCCTCGCGACGCTCGCGATGGCGTTCACCGGACAGCTCCTGCGCTGGGATCAGGACGCGTTCTGGGCGGTCGTCGTCGCGGCGGAGCAGGCGGCGCGCGCCCCGCTCATCGGCGACTGGCTCGCGAAGCTCGTCGTCGCCGGGCAGAACGTCGGCGGCGCGACGCTCACGCGCTTCTATGCGACGCACGTCTTCCTCATCCCGGCCGCGGTCTTCGGTCTGCTCGGGCTCCATCTCTACCTCGTCATCAAGCGCGGGATCTCCGAACCGCCGGTCGCGGGAGAACGTCTCACTCCTCGCGCCTATCGCGAGCGCTACAAGAAGCTCCTCAGCACCGGCATACCGTTCTGGCCGGAGGCGGCGTTTCGCGACGCGGTCGTCGCGTTCATCGCGGTCGCCGCAGTCGTCTTGCTGGCGGTCGCGTTCGGCCCGCCCGTGCTGGGGAAGCCCGCCGACCCCACGGTCGTCGTCGCGGACCCTCGTCCCGACTGGTACTTCCTCGGCTACTTCGCGCTGCTCGCGCTCATCCCGCGCGAGGCCGAGAGCCTGGTGATCATCGGTCTGCCGCTCTTCGCGTTCGCGTACCTGTTCGCCCTGCCGCTGCTCTTCTCGGGCGGCGAGCGACATTGGTCCCGCCGGCCGGCCGGTCTCGCCGTCGTCATCATCCCGCTCGTCGCGTACGCGGCGCTCACCCTGGCGGGCTTCCGGTCGCCGTGGGTGCCGCTGCTGGTCGCCGACGCCGCGCTTCCGCAGCAGGTCACCGCGGGCCTCGATGCCGCGCCGCGCCGCGGCGCGGACCTCTTCGTATCGAAGAGCTGCTTCGCCTGTCACCAGATCGCGGGCGCGGGCGGAAGACGTGGTCCGGACCTCACGACGGTCGGCGCGCGTCTGTCGCACGACCGCATCGTCACGCGGATCCTGAACGGCGGCGGCGGGGCGATGCCCGCGTACGCGGGGAGCCTGACCCCCGAGGAGCTGAACGACGTGGTCGCGTTCCTCGACGGCCGCCGCTAGATAGACTGCGATCGATGGCCGAAGCGCGCGTCCGTCCTCTCAACGAGCTCGACATCGAGGCGATCTGCCGTATCGACGAGCGGATCACGGGTCGCTATCGCCCCGAGGTCTGGGAAGACCGCGTCGCGTACTACATCCGGCGCGACCCGGACTCCTCCCAGGTGGCCGAGCTCGATGGCACGGTCATCGGGTTCATGCTCGGCGAGGTGCGCGGTGGCGAGTTCGGTCTCGAAGAGCCCACCGGCTGGATCGAGTTCTTCGGCGTCGACCCGAAGGCGCGCGGCGGCGGTGTCGGACGGCAGCTCGTGGAGACGCTCCTCGAGCGCTTCCGCGCGCGCGGCGCCCACGTGGCGCGCACGATGGTCGCGCAGGCCGACAAGGATATCGACGCATTCATCCGCCGCGTCGGCTTCGCGCCGGCACCGGTGACCGCGCTCGAGAAGCGCCTCTGAACGGCCGTACTGTCCGGCAACCGCGTTCGACAGAGCGAACGGCGCTGCCGAACGGTCATACCAATCTCCGACACGGCCCGGTAGGCTAGTGGCGTGAGCGACGAGATCCGCATGCTGCCGAAGGCCTACCACGAGGCCGTCGAGCACTGGCAGCGTCACAACTTCCCCGAGTACCCCAGGCTGCACGAGCGCTGGCAGCAGTACTTCCCGAAGGACGACGAGTTCTGCCTGTGCGCGCGCATCGAGAAGGGCATGCCGACGGAGATCCAGGTCGGCGACAAGAAAGGCGAGCCGAAGGCGGTCGTCCCAAAGGAGCTCCACCAGGAGGCCGCGGAGCAGCTCCTCATGATCATCCGCGCACAGGCCTCGACCGAGTTCGGCTCGATCCAGCAGCACCATGGGACGTTCGAGCGCGCGAACGACCCGCAGGACCAGACCTGGGTGCTGCGCGTCATGGCGGAGGAGCTCCGCCACGGCTACCAGATGATCCACCTCCTCACGTCGGCGGACTGGTCGAGCGTGACCGATGCGAAGCCGCAGGATATGGTCGAGGAGATCCTCTCCATGCAGACCGGCTCGCACGTGCTCGCCGCGTTCAACCTGGAGTACGACAGCTTCGGCGACAGCATCGTCTTCGCGGCGTTCATCGACCGCGTCGGGAAGTACCAGCTCACCATGCAGAAGGTGAACGCGTACGCCCCGATGGCCGCCTCGATGCCGCCGATGCTCCGCGAGGAGGCGTTCCACCTCGCCGCCGGCGTGATCCCGATGCGGCGCTGGATGGAGGCGGCGGCGCGCGACCGTAATGCGACGCTCGACGTCCCGGCGATCCAGAAGATGGTCGCGAAGTGGTATGGGCGTGGCCTGGAAATGTTCGGCGACGAGCGTGGTGGCCAGACGAACGTGAAGCTCGGCCTGAAGGACATGGCCAACCGCGAAGCACAGGACAAGTACGTCGAGGAGTGCGCGAAGATGCTCGACGACATCAACCTGCGGTTCGTGCGCGCGCGTCTGGCGCATCTCTCACGCGACGAGGCGGACGCGGCCTACGAGCGGATCAAGGGCGGCGAGACCGTCGAGGGGATCGCGCGCGACGACGTGCTGCGCCTGCCGGACCGCCGGTTCTTCCGTCGCCGCGGCGAGCCCGCGTTCCAGATGATCGGCTTCGACGGCGAGCAGTTCGCCGAGGTCGAGCAGTACATCGCGCACGTCCTCAAGCACCTGCCGGAGGCCTACCGCGCGTCGATCGACGTGAAGCACTGGATCGAGATGCAGCGCAAGGTGAGCAAGGGCGAGATCGAGCTCAAGAAGGCGATCTCGTCCATGCCCCGGCTCGCTCGCGTCGGCGGCGCGTGCCCGTGCTCGAAGTCCGTTCGCTGGGTCATGGACGCATAGAGCTCGGCCTCGGCGTCGATTCGCGGCTCGGTCTCTCCACCGCGCAGCTGCGCGACCTCGCGCCGGAGGCGTCGGCGCTCGGCTACGAGAGCCTGTGGACGAACGCGGGCACGGACTACGACCCGGTCGCGATGTGCGTCGCGTGGCACGAGCGATCCGGGCTGCCGACGGGCGTCTCGGTCGTGCCGATCGCGCGCAATCCCGCGCCCGTGCTCGCGCTCGCGGCGCGGACCGCACACGAGCTCACCGGCGGGAAGTTCGTCCTCGGGATCGGCTCCGGGAGCGTCTCGGAGCGTCCGATCGCCGCGGTGCGCTCGTACATCGCCGAGGTCCGCAAGACCGCGCCGGACGTGCCGGTGTACGTCGGCGCGCTCGGCCCGCAGATGCTTCGGCTCGCCGGGCACCACGCGGAAGGCGCCGCGCTGAACTGGTGCACGCCGGAGCAGATCCGCTGGAGCCGGGAGCAGGCCGGACCGCGCGTGCGGCTGGTCCAATACATCCGCGTCTGCGTCGACGACGACGTGGCCTCCGCGCGCCGCGCGCTCGCGAAGCAGATCCTCGCGTACGCCCTGTTGGTGCGGCCGTCCGGAGCGCGCGGCTACCGCGCGCATTTCGAGCGGATGGGCCATGGGGAAGAGCTCGCGGCGCTCGAGACCCGGAAGGCGGCCGGCGCGAGCGACGACGAGCTCGTCGACGCGATGTCGGGCGGGTTCATCGACGCGTTCGGCTACGCGGGAGATGGCACCGGAGCGCGGGAGCGCTTCGCGCGTCTCGCGCAAGGCCTCGACGTCGCGATCGTCCGCGTGCTGTCGGCTCGGTCCGGCGAGGTGCAGCCGGTGCGTGCCGCGATGCAGGCGTTCGGTCCACCGAACTGACCTGGCGTCGTCGCGCGGTGTTATGGTCTGGCCGATCCAAAAGCGGGAGCGTGTACCTGTAAACCTCGCGGCCTCGCTCCTCGACGAGCATCTCACGGCCGGCCGCGCTGACCGCGCTGCCATCCGCTATCGCGGCGCGACGCTCTCGTACGCCGATGTCGCCGCGCAGGCCGCGCGCGTGGGCAACGCGCTCCGGTCGCTCGACGTCGAGGTCGAGCAGCGTGTCGCGGTCGTGCTACCCGACTCGCCGGAGTTCGTCGCGACCTTCCTCGGCGCGATGCGCATCGGTGCGGTGCCGGTGACGCTGTCGACCCAGCTGTCCGCGGAGGAGTACGGCTATCTCCTGGCGGACTGTCGCGCCCGCGTCCTGGTGACCACAGTGGCGCTCTGGCCGAAGCTCGCGCCGGCGAGAGCGGGGCTGCGGCAGCTCAGGCATGTCATCCTCGCCGACGGACCGGCCCCGGACGGCACGCTCGCGTACGACCAGGTGGTCGCGACGCAGCCGGACCGGATCGAACCCGAGCCGACGACCGACGACGACATGGCGTTCTGGCAGTACTCGAGCGGGACGACCGGCCTGCCGAAGGCCGTCGTGCATCTGCACGGGAGCGCCGGGACCGTGCCGGACCTGCACCCGAAGCACGTCCTCCGCCTGACCGCGAGCGATCGCGTGTTCAGCGTCGCGAAGCTGTTCTTCTCCTACGGGCTCAACAACTCGCTCATCATCCCGTTCCGCTACGGCGCGACGTCGATCCTCTTCCCCGAGAAACCCGAGCCGCGTACGGTCTTCGAGACGATCAGCGCCGAACGGCCCACGATCTTCTACTCGGTCCCGACGAGCTACGCGGCCCTGGTCGCCTTCCCCGAGAGGGATTTCCCATACGACCTCTCGTCGATCCGGCATTGCGTCTCGGCCGGCGAGGCGCTGCCCGCCCCGATTTTCCGGCGCTGGATGGCGCGCTTCGGGCATCAGATCCTCGACGGTATCGGCTCGACCGAGATCGGCTACATCTGCATCTCGAACTTCCCCGGTCGCGTGCGAGAGGGGACCTCCGGCCAGGTCATCCCCGGGTACGAGGCGGTGGTGCAGGACGCGGACGGGCGTCCGGTCGCGCCGGCCGAGGTGGGCGACCTTCTGGTGCGCGGCCCGTCGACCGCGGCGATGTACTGGCGCAAGCGCGATCGCACCAAGCACAGCTTCCGCGGCGAGTGGGTGTTCACCGGCGACCGCTACTCCGTCGACGCCGACGGCTACCATACGTATCAGGGCCGCTCCGACGATCTGCTGCGCGTGAGCGGCATGTGGGTTTCACCGCTCGAGGTCGAATCGGCGCTGCTCGCGCATCCGGGCGTGCGTGAATGCGCCGTCGTCGGCCGTGCCGACGTCGACGGCCTCGAGAAGCCCTGCGCCTACGTGGTTCCGAAGAACGGACAGGCGGACGACGCGTTCGCGGCCTCGCTGCATGAACTGGCGCGCGAGAAGCTCGCGCCCTTCAAGCGACCCCGCTGGATCGAGCTCATCGAGGAGCTGCCCAAGACCTCGACCGGAAAGGTGCAGCGCTTCAAGCTGCGTCAGCGATGAGCACGCATCGGATCCGCTTGACGGTGAACGGCACGTCGCGCGAGCTCGACGTGCGCGCGGACCGCCGGCTCATCGACGTACTGCGCGAGGATTGCGGACTCACCGGGACGAAGGAAGGCTGCTCGGTGGGGGTCTGCGGCGCGTGCAGCGTCCTCGTCGACGGCGAGCTCCTCAGCGCCTGCCTCCTGCCCGCGCTGTTCGCCGACGGGCGCGAGGTCACCACGGTCGAGGGCCTGTCGAAGGGCGCTCTCACGCCACTGCAGGACGCATTCATCACCGAAGGCGGCTTCCAGTGCGGCATCTGCACGCCCGGGCAGCTCGTTTCCGCGACGGCGCTCCTGCGTGCGTATCCGCGTCCGACGGACGCCGAGATCCGCGAGTGGATGATGGGCAACCTCTGCCGCTGCACCGGTTACCACGGCATCATTCGCGCGATCCAGAAGGCGGCGGCCGCGTGAGCTTCGACTATCACGACCCAGGCAGCGTGGCCGAGGCGCTGGACCTGCTCGCGCGCCACGGCGACGACGCGCATCTCGTCGCGGGCGGGACCGCGTTCATGCTCCTCTGGCGCCAGGGCCTCCTGCGGCCCGGCCACGTCGTCGGACTCCGCGGTGTCCGTGAGCTCAGCGGCATCACGCGAACGAAGGACGGCGCCCTGGTCATCGGCGCGACCGTCACCCACCGCGAGGCGGAGCGATCGTCCGACGTCGCCGCCTTCTGTCCGGCGCTCGCGCGGACGTTCGCGTCGGTCGCGACGGTGCGGATCCGCAACCAGGCGACGGTCGGCGGCAACCTCGCGCACGCGGATCCGGCGCAGGATCCGCCGGCGATGCTGCTGGCCCTCGGCGCCGAAGTGCTCGTCGTGTCCACCGCGGGCGAGCGCGCCGTACCGCTCAGCGAGCTCTTCGTGGATTACCTCACGACCTCGCTCGCGCACGGCGACGTCGTGCGCGCGGTGCGCGTGCCCGCGCTGGCCGATGGCACGCGCGCGACCTACGTGAAGTTCCTCCCGCGCACCGCCGACGATTACGCGACGGTGTCCGTCGCGGCGGTGCTTCGTCTCGCGGCGGATGGCACCATCGCGGACGTGCGCGTCGCGCTCGGTGCCGCCGGACCCACACCCATTCGCGCGCGATCCGTCGAGGACGCGCTGCGCGGTGCGCGGCCGGATGCCGGCCGGATCGCCGAGGCCGCCGCGCTCGCGCGCGACGACGTCGACCCGCTCGACGACGTGCGCGGCTCGACGACGTACAAACGCGAGATGGCACGCGTCTGGATACAGCGCGCGCTCACGACCCTGACGGAGGCGGCATGAAGTTCTCGCACGCGGTCACGGTCGCCGCGCCTCGCGCGCGCGTATGGGCGCTCGTGATGGACGTTCCCGCGGCGGCGCGTTGCGTTCCCGGCGTCGCCGCCGTGACGCCGAACGGGGCCGACAAGTACAAGGGCTCGCTCATGGTCCAGCTCGGGCCGGTGCGCCTCGTGCTCGATGGCGACATCGGGGTGACGAAGAAGGATGAGGCCGCGGGCACCGCGCAGGTCCGCGCCGACGCGAAGGACTCGCGGCTCGGCGGTACGATCCGGGCGACCGCCGACATGACGCTCGTCGAGCGCGGCGCCGAGACCGAGCTGCGGATCGCGAGCGACGTCGAGATCGGCGGCCGCATCGGCGAGTTCGGTCAGCCCGTCATCAAACGCAAGGCCGATCAGCTCATGAAAGAGTTCGCCGACTGTCTCGCGCGCACCCTCACGGCCGGACAGCGATGACGACCGTCGCCCGCGACATCCTCGAAACGCCGGAGCGGCGCGTGGAAGGGCGCGAGAAGGTCACCGGCGCGGCCCGCTACGCCGCCGACATCACGCGTGCCGGGATGCTCCACGCCGCGTTCGCCGCGAGCCCGTACCAGCACGCGCGCATCGTCTCCGTGGACACGAGCGCCGCGAAGGCGGTCGCCGGGGTGCGCGCGGTCCTCACCGGTGCCGACGTGCAGAAGGTGCGCTTCGGCCGGCGGCTGCTGGACTGGCCGGTGCTGGCGTGGGAGCGCGCGCTGTTCATCGGCGACCGTGTCGCCGCGGTCGCGGCGGACACGCTCGACGCGGCGGAGGAGGCCGCCCGGCTCATCGAGGTCACGTACCAGGAGCTGCCCGCGGTGCTCGACCCCGAGTCCGCTCTCTCGAAGGACGCGCCCATCCTTCATCCGGAGCGCGGCTCGTACGTGACGCTCGGTCAGCGCGGCGCGGCGATCCGGGATCCGGCGACGTTCGCGCACGCGAACGTCCAGGGCCACGAGATCCACGAGCACGGCGATGTCGCCGCGAGCTTCGAACGCGCGGCGGCGGTCTTCGAGCACGAGTTCATCGTCCCGCGCGTCCACCAGGCGTACATCGAGCCGCGGGCCGCGATGGTCTGGCTCGAGGGCGACCTCGTGCACGCGGTGACGACGAACAAGGCGCCGTTCGCGCTGCGGGAGCAGATGGCCGCGACGATCGGCCTGCCGCAGGAGCGCATCGTGATCCATACCGCACACGTCGGTGGCGACTTCGGTGGCAAGGGCCTCTCGCTCGACGAGTTCGTCCTGTACTTTCTCGCCCGCGCGACCGGCCGGCCGGTCCGCTCGCTGCTGCGTTACGCCGACGAGCTGCAGATCTCGAACACCCGCCACGCCGCACGCATCCGTCTACGCACCGGCGTCGACCGCGATGGCCGCTTCGTCGCGCACGAGTCCCACGTCGTGTTCGACGGCGGCGCGTACGCGGCTGGGAAGCCCGTACCCACGCTGATGCCGGGCGACGCCATGCTCACGCTCGCCGGCTATCACCTCCCGGCCGCGCGGGTGGAGGCGATGAGCGTCTACACCAACACGCTGCCCACCGGGCATGCCCGGGCACCGGGTCAGCCACAGAACGCGTTCGCCGCGGAATCGCACGTCGATCTCATCGCGCGCGCGATCGGCATGGATCCGCTCGAGCTGCGCGAGCGAAACGCGATACGCGCGGGCGGGATCGACGTCGAGGGCGAGACCTGGCACGCGTCGGAGGCGCCGCGCGTGTTCGAGACGCTGCGCAAGACGTCGCGCTGGGGCGAGCCGCTGCCCGCCGGCCGCGGACGCGGCATCGGCTACGGCGTCCGTCACGTCGGGCGAGGGAAGACCTCTCTCACGCTCACCATGCGGGACGGGGTGGTCGAGGTGCTCACCGGCGTGGCCGACCAGGGCGGCGGCGCGCACACGATGATCCAGCGTGTCATCGCGCGCGAGCTCGGGCTACCGGCCGATCGCGTTCGCGTCGTGCAGGGCGACACCGCGGAGGCCCTTCTCGATCCGGGGGTCGGCGGCAGCCGCGTCACGCCCGTGGCCGGGAACGCGGCGCTCGACGGAGCGCGCAAGCTGGCCGTGGCGATCTCCGAGAAGCGAGCGGAGCCGATCATCGTGACCGGAACGGGGGAGCAGCAGGAGCACGTGTTCGGCGTGTACGCGTACGCGGTCGAGGTCGAGGTCGATCGCGAGACCGGCGCGTACCGGATCGTCGACGCGACGCTCGTCGCGGACGTCGGGACCGTCATCAACCCGGTGGCGGTGCGTGGCCAGCTCGAGGGCGGCTTCGCGTTCGGTCTCGGCCAGACGCTCATGGAGGAGCTGCGCGTCGAGGACGGCCGCGTGACGACGACGAACCTCGGCGATTACAAGATCCCGACCATCGCCGATGTTCCGGCGCTGCGGATCGTGCTGCTCACCGACGCGAAGGGTCCGGGTCCGTTCGGCGCGAAGAGCGTCGGCGAGCTCGCCAATCCCGGCATCGGCCCGGCCGTCGCGAACGCGATCCACGACGCCGTCGGGGTGCGCGTCACGTCGCTCCCCATCTCGGCCGAGAAGGTGTTCGACGCACTCCGCGCAGGAGGTCGGTCATGACCGCGAACTACGACCCGGCACAGCACTACTTCGTCCAGCGCGAGCGGCGGTCGTCGTTCATCGAGGGCTGGCGAACCCGGCGTCGAGCCATCGCACGCGCCGCCGATATGCGCCTTACGTACTCGCATGCGCGCGGCGCTTCGATCGGATTCCTCGCGGGCGGCGACAGTCCCGTGCCTATGCGCGTCATCGACGCACGCATCATCGAGATCGCGCCGGGCACGGTCACCAGCACGCACCGGCACGCGCACGACGCGATCTGCTTCGTCCTGAGCGGTTCTGGTGCGAGCGAGATCGGGTCGTCGACGTACCACTGGTCCCGGTTCGACGCGCTGCACACGCCCGCGAACGTCTGGCACCGTCACCGGATCGACGGCGCCGCGCCGGCGCGCCTGCTGGCGATCACGGACGCGCCACTGGTGGAGGGCTTCGGTCTCTCGCGCCTCGAGGACATCGCCGACGAGCCGCCCCGGCCGGAGCAGCCGCTCTCGGGCAGGCTGATCGAGGAGTCCGGCGCGTACGGCGCGGAAGCGGCGCGGACGCGCGCGACGCAGGAGCAGCGGCTGCGGGCGCGACGGCACACGCGGTTCGCGGACGTGACGCTCACGCCGAGCCCGAAGGGCAGCAAGAGCGCGCTGCTCGTCGACGGTTCGCTCGGCTACCGCACCACCGGGCTCTCGATGGCGATGTTCGAGATCCCGCCGGGGCACGCGCAGTCGAAGCACCGCCATCCCGGCGAGGCGATCCTCTACGTCGTCGACGGCCAGGGTCACAGCGTCATCGGCGACGAGCAGGTCGACTGGCGGACCGGCGACGCGCCGGTGGTCAACCGGTACGTCTGGCACCAGCATTTCAACGACTCGAAGGACAAGCCGGCGACCGTGATCCGCATGCACATGTGGGAGTCGGTGATCGAGATGATGCAGGCCTGCATGGATCCCGTGCCGCTGTACGAGGACGAACCAACGCTCGAGGCGCGCGTCCGCGAGGCACTGCCCGCGCAGCGTTAGCGGTCGCGGCGCACGAACCGGTACCAGGCCGAGGGCCAGCCGGTGCCTTCCTCGAAGCGCACCAGCGTGAAGCCGTCGGCGAACAAGCGCTCGACCTCGTCGCGCGCGATGCCCGGACGCCCGGGCGCCGGCAGGAACGCGTAGAGGAGGTACGTCGCGCCGCTTCGCAGCACTCGCGCGAGGCCGGCCGCGTAGCGGGCGCGACCGCGCGCCGGAAGCGAGTGCAGGCAGCCGATGTCCAGCGCGAGGTCGAAGGGCGACCCGAGATCGGGGAGCTGCGTGACGTCCGCGGCGATGAAGTTCGCGCTCGTGGTGTGCTCGAGCGCGGCGCGCTGCCGCGCGCGAGCGACCGCGCGCGGCGCGAAGTCGACGCCCACGACGTCCCAGCCGTGCCGCGCCAGGTACACCGCGTTGGTGCCGGTCCCGCAGCCGAGATCCAAGGCACGCTGTGGGGGGCTCTCGGGGGGCGAAGCCCCCCGGTGGTGGTCCTCCACGAACGAACGGACTTCGGGCGGCACGACCCCGGTATCCCAGGGTGGCCGCCCGAAGCGGTACCGCAGGTCGAACGCGATACGGCGCAGATCTATTTCTTGTCGAGACCTCGATCCGCCGCGCTCTGCACGAACGAGGCGTCGACGACCGTCTTCACGTCGACGTCCTTCACCTTGGGGTTCGTCTTGGACAGCGTCGTCTGCACGTCGACGAACAGCTCGGGCTTCGGGAACGGGAGCGCGGGCGTGACCTCGTTGAGGTAGAAGTTGTACGCCTCCTCATATCCGCGGTCTGCGGTATTCCCGAAGTACTTCTTCATGACCTCGATCGTGCCGGCTTTGTCCTTCTTCATCCGCGCGATCGACGTGACGATCGAGTCGACGTATCGCTGCATGACGCTCTTGTTCGCGCTGATCCATGACTGCTGCGCGACGACCGTGGTGTTCACCGCCGGCAGCTTCTGCCCCGCGAGGTCAAAGAGGCTGTGGAACCCCGCGTCCTTCAGCTTCACCAGGTTCGGTGGATCATCCACGGCCGCGTGGATCGAGCCCGCGAGGAGCGCCGCGGTGCGCTGCTCGTGCGACCCGAGGGACACCAGCGTGACGTCCTTGTCTGGATCCAGCTTGAACTGGGCCAGCACCTTGCGCGTCGCGATGTCCGCCGAGCCGCCCGGGCTCGATATGCCGACCTTCTTGCCCCGCAGGTCCTCCGGCGTCTTGATCTCCTTCGCCGCCATGAACTCGTAGGGATAGACCGGCGCCAGGATCGCGGTGATGATGAGGTCGGCGCCGCCGGCCTTCGCGCTCAGAACCTCGGATCCGCCCAGCTGCGCGACGACCACGTCGCCGGAGAGCAGCGCGGCCATCGCGCGCGATCCGCCGTCGATCGAGACGAGCGTCACGTCGAGGTCGTTCTCGGCGAAGATGCCCTTGTCCTTCGCGTACCACTGTGAAAGGTTGTCGGCGGTGAGGTTGCTGTACGCGACCTTCATCGCGACCGGCGACGGCTTCGGCGTCGCCGACGCCGCGGCGGTCGGCGCGCTCGACGCGGGCGCCGGGGCGGCGCCACCTCCGCAGGACAGGATGACGAGACTGGCGGCGACGATCGCCGCGAGGACGTGCTTCGTCATGGCATCCCTCCTTAGCGAAATCGGCGTGGCTGTCGATGTCGGACGATCGTATCCACCAGTGCGGGCATGCGTTTCTCCTTCACGTACGCGAGCGCTCGGCGGATGGCGGGACCGGCGGCGTCGGGATCCGGGATCGGGCCCTCGGCGTGCCAGCCGAAGCCGCGCGCGATGGACGCGAAGTCGGGCGCGGGGTCGTCGATCTCCTGGCCGACGCGCGCGTTCTCGACCGGCGTGCCCCGGTGCCGCGCGACGCGGATCTGGTGCTCCCAGTCGTTGTAGTACGCGCGGTTGTTGTACATGACGACCAGGAGCGGGATGCGGTGGCGCGCCGCCGTCCAGAGCGCGCCCGGGTCGTAGAGCAGGTCACCGTCGGGCTGCACGTCCACGACGAGCGTGTCGGTGCCGCGGTAGGCGAGCCCCACGCCGAGCGAGACGCCGATCTGCGTGCCGGTGCCGAAGCTACGGCCCGGATGGCGCTTCGGCGAGTCGATGTCCCAGAGACGCAGCGCCCAATCCTCGAGCGTGTTCGACGTGAGGACCCAGTCCTCGCCCTTGATCGCGGCCCAGATCTCGCTCGCGAGCCGGGGCGCGGTCATCGGAGCGGCGTCCCAATCTTCACGCGATTCGCGCTCCCAGCGCTCGCGGATCGCGTCGTGCGCTGCGCCAAGCTCGCGCCGGCGCGGCCCGCGGTCGCGCGATCCGAGCCGCTCGCGGACGAGCGCGCGCAGGGCCGGAAGGGCCAGGCGCGTGTCGGCCACGATCGCGAGCGTCACCGGCTGGAAGTCGCCGAGATCTTCAGCCCACTTCGACTGGCGAAGCTCCGAGAGACCGAGGTCGACGATGGGGGTTCCGGGGGCGAGGCGCGAGCGCTTCGCGCGGTCGGTGCTGTCGCGATCGAGCTCGTTCAGCGCGCGATGCAGGTCGCCGACGTCGAGCGCCAGGACAAGGTCGGCGTCCTTCAACGCGGCGCCGCCCGTGAGATTCAGGGGATGCCGGTTCGGGAAGTTCACGCGCCCGTTGAGGTCGATCACCGCTGCCGCCAGCTCCTCCGCGAAGCCGATCAGCTCGTCGAACGCCTCTGGATGCCGACCGGTGAACTCCGTGACGATGACCGGGCGCTCGGCGCGCGCGATCAGCTCCGCGGCCGAACGGAGCGCCGCCGGGTCGGCCTGTACCGGCGATGGACGGGCGGCGGCGACGACCTCGTCGATCGGGACCGGGCCGTCGAGCTCGTCCTCCTGCAGCCCAGCGTCGTAGCAGAGGTAGACCGGGCCCGCGGGCTCGGTCGTCGCCAGGCGATACGCGCGCGCGAACGAGGCGGGGAAGTCGGCGATGGTCGCGGGCTGGTCGTCCCACTTGGTGAAGTTCCGGACGGCCTCGCCCTGCACCTGCGCGGTGTGGATCCAATCGATGGCCGGGCGGCGCCGGCGGCGGTCCATCGGGCCCGTCGCGCCGAGCACCATGACCGGGACGCGGTCGAGGTGCGCGTAGTAAATGCCCATGGTGCCGTGGAGCAGGCCGACGATGTCGTGCACGATCGCGCCCATCGGCTTGCCGGTCGTCTTCGCGTAGCCGTGGGCCACATTGACCGCGACCTTCTCGTGGGTGCAGAGGATGATCTCGGGCTTTCCCTCGCCGTAGTTCACGAGCGAGTCGTGGAGTCCGCGGTACGTCGCGCCCGGGTTGAGGGCGACGTACTCGATACCGAACGACTGAAGGAGATCGACGATGACGTCGGAGCCGAAACGGGGCGAGCGCGTCTTCTGCGCCCGCCCCGTGCTGCGCTCGGGAACGACTTGCGTTATTTGCCGACTCCGCGCTTCTCCGCGTCGGCGACGTACTTGTCGTCGAAGACCTTCGTGACGTCGAGATCCTTCACCTTCGCGTTCGTCGCCACGAGCTGATCACGCGTGGAGTTGAACGTCGCGGCGGTCGGGTGCGGATACAGCGGGAAGATCGTCGTCACGTAGAAGTCGTAGGTCTGTGAGAGCGCCGACGCGTCGTCCGGCTTCGCCGGGTCGAGCTTCAGCAGCTTCGCGAGGACCGGGATCGTCTTGGCCTTGTCCTTCTTCGCGATGCCGATCGCCTCGATCTCGGCGTCGACGTAGGCCTGGACCGCCTGGGGATTCTTTTCGGCCCACGACCTCAGCACGATGGTGCAGTTGTCCGTCGCGGGAAGCTTCTCCGCGGCGAGGTCGTAGATGGGCTTGAACCCGTTCGCCAGGAGCTTGACGGTGTCCGGCGGGTGACCCGGTCCGGCGTAGGCCGCGCCGCTCAGGAGGCCCGCGGTGAGGTTGGCGACCGAGCCGAAGGACTGGATGGTCACGTCCTTCTGCGGATCGAGACCGAGCTTCTGCAACGCGGTGACCGCCGCGATGTAGGCGGAGCCGCCTACGCTCGCCACGCCGACGGTCTTGCCCTTGAGGTCGGACGGCTGCTTGTAGTCCGCCTTCGCGAGCAGCTGCCACGGCGTGACCGGCACGAAGAGCGCGACCACCATCATGTCCGCGCCGCCCACGAAGCCGCTCATCGCCTCGGTCCCGCCGAAGTTCCCGACCTGAGTTTGACCGGAGACGAGCGCCGCGGCTGATGGATTGCCGCCGTCGATGAGATTCAGGTCGACGATGAGCCCGCGCTTCTCGAACAGCCCGAGCTCCTTCGCCATGAACGGAGCGAGGTTCGCCGGAGTCACGTTGCCGTACGACGACGTGATCTTGATCGGCGCCGGCGTCGCCGTCGGCGCTGCCGAGGCCGCGGCGGTGGGTGCCGATGTCGCGGCGGGCGTGCCGCCCCCACAGGCACCCGCGACGAGCACCGCGATGAGTCCGAGGACGAGGACACGAGCGAAGCGCATCCCGACACCTCCACTGAGCCCCCGATCCGCGCGAGCGGCGGGAGAGGTCAATTGTTATACCATTCGCGCGCGCGATCGGTGCGCTCTTCGGGAGGTGTACGCGTGAGCGAAGAAGGTGGACGCGTCTTCCTCCGGGGGATGACGTCCGAGCAGTACGGACTGGGCGAATTCCGCCGCCGCCAGCTGGGCGCTCCCCGCGTGCGGCGCGCCGGGACTGTGGTCGACGATGCGTCGGTCGGCCATTCCGGTGACTCCGATGAGGGTCTTTCACGCACCTGGTGGATGCTCGGACCGGGCGACGACCCGTTCCTCACGCAGACCCTTCACGTCCACTTCGTCGAGCTGAGGCCGGGCGGTTCGAATCACGGCCACGGCCACCAGAACGAGGCGACGTTCTACATCCTCGAAGGCCGGGGCTACGAGATCCACGATGGCGTTCGATACGACTGGGAAGACGGCGACTTCGTCATCGTGCACAACGACTCGGTGCACCGGCACTTCAACGCCAGCAAGACCGAGCGCGCGCTCGCCCTGGTCATCAAGGCGAAAGCCGCCTGGATGTACCTCGGCCTGATCCAGCAAGGGCGCGGCAAGCCGTTCGACGGCGCGGGATACGGCCCGTCGCAGGACTGGTCGCGCCTATGGACGCCGGGCGCCACCGATCGCAAGAAGGTCGTGAAGAAGAGCGACACGCGCTGGGAGACCACGCGCGACGGCCGCATCCGCGTGTTGAGCTCGCCCGAGCGCACCGACGTGCGAACGTTCAGCGTCGACCTGTACGAACAGGAGATCGCGCCCGGCGCGCGCTCGGCGAAGCACTGGCACATGGCCGACGAGGTCTGCTACGTGATCTCGGGACGCGGGCACAGCCTGCACTGGGATGTCCAGGCCGAGATAGGCGAGAAGTACAACGCTCGCATCGCGAACGAGGAGAGCACGCACGACTTCGCCGAGGGTGACGTTCTCTACGTCCCGCAGAACACCGTGCACCAGCACGTCGCCGACGGCGATCAGCCGCTGCGTCTCCTCGTCGCCCAGAACCGGATGTTCAAGCTGCTCGGCTACGACGCGGTCGTGTACCTCGAGGACGCCGCGAGCGCCGCACGGGAGAAGGCCGCCTCCGCGAGAGCCTGACCAGCACGCGACGGACGCCTTGGTCGCCTGTCGTGTCGCACGCTTTGCTGCGACTGGTCCGTTGATCCGCGCGGAGGTGTGCCATGCGTGCGGTGGCCTTCGTTCTCGCCGCGATCCTGCTCACGGCCGGCGCGGTCATCGCGTACGAGCAGTACCGACCCAGTGGACGCGCGGCGAGCCAGAGCGCGTCCTCGCCCCAGGGTGGCGATCCGACGCAGGAGCTCGCGTCTCGGCTGCTCCTTCCGCCGTACCTGGTCACGCAAGACAACGCCTCGTACGAGCTTCGGCTCTTCCCTGGGCAGCTGCCGCCCGACCCGAAGATCGATCTGCCGCAGCCCGCGGGCGCGCGGCTCGTGGGTAGCACGCTCCGGCTCCGCAATAACGCGCCGATGACGTTCGACGCCGTCCTCGACGTGCCGATCTCGACGGGCGACGTCTCCGGCTTCTACGACCGCGAGCTCGGTAAGCTCGGCTGGTCACCCGCGCCGAATCGCGGCGGCCCGAGTCAGGGTGGTTTCGTGCCCACGAACATCGGTGCCAGCCGCATGTACTGCAAGGGTGAGAGTCCGCCGTGGCTGAGCGTCAGCGTGTTCACGCCGCCCGCGGTGCCGCAGGATGTCCGCGTGCACATCGATCTCATGAATCCCAATCCGATCGCGGCGAACACGTACGCAGGTCCGTGCTCCGCGCAAGGTCCAGTGCCGCAGATGGGCCTGAGCAAGCTGCCACTGCTGCGCGCGCCCGACGGCATCGTGCTGCGGCCGTCCGGCGGAAGCAGTGGTGGCGACCGCCAAACGTCGGATGCGGTGGCGCTGAGCAAGCTCGGTGCGGCGGACATCGCTGCCGCGTTCGATCAGCAGCTCGCGGCGGCGGGATGGACGCGCACCGCGCGCGGCGCGGAAGGTCCGGTCGCCTGGAGCACGTGGAAGCTTCCGGGCGAGGGCGATTGGCGCGGGCTGCTGCTGGTCAACGAGACCAGCGCGGATCGGCGCTCGCTCATGGTGCGAGCCGAGATCGCCCAGTAGGCCGTGGGCGCGTCGGACGTGTCGCCCGTTCGAGCGCCCCCTCGAGGTAGCTGGGCGTCACACCCGTTGCCCAGTAGGTCAGGGCCTCGCGGCTCGGCTGCGTCGTCTCCACCGGAGTTCGGCGGACCACGCCGCCGCTGCCCTGCGGGCTGAACTCGATCCATCCGACCCACGTGCGGTCGGCGCGCTCGCGACCGAGCGCGCGCGGGCGATAGAGGTGCCCATCGGGATCGCGGACCGCGACCGCGAACTCGTGGATGAGCGCGTCCATCTCTGCCGCTAACGCGCAAGAGCCCGGCCAGTTAGCCAACGATCGTGTGACGCGGAGCGCTCGGTCCTACGGCAGGTCCTTCGGCTTCTCTCCTTTGCCGACCAACCAGCCCCACCGCTCCAGCGCCCGGCGCTTGGTCTCCGGCGTCGGCAACTGCGATTTCGGGAAGCGGTCCCGCCACTCCCACGGCCGCGTCGCGTCGATGATCGCGCGCGACGAGAACCCCTTCTTGTCGGGGTGGATGCGCGGGTCGAGCGGTCCGCTCCAGGCGCGCGGCATGATGTCGATCGACTCGGCCGGCTCCGAGCGCGTGCACATCGCCCAGAGCACCTGCTCGATGTCCATCACGTCGATGTCCTCGTCCACGACGATCACGTAACGACCGAGGTACGCGCCGGTGTGCACGCTCGCGGCGGCGTGCCCGACCTGTCGCGCGTGACCGGCGTAGCGCTGGTTGATCGAGATCGCGTTGAAGAGCCGCGATCCGCCGACCTCGTGGCACCACACCCCCACGATGCCCGGGATGCTCGCGGCCTCGAGGTCGCCGCGCAGCCGCGCCGAGCGCATGAACGCGCGGTAGAACGACTGCTCGTCCGGCGGCACGTTCGGCGGGGACGCCAGGATGATCGGGTCGTTGCGGTGGTAGATCGCCTCGACGCGGAAGACGGGCTCCTCGCGCTCGCCCGAGGCGTAGTAGCCGGTCCATTCGCCGAAGGGACCCTCGACCGCCTTCTCGTTCGCATCGGCGAACCCTTCCATCACGATCTCGGCGTCGGCCGGGATCGGTAGCCCGGTCACCGGACCCTTCACGACGCGGTACGGCATGCCGCGCACGCCACCCGCCCAGTCGTACTCGGTGAGCCCGTAGGGGATCTCCGTGCATGCCGCCAGGAACAGCAGCGGGTCGCCACCTGGAACGAACGCGAGCGGCATCTTCTCTCCGCGCGCGAACCACTTGTCCCGGTGCTGGCGTCCGTGCTTGCCGGGAGAGATGTAGAAGCCGAGTCGGTTGCGGTCGTGGACCATCACGCGGTAGGTCCCGAGATTCACCCAGCCCTCGTCGGGATCCCTGGTGATGTCGAACGATCCGGTCCCGAGGTAGCGGCCACCGTCGAATTCGTGCCACTTCGGCGTCGGGAACTTCAGACAGTCGACCTCGGAGCCGCGCATCACGTTCTCGAAGACGGGTCCGTCCTTCACGGTCTGCGATGGGATCGGGGTGATGCCCTTGCGCACGCGCTCCTGCCAGAGGCGAACGAGCTCGTGCGGCGAAGCGTCGATCGGAAGGCCGAGCGTCACTGCGACCCGCGCGAACGAGCCGAGGCCGTTCGCGAGCACGCGGAAGCCCTTCTGGTAACCCTTGATCTCGTCGAAGATCGTGGCTTTCGACGGGCGCGTTCGACCGAGGAGCTCCGTGGCCATTCCGATGTCCTCTTCGGTGTTGGCGCCGCGGACCACCTGGAGCTCTCCGATCTCGTCGATCTTCTTGAGCCATTCGCGCAGATCGGTCGGGGTCGCGGTCTTGGTCTCGATGGTGGTGGCCATATCTCAGTCCCCCTACTCTTCGTCGTCAAAAGTACGCGCGAGCGCGCGCGGGCGCCATCCGTCGTCCGGTATCGCGACGCAGTGCTCGACCGGGAACTCGACCCATACCTTCTGGTCGCGCCGCAGGTCGGCGCCGGTGTGGGCGCGAGCGCGTACCAAGAGGTCGCCGATCTCGACGACGCAGTCGAGACGATCTCCGAGGAAGGCCGCGACGCGCAGCGTGCCGGCGAACTCGTTCGGCCGGCCGGACGCCTCTGGGCGCACGACGATGTTCTCGGGACGCAGGACGAGCAGGCCGTTCGCGCCGGTCTGAAGACCGTCGGTGGTCGAGCACGTGACGGTGCCGCCGAGCGCCCGGATCCCGCCGGCCACGATCTCGCCCGGGACGAACGTGGCCTCGCCGACGAAGTCGGCGACGAAGCCCGAGGCCGGGGACGAGTAGAGATCGCGCGGCGCTCCCTCCTGCACGATCTGGCCGTTGTGCATCACCGCGATGCGGTGCGAGAGGAACAGCGCCTCCGCCTGGTCGTGCGTCACGTACACCGTCGTGATGCCGAGCCGGCGCTGGAGCTGGCGCAGCTCGATGCGCATGCGCTCGCGAAGCTTGGCGTCGAGGTTGGACAGCGGTTCGTCGAGCAGGAGCAGCTTGGGTTCGCGAACGAGCGCGCGCGCGAGCGCGAGACGCTGCTGCTGGCCCCCGGAGAGCTGTGGCGCGGGTCGGCCCTCGAGTCCCTCGAGCCCCACGAGAGCCAGGGCCTCCTCGACCGCGCGCTTCTTCTCAGCGCCGCTCGGAGGCCGCTCGCTCACCTCGAGCGGGAACGCGACGTTCTGGAAGACGGTCATGTGCGGCCAGATGGCGTAGCTCTGGAAGACCATGCCGATGTCGCGCGCGTACGTCGGTACGAACGTCCCCTTCCCGGATAGCGTGCGTCCATCGAGCGTGATCGTGCCGTCCTCCGGCCGCTCCAGGCCGGCGAGACACCGCAGCGTCGTGGTCTTCCCGCAGCCCGACGGACCGAGGAGCGTGTAGAAACGGCCCTGCTCGACGCGGAAGGACACGTTCTGGACCGCGCGGACCTGGCCACGCCCGGCGTCGTACGACTTGCGAAGATGCTGAACGTCGAGCATCAGGCCTCTTGCACCGTGCGCCCGCCCACGCGCTGCAGGACCGCGACGAGGATCACCAGGAGCGTGACCATCATGATCGAGAGCGCCGCGATGGCCGTGTACTGACCGGTCTCACGCATGTCGAAGATGCGGATCGCGAGCACGACGCTGTCCGTCGAGTACAGCATGATCCCCGCGGAGAGCTCGCGCAGCGAGACGATGAACACGTAGATCCACGCGGCGAGCAGGGCCGGGCGCAGCAGCGGCAGCGTGACGCGGCGGAACGTCGGCCACCAGCGTGCGCCGGATGCGTGTGAGGCCTCCTCGAGCTCGCGATGGATCTGCGCGAGGCCGCTGGTCATCGAGCGGATCCCGTACGGCATGTAGCGCGTGACGTACGCGACGAGCAGGATCCAGATCGTGCTGTAGATGCCGATCTGGATCGTCGAGTAGACGAACACCAGGCTCACGCCGAGCACGATGCCGGGGATCGCGATCGGGACGAACGCGAGAAAATCGAGCAGACCCCGGGCGGGTATCCGCGTGCGCAGGCTGATCCAGGCGATGAGCGACGTGAGGCCGACGACGATGGTCGCGGACAGCACCGCGAGGATCAGGCTGTTCGATACCGCGGTCCTGGTGACGGCGTCCTCGAGGATGTACGCGTAGTTGGCGAACGTGAACTCGTCGAAGAAGTCCATCGAGGGGACGCTGTAGATCTTCACGAAGCTCGAGTAGAGCAGGACCAGGAACGGGAGCACGATCGCCGCGACCGTGTAGAGCCCCAGGCCGGTGAGGGCGACGAGCCGGTAGCGTCCGAGGTCGACGCGCCGTGGGCGGAAGCCCTTGCCGGTCACGGTCGCGTAGCGCTCGGCGTGGCGCGTGACGCGGCGATGCACGAGCAGCAACACGACCGAGATCACGAGGAGCACCGACGCGTACGCCGCCATGAGCCCGAAGTTCGGTGGGTATTGCTTGAGCGCGAGGTAGATCCGCGACGTGTACACGAAGATCCGGCCGGGCAGCCCGATGATGGCGGGCACCTCGAACGCTTCGAGCGTGCGGACGAACAGGATGAGCAGCACGGAGGCCGCCGTCGGAATGAGCAGCGGCAGCGTCACGCGCCGCAGGGTCTTCCACGGATCGGCTCTCGATGCGGCCGCGGCCTCCTCGAGGCTCGGGTCCATCGATCGGAACGCCGCCGCCATGAGCACGAACGCGAGGGGCGCGCTGTGCAGCCCTTCGATCCAGATCATTCCGGGGAGCGTGTAGGCGGACATCGAAAAGCCGAACAGGGCCTTGAGGGGCGCGTTGATCCAGCCGATCTCCGGGCTCAGCAGGAAGAGCCACGCGATCGTATGGATGATCCCCGGCACGATGAGCGGCACCAGCGCGATGCCGTACCAGAGGCTGCGGAACGGGACGTTGCTGCGCTCGACCGACCACGCGATCCCCGTGCCGATGACGAACGCCAGGAGCGCGGAGCCACCCGCGTACAACACGGAATTGAGGAGGAGCTCGAGCGAGACCTGGTCGGTGAGGACGCGCTCGATCCAGCGCGTCGTGAACTTCAGGTCCGTCGGCGTCCCGGTGGGGGAGACGGCGCCGAGGAGGAGCATCGCCAGCGGCACGAGCGTGAGGTAGACCAGCAGGCCGACCGCGAGCCCGACGACGGCGACGTCCGCCCGCCACGCCGGCATGCGAACCGCCGGGCGGCGGGCGGCAACGTCGACCGTCGTCATCCCACTGCTATTTGATGCCGAGGGTCTGCCGCCAGAAGTCCGCGTCCTTGTCGTAGTCGGTGCGGAGACCGACCGAGACGTAGAACGGCTTCGCGAAGTTCGTGAGGTCCGGATACTTCGGCGGCACCTTCGGGTTCGCGGGCACACGACCGGTGGCCTGGATCGCCAGCTGACCATCGTTCGACGTGAGCCACTCCATCAGGAGCTTGCCGGCATTGGCGTGGGGCGGCTTGTTCGCCAGTGCCATGCTCTGGACGTCGGTGATGATCGGGTCCGTACGGGCCCAGTCGATCGGCTTGCCATCCGCCTTCAGCTGCGCGAGCCGGTGGCCGTTGGAGGACAGCGTCACCGCGAACTCGCCCGCGGCGAGGAGGTTTGCCATCTCGGTATGGCCGCTGCGCAGCGACGGCGCGTTGGCCGCGATGCACTTCAGGACGTTCTGCGCTTCGGCGTCGCCGAGGATCTTCCGCAGCGCCGAGTACACCACGACGTCACCCTGCTCGACGGCGATCTTTCCCTTGAGCGCCGGATTGCAGAGATCCTTCCAGGTCTTGACGGTCACGCCCGCCGGGAGCTTGCTCGTGTTGATCCCCGGCAGGTCGTTGTTCACGCGGGCCGCGACGAACGCGCCGTCGGCGCCGCGCATCGCCTCGGGGTAGTCGTCGAAGGTCGTGGTCTTGTACTTCTGCGTGTAGCCCTGCTCGATGATGAACTGCACCTCGAACAGATTCGACTCGACGACGTCGAAGAGGTCCTTCCCGGCCTTCTTCTCCGTGACGATCCGCGAGGTCAGATCCTCGCCGGAGGCACGGGTGTGGACCACCTTCACGCCGGGATACTTCGTCTCGAACTTGGGGAAGACGAGCTTGGCGTCGTCGTTGTTCATCGACGAGTAGATCGCGACCGTGCCCTCGGCCTTCGCCGCCTCGTACAGGCGAGCCAGGACCTGATCAGGCGATTCGGTCGCCGTGGCCTTCGCGCTGGCGGTCGCGGCGACGGTCGGGCTTGCCTGACTGGTCGCGGTCCCGCCGCACGCCGTCATCAAAAGGGCGCTCGTTGCAAGGGCGGCCGCAAGAGTCCTGCGCACCGTCTCCACCTCCCAGATGCCGGTAAGCGGCTTTCGCATACCGGCTCGGCGACGAATGTTAATACCATTGGACCAAAGCGGAGGTGGGAGAGCAGACTGACGTGGTGAAGCTTCAGGCGCGCGACGTCGTCATCCATCACCGGCGTCAGCGATACGGCGACATGCTGCTCGCCGTCGACGGCGTCAGCCTCGACATTACCGAAGGTGAGTTCGTGTCCATCGTCGGGCCGTCGGGGTGTGGCAAGACGACGTTCCTCAACGCCGTGGATGGGCTCCTGCCGCTCACCTCGGGATCGCTCTCGCTCGACGGACGTCCGATCCACGCGCCCGGCCGGGACCGCGCCATGGTCTTTCAGCAACCCAGCCTGCTGCCGTGGCGCACCGTCACGGGAAATATCGTCTACGGCCTCGAGATCCAGAGGGTGCCCAAGACGGACGCGCGGGAGCGGGCGCAGCGGTTCGTCGAGCTCGTCGGCCTGAAGGGCTTCGAGGAGTCATATCCACTCGAGCTCTCCGGCGGTATGCAGCAGCGCGTGAACCTCGCCCGCGCCCTCGCCGTCGATCCCGAGATCCTGCTCCTCGACGAGCCGTTCGCCGCGCTCGATGCGCAGACGCGGGAGACGATGCAGCAGGAGCTCTTGCGCGTGTGGAACGCGACGCGCAAGACCGCGGTGTTCATCACGCACGACATCGTCGAGGCGGTGTATCTCGCCGACCGCGTCATCGTGTTCACCGCCCGGCCCGGCCGGGTGAAAGAGGTCCTCAAGGTGGACATCCCGCGGCCGCGCGATTTGCGCGTGAAGCGCGACCCGCACTTCGTCGAAATCGAGACGCGGATCTGGGAGAGCATCCGCGAGGAGGCGGCCAGCGACATGATGGCCGCGACCGCCTAGTGGCCGACACGAAGTACGAGACGATTCCGAACTACCCGGCGGAGACCGTCGCCACCCCGGTGATGCCCACGCGCGTGCCGAGCCATGACGTCGTCATCACGACGCCGCTGCCGCGGACGAGCTGGTTCCGCCGTAACGAGCCGATCGTCATCGGCACGGCCGCGGTGCTGATCTTCTTCGCGCTGTGGCAGGGGATCGGGATCGCGCGCGAGCAGAAGCTCGTGCTTCCGCTCGGCATCAGCGCGCCGTCGAGGCTGTTCCTGCCTGCGCCGAGCGACGTGATCGAGTCGTTCGGAGACCTCGTGCGTGATGGCGAGCTCGCGGAGGATCTCGCGGTCTCTGGCTACGAGTTCGCGATCGGCTACTTCAGCGCGGCGATCACCGGCATCGTGCTCGGGCTGCTGCTGGGATGGTATCCGCGCGTGCGTTATGCCTTCGACCCGTTCGTGAACTTCCTCTACGCGACGCCGCGCATCGTTCTCCTGCCGCTGTTCATCATCTGGTTCGGCATCGGCGTCGAGTCGAAGATCGCCGTCATCTTCCTCGGCGCGTTCTTCGCGATCCTCATCAACACGACCGCCGGCGTGCGCAACCTCGACGCGCACCTCATCCGCGTCGCGCGGTCTTTCGGGGCGCGCGACCTCACCATCTTCCGCTCGATCGCGCTCCCAGGATCGGTGCCATTCATCCTGACGGGGCTGCGACTGGGCATCGGGCACGCGCTCATCGGCGTGGTCGTGGGAGAGCTCGTCGCGGCGCAGCACGGGATCGGGCGGATGATGGCGATCGCCGGCGCGACGTTCCAGAGCTCCAAGGTCTTCGCCGGGCTCTTCTTCATCGCCGCCACCGGCATGTTGCTGACGTACATCCTCGCTCGGCTCGAGCGGCACTTCGACGCATGGCGACCGCAGCGCTGACCGACAAGTTCGCGCTCGCGCGGCTGGTGCTATCCCGGATCGCGCATCCCGTGGCGATCGTCGGGGCCGCGCATGGCGCGGAGCGCTCGTGCGGGACGGGCACGCTCATGTACGTCTCGCTCGCACCGGCGATGGTCGCGATCGCCGAGCACCACGGCTCGCGGACGACGCGCCTCATCCGCGAGAGCGGCGAATTCAGCGTCTCGTTGCTGCACGACGCGCAGCAGGATCTCGCGGTGGCCGCCGGGAAGTCGGCGGAGGGGCCGGACAAGTTCGCCACGCTGAAGATCGAGGTCGCCGAGCCGGCCGCCGGATTCGTCGCGCCGGGCGTGCGGGGGAGCCTGGCGATCCTTTGGTGCCGCGTCGTCAGTTCGGTCGAGACCGGCGATCACCTGCTCTTCGTCGGCGAGGTGGCGGCGCATCACATCGACGAGAGCCACATCCAGCCGCTTCTGCGCTACCGGCGTCGCTACACGCGCATCGGCCACGCGACGAGCGAGGAATCTCCCGAGGGCTATCCGACGTGACCGGCGACACGCGCGATCCGCGGCTCGTCGTCGCGACCGCGACGCGGGTGCTCGCGGTCGCGGGCCTTTTCGACATGCACGGCCACATCTCGGTGCGCGACAGCGATACCGTGTACATCGGCGATCGCGGCGCGAGCCGGATCAGCCTGCGGCCCGCGCAGGTCGCGACCGTGCGCCTTTCGGACGGCGCGCGGATCGGCGAGGCCGAGCCGCCGTCGGAGACACCGCTTCACCTCGCCGCGTATCGTGCCCGCCCGGACATCGGTAGCGCGGCGCACTTCCATCCGCGTGCGGCCACAGCGTTCGCGGTCGCCGGCCGGCCGCTCGTCGTCGCGTCGAACGCCGGGGCGTTCTTCGGCGGGACCATCGTGGCGTACGACAACCCCGAGCTCATGCGCACGGACAAGCTTGCCGCGCCGGCGGCGCGCGATCTCGGCGCCGCGCGGGCGATCCTGCTGCGCGGGCACGGCGCGCTCGTCGTCGGTGAGGACGCGATCGAGTGCGTCACCGCCGCGCTCTTCCTGGAGGAGAGCGCCGAGCGTCTCCTGCTCGCCCACCAGCTCGGCACGCCGCGCGAGTACACGGCCGACGAGATCCGGCGCGTACGCGCGGCCGTCGCGGGTCGTTCGGTGATGGAGAAGGCCTGGGCCGACGCGCTCGAGCGCGCGCGCCTCGCCGGAGCGCTCGCGGACCTGGATTAGTCCCCCGGATCGGGTGTCGTTGCGACTGCCGCGGCGACGGCGTCGGGCACACCGCGGAAGCCGCGGATCTCCTTGGTCCGCAGATTCACCGCGGCGAGAGACGTCGCGATCACGCCCGCGCCGACGAGCATCGCGAAACCGGGTCCGCCGAGCGAAACAGCGACGCCTGATTCGAGCTGCGCGCCCTGCGTGAAGCCTCGGCCCGCAAGCAGGAGCACCGAGAGGGTCCGCGCACGATAGGCCTCGTCCGTCTGCAGCTGGAACGCGGTGTTGCGCATCGTCGTCCAGAACGCATCCGCCAGGCCGAGTGCGGCGATGATCACGATCGCCGTCTCCAGGCGCGCGGCACCGGCGAGCAGCGCGAACGCCACGGCGTAGACGCCTCCCGCGACGAGCATGGCGCGGCCCTTGTGCTCGATGTCGCCGGTCATGACGAGCGCGGTCGTTCCGACCATGGCGCCGACGGCCTGCGCGCTGAGCAGCAGGCCGAGCCCTTCCGGTCCGACGCGGAGGACGTCGCCCGCGAGGATCGTGAGGAGCGCGGTGTTCACGCCGAAAAGGCTGTGCACGGATTCCAGCAGCAACAGGGATCGCAGCAGCGGTCGTCTGAACGTGTAGCGCAATCCTTCGGCAGCCTCGTCGAGGAGCGGAGCCTTCGTCCGCGCGGCGGATCGCGGCACGTGCATGAGCGCGAGCGCTCCGAGGATGGCCGCGTAGGTCGCGACGTTCACGAAATACGAGACCGCCGGACCGTAGACAGCGATGATGACGCCGGCGATCCCGGGGCCGACCAGGCGCGCCGTCCGGAAGATCGAGCTGTTGAGCGTGATGGCGTTCTGCATCTCCGCCCGCGGCACGAGCGTCGGGAACATCGCGCGGCGCGCGGGAGCGTCGAAGGCGCCGAGGGCGCCATTCACCGCGCTGAACACGTAGATGTGCCAGAAGGTGACCTGGCCGGTGACGACGAGCGCGCCTAGGACGAGCGACGAGACCGCGAAGGCGGATTGGACCACCAGGAGCGTGCGCCGCCGGTCGACCCGATCGGCGAGTGCGCCGCCGATGAGTCCGAAGAGGATGATCGCGAGGGCACGGATCCCACCGCCCAGACCGAGGAGCACGGGCGACTTCGTGATCTCGTAGAGCAGCCATGCGGTGGTCGTGGTCTCCATCGCGTCGCCGATCTGCGACACCGTGAGCCCGGACCAATAGAGGAAGAAGTCGCGGTGACGGAGGGGCCGGAGCCCGGGGAAGAGAGAGCTCAGGGTTAGGATTCTCGCGGTGTTCACGCCGGTCCGGCAATCGCGCGCGTCGGGAGAGATCGTCTCCCAGATCGAGCGCGCCATCTTCGCCGGCGAGCTGACCACAGGCGATCGCCTCCAGTCGGAGCGCGAGCTGGCCGAGCAATTCGGCGTATCGCGCATCACCGTGCGCGACGCGTTGCGCGTGCTCGAGGCCCGCGGCCTCATCCACGTGAAGGTCGGGGCGATGGGCGGTGCGTTCGTGGCTGATGCGAGCACGGACCGTGTGGCCGAGTCGATCTCGACGATGATCCGGCTCAAGCGCATGACCCTGTCCGAGCTCGCCGAGGCTCGTACGGTCGTCGAGGCCGCCACGGCCTCGCTGGCCGCGCAGCGTGCCGACGCCGCGGCCCTCAGCCGGCTCCAGCAGAGCGTCGACGCGGCGCGTCCGCTCCTGCGGGAGCCCATCACGCACGCCGACGCGAGCATGGATTTCCACGTCGAGCTCGCGCACGCCGCCCGCAACGAGGTCCTCGAGGCGACCGTCGAGGCCTACCGCCAGCTGCTCGTGCCGTCCATCCGCGACGTGCGCGACGACAAGTCGGGGCGCGCGACCCAGAGGGCGCACGAGGAGCTGGTGGAGGCCGTGCGCCGGCACGATCCCGAGGGAGCGCGCGAGATCATGCTCACGCACCTCGCGGATTTCGAGAAGCGCCTGCGCCGCCGCCTCGCGACGCGATCCGATGGCGCCTCGGCCGAGGTCGTGAAAGCGCCTCGACTCCTCCGCGTACGCCGCGCCAAATAGAGCGGTGAGCCAACCTCGGCGCATCGTCGTGGCGATCTCGGGCGCCTCCGGCGCCATCTATGGGATCCGCGCCCTCGAGGTCATCCGTCAGGATCGTTCGGTCGAGCTCCACGCGATCGTCTCGTCGGGCGCGAAGGCGACCATCGCGTACGAGACGGATCGGTCGCTCGACCAGGTCCAGCAGCTCGCTGACGTCGTTCACGACGAGAAGGACCTCGCGGCGTCGCTCGCGAGCGGTTCGTTCCCCACGCACGGGATGCTCGTCGCTCCCTGCAGCATCCGCACGATGGCCTCGATCGCGAACTCGCTGAACGACAACCTCATCGTCCGCGCCGCGGACGTTCACCTCAAGGAGCGGCGAAAGCTCGTGCTCATGGTCCGCGAGACGCCACTGAACGCGAATCACCTGCGGCTCATGCATGACCTCACGCTCGCGGGCGCGGTGATCCTTCCGCCGGTGCCCGGCTTCTATCAGCGGCCGACCACCCTGATGGATCTGGTCGACCACAGCGTGGGCAAGGCGCTGGATCAGCTCGGCATCGAGCATTCGCTCTTCCGTCGCTGGACCGGACCGGAGAGCTGACCGCCGCCGTCCTCCTTCAGTACGCCCTCGCGGCGATCGTCACGACGGCTGAAGGCACGATCAATCTGCTCTACGCCCCCTATCTCGACGCCTACGGGTACGCGCTGCCGACGATCGGCTCGCTCTCCGCGCTGTTCGCCATCTTCCGCCTCGCGTCGCGCGTGCCGACCGGCGCCGCGTACCGGCCGGCGCGTGCGCGAAGGCAGCTGGTGCTCTGGCTCGTCGTCTTCACTGTCGCGACGAGCGGGTTCGCGCTCGCCGGTGGCAGCGCGCCGGTGATCGTGGTGCTCACCGTGCTACACGGCTATGCGTTCGGCGCGGTGGGCACGATCAATCTCGCGGCGACGATCGACCTCACCGGCGGACAGCGGGCCGGCGCGACCATGGGTTGGTACACGGCGGCGATCTCGACCGGCTACGCGATCGGCGCGTTCCTCGGCGGGGCGCTCGCGGACAACTTCGGGATCCCATTCGCGCTCGCGGTCCTCGGCGCTCTCCCCGCGCTGTCAGCGCCATTCGTCCTGCGGCTGCCGGCGATCGAGGCGCCGCCGCACGAGATACCACGCGAGGCGGGCCTCCGCGGCCTCCTCTCGGCGCACCTGAAGGTCGATCCGCGCGTGTGGCTGGCCTTCGTCATCGTCCTCTACATCAACGTGATCTCCGACGCGATCGACTCCTTCTTCGCCCTGTTCGCACTCGCGGTCGGCCTGCCGCTCGCCGCGTCGGGCGCGCTCAAGGGCATGAAATCCGCGGCTGCCACGTTCATCCGCTTCATCTCGGGCGGCGTGTTCCGCTACGTCGATCACCGCACAGTGAACTTCTGGGGTGTGGTGCTCATGGCGTTGTCGACGTTCCTCATACCCGTGCTGCCGACGTTCGTCGTGCTCTTCGTCCTGTTCGCCGTCAACGGCGTGTGCCGCGGGCTGCTGCGCGTGACCAGCGCCGCCACCGTCGCCGAGGTGCGCGCGGAGGGACACGATGTCGGCATCGCGAGCGGCGTGTACAACGCGGGCCTCGACGTCGGCGCGATCATCGGCCCGGCGATCGGCGGCGTTCTCGGCGACGCGTTCGGTCTCGGCGCGATGTTCCAGATGATCGCGGTCGCCAGCTTCGCGCTCTACTTCGCGGTCGCGCTTGCGACCGCCCGCGGCCGCGAGCAGCTGCGACTGGGCATGTTCGGGCGGCGCGCCGCCTAGCTCGGAGAGTCCATGCCTACCGAGATGGGTCGACGAGTCTCAGTCGCGAGAAGTACGTCCGATAGAAGCCCCGGTCGCGAGTCAGTAACCGATCCGCCTGAAGCAGGGCGTGCGAGCCGATGAGGAAATCGGGGACCAATCGGTCGCGCTTGCCGCCGCGATCGCGATACTTCTTCCACGGCCCGCTAGCGCCGACCGCGGCGTCGACGCTGATCGGATCGTAGTCGACACCGAGTTGGCCCATGGCGGTTCGGGCCGCGCCGGCTGAGGGAAAGAAGGCGGCGACCTCGGCCCACACGATGTCGCACGCCGTCAGACGGCCCTCGCCAAGACAGCCGCGGACGGCGTCGGCCGAGCGCGACGCGAAGGTGACATCGGCGCCGAAGACGTCGAGCAGTACGCTCGTGTCGATCGCGGTGATCAGCGGGCGTCGGCCTTCCCGCGCAATTCGTCGATAGCCCGGTCCGTCGATCGCCCGAGATCGAGGATCCCAAAGACGCGCGCGACCGGATCGTGCGTCACGTCCTTGGTGGCAACGATCCGCCCACCCTCTTCCCGCATCTCGAGAACCTGACCGGGACGGAGGCCCAGCCGATCACGGATAGGCTTCGGGATCGTCACCTGGCCCTTTTCGGAAACAATGGCTTTCATACCAACATGGTAGGAATTCATACCAATCCTGTCAAACCGCTACCTCCGCGGCGAACACCAGCGACTTGATCACGACCGGCACGACGCCGGCCGGCCGCACCACGGCGCCGACGTCCACGTAGTCCAGATCGCGCAGGTCCAGACCGTCCACGACCACGAGCGCGCCGGTCGCGCCGAGCTCGTCGACCAGCACCCGGCCCAGCGTGTGCGCGACGTCGGCGTCGAGCGCGATGACGAGTGGTCGGTGATCGCCGGCCGCCTCGTGCACCGCCACCGCCAGCTTGCGGATCTCCGCGTGCCGCGGCTCGCCTCGCCACGGGATGGCGAGCGCGAGCGGGCCCTCGCGATCGTCGCGTGCGTCCACCGCCGCACGCATCGCCTCGCGATCGGCGCCCGCGCGCACGACGGGCACGTTCCGCAGCGGCAGCGTGCTCTCGTCCGAGACGAAGATCGTGCTGCCCGAGAGCTGCACCGTGAACTGCGATGCGCCGACGACCGTGGCGCGGATGCGTTCCGCGCCCTCGACGGCCGGAGCCGGGAGCGCTCCCAGGCGTTCGCGGATGGCGTTCGCGAACGCGATGCCGTCGTCGCCGTGATACGTGCGGTCGCGGCCGAACAGATGCTCGCTCACGCCGCCGGAGAACACGATCTCGTCGGGGATCGGCGTCGCCGGGATCGGCGCGAGCAGGTCCACGCCGCTTTCGCGGCCGCCCGCGGCCGCGACGATCGCGTCGGCCATGTCGCCGACGGGCATCCGGACGTGCCGCGCGCCGACGCGGATCGCGCTCGCGCCGACGATCGCGCCTTGCGCGCACAGCGCGAGCTTCGTCGTCCCGCCGCCCACGTCGATGTTCAGCACGACCGACCCGCGTGCGCGCGAGCGCGCGACCGCGCCGGATCCGTGCGCGGCGAGGATCGCCTCGAGCCGGTGTCCGGCGGTCGCGCAGACGAACGTGCCGCCGTGCGACGCGAACAGCTCGTCGATCGCCCTCGCGTTGGGCCGCTCGAGGGCGACGCCGGTGAGGATGACCGCGCCGGTATCGACGTCGTCGCGCGACAGTCGAGCCGCCGCGTAGGCCTCGTCGACGAAGCGCTCCAGCGCGCCGGTATCGATGAGTCCGTCCTGGCGGAAGGGCGTCAGCAGGATCGGGGAACGGTGGATGACCGAGCGCTCGACGACCACATAGCGACTGGACAGCGCATCGGCGAGCCGCTGCAGCCGGAGGCGCGCGAGCATGACGTGCGAGGTGGTCGAGCCGATGTCGATGCCGACGGTGGTGAGGAGGACGTCGTCCGGCTGGTAGAGCGTCAGGCGGTCAGGACTTCGTTCATGCGGGACGGGACCTTGTTCGTGCGCAGCTCGTCCTCGTAGATACGGCGGATCCGCGGGTCCTCGTCCTCGTATTCGATCTGCCGGCCGCCTTCCTTCACGCTGACGTCCATGCCGAGGAAGGTCTTGCGCTTGTCGGCGACCGTCGGATAGCGCAGGCCTCCGAACGCGATCGCCAGGTAGCGCGCCGGTTCGGGGCTCGTGTTGAAGTGCTGGTGGTAGAGCATGTCCGTCGGCGCGAACACGCAGCCGTGTTTCCAGTCGAAGCGCCGCAGCTCGGTCTCGCCGTCGTACCAGTAGAGGCTGTAGCCCTGCCCGGTCACCGCGAAGACGTGGAAGTCGGCGCCGTGCCGGTGACCCTTCTTGTACGTGCCCACCGGCATCTCCGACATGTGCGCGTGCATCGTGCCGTCGGCGAGAACGAACATGATGTTGCTGCCGCCCGCGCCGCGTGCCTTCCAGGTCTTCAGCTCGAAGGTGCGCAGGTCCGGAACGAAGTTCGTCTCCCACATATGGCGGCCTGGCCGCATCGGTATGAAGGTGCCGTCGCCGCGGAAGTGCTGCGGGTCACCGAACCGCTCGTGGAACACGCTCGGGTTGTTCCAGATGAAGTCGTCGTTGCGGAACAGATTCATGACGAGCGGCAGGTTCGTCGTGGAGACGAAGCGCGCGGGACGCTGCCCGCTCCCGTTGAAGTGCCGATACCGCGCGTTCAGCGGCAGCGCGAACAGGCTGCCGGTGTGCCACTCGAAGGACCGTTCGCCGTTCGGCGTCTCGACGGTCGTGCTGCCGTTCCCATCCAGGACGTAGACGACCTCTTCGAACAGGTGACGCTGCGGGGCGGTCTGCTTGCCCGGGGCGATCTCGCAGACGTACATGTTCACGAAGTCGCCGCGGCCGAGCGCGTGCGCGTAGGCACCGCGTGCGTCCATGCGCGGCCAGGGCGCGAGGTCGAGCGTAAGGAGATCGAAGCCAAAGTCCTCGTGGACCGGGATGCCCTCGTTCCCGACCCATTCGAGGTAGGGGTCCACGAGGAACTTCGGCTCGTTCGGTGTGTCGGTCATTCCGCCGGCGCCGCCGTCTCGCGCACGGGGCGCGGGGGGTCCTCGGGGGGCCGAGGCCCCCCGGTGGTCGTCTCCAGGATCCAGCCCCACTTCTTTCGGGTCTCGCGCTTGGTCTCCGCGTCGGGTCCGATCGCCATGGGGAACTTGTCGCGCCATTCCCACGGCTTGGTCGCGTCGATGAGCAGGCGAGAGTTGTGGCCCTTCTCGTCGGGGTGGATCGCCGGATCGAGGGGGCCGGACCAGGCGCGATGGATGATGTCGAGCGAGCGCTCCGGGTCCGCGCGCGTGAGGATCGCCCACATCACGTCGTTCAGGTCGGTCACGTCGATGTCGTCGTCGACGACCACGACCATCCGCCCCAGGTACGCGCCGACGCGGCACATGGCCGCGACGTGGGCCGCCTGCCGCGCGTGCCCGGCGTAGCGCTGCTGGATCGAGACGACGTTGAAGAGCCGGCAGCCTCCCACGCCGAAGCAGTGCGCGTCGACGACGCCCGGAACGCCGGCCGCCTTCAGCTCGCGGAGCAGCAGCGCGGACCGCAGGTACTCGCGATAGCGGTGCGGCTCGTACGGCGGCTTGTTCGGCGGGACGCCCAGGATGATCGGATCGTTGCGGTGGTAGATCGCCTCGACCTCGAGCACCGGCTCCTCGCGCTCGCCCGATGCGTAGTACCCGGTCCATTCGCCGAAGGGGCCCTCCGGCGCGCGCTTGTCGTGATGGAGGAAGCCGGTGAGCACGATCTCCGCCGCGGCCGGGATCGGAAGCTTGGTGACCGGATCGACGATGACCTCGTATGGCTCGCCGCGGATGCCGCCGGTCCAGTCGTACTCCGAGATGCCGTAGCCGACCTCCAGCGTCGATGCGATGAAGAGCAGCGGCTCCACCCCGATGACGACCGCGATCGGACACGGCTGCTTGCGCTTGAAGTACGCGTCGCGGAACTGCCTGCCGTGCTTGCCGGGTGAGATGAACACCGCGACGCGCTTCGCGTCGTGGACCATGACCCGATAGGTGCCGAGATTGACCCAATCGCTGTCCGGGTCCTTCAGCACGTCGACGACACCCGTGCCGAGATAGCGGCCGCCGTCGTGCGGATGCCAGAACGGAGCGGGGAACTTCAGCACGTCGATGTCGTCGCCCTTGAGCACGTTCTCGAAGACCGGGCCGTCCTTCACGACGCGCGGCTTGATCGCGCGCTCCGCCTCGGTGAGGCGCAGGAATTCGTCCATGAGGGGCCTGCGCTCGATGTCGAGCGGGAGGCCGAAGGTCAGCGCGAGGCGACGGCGTGTCGCGTTCGCGTTGACGAGGATCCGGAAGCCCTTGGGGTAGTCGGGGATGTCGTCGAAGAGTACGGCGGGGGAGTCGTCGGTGTGGTGGAGCATCTCGGTGATCCGGCCGATGTCCTCCTGCCAGCTCGCGCCGTGGACCTCTCGGACATCGCCGAGCTCGCGCGCCGCGTCGATCCAGCCGCGGAGGTCCGTGTAGCGCATCGCGGAAATGGTATTACCATTTTGACCGGCTCTTTTCGGGTGTGGGAGGTGCCTCATGCGCGCTGCGCTCGGTCTCTCATTCGCGGTCGTCTTCGCTGTCGCATGCGGCGGTGGGACGGCCGTTCCGCCCACACCTCCGACGAGCGCGGCGTCCGCCGCGGCCACGGCGACGCCGAAGCCGTCGCCGTTCAAGCTCGCGGTCTCGTACAGCAACATCATCGGTGACGAGCTGCCGCTTTGGGTGACGAAGGAAGGCGGCTTCTTCGCGGAGAACGCGCTCGAGATCGGCGACCTCGAGAACATCGCGAGCGCGCAGGGCGTGCCCGCGCTCATCTCCGGCAAGATCCAGGTCGCGCAGGTCGGCGGCTCGGAGGTCATGTCCGCGAACGCGGAGGGCGCCGACCTCGTCGTCGTCGCGCAGCTCGCCGGCGTGTATCCGTTCGTCCTCGAGGTCGCGGCGCCGATCAAGACGGTGGCCGATCTCAAGGGGAAGAAGGTCGGCGTCTCCTCGGTCGGCTCCTCGTCCGACATCGCCACGCGCGCAGCGCTCAAGAAGATGGGCCTCGACCCGGACAAGGATGTGACGATCGTCGCGGTCGGGTCGGCCGCGCAGCGCACCGCCGCGATGCTCGGCGGGGCGATCGATGCGGGCGTCGCCCAGCCGCCGGACTCGCTGGCGCTCGAGGAGAAGGGCTTCCACGTCCTCTACGACCTCGCGTCGCAAAAGCTGCCCTCGGCCAACACGTCGGTCGTGGTGACGCGCCAGTTCCTGAACGCGAACAAGGCCGTCGTGCAGCGCTACGTCGATTCGCTCGTCCTGGGGATCAAGAAGATGAAGGCGGACCGCGCGTTCAGCGTCGAGGTCCTCAAGAAGTACTTCAAGTCCACCGACGAGAAGGCGATGGGCGCCACGTACGACTTCTACGCGCAGCTGGTCACGGCGACGCAGCCCTTCCCGAAGCCGGAGATGTTCGCGGACGCGCAGACGATCCTCGGCGCGAAGAGCGACAAGGTGAAGAGCTACGACGTGAGCAAGATGCTCGACACCAGCTTCGTCCAGAGCGCCGTGGACCGAGGGCTCGACAAGAAATAGTCCGTGCGTTCTGAGGCGACCGGGCGGGACGTTCCGGTTCGGGCTGGCCATAGCGCAGCGCTCGAGTGGGGCTCCGACGTCGCCGCGGAGATGCTGCGCCGGCTGGACATCCCGTACATCGCGCTCGAGCCGGGCGCCTCCTTCCGCGGCCTCCACGACAGCATCGTCAACTACCTCGGCAACGAGCGCCCCTCGATGATCCTGTGCAACCACGAGGAGGTCGCGGTCGCGATCGCGCACGGCTACGCGAAGATGACGGGACGCGCGATGGCCGCCGCGGTCCACAGCACCGTCGGCCTCATGCACGCGACGATGACGATCTTCTGCGCCTGGTGCGACCGCGTTCCGGTGCTCGTCCTCGGCGGCACCGGTCCGATGGACTCGACCGCGCGGCGGCCCTGGATCGATTGGATACATACGGCCGATGCGCAGGGTGAGCTGGTCCGCGACTTCACGAAGTGGGAGAACCAGCCGGGCAGCGTCGCGGCGATCCCTGACGCCATGCTCCGCGCCTGGCACGTCGCGCACCTCGATCCGCGCGGCCCCGTGTACGTGTGCCTCGACGTCGGCCTGCAGGAGCAGCGTCTTGTCGCGCCGGTCGCGATCCCGGATCCCGCGTCGTTCGATCCACCCTCGCCCGCGGCGCCGGATCCGGAGGCCGTCGCGCGCGCCGTGTCGGTCCTCCTGGATGCGGAGCGGCCTCTGCTCATGCTCGGACACGCCGGGGACCGCGCCTGGGAGGATCTCGTCGCGATCGCCGAGATGCTCGGCGCCGCGGTCGTCACGGACCGCTCGAGTCCCGCCGCGTTCCCGACGGACCATCCGCTGCATCAGGGCACCGCGCGAACGCAATCCGCCGACGCGTTCGCCGAAGAGGTGCGCGACGCGGACGTCGTGCTGGCGATCCAGAAGGTCGACGTCGCCGGTGCGCTCCGTGCCCGCGGTGGCGCACCGGTGCGGCTCGTCAACGTGACGCTCGAGCATCACGCGACGCGGTCGTGGGCGGCCGACTACCAGGAGCTGCCACAAGCGACGGTGACGATCGCGGCGAACGCCGCGCTCGCCGTCGCCGCGCTGCGCCAGACCGTCGAGCGGGCACTCGCCGACGCGCCCCCGGCGCGCCGCCGCGGCGAGGACCGGCAACGCGCGCTCGCCGATCGCTCGCGCGAGCGGCGGACGGCGTGGGCCGCGGCGAACGCGAAGCGTCATGGCGAGCGGCCCATCCACCTCGCGCGCGCCCTGGCCGAGCTGCGTGGCGCCTTCGGCGCGCGCGCGTCCGAGCTCATCCTCGCGCAGGGTCCGCTCGCGCCGTGGCCAGCCGGGACGTGGGACTTCACCAGGCCGAAGAGCTACCTCGGCCACGACGGCGGCGGAGGTGTTGGGAGCGGAACGGGCATCGCCGTGGGGGCCGCGCTCGCGGCGCGCGGAAGCGGTCGTCCGGTCGTCGCGGTCATCGGCGACGGAGAGCTGCTCGCCGCGCCGACCGCGCTGTGGACCGCGGCGCACCACCGCATCCCGGTGCTCTTCGTCATCGCGAACAACCGCAGCTACTACAACGACGAGGAGCACCAGGAGCATGTGGCACGGGTGCGCGAGCGCCCGATCGAGAATCGCTGGGTGGGCCAGCGCATGGACGATCCCGCGGTGGATTTCGCGAGCCTCGCCCGCGATCTCGGCGCGGAGGGCATCGGGCCGGTCGAAGATCCGAACGAGCTCGGCGCCGCGTTCACCAGAGCGATCGGGGCCCTCGACGAGGGCGGACCCGTCCTCGTCGACGTGCGGATCGCGCCCCGCTAGATGAGCGTCGCGCTCGACCGAGTCGGCGTCCGCTTTCGCGGCGGCGTGGAGGCGGTGCGCGAGGTCAGCCTCGACGTCGGGCGCGGTGAGTTCGTGGCGATCGTGGGCCCGAGCGGCTGCGGGAAGTCGACGCTCCTCAGCGCCATCGCCGATCTGCTGAACCCGGAGGAGTGCGACGTTTCTGGCCGCATCCTCGTGGACGGCGCGGAGCCGCGTCAGCGCTCGCGGCGCGAGATGAATCTTGGCTACGTGTTCCAGCGCGATGCGCTCCTGCCTTGGCAGACGATCGCGCAGAACGTGCAGGTCGGCCTGGTCATCCGCGGCGTCGGCGAGGCGCGCCGCGCCGAGCGGTCGCGCGAGCTGATCGAGATGGCCGGCCTCGCCGGCTTCGAGCACTACTACCCGCATCAGGTGTCGGGCGGCATGCGCCAGCGCGCCGCGCTCGTGCGCACGCTCGCCTACGACCCGCAGACGATCCTCATGGACGAGCCGTTCGGCGCGCTCGACGCGCAGAACCGCATGATCCTGCAGTCGGAGCTGCTCCGGATCTGGCAGCTCACGCCGCGCACGATCCTCTTCGTCACGCACGATCTGGCGGAGGCGATCATCCTCGCTCAGCGCGTCGTCGTCCTGTCCAAGCGGCCCGGTGCCGTCAAGGCTGTCTTCGACATCTCGCTGCCGTACCCGCGTGACGCGTTCGCGCTTCGCGGCTCACCCGAGTTCGCGCGCTTCGAGACCACCATCTGGCAGGCGCTGCGCGACGAGTTCCGGGTGTGAACAGGACCGCGTCGCTCGCCGTCCGTCGTGCGGTCCTCATCGCCGGGATCTTCGCCGTCTGGGAGCTGACCACGGGCGGCTTCGGGCTGGGACTCGTGCTCTTCAGCCCGGCGATCATCGCGCGTCCATCGGCGTCGCTCGCCGAGCTCGGCCCCTACGCGCAATCGGGCCTCCTCTGGCGCGACCTGTCGACCACTCTGACCGAGGCCATGGTCGGCCTCGTCCTCGGCATCCTCGGCGGCGCGGCGCTGGGGCTCGCGCTCGGGTACTGGCGGCGCGTCTCCGAGGTCCTCGAGCCGGTGCTCGTCTCGCTGAACTCGCTGCCGCGCATCGCGGTCGCGCCGATCCTGCTGCCGTGGTTCGGCCTCGGCATCGCCTCGAAGATCGCGCTCAGCTTCTTCACCGTGTTCTTCGTGGTGTTCTTCAACACCTACCTGGGCGTCCGCTCCGTCGATCCGGAGCTGGTGAAGGTGGTGCAGGTGATGGGTGGCTCGCGCATGCACCTCGCGCGCCTCGTCGTGCTGCCGTCGGTCTTCAGCTGGATCTTCGCCGCGCTGCGCACGAGCGTCAGCTTCGCCCTCACCGGCGCCGTCGTGGGGGAGTTCGTCGGCGCCTCGGTCGGTCTGGGCTACCGCCTCAGCCTTTCGGCCGGACTTCTCGATACCAAACGCGTATACCTCATCCTGCTCATCCTGATGATCTTCGCGGTCACGCTCGTCGAGCTGGCCAAGCGCGTCGAGTCACGTCTGCTTCGCTGGCGGCCATCAGCGGTCCTAAGCAACTAGAAGGAGGAGCTACGGTGCATCGGACTCTCGCGCTGCTCGTCGTCATCGGTCTCGTCTCCACGGCGTGCACGGTCACGCAAACGCAGACACCGCCTCCGGCCACCTCGGCGGCCGCCGCGACGGCGACCCCCAAGCCGCCCAAGGACAAGGTCACGCTCACCGGGATCAACTCGACCGAGCTGAACCTGCCGACGCTCGTCGCCATCGCCAAGGGGTATTTCGGCGACGAGAACATCGATCTGGCGGAGTTCGTCATCGGCTCGAGCGGCACGCTGCGCCAGGCGATGATCGCCAAGCAGTACGACTTTGGCCTCTACGCCTTCGTGCACGTCCCGCTCGCGCGCATCGCCGGCTCGCCGTTCAAGGTCGTCGTGCAGCTGCACGATCAGGAGATCTTCGGCCTCGTGGTGCGTACCCAGCTGAAGGATCAGGTGAAGACGGTGAAAGACCTCAAGGGCAAGAAGATCGGCTACACCACGCCGGGCTCCGGCACCTGGGCCCTCGCGAACGTCTATCTGAAGAAGGCCGGTCTCGATCCCGAGAAGGACGTCGAGCTCGTATCACTCGGCGGCGACAACGCGGTCTTCTACACCGCCATGCAGTCCGGCCGCGTGGACGCGATCGCCTCGTTCGAGCCCATCGGCACCAAGGTCATCACGGACAACGTCGGCTACTACATCCTCGACCCGTACGCGGCGGGAACGCACCGGGAATGGGTCGGCGCCGACAAGGCCGACGCGCTCGCGCTCGTGACGCGCGAGGACGTCATCGCCGCGAAGCCCGACCTCGTGAAGCGCATGGTCAACGTCCAGAAGAAGGGCCTCGACTTCATCAAGGCGAACAGTGCCGGAGCGATCGCGGATGCGATCCTGGCCAGTCCTCAGTCGGCGCAGCAGTTCCAGGGCTTCGACAAGGCCCTGGTGACCAAGGTGATCGAGCACATCAAGTCGGGCTTCGGCACCGGCTGCATCAGCAAATCCGGGTTCGATACGGAGATGAAGATCGCGGTGGATTACAAGCTGACGACCGCGGCGATCACCTACGAGCAGTACGCCGACACGACGTTCGCGGGGAGCTGCCCGTGAGGGCGCAGGGTCGCGGTTTGACGACCGGCTGAATGGTCATACCATTGGTCCGAATCCGCGAGTCTGCTGCCGGGAGAAGTACGGATGGCCACGGCTACCTCTGATATAGCCCGCGCGAAGCGTGCCCTGAAAGATCCTCGGGGCGGCGCGCCCGCACCGAAGGACGCGCTGCGCTCGCTTCCCGCCACCGTCGAATGGCTACGTCGCGAGGGTCTCCTCATGGAGACCGACGTCGAGGTCTCGGGCGATCTGCAGCTCACCGGCATCCAGAAGCACTTCGACGGCAGCTACCCGATCCTGTTCAACAACGTGAAGGGGTACCCGCACGCGCGGGCCATCACCAACCTCTTCGCGAACATGCACATCGTCGATCGCTTCTTCGGCTACGAGAACGCGACCGACCGCACGCGCAAGCTCGCCCACGCGCTCACGCACCCGATCCCGAACGAGGTCGTGCCGCAGGCCGAGGCGGCCTGCCAGCAGGAGGTCATCACCGACGACCTCGACGTGAACAAATACATCATGGCCATCCGCCACACGCGGCTGGAATCCGAGATCACCATCGGCAGCGGCAACAGCGTCGTCGTGGGCGAGCACTTCTGGGGCGGCAGCCACATCGGCTACAACCGCATGAACTTCCGCTGGGGCAACAAGGGTACCTTCCAGATCTCGCCCGGCTCGCACATGTGGCAGGTGCTCACCAAGTACTACGGCGACGAGCCGATCCCGCTCACGGTGTGCTTCGGTCTGCCGGTCGCCTCCACGCTCCTGGCCGGCGGCGGGTTCGACTACGTCGTGCTGCCGCGTGGCGGCGACGAGCTCGGCGCGGCCGGCGCGGTTCAGGGCTTCCCGACGCGCATCGTGAAGGCGCGCACCGTCGACGCGTACGCGGTCGCCGACTGCGAGTACGTCCTGGAGGGCTACCTGCATCCGCGCGACAAGCGCTACGAGACCGCCGAGTCGGAGAAGGCCGACATCCAGGGCCGCTTCCACTTCCACCCGGAATGGGCCGGCTACATGGGCAAGGCCTACAAGGCGCCGATCTTCGAGGTCACCGCGATCACGATGCGCAAGCGCAGGGAGCGTCCGTTCATCTACCCGATGGGCGTGCACATGTACGACTGCAACAACATCGACACGACCGTGCGCGAGGCCGCCTTCTACGAGCTGTGCGATCGAATCCAGCCCGGTCTGATCCACGACGTGAACATCCCGTTCCCGATGACCGACTGGGCCGGCGTCATCCTGCAGGTGAAGAAGCGCCTCAAGACCGACGACGGTTTCGTCCGCAACTTCCTGGTCGCGGCGACCTCGTGCAGCTCCGGCCTGCGCCTCTGCATCGCGGTCGACCAGGACGTGGACATCTACTCGATGGACGACATCATCTGGTCGCTCACCACGCGCGTGAACCCGCGCGACGACATCCTCAACCCGGTGCCCGGAGGCGCGGGCCAGACCTTCATCCCGTCGGAGCGCCTCACCGCGGGCGGCGCGCAGTGGACCGCGATGAACACGCGCTTCGAGGGCGGTATGGCGATCGACGCGACCGTGCCGTTCGGGTACGAGAACGACTTCATGCGGCCGGTGTATCCGATCGACAAGGTCGAGCCGAACGAGTGGTTCGGTGAGGACGAGATCGCGATGGGCAAGGCGCTCATGAAGACGCAGTCCTGGGCGGAGGTCCTGGCGCGCTCGGGGCGTTAGCCCGATGAGCGCGCTGCTCGACGGCCTGCGCGTCGTCGAGCTCGCCGGCGCCGATGTCTGGGGCGCCTCGGCGGCGGCGCACGGCGCGCGCATCCTCGCCGACCTCGGCGGGGACGTCGTGAAAGTCGAGCCGCCCACCGGCGATCCGGTGCGGACGGTGCCGCCCTTTCTCGCGGATCTGCCGGGACCGGATCGCGGCCTGCTCTGGATCTCGCTGAACGCGAACAAGCGGGGCGTCATGCTCGATCTTCCGCGCGAGCGCGATGGCTTGCGTGATCTGCTCGTGCGCGCCGACGTCCTCGTGCAGTCACGTGAGGAGGTCGATCGCGCGACGGCGGCGTCGTGGAACCCTTCGCTCGTCGTCGTCACGGTCACGCCGTACGGATCGACCGGGCCGCTCGCGGGCGCGCCGGCGTCGGACCTCGAGGTCACCGCCGCCAGCGGCAGCCTTGCGCTCGCCGGTGAGCCCGACCGCGCTCCGACGCGCACCACGCTGCCGCAGTCGCCGTACTGGACCGGCATGCAGGCCGCGATGGGCGCGCTCTTCGCGATCCTCGCGCGCCGCGCGATCGGCCGCGGGCAGCACGTCGACGTCTCGGGTCAGGCGAGCATGGTCACCGTGCATCCGCCCGCCTCGGTGCACTGGGACGTCGGTCACGAGGAGCATCAGCGTCTCGGCGCGTTCCTTCTCGGACGCAGCATCGTCGGCGCGCGCTTCCGCAACATCTGGCCGTGCGCCGACGGCTATGTGAGCTTCGCGATACAGGGCGGACCGATCGGGCGCCATACCGGACGGATGCTCAGCGCGTGGATGAAGGATCGCGGGACGCTCGGACCGCGCTTCGCGGCCATCGACTGGGACCGCTTCGACAACCGCACGCTCACGCAGTCGGACGTCGATGCGCTCGAGGCGGAGGTCGCGACGTTCCTCGCGACGCTGACCAGGCGCGAGTTCTTCGCGGGCGTCGTCGAGCGCAACATGCTGGGTTATCCGGTGGCCGACGCGTCCGACGTGTACGCCGACGCGCAGCTGCGTGCGCGCGACTTCTGGCAGGACACGCCGATCGACGGCGCATCGCTGCCATTTCCCGGCGGCTTCGCGCTCTTCGACGGCGTTCGCCCGCGCGTCCGTCGCGCGCCACCGCGCCTGGGCGAGCACGACGCCGAGGTGCTGCCGAGCCCAGCAAGGCTGGAGCAGGTGCGGTGATCGCGTGACGACCACCGACGGGCTTCGCCCCCCGAGCACCCCGCGACCTCTCGATGACGTTCGGGTCATCGAGTTCGGCTGGGCCGCCGCCGGACCGCTCGTCGGCACCTATCTCGCGCAGCACGGTGCCGACGTGATCCACGTCGAATCGTCGACCGCGCTCGACCCCTTCCGCTCGACGTATCCGCCCTTCAAGGACAACGAGCCCGGTCCCGACCGCGCGGGCATGTTCGCCTTCTACAACGCCGGCAAGCGCGGCGTCACGCTCGACCTGAAGCGACCGCGCGCCGTCGAGCTCGCGCTGCGCCTGGTCGCCTCCGCTGACGTCGTCATCGAGAGCTTTCCCGCGGGCACCCTGGCGCGCCGCGGTCTCGGTCACGACGCGCTGCGCGGCGCGAAGCCGGACATCGTCATCCTGTCCAGCTGCAACCAGGGACAGACCGGCCCTCACGCGCAGCATCCCGGGTACGGCAGCCAGCTGACCGCGCTCGCCGGCTTCAATCAGCTCCTGGGCGAGCCCGAGCGGACGCCGGTGATCCTCTACGGGCCGTACATCGACTACATCGCGGTCGGCTATGGCGTCATCGCCGTGCTCGCCGCGCTCGAGCGCCGTCGCCGCACCGGAGAGGGCTGCCTCATCGATCTCTCGCAGTACGAGGCCGGCCTGCAGTTCCTCACGCCCGCGCTTCTCGAGCATGCCGGGAACGGCGCGATCCCGACGCGCAACGGGAATCGCGACACCGTCGCGGTCCCGCACGGCGTCTACCCGTGCGGCGGACAGGATCGCTGGGTCGCGCTGTCGGTATGGGACGACGACGAGTGGATCCGCTTCCGCGCGGCGCTGGGGGACCCGGAGTGGGCCCGCGACCGTGCGCTCGACGGCGCCGAGGGGCGGCGCGCTCGCGAATCCGAGCTCGACACGCGCATCGCGGCGTGGACGCGTCAGCGCACGCGCGAGCAGGTCGCCGCGGCCCTGCGCGCGAAGGAACTCCGCGTGGCCCCGGTGGAAACGGTCTCGGAGCTGTTCGCCGATCCCCAGCTGGCGCATCGCGGCATGTGGCCGCGCGTGCCGCATCCGGTGATGGGCGAGGTGACCCTCATGGCCGCACCGTTCCTGCTGTCGGACACTCCCGCATGCGTCGAGCGCGCGGGACCACTGCTTGGTCAAGACAACGAGGCCGTGTTCCAGGACATTGCCGGCCTCTCCGCCGAAGAGTTCGCCGCGCTGAGCAGCGAAGCCGTCTTCGCGTAACACTCGCCGCATGAGTGACGCGGAGGAGATCGCCCGGCGTAAGGGCGAGCACCTGCAGCTCGCCGCCGAGGGCGACGTCGAGACTCGCGCGACCGCGGGTTGGGAGGACGTGCACCTCGTGCACGACGCGCTCCCCGCGATCGACGCGAAGGACGTCGACGTCTCCGCGCGATTCCTCGGCCGCACGCTGCGCCTGCCGCTGGTGATCTCGGGCATGACCGGAGGCCACGGACGCGCGATCGCGGTGAACGAGCTGCTGGCGCGCGTCGCCGAGCGCACCGGCATCGCCATCGGCGTCGGAAGCCAGCGCGCGGCGCTACGCGATCCCGCGCTCGCGCCGACGTACGCGGTGGTCCGCGAGAGCGCGCCGCGCGCGTTCGTCATCGCGAACGTCGGCATCTCGCAGCTCGTGAGGCAGGACCGAGAGGGCGCGCTCGCCTCCAAGGACGTGGAGCGCATCGTGAAGATGGTGAAGGCCGACGCGCTCGCGCTGCACCTGAACTATCTCGAAGAGTCGGTGCAGCCGGAGGGTCAGACGCGCGCGAGGGGAACCGACGCCGCCATCCGCGCGCTGGTGCGCTCGTGCAAAGTGCCGGTCATCGCGAAAGAGACCGGCGCCGGGATCACGCGCGCGGTCGCGCTGCGGCTACGACGCCTCGGCGTGGACGCGATCGACGTCGGCGGCGTCGGCGGCACGTCCTTCGCGGCGATCGAGGCGCTGCGGGCGGGTGCGAAGGGCGACACGCTCCGCATGAGTCTCGGCGAGCGTTTCCGGGACTGGGGCGTGCCCACCGCGGTCGCGGTCGCGGGGGCGTCGTCGGCGGGTCTGCCGGTGATCGCGACGGGTGGTGTGCGCAGCGGCCTCGACGCGGCGAAGGCGATCGCGCTCGGAGCGACGATCGTCGGTGTGGGACGGCCGCTGCTTCAAGCGGCGCTGAAGGGTGAGACCGCGGTCCTCGAATGGATCGCCTCGTTCGAGCTCGAGCTGCGCACCGCGGTGTTCCTCGCGGGCATCAAGCGCGCCGCCGATCTCCCGCGCGCGGGCATGGTCATTACCGGTGAGTCGCTCGCGTGGATGGAGCAGCTTGGGTATCGCCGGCGAGCGGCGGGACGATCATCCCGCCGCTCGCGATAGGGGCCAGCGCGAGAGCAGGTCCGCGACGAGCGTTTCGACGATCTCGCGACTGCTCTCCTGCTGCGAGCGATCGCGGGCGCCACGAGCGCCGGATCGCCCTCGCAAATCCGTATCAGCCAAATGGGACGAAACGGGCAGAAGCCGCGATCTCGTACGGGCTGCGTCCAATGTGACTTGAGTCGCAGTCCGAATCCAGCGTCGGCCAGCGCTCGGCCGTCTTGTCGTCGTACCACCGCTTGCTAAGTGGGTCGTGCACGGTCCAAGTCGCCGGTGTGTTCCAACCGTACGCAACGATCCACACCGGTTAGGGATGAGGTTGAAACGAGGCCCGCTCGGGCCACTGGTGATCGCTGCGCTCGCGGGCCTCTTCATCCTGTCGGCATCGACGCCGGCGGATGCGGATGGTCCGAAGACGCCGCCGTCAGAGCGCGCGGCCCCAGTGTCCCGAGCGGCGCAGCGCGCGGCACAGTCGGCTCCCAGCCCCTCGCTCGGGTACGACGCCATCGTCAGATATGCGTCTGATGTCGCTGCCGATCTGACGTCGACCCATCAGATGGCGCGCGAGATCCGCGACGACGTCGAGGAGACCAGCGCGCAGCTCAATGAAGCCGTCCGCCTCTCTGCTCGGTCGGCCACGGCGAAGGCGCTGTCGCTCACAGGTTCCGAGCGCGAGGCCGCTGAGGAGATGCGCGCGCTCCGCGCGGACCTGCAGCAGAAGGTCGCCGCGCTCAACGCCGCGGCCGATGAGTTCGCCCGTGCCGGCGACGCGAACCTCGCGGCGCCCGCGACGCCGTGGATGTCACCCGCGCAGGGGCGGATCACGCAGCGCTTCGGTCCGACCAAGGTCGTGCAGGAGCCCGCGAAGACCGTGGACGGCGTGCGCTACGCGCACTATCACGAGGGCATCGACATCGCCGCGCTGTATGGATCGCCGGTGGTGGCGGCCGCGCCGGGGCGCGTCGCGTTCGTTGGGAAGATGGCCGACGGCGCTGTCATCGTCGTCATCGCGCATGTTGGCGGCTACGTTTCCCTCTACGCGCACCTGGACGCGCGCTACGCCCCGCCGACCGTCGCGGCCGGCGACTACGTGAGCGCGGGACAGAAGATCGGCGCCGTCGGACTCACCGGCATCACGACCGGCGCCCACCTGCACTTCGGCATGTGGCACGACGGCGCGCTCGTCGACCCAATGACGCTCTTCCGCCCGTAGCCGGCGGCGAGGGCGAGCTCCCCAGCGGAAGCTCACGCTCGCGCTTTGCCCGGCACGGCGGCTACGGCGTCGTGGGAGCTGTGAGCGGACGAATTACGGCGCCTCCTCGACGTTCGTCTGGAACGGCGCGGTCTCGGCCGTCAGGAAGAACGCGACGAACTTGGCCACGCCATCGCCGACGTTGACCGCCTGCAGCGTCGTGCTCGGTGCGACGGAAACACCTTGACCGCGGCTGAGTATCACCCGCACGCCGCTCGCGGTGCGGAAGTCGACCGTGCCTTGCAGGATGTAGATCGACTCGATCCCGCCATGCTTGTGCGCGACGGTGCGGCCACCCTTCTCGAGGGTCACGAGGGACACTGTCGAGACGTAGTTGCCGGACGCGAGGTCGGGCGCGACGCCGTCCGCGATGACGAGCTTGTTCTCGGTCAGCTTGGCGCTCGTCGAGCCTTGCCCGGTGGCGGCAACCACCAGCTTCGTGGGCGTCGGCGCGACCGTCGCGACGATCGTCGGAGCCACGGTCGGTGTGGGGGTCGCCGTCGGGGCGACGGCGGTGCCGCCGCAGGCCGATGCGGTGATCGCGAGGATGACCGCGCCGGCCATCAGACGTGTAGACAGGATCATGAGATTTCCTCCTCTTTGATTCGACGCGGGGATACCGCCATTTGCGCGAGCTGATAGAGCGTCCGCAGACCCTCGCACGGGCTGGTGATGGCGCACGCCGCCTCCGCGGCGCGGGTCGCGTCCAACGCCCACCCCTCGAGGACGAGACCGGCAGTCGAGTCATCCTGAAGCAGGGTCACGCTCGTCACGCCGAGATCCGCGAAGCGCTCGAGCGCCGCCGGATGGAGGGTCGGCGCCTCCGCTGTGACCGGGAACAGGACCACGACCATCGCCATCACCACTCCTTCCGCGTGTGAGAGTGGCGGTGAAGCTAGCTGCCGAGGCCCTCCCGAATCATCGGGGAGCTCCCTCGACCCCGAGCTCAGACGCCCGCGCCGCGAGCTCGGCGCGGTTCCGGGCGCCGACCTTGCGCAGGACGTTGGAGACGTGGCGCTCGATGGTCTTTCGGGAGAGGAAGAGCCGGCTCGCGATCTCGGGGTTCGACGCGCCTGACGCGACCAGCCGCGTGATCTCGCGCTCCCGCTCGGTCAGGGTGTCCGTCGCCGTGCCGCGCCGCCAGGTGCGCTGGCCCAGCGAGCGCAGGAGCTTTTCCGCGACGAGCGCTTCCGTCTTGGCGTCCAGGCTCTCGGCGAAGCGCGCGGCGTCGGTGAGAACATCGACAGCCGCGTCGCGGTCGAACTTTGCGAGGCATCGTCCGCGGTCGATCTTGGCCCAAAGCGCTTCGACCTCGAACCCCATCGACTGGTACTCGGTCTCGATCACTTTCAACATGCCGACAGCGCGTGACGGATCACCCTCTGCCGCAGCGAGCGCTGCTTCCCCGCAGGCGCGCCAGTTGCGGACGATCCTCGTCTCCTCGTGCGGTGCCGCTGCGTGGTCCCGCATCAGCTCTCGCGCGGCATCGATCCGACCCACTCGGGCGAGAGCTTCCACGCCGGCAAGCTGCGCCTCACCCAGACAACGCATACACCCGACCGCGATCGCGTCGGCGAGCGACCGCTCGACGTTGTCGACCACTCGGGCGACCTCCGCGATGGGATCGATGCGCGCGAGCCATAGCGCGAGCGTCTCGTAAACGAGTAGGCGCTGGTGCTTCGGGATTTCCCCTGTCGCCGCGCGTTCCAGCTCTGCTGCCGCGGTCTGCCAGTCGCCCAGGGAGATGGCAGCGAAATGCGAGAGCGCGCGAACGATGGATTCGGGACCGAGCATGAACGACGGCGTGCCCACGACGCGGTTCATCAGGGCGACGGTCTCGCGGGCGATCGTCTGCGCCTCGACCAGCTTCCCCCGGCTGCGAAGCGCACGCGCCAGCCAGTTGCCGGCTTCGATCGCCACGGCCGGTAGGACGCGCTCGTTCGCCAGAGACCACACTCTGCGCATCTTGGTCTCGACCTCGCGGAGGTTGCCCTGCGAGCGGACCGCGATCGTGCTGACGATGATGGCGTGCTGGTGTTCCGCATCGCTCATCTCGCGTGTCACCTCGATCATCTCGTCGGCGACCTTCGCGGCCTGCGTCGGCTGATCGCTCGTGAAGACATCGTCGAACGCGCCTTCGAGCGCGCGCAGGAGCGCGTCGCGCGCGGCTTGATCTCCGGGCCGCGTCTTGACGAGCTCACGTGCCTCGCGGACCGCCTTGTCAGTGCAGGCTCGCGCCGACTCAAAGTCGCTCTTCAGCCAGCGCAGGATCGCGGCCTCGTGAGCATCGATCTCCACCGTGAGGACGGCGTCCGTCGCCTGGTATTCGCGCGCTCGTTCCAACCGCACGCGCGCTTCGTCGATCCGGCTGAGGCGATACGCCGCCTTGGACGCGGCCAAGAGCCAGCGTGCCCGTGTCGTCGCATCGCCGGCATTGTCGGCGACGACATCGGCTCGTTCGAGCGCGATCTCGTGTTCGCCCATCTCCGCGGCGAGTGTCGCGACGGCCGCCTGAAGGTCGCGCGAGTCCTCGCGATCAGCGATCTCGATCAGGCGGTGGAGTCCCTCGCGCCCGAGGATCCGACGTCCTGCGCCCGTCGCCAACCGAAGCGCGAGCTCTGCCGCGGGCATGTCGGCCGCCAGGCGGTGCTCGAGCGCTTCTCGCAACAGCTGCGGCTCGTTGGTCGTGCGTTGTTCCAGCCACTGCGCGAGACGACGGTGTATGCGCGTTCGCGTCTCGGCCGGCAGCTCACCGACCGCCGCTTCGCGGATCAGATCGTGCGTCAGCGCGAGCGTGCCCGGAGCGAGCAGCGCGACGCCGCGCGACGCGAGCTCCGTCGCGGCGCGGTCGACCCGTTGGGCGGGCCAGGTCGCGATCTCGACGACCTCGGACGGCGCCAGCGGTCGCGCCGCGATAGCCAGCAGAGCCAGCAGCTCGCCGGCGTCGGAGGTCGCGCCGCGCAGCCGCATGGTCACGAATCGGCGAGCATCCGCGCCCCCGCCGCTTCGAACGAGCGCGTCGAGCCAGAACGGCGAGCCCGCAGCGCGACGCCAGACGTCCGTCGCCGCTTCTGCATCAAGTCGCGGATCGAGGATCCGCGCGAGCGCCACGCCCTCGTCGCGCGTGAGCGGACCGAGCTCGAGCGTCGTGACCGCGCCCGGCAGCGCATCTTCGATCGATCGCGCGAAGGTCGCCATGCGCGGGGAGGGTCGCGACGCGGCAAGGACGACGAGCGGATGCGTCGACTCGGCGGCTCCGCGGACGAGGTATTGGCAGAGGCCGAGCGAAGCATCGTCCACCCACTGCACGTCGTCGAGCGCAAGTACGGCCGCGCCCGCGGCGTGCATCGCCCGATACACGCGCTCGAAGATCTGAGCCGGCTCGGCCGGGCCGGTGGAGGCCTCAGCGAGGACACCAAGGGAACGCAGCAGAGGCGCGGCGGCGACGAGCGCGACCGGCTCTTCGGTCTCGTAGCCTTGGACGCGGAGGATCGTCGCGCTCCGCGATCGTCCGAGCACCTCCGCGAGCAGGCGCGTCTTGCCCGTGCCGGGCTCACCGAGGACGATGGCAGCCGCCGACCGACCCGCCGTCAACGTTCCTTCGAGCGCGCGAAGCTCCTCCGCCCGCCCGACGAACGGCTTCACGCCACGAAGCGTACTCGGCGCGTTAGCCGCTGAGTCGAAGCGCCGCGAGGCCGAGCGCTGCAGCGGAAGAGAGCTGCACGATCTCGCCGGACCGCAGCGCGGCCTTCACCTCGTCGAGTGTCATCAGGATGACCTCGATCTCCTCGAGATCGCCGTGATCCTGCTCGGCGACCTTCCGCGCGTTGCGCGCGAGGAAGGCGTGCTCGGTGCACACGGCGTAGTTCCCGTCCACGACGAACGCGCCGAGCGCGGTCCACTCGTCGGCGACATGGCCGGCCTCCTCCAAGAGCTCGCGCTTCGCCGTCGCGAGCGGATCCTCGCCTTCCTCGATGTACCCGGCCGGGAACGAAAGCTGGACGCGCCGCGGGCCGTGCTTGTACGAGCGCTCGACGACCACGCGGTCGTCGTCGGTTATCGCGACGACGATGGCGAAGTCTCGCGTGCGGACCCACAGGAACTCATCGACGATGCGCCCGTCGGGCAGCTCGACGCGCTCGGTGCCGACCTCCATCCACGGCGGACGCGACAGGAGCGTGCGTCGCTCGAGCGTCTTCCAGGGCCGCATCAGGAGAGCGCGTACCTCTTGAGCTTCTTCCGGTCGAGCTCGAGGCCGAGACCGGGCTTCGTCGGCATCATGATCACGCCATCCTTCGGCTGAGGAAGTGGCTCCGTCCAGATCTCCGCGAGCGGATTCGAGATCCACATCCACTCAGTGCGGAGGTGGTTCGCTACCGCGGCGCCGAGATGCAGCGACGCGACCTGCGCGACGCCGCACGAGAAACCCGTGTGCGGCGCGTATCGCAGGTTGTACGCGTGCACCATCGCGCCTACGCGCATGCCCGCGGTGAAACCGCCGACGCGCGCGACGTCCGGCTGCGCCACGTCGATGAGGCCGCGACGGAAGAGCTCGCGGAATCCGAACGTGCCGAACTCCGACTCGCCGCACGCGAGCGGCACGCTCGAGACGCGGCGGATGCGCTCGTAGCCATCCAGGTCGTCCGGAAAGACCGGCTCTTCGAGGAACCAGAGGTCATACTCCGCGATCCGCTCGCAGACACGGATCGCCGTCGCGGCGTCGTACGCGCTGTTCACGTCGGCGCCCATCTCGATGTCGGGGCCGATCGCGTCGCGGATGACCCGGCACACCTCGACGTCGGCGTTGGGCCCGCCGAACTCGGCCGAACGTCCCAGCTGGATCTTGATCGCCTTGTGGCCGCGCTTCACCGCTGCGGCGGCCTCCTTCGCCATCTCGTCGAACGACGCCGTGTAGACCTTCGATCCGTACACCGGCACGCGGTCGCGTCCTGCTCCGCCGAGCGCCTTGTACAGGGGCACGCCCTGGGCCTGCGCGACGATGTCCCACAGCGCCTGGTCGATGCCCGAGATCCCCTCCTGCACGAAGCCCCGGTAATGCCCCCACGGCCGTAGCCGCGCCTGCATCTCGTCCCAGAGGCCGCCGGCGTCGCGCGGGTCGCGGCCCTCGACGACCGGCCACAACAGCTCGCGCACGACCGTGTCGACGACCCGCGGCGCGCGGCGGGCGATGCATTCGCCAACGCCGGTGATCCCGTCGTCGGTCGTGATCTCCACCAGTGTCGCCGTGAACGTCCCATACGAGCCGGCCCCGAACTGGATCGTCCGTTCGGCGCGCCCTTCCAGCACGTGGGTCGCGAGTTTCGCGATCTTCAGCGGCGTTTACCTCCCATGGACGGCGACAGGCTAGCCGAGTTGCCTCACCATGTCGCTCAGATGGCGGTCCAGTTTCCGAGCGAGCAGGGTGGTTACGAGCGCCGGATCCGTCTCGCGTCGGAGGTCGCGACGTGGGGCATCGCGGCGATCCTCGTCGCCTCGGCGGCGCTCCCCACCACTGACACCGCCGCCCGGGTCGGTCTCCTGTTCAGCGCGACGCTCCTGGTGATCTTCGCGCTCATCTGGTTCCACCTGCTGCCCGAGAGCGTGTTCGGTCGTCTGCGCTTCACGATCGGGGCCTGCATCACGCAGGTGATGGGCGGGATCCTGCTGGTGCTCACCGGCGGCGGCGATTCCCGCTACTTCGTGTTCTTCCTCTTCCCGACGCTCGCGACGACATTCGCGATGCGTGTATCGAGCACGCTCGTCACCGGGGCGATCGCCATCGTCGTTTACCTCACGCTCCTCCTCGGTGACGGGATCCTCGCGGAACGCTCGACCTCGGTCCTCGATATCGGCGCGATCCACCTCGCCGCGCTCATCGCGATCATCGCGATGACGGCGCTCATCTCGCGGACGATGCAGGAGACGCGGGCCACGCTGCGGCAGCGCACGATCGAGCTCGCCGACCACAACCGCGAGCTCGAGATCGCGCGCTCGACGGCGCTCCAGCTTGCTCGCGCGCGCGAGCTTCCGGAGATCGTTCGTGCCGTGTACGACGCCGCGCGCTCGACGCTGCGCATCGAGCGCGTGTTCTTCTTCAGTGGGAGCGAGGACATGGAATCCGGTTACACCGTCGGCCTCGATGGCCGGCCGGTGCCGTTCCAGGCGGACCGGCGGCTGCGCGATTCCCCTCGCCAGCGCGCGGTGCGGACGCGCCATACCGTCGTGATGAACGACGCCTCTTTGGAGTCAGGCGTGTCCGAGCGAGTGCGCTCCGAGTTCCAGACCGCGTCGGGTCTATTCGTCCCGCTCTTGCATCGCGGCGAGCTGGTGGCGCTCATCGTGCTGGGCGACTCGATACCGCGCGACTGGTCGCCGGGTGAGGTGCGCCTGGGCGAGGTCATCGCCGAATCCGCGGCGCCCGGGGTGGCCTCGATGCTCGCGCTCGAGAAGGTCCGCGAGCAGAGCGACCGCCTGGCCGAGCGGACCAACGTCCTCGAGGGCATGAACCAGCTCGTCGAGAATCTCTCGCTCGCGACGGACGAAGCCTCCACCGCCGAGGTCGGCGCGCGCTCCGTGGCGGGAGCGTTCAGGCTCGACGCCGCGACGACGCTCGTCGTCGACCCCTCGCTCGCCCTCCTCGAGACAGGTGGGATCGCGGGCGCCGCGAGCCAGCATCCCGTGGTGAACGGCCCCACCAACTGCCCGGCGATCCGCAGCGGTCGCACCTTCCGCGTCGCCTCAGGCGACGCGCCGATGATCTGCCCGTACATGCCGTTCAAAGACGGCAGCCACGGGTACGAGTGCGTGCCGCTCTTCGCCGGCGCCGAGCCGGTCGGGGCGCTCTTCATGGAGCCGGGCGCGGACTCGATCCTCGAGGAGACGTTCACGCGCAACGCCGCGGACCGCATCGCGCTCTCGATCGCCAACCGCCGCGTCCTCGAGACCGCGCAGCGCCAAGCGACGACGGACGGCCTCACCGGCCTGCACAACCGCCACTTCCTCCAGGAGCAGCTGCGTATCCTGCAGTCGCTGGCGACCCGGCACGGGCAGCCCTATTCGGTCATCGCCATCGACGTGGACGGCCTGAAGCAGGTGAACGACACGTTCGGACACGAGATGGGAGATCTCGCCCTGCGTGGCTTCGCGAACACCGTCCGCAAGACCATCCGCGGCTCCGACATCGGAGTCCGGACCGGCGGCGACGAGTTCCTGGTGCTGATCCCCAAAGGCGGGCTCTCGGAGGCGGGCGTTCTGGCCGAGCGCCTGCGCGACGCGGTCGAGCAGCAGGGCCGCGCCGAGCCCCACACCGCCATCTCGGTGAGCGTGGGGGTCGCGGCGTGGCGCTCCGAGCGGACGGCCGAGCAGGTCCTGGAGGCTGCGGACGCGATGCTTTATGCGGCCAAGCGAGCTGGAAAGGACCGGGTCATGGTCGAAGCGCCGGCCGCGGCCGGGAGCGAAGCCTAGCCCGCTTGACAGCCATTTCCGGCCTGATCTACAGTGGTTGGCAGTCCCAGCACGCGAGTGCTAAATCCAGAAAAAGGGCCCCGGCCGGGTATCGGCACGGGCCGAAGAAGGGGGAAAGCAGGTGCCAGCAGCAGTGGCAGAAAAACTGAAGCTCAAGCCGCTCGGCGGGCGCGTCGTGGTGAAGGCCCTCGACCGCGAGGAAGTCACCAAGAGCGGGATCGTTATCCCGGACACCGCGAAAGAGAAGCCGCAGGAGGGCCGTGTGCTCGCGGTGGGCCCCGGTGGTCTCGACAAGAACGGCAACAAGGTCGCCATGACTCTCAAAGAAGGCGACCGCGTCCTGTACCAGAAGTATTCCGGCACGGAATTCAAGCTCGAAGGCGAGGAGCTCCTGGTCATCTCGCAGGAAGACGTCCTCGCGCTGATCGAGTCATAGGAGGGGAAATGGCGAAGCAGCTCGTATTCACCGATGAGGCGCGGAAGCGCCTCAAGGGCGGCATCGACATCATGGCGAACGCCGTCAAGACCACGCTCGGCCCCAAAGGCCGCAACGTCGCGCTCGACAAGAAGTTCGGCTCGCCGACGGTCACGCACGACGGCGTGACCGTCGCCCGCGAGGTCGAGCTCGAGGACCCGTTCGAGAACATGGGCGCGCAGCTCCTCAAGGAGGCCGCGACCAAGACGAACGACATCGCCGGCGACGGCACGACCACGTCGGTCGTCCTCGCGCAGGCGATCGTCCACGAGGGAATGCGCAATATCGCCGCCGGCGCGAACCCGATGCTCCTGAAGCGCGGGCTCGAGAAGGGCGGCGCGGCGGTCGTGGCCGAGATCAAGGCGCAGTCGACGAAGGTCGAAGGCGCGCACCAGAAAGAGCAGATCGCGCAGATCGCGACGATCTCCGCGGCCGACGAAGCGATCGGGCAGCTCATCGCGGACGTCATGGAGAAGGTCGGCCGCGAGGGCGTGATCACGGTCGAGGAGTCGAAGGGCCTGCAGTTCGAGACCGAGTTCGTCGAGGGCATGCAGATCGACCGCGGCTACATCTCCGCCTACTTCGTGACGAACGCGGACCGCATGGAAGCCGTCATCGAGGACCCGTACATCCTCATCACCGACAAGAAGGTCTCGGCGATCACGGACATCCTGCCTGTGCTCGAGAAGCTGGTGCAGGTGTCGAAGAACCTCGTCATCGTCGCCGAGGACATCGACGGCGAGGCGCTCGCCACGCTCGTCGTGAACAAGCTCCGCGGCACGCTCAACGTGCTCGGCGTCAAGGCGCCGGGCTTCGGCGACCGCCGCAAGGCGATGCTCGAGGACATCGCGATCCTGACTGGCGGCCAGGTCATCACCGAAGAGGCCGGCCGCAAGCTCGACTCGGCCACGGTCACGGATCTGGGCCGCGCCCGGCGCGTCACGTCCGACAAGGACGAGACGACGTTCGTCGAGGGCAAGGGCTCGCAGGAAAAGATCATGGCCCGTGTGAAGCAGATCAAGGCCCAGGTCGAGGAGACCACGAGCGACTTCGACAAGGAGAAGCTGCAGGAGCGTCTCGCCAAGCTCGCCGGCGGCGTCGCCGTCATCAAGGTCGGCGCAGCGACCGAGGTCGAGCTCAAGGAAAAGAAGCATCGTGTCGAGGACGCGCTCTCGGCTGCCCGCGCGGGCATCGAGGAGGGCATGGTCCCGGGCGGTGAGGTCACGCTGCTGAACGCGATCAAGGCGCTGGACAAGGTCCAGGGCGACGGCGACGAGCGCACCGGGTTCAACATCCTCCGTCGCGCGCTCGAGGAGCCCTTCCGCCAGCTGGTCGCGAACGCCGGCCAGGACGGCGCGGTCATGCTCGCGGCGATCCGCCGCAAGCAGGAGGAGACCAAGTCGAACGTCTGGGGCTACGAGGTCATCAAGAACGAGATCGTGGACCTGACCAAGGCCGGCATCATCGACCCGGCCAAGGTGGTCCGCTCGGCGGTCGAGAACGCCGTCTCGATCGCGGCGATGATCCTCACCACCGAAGCTCTGATCACCGACCTTCCCGAGAAGGACAAGGCGCCGGCGATGCCCGGTGGCGGCGGGATGGACTACTAACCGCGCGTAACGCGAAGGATGAGAGCCCCACCGAAAGGTGGGGCTCTTCGTTTCTCTAGTCTTTCGCGATGCACTCTTTGCGCGCCGACTGGGAGATCGCGCGCCGTGGTTACGCCCGCTACGCGGCGTACCCGGCGGCGACGATCGCCGGCGTCTTCACCAATACGGTCTTCGGCTTCGTGCGCGCCTTCATCCTCCTCGCGCTGTACGAGCAGCGCGGTGTGGTCGGCGGTTACGACCCCAGCGCGGTGGTGACGTACGTGTGGCTCGGCCAGGCGCTGCTCATGACCATCTATGCCTGGGGCTGGCAGGACATCGCGCTGCGGATCCGCTCCGGCGACATCGCCACGGACCTCATCCGGCCGATGCAGCCGCTGCGCGCGGCTCTCGCGTTCGATCTCGGTCGGGCGGCCTATCACGTCGTCTTTCGTGGCATCCCGCCGCTCCTCTTCGGCGCGCTCGTCTTCCGTCTGACGCTTCCGGGGGAGCCGCTCGTCTGGCTGGCCTTCCTGACAAGCGTGGTGCTCGCGTCGACCGTGAGCTTCGGATTCCGAGCGCTGTACAACGCGGTCGCCTTCTGGTCTCTCGACATCCGCGGGACGATGACGCTCGCGGGCATCGCGATCAACGTCTTCTCGGGATTCCTCGTGCCCATCTCGTTCTTCCCGGACTGGCTCGCCGCGATCGCGCGCGCAACGCCGTTTCCCTCGATGGTGCAGACGCCGATCGACATCTTCATCGGCACGACGGCCGGACCGGCGGTCATCGCGTCGCTCGTCACGCAGCTGGTCTGGACGGTCGTGCTGCTCGCGGCCGCTCAGGCACTGTTCGCGATCGGCGTGCGCCGGCTGGTGGTCCAGGGTGGGTGACACGCTCACGCTCTACGGCCGCCTGATCGCGGCGCGGATCCGCGCTCAGCTGCAGTACCGCGCGTCGTTCGTGCTCGATACGATCGGCCACTTCCTGGTGACGTTCCTCGACTTCGTCGCGATCCTCATCATCTTCGCGAACGTTCCGCGGCTGGCGGAGTGGTCGCAGGCGGAAGTCGCCCTCCTGTATGGGATCTCGGCGCTCGCGTTCGCGATCACCGACCTCGTCGTCGGCCAGCTCGACTGGCTCTCCACCTGGATCCGCGACGGCACCTTCGACCAGATCCTGCTGCGGCCGCGCGGCACGCTGTTCCAGGTGATCGCATCCGACTTTCAGCTCCGCAGGCTCGGCAAGGCACTTCAGGGGCTCATCGTGCTCGCGTACGCGGTCAGCGCGCTCCACATCGATTGGACCCCGCTGCGCGTGCTGATGCTGATCGCGACGATCCCGGTCGGCGCCGTCATCTTCATATCCATCTGGATCTTCATGATCTGCATCGTTTTCTGGACGGTGGAGGGCCGAGAGGCCGCGAACGCGTTCACCTACGGCGGCCAGTTCTCGTCGCAGTTCCCGATGAACATCTACGACCGGTGGCTGCGGCGGTTCCTGGGCTACCTCGTGCCGATCGCGTTCATCTCGTACTTTCCCGCGCTCTACATCCTCGACAAGCCCGACCCGCTTGGGTTACCGGTCGTGCTGCAATTCAGCGCGCCGCTCGTCGCGATCGCCGCCGCTCTCGCGGCGAATCTCATGTGGCGCGTCGCCGTGCGTCACTACCAGAGCGCGGGCGGCTGATCGTGGCGCTCATCGAGCTCGAGGACATCCGCAAGGACTTCGTCGTCACGCGCAAGGCCGGCCGCCTGCGTCGAGAGCGCGTCGTGGTGCACGCCGTCGACGGCATCACGTTCTCGATCGAGCGCGGCACGATCGTCGGCTACATCGGTCCGAACGGCGCCGGCAAGTCGACGACGGTGAAGATGCTCACCGGCATCCTCGTGCCGTCGTCGGGCCGCATCAGCGTCGACGGGCTCGTTCCGACGGAGCGTCGCATCGACCTCGCGCGGCGGATCGGCGTGATGTTCGGACAGCGCATCCAGCTGTGGTGGGATCTGCCGCTCGTCGAGTCGTTCGAGCTGATCCGCCACATCTATCGCGTGAAGAACGAACGGTATCGGGAGAACCTCGCGTCGTTCCGCGAGCTGCTCGAGCTCGACCCGTTCCTGCAGACGCCGGTGCGGCAGCTCTCTCTCGGCCAGCGCATCCGCGGCGAGCTCACGGCCGCGATGCTCCACGACCCGGAGATCCTCTTCTTGGACGAGCCGACGATCGGCCTGGACGTGGTCGCGAAGCAGCGCGTGCGCGATTTCCTCCTGCGCGCGAACCGCGAGCGCGGCGTCACCATCCTGCTGACGACGCATGACCTCGCGGACATCGAGCGCCTTTCGTCCCGCATCCTCATCATCGATCACGGCCGCCTCATCTACGACGGCGACGTCGACGCGCTGAAAGCGCGCTACGGGACCGAGCGCGTTCTCGTCGTGGACCTCGAGGAGCCCGGGCCGCCGCTCCGCGTCGACGACGCGCGCGTCGTGCGGGTCGACGGGCCACGACAGTGGATCGCGTTCGAGCGAGAGCGCACGAGCGCGGCGCGCCTCACCGCGCAGGTCGCGGCTCAGGCCGCGCTGCGAGACCTCACCGTCGAGGAGCCCGAGATCGAGGACGTGGTGCGCCGCATCTACGCGGCGCCTCCGGCGTAACCGCTACTGCGCGGGTGGCGCGATGCGCGATTCCATGACGATCGGACCCGCGCGCCGGCCCCACGCCGACTCCTCCACGGTGACGGCGCAGCGGTCGAACCCGGTTGGGTACGAGATCGGTCGGTTTAGCTCCCTTCCTTGATCTCCGACTCGCGCCGCAGCGCTCCCCAGTCAACAACCGCGACCCATCGCGGTCTCTCGCCGTCAAATGCGACGATGCCCTCGACGAGCAAGTCATCCCTGTTGCCGCGACCATCGTGATCGTCGGCATAGAGAAGTACGCGCAAGCCATCCCGCAATTGGCTCCCCTCGTGCGCGAGATCTTCTTTCGTACCGACGGTCGTAAGCACAACGCGCTGCTTGTCGTCTGTCTTCTGAAAGTCCGCGTAAATCCGAGGCAGTGCGTTCATCGCATTGGATTCCTCCTTGTAGCTGTGAACAGATCCGATGCTTGTTCGGGGATGAGATCGCACAGCAAGCAGTGGTACGGATTGTTGACGGTCGGATCCGGAACGATCCGGCCGCCGGCACGCATCGCGCCTCGCCGTTGGCGAGCGCGACCGTCGGGCTGGTCTGCCCTGTCGTGTCTGAGGCATCGTCGAGTCGAAGCGCGGCCGACAAGTTTGGCCGGTCGGATCGTAGGCGGCGCCCCAGACATCTGAGTTCGTCGAGCCGGCGCGGGTGTCGCTCCAAGCGGCCAGGGCCGAACCGTCCGCGCGCACGGAGAGCGCCAGCGACTGCGCGTTGGCCGGCGCGGGCGAGGTCTGCACCGAGGCGGACCACGAGCCGCCTGCCGGCTTGCGCACCGGTGCGCACATGCGCCGGGCTGGTCCGGGCGTCGATCACGTGGCGCAGAGGTTGCCCGATCCATCGATGCCGATGCGAGGCGTGGTCTGGGCGGCGCTGCCCGGGTCATCGCGCACTTTGGTGTTGGCGGCCCAGGCCGCGCCACCGGATGCCAAAGTTCAGACTCGCGGCGACGGTCGCTTCCAGTCGTGGATTAGCCACGTGATGAAACTGGCACCGAGCGCAGCGAGCAGTGCCGCTTGTGTGAAGGCGCTGCTCAAGAGTTCTGTCGGTGGCTGCAGAGACGCATTGCCTGGCATGGAGCGAAGGTAATAGATCTTCAGGCTCTGTCCGACGGTGAACTTCGCTGGCCCGCTGACGGTTGTTGGCTTATACGAGCTGGCCACCTCGTACTCGCGTCCGCTCACGCTGTAACGGACTCGAACGCGATTGTGATTCTCGGGCTCGACTGCGACTACCTCACCTGCGGCCGATGCGCTATTCCACGCAAATTGAACGATGTGGGCGAAATCGCCGAGCATGCCCAGCAACAGAAACACGAAGACAAATGCCAGCGCCCACTGCCTGGGCCACTGCAACTGCGGTGCTTTTGGCGTCCCTGATTCAGCGCCGATGCGCTCATTGACGGACATCGAACACAAACCGTAGCGCGTGATCCGGGCAACCTGAAGTGACCGGGGCACACGCCGGCACAGCTCGCAGCGTCACCGTGCCCGCTTTGGTGAGCTTGAAGTTCCAAATCCGCGTCTGCTCGCCTCCAAGCGTTAGCACGCTCGTCTCCACGAGCTGCAGTTGTTGAGTGTCGGTTGACTCGAGGGTCCAGGTCACGTTCGCAGCGAGCGAAAGCCGAACGAGTGAACCAACGCTGACCTGAAACGTCTTTCCGTCATCGCTCGCGCCGATTGCGACGCCAGCCTCGCGTTGTACACACGAAGCCAGCATCGCAACAGATAGCAAGACAGTCGCGATAGTTCGCTTCCTAATGGACCACCGTCATCGTGGTCATCTTTGTGAACCCCGCCCCGATTCCAGGTCCCATTGTGGCAGTTGCGATCCAAGTTCCTCCTTGGAACGGATTGCCGCTCCAGGCAAACGACACCGACGGGACGACTGGTAGGAAAGCGGGAAGCAGACCAACGTTCGCGCTTATCTGTTCGAACGGTCCACCCAATTCCCTAGCGGAGGCTGCATTCGATAGGAATATCCCCGACCCAACGCCTGCATAGGCCCCGCCGGTACGACTTTGCATGCCTTGCTGCTGGGGCGTTCCTGCAACGACGGGCCGACAGCACCGTAAGCTCCGTAGCTCGTGAACCCGGAGCCCGTCGGGTCCAAGGGACGCAGACCGTTTGCGGTCGACAACAGCACTTGCCCTTCGCTGAATGTTGCGGCACCCATGAGGGTGCCGTTGCCCGCTTCGGCTGTGACGGTTGTGACTAGGCCAAGGCTCAAGGTGCCTCGTGGCGCGATGATCGTGATGCTTGTGCCGGCCTGAGGACTTGAATCGTCGCAGGCCGCTGAGCAACCGCCGTCCTCAATGCTCATTGCTGCGAGCCCGCTTGGGTCACTCATCGCGAGCGGATTCGCGTTCCCGTATGCGTAGCTGTTAAGCGTGCCTGGCGCATTTGGATCGCCGGACTTGGAATCGTGCACCAGGAATCGGGCTGCGCGCACGTCGGCTGCGCGCACGTCATAGAAGCGTGTGCGCATATACACCAAGCCGCTCGGATCCTGCAGTTGGCTGGCAAAGCCCAAGTACGACGCAAGCGGGCTCGTACTTTGCGCAGTGTCGCCGTACGCGCGGTAACGGAAGGCAGCGGTGACCGCGCCGGTCGAGCTCAGCTCCGCGCGGACGTTCTTGCTGCCATCACGGGCGAAGGTGAGCGTGGCGGTATCAGACTTCACGACGTACAGAGGTCCGAGGCCGTAGACGATGTTGTCGGAGCCCTGCTTGAGCAGACGGCTCGGCGAGGTTGCGGGGTCCCACAGGAGGGTCGTCGCGCCGGATCCGGTGCGGCTCTGCAGGAGGCCGTCGCCGTTGTAGGCGTAGGTGCGGGCGCTGCCGGCGACGGTGGACGAGGTCAGGCGGTCGAGGGCGTCGTACGCTAAGGTGTCGGCACCGCGGTTCGTGAGGCGATCGGCGTCGGACCAGGTGACGGTCTGCGCGCCATCGCTCGTGAGCCGGTTCGATCCGTCGTAGCTGAAGTCCGCGATTGGCCCGGTGCGGGTGTCGATGTCGGATGCTTGGTCTAGGACGAAGCCCTCGGCGACCGAACCGCTTACGCTCTTCAGGCGGTTGAGCCCGTCGTAGCTAAGCGCGAAGTGGCTCGGTGAGCCCGGCGACGAAGACCATCCGCCGGGCCTGGATGTCGCCGTTGCCGCTGAGGCGGTTGTCGCGCCAGGAGAGCATCGTCTCTGTGGCATTGAAAGCGACCGTGGGGCTCAGCAAGGAGCAACGGACGGAGCAACGGACGCGGACCGGCAGGATTGCGTACTGGGCCGACTTCCACGAATCGCGGTTATAGTGGTTTCGCAGCGTAGACCCGGCGCCTCGCAAGAGCCTCACACCCGGCGCGCTGGAAGGAACTCGCGGCCGGCTAAGACGGACGCTGTCGTGTTACGAGTCCCACCCCGCTTGAGCCTGGCTCCGACTTCTCTGGCGCGAACTGCGTGCCGAACGCCACCGATAGATCAGGTGGATCGATGTCCACCCACTTCGAGAACACCTCGGTACCGGAAAGATCACCATCGGTGAGCTCATCTAGCGTGTCGAGCGAGACGACGACCCATCGCACGCGTTGTCCGGCCGCATTGCGCTCATCTCGCTCCGCTTCGCGCGCGAGCTCCAACAGGCGGCGCTTCGCTTCTGCGTCGGTGTCGGCCCGGAAAACGTAAACGCTCTCTTCGCGCACGATCGCACCTGTACCTTCAACGAGACATAGGCGTTTGCACGTACCGCTGTACCAGCTCATCTCAATAGCCTACCGCCGGTATTCGTTCTTGAAGAGGACCTTCAGTGCCGTTTCGTCATTCTCCTCAAAAGCCCACTCCAATGCTTCGCGCACTGTCAGCGAGGCGTCTCGGTACTTCGTGCTGAGGACTTGCCAGATGTTTCCCTTCAGATTGCGTCCCGCCCAGGTGAGGAAGTTCTCCGACTGTTCGATCACCGTAAAGCGACGGTTGATCCGTTGCTCTTGGCGCTTCGTGACGCTGAACGCGCAGACGCTCACGCCGACGCTGGCTGCGCATGTAGTCGCCCGCGTCGTCAAGTCATCGTCAGCTTCGACGACAACGGTAGTGCGCTTCCGCTGCTGGCAGTCCGGGAGCCATGGCAGTAGCTGGCACTTGTTGACGTACACGGGTTGCGGATCCTTGCAGGACTCGTCACACGCGGAGTCTTCGGGCAGTTTGAACGCGGCGCCTGATGCATCGCTCAGGAAAATTGGATCAGCACCTGCGTAGTAGAAGAGATTTAGCGTTGCGGGGACCTCGGGATCGGCGAGTTGCGGATCCCGCGTGAAGAACCGTCCCAGGCCTGTGTCATACCAGCGCGCGCGCATGAAGTAGAGGCCGGAGGTGTCGAGCAGTTGGCTCGCAAGTCCGAGGTAGCTCGGCGCTGCCGTGGTACCTTGCGCGACCGCGCCGTACGCCCGGTAGCGCAACGCGGCCGTGACCGCGCCGGTCGAGCTCAGCTCGGCGCGCACGTTCTTGCTGCCGTCACGGGCGAAGGTGAGGGTGGTGGCGTCGGCCTTGACGACGTAGAGCGGTCCGAGGCCGTAGACGATGTTGTCGCTGCCCTGCTTGAGCAGACGCGAGGGCGAGGTCGCGGGGTCCCAGAGGAAGTTCGTCGCGCCGGCACCGGTACGGCTCTGCAGCAGGCCATCGCCGTTGTACGCATACGTTCGCGCGGCGCCGGACACAGTCGATGAGGTCAGCCGGTCGAGGGCGTCGTAGGCGAAGGTGTCCGATCCGCGGGTGGCCAGGCGATCGGCGTTGGACCAGGTGAAGGACTGCGATCCGTCGCTGGTGAGCCGGTTGGCGCTGTCGTAGCTGTCCGTCTGAGACGGACCGGTGCGGCTGGTGATGTTGGACGCACCGTCGAGCACGAAGCTTTCACTGACCGGACCGGTGACGGCGGTGAGCCGGTTGAGCCCGTCGTAGCTGAGCGCGAAGTGCTCGGTGAGCCCGGCGACGAAGACCATCCGCCGAGCTTGGGTGTCGCCGTTGGCGCTGAGGCGGTTGTCGCGCCAGGAGAGCATCGTCTCTGTCGCGTTGAACGCGACCGTGGGGCTCAGCTACGCCGCGGTGGTGCCGGGGTCATCGTCCAGACGCAGCGGCGCGGACCAGCTGCCGAGGTTGGGGTCGTAACGCGATCCCCAGATGTCCTGGCTGGAGCCGCGGGTGTCACCCCAGACCGCCCAGGCGTAGCCGTCGGGGCGGACCGCGAGCGCGAGCGACTGCACGTTCGCCGGTGCGGGCGAGACATCGACCGAGGCCGACCACGCACCGCCGGCGGGCCGCCGCGCCGCGCGCACGTGCGCCGGGCTGGTGCGCGCGTCGATCCACGCGGCGACGAGGTTCCCCGAGCCGTCGATGCCGATGCGCGGTGCGGTCTGCGCCGCGCTGCCGGGGTCGTCAGAGATCTTGGTGTTCGCGGCCCAGGCCGCACCGCCGCTGGTGAGCGTCGAGAAGTAGATGTCGGCGTTGCCGTTTCTGCTGTCCTGCCAGACCGCGTAGCTGGTGCCGTCGGAGCCGACGATCACGTCGGGCAGGTCCTTCGCCGCCGCGGTGTTGTCGCTGACGCGCTTGTTGGCGGCCCAGGTCGCGCCGCCAGCGGCGAGGGTCGAGCTGTAGATGTTGTTCTGGTTCGAGCGCAGGTCGACCCAGACCGCGGTCTCGCTGCCATCGGCCGTGCCGGCGATGCGCGGGTTGCGCTGCACGACCTGCGGGTTGCCGTCGTCGTTGACGCGGACGTTGGCGCTCCACGTGCTGCCGCCGGAGGCGCGCTTGGCGTAGTAGATGTCCGGCTTGCCGGCGCTGTTGCGCTCGTCCTGCCAGACTGCGTACGCGTTGCTTTGGGAGTCGAGCGAGATCGCCGGGTTCTGCTGCAGGCGCGTGCCGGTGTCGTCGTTCACCTTGGTATTCGGCATGCCCCAAGCGCCGGTCGCCGGGTCGCGACGCGCGAAGTAGATGTTGGCGTTGCCGTCGCGGGCGTCGTCCCAGATGAGGTAGCTCGCGCCATCGGCGCCGAGCGCGATGGCCGGGTGATCCTGCGCCGCGGTGCCGGTGTCGCTGTTCACCTTGACGCTGGCGAGGCCGTCGGAGGCGATCTCGTCGATGGCGGTGCGGTTGCCCTCGTTGTCGAGGGTGTACGTGTCCGAGAAGACCGTGGCGGAGGCGGTCGCGTTCACCAGCGAGGTGAGTCGCTGGGCGTTGTCATAGCCGTACGTCGTGGTGAGGCCACCCGGCACCGCGACGGTCTTGGCGAGACCCGAAGCGGTGTACGTGTAGATCGATTGGCGGCTGCCCCAGTCGGTGAGGCTCGAGAGCCGTCCGGCCGGAGAGAAGACGTAGGTCACGGAACCGACGGTCGGATACGTCAGCGTGGTGCGATTGGAGTCGAGGTCGTATCCGTAGCCGAGCGTGCCGTTGGGCTGCACCGCCTGGGTGAGCCGGCCGAGACCGTCGTAGGCGTACGTCGAGGTGCCGGTGCCGTCGGTCATGCTCGTGCGGTGGCTGAGCTCGTCGTAGCTATAGCCGATCGCCACCGGTAGACCGGTCGAGCTGACCGTCTTCAACCGCGAGAGGGCGTCGTAGGCGTAGTTCGTCTCGACGGCATCCCCCGTTGTGCGCTTGGTCGCGTTGCCGTTGCCGTCGAGGATGTAGCTCGTCGTCAGGTTCGCCGGCACGCCGGGGTGCGTGGTGAAGCTGGTGAGTCGGTTGAGCGCGTCGTATCCGTAATCCGTGACGACCCCATTCGCCTGGGTGACCTGGGTTGCGTTGCCGTTCCCATCGCGGACCACCGAGGTCGTGTACACGAGCGTCGGCTGGCCGATCGGGTCCGGCTTCTGCTTCACGTTGAGCAGGCGCGCCGCGCCGTCGTATGCGTAGTTGGTCACATTGCTGTTGCGGTCGGTCACGCTCGTGCGGTTCCCCGCACCGTCGTAGCCGGTGAACGTGCTGTGGCTGAGCGGGTCGCGCACTTCTTTGACCCGGTCGTTCTCGTCGTACACGGTCGTCCAGGTGTGCTGCGCGGGATCTCCGCCAACGACGTTGCCGTCGGGGTCGACCATCGTGGTCTGACGGCTGACGCCGTCGTAGCCGAAGGTGGTCTTATTCCCGTCGGCGTCGGTGCGCTGCTTGAGCTCCGCGGTGGTCCAGTACACGAGCGTCTGCGAGTAGGTGTAGTTCGGGCTCGGTCCGGTGTTGCCGCGGGGCGAGATGATCCTCGTCGGCAAGCCCGGATTCGTCGCGTCGCCGTATTCCCATTTCGTGATCGCGTTCGTCGGCGGAACCTGAGTGTCGGTCTGCTGCGTGGTCTTGATCTTCACGTTCGTCACCGGGTCGTAGTCGTTTGTGGTGACGAACGTCCGCGCGTCGGTGATCTGCGTCAGGTTGTTCTTCGCGTCGTAGGCGTACTGCGTGAGGTAGCGCGGCGTCTGGGGGTCGACCTGGGGATCCGTCTTGGTGATGACGTTGCCGCGGGTGTCGTAGGTGTAGTCGGTGCGGTAGCCGTTGCGGTCGATCGTCGCCGTGAGGTTCGAGAACGCGTCCTCGTAGAGGTAGTGCAGCGTGAAGGTGCTCTGGCCGACGACGTCGTCCTGCTCGCTGAGCCGCCAGCGCGGGTCGAAGAGCTGCGTGGTGACGTGGCTTCGCGGGTCGGTGATCGTCGTCTGGAACGGCTGGTAGTTGAAGGTTGAGAGATTGCCCATACCGTCCTTCTGCGAGACGAGCCGGCCGTCGCTGTTGTAGGTGTTCGTCACGCGCGCGCGGCCATCGGGGTCGATGACCGCGGTGATGTGCGCCGAGGCGTCGCCGTAGCCGTAGTGCCACTTGTGCAGGAGCGGGTTCTGGCCCGCGGCGTTGCCGACCTTGTCCACGACGCTGGTCAGCCGCCCGATCTGGTCGTAGCCGTAGCTGACCCTGCGGCCGATCGGGTCCTGGATGCTCGCGAGGCGGTCCCCGCCGTAGGCGATCGGCAGCTCGACCGGCGCGGCGCCTTCGCCGAACACCTGGCCCTCGGAGACCAGGAGGTGCGAGCCGGGGATGCTGCTCGCCGTGATGCGGAAGCGCACCCAGCGCGCCGTGAGGCCGCCGAGATCCACGTCGTAGCGCCAGCGGCCGCCGCTGTCGTTCACCGCCGCTCCAGGGGTGGTGCTGCCCCGCGAAATGAATGTGATGTTGTCGGTGCTGGTGAGGATCTCCACCTTGTCTGGCTTGGAGTAAAGGGTGTTGCCGAAGATGCTCGTCGAGAGGAAATCTCCGTGGTAGGAGCGCGCGACGCCCAACGCCTGGGCGCTCCCGAGATCGACGGTCACATCGACGGGGGTCGAGCCGAGGCCCGAATAGTCCATCCACGACGCGTCACCCGGGCTGGAGGCGTTGCCCAGCGCTCCGTCGGTGAACTCCACCCCACCGGTGTCCGGGTTGCTGTTGGGCTCGAGCGACTTCGTGTACGTCCGTCCCGCGGCGGTGTTCGTGCCCGCCTGGACCGCGGTCGGCCCGAAGCCGGGCTGAAAGACCTGGAACTCGGTCGAGAAGAGCCAGGTGCCGCCGCTGGTGATGTGGAGGCGAACCCAGCGCGCGCTCAGCCCGCCGAGGTCGAGGTCGTACTGCCAGCGGTTGAAGCTGTCGTTGATCGCCGCCGAGGCGGTCACGATGCCGCGCGAGGTGAAGGTGATGTTGTCGGGGCTCGTGAGCACCTCGACGCTCGTCGGCTTGTAGATCGCCTGCGCGGGATCGTCGTAGTGGTGGGAGCGCACGAGGCCGAGCGCCTGAGAGCTGCCGAGGTCGACGGTGACGTCGAGCGGGGTCGCGCCGAGGTTCAGGTGGCCTTGCCAGCCGGCGTCGCCGGGCGCGCTGGCCCGCGCGATCAGGGCGTCCGTCAGCTCGCTGCCGCTTGTGTCGGGAAATCCCGAGTCGGGAGCCGTCGACTCCGTGTAGGTCATTCCGCGTGCCACGTCGGTGCCGCCCTGGTAGCGGAACGTCACGCTCCGGCCGACGCTATCCGTCACCGTCGCGAGGTGGCCGCCCAGATAGGCGAGCGTGATCTGGTTTCCCGCCGGCTCGTGGATGCGAGTGAGCTGACCGGCGGTCGAGAACTCGTACTGGGTCTGGTTCTTGAGGGTGAGGGTGAAGGTGCTGTCGCCGTTCTTGGTGAGCACGTCGTAGACGTTCGGCGGGCTGGCATAGGTCAGATCGGGATTGCGGGCGAAGGTGTCGCGCCGACCGTCGCCGCGGCGCACCTCGACAAGGCCGCCGTTCTCGGTGAGCGTCCAGTTGAAGCTGTGCGACCAGGCCGGACCCAGCGTGCTCGCGTCGGTGTCGGCCGAGTTGTAGGAGCGGCTGAACGAGAAATTCAGCAGGCGGCCCGGGATCGCGAGATCCTCGGCGCTCGTCTTGTACGCGCCGACGCCGGTGGGGATGTCGCGCCGGCCGAAGGTGTAGGGGTAGGCCGTGCCGAAGTCCCAGTCGCCGCCGAGGCTCCCGAAGAGCCGGGTCGTGCCGGTGTCTTCGTAGGGCAAGGTCCGGCCCCAGATCGGGATGACGCGCGCGGTGTTCTGGTCGTTGCCGACCCCGATGCCGCCGAATCCCGCGTACCAGACGTACTCGCCCAGGCTGTAGCCCGGTACGTACAGGCCAAAGGGCGAGCCCAGCGCGTCGATCGGCAGGTTGTTCGAGTACGCGTAGATGCGCGGCCCCCAGGTGAATCCACCGTCGGTCGACTTCTGGAGCCAGAAGTTCCGCCCGAAGTTGTCATCGCGGAGGAAGTACACCGCGCCGGCGCGATCGACAAACGCGGTCGCGGTGCCCTCGGCGCCCGAGTTGATGCCGCCCGCGCCGCCGTGGTCGACCTGCGGGCTCCAGCTTCCGCCGAGCGTTCCGACCTGGGTGCCGCGGCTGCCGTTGGTGCAGGCGCAGTCCTCGATCGCGATGTACAGCCACTGCCCCGAAGAAAGCTCGGTGAAGAAGAAGTTGCGCGAGCGCTGGCACTCGTTGGGCGCGAGAACGCCCGGGACGCTGCAGTCGCTGGATCTGACGACATGCATCGTCGTGTCACCGGCGTCCGCTGCGGCCGTCCATGTCGCAAGGGTCGGGTCGGTCGTGGAGCGGTACTGGGGAAGGGCGCCGCTCGAGGGTGCGGTGAACAGATAGAGATGCGTCCCGTCGCGCGAGGTGACGAGCATCGGCGCAAAGTTTGTGCGATCGAAGAGCTCCGAGCCGAACGGCCTGAACTCCGCGCCCCATGTGGCGCCGTTGTCGGTGCTGATGCGGAAGATGAACGTGCCGGCGTTGGGGCTGCGGGAGTCGACGTATCCGGCGATGACCTCGCCCTGGAACGTAGCGATCTGCGGGTAGTAGGGCCCGGCCGTGCTGAGCTGCTGCGAGGGGTCGAGGCCGTGCTCGGTGAAATAGCGCTTGAAGCGGATCTCGGCCATCGTGTTCACACCGTCATCGCCGTTCCCGTAGATGAGTCCGACCTGGCCATTGGGCATCACCGTCGCCGAGACGAACCCTGGCCGGCTCTGGATCTCACCGGCGTTGGCCGCCTGCGGGAAGGGGAGCAATGCCGGAACGACGGTGGAGAGAACCGACGGGAGGCGGTCAGCGGCGGGGGCGGCGGGCGGCAGAAGGAGCGCAAGTATCAGCGACAACACGAGCACGCGAGCGCGCGCATCCGCATGAACCGGATACACGACCGTCCTCCTCGCCGCGCTCCCGTCCACAGCGTCTCGCCGCTCGCGCAAGTCCCCTCATCGCGGCAAGGCCGGAGGGACCATACGCCCGCTCGCTCTCCAAGGTCAAGAGAGATTTATTGGGAGATTACTTCCAACCGCTTGTGGGTCAGTAAGTTGTCGGTTGCGTGGTGATGGTCAGCAGCGGTATCCGGCGCGCGTTGCGCCTGGGCTCAGCGCAGTACGCGACGGACGCTCCAATCCTTACTGCGCGGGTGGCGCGATGCGCGACTCCATGACGATCGGGCCCGCGCGGCGGCCCCACGCCGACCCCTCGATCGTGACCGCGCAGCGGTCGAAGCCGGCGATCGCCGCGGTGATGTCGACCGCCTGGATGTCCTTGCCGTCGGGACGGAACGTCGCGCCGCGCACCCAGGTGTTGTCCGTACTGACGAGCCAGACCGTGTAGAGCTGCCCGGCCGGGATCGGCCTGAGGTCGTGGAACAGCACGAACGGCGGACGGCCCTCCACGCGCGGCGCGATGAGCGTCCCGCCGGAGCCTGCCCACTCGTCCTTGCCGGACATGTACCACCAGCGCCCGCCCTGCTTGATGCCCTCGGCGATCGTCGCGTACTCGTTCTTCTCCTGCGTCAGCGTGGCGACCTGGCTCGAGAGCTCGACGTTGCGCGTGCCGAGCAACAGGACGGCGACCGAGAGCGTCGCGACGGTGATCCCCACCGCCAGCGGTCGCAGGAGACCGGCCCCGGTCCACGCGGTGCCGGCCTGCGGCGCGCGTGGACGGGCGAGATCGGCGCGCGCGCTGGCGAGGATGCGCTCCCGCAGACGCGCCGGTGCCTGGCCGGCGGGCAGCGTCTCCGGCAGCTCCTGCACGACCTCGTCGATCGCGCGCGCCTGCTCGCGGCAGGCCGGGCATTCAGAGAGGTGCGCGGCGACGCGCGCCGCGTCGACGGGCGCGAGCGCGCCGAGCGCGTAGAGCTCGAGCTCGTCGCTGACGTGGATCATCGCGGTCAGCCTCTCACCGAGGTCTGCACTTCCAGCGCCCGGCGCAGCTTCTGGAGGCCGATGCGCATGCGACCCTTCACCGTCCCGAGCGGCACGCCCATGAGCGCCGCGAGCTCGACGTGGGTGTAACCGCCGAAGTACGCCAGCTCGATCGTGCGCCGCTGCGCGGAGGGAAGCGCCTCGAGCGCCTCGCGCACGCTCTGATGCTCGACGTTGCGCGTGGCCTGCTCCGCCGTGTCGTCATCCGAGGCTCGCTCGCTCGCGGCCTCGAGGGGCGCCGGGCGGAAGGTCGTCTTGCGGCGCAGCACGTCCACTGCGCGGTGGTGGACGATCGAGAGCAGCCAGCCGCGCACGTTGCCGCGCTCGCGTCGGTAGGTGGCGGCGCCGCGCCAGGCGGAGATGAACCCGTCGTGGACCACGTCCTCCGCGGCTTCGCCCTCGCCGAGGATGCGGTAGGCGAGCGCGTAGGCGAGGCGGGAGTAGCGGTCGTAGAGCGCCGCGAGCGCGTCGAGGTCGCGGTCAGCAAGCCGCGCGATCAGGTGCTCGTCGGAGGGTCCGGAAGTGTCCGCCATCCAGACGAATGTACGGACGGCGTCCAGACGTGGATGAGGCGAGGGGAGTCGCGGAAAAAAGAAATGCCCCGAGCGACCTGCCGCCGTGCCCTACCGCTGCATCGATGGTCAGCGGCCTGGCCGTGGAGCCGATCCTCGATATCCTCTCGGACCGCCTTTGATGCTATCTCCGGTTGCGCTCCCGGGGACCGGTGCCCTTGATGGAATCTCGGACCCGTTCCCTTTAGCAGACCCCTCGGGACAAGAGGAAATTTACGGTCGCTTCCTAGGCGCCACAACGGCCTTATCCACTGTTGCTTGGTGAAGTCATCCACAAGAAGGACGAGTTGTCCACGAGAAATCGACAGCGTTGTTGATAGCCGGACCGGGCGCCGGAAGAACGAATCCCGAGGATCCGGCGTCGGCAGATCACTCCCCCAGACGCAAGCCCCTCGGGACCGAGAAGAACTGTGCCGCCGGGCGCAGGAGCGCGGAAGCCCCTTTTCCACAAACGCGCGCGCCGTCTGTCCACGCGCTCGCGCGGTTATCCACGGCGAATCCGCAAACGACCGCCGCCCCTAGCATCGAAGCGTGTCTGACCCCATCCTTGACCCGCTCGATCGCGGGTCCGACCCCATCCTCGACCCGCTCAATCCGGAGCAGCGCGCCGCCGTCACGCACGGCGACGGACCGCTCCTCATCCTGGCCGGCGCCGGCTCCGGGAAAACACGGGTCCTCACGCACCGCGTCGCCTACCTGGTCCGCGATCTCGGCGTCGCGCCGCGCTCGATCCTGGCCGTGACCTTCACGAACAAGGCGGCCCGCGAGATGCGCGAGCGGCTCGATCGGCTGGTCGGCTCGGCGCAGCTGGGCGAGCTCACCGTAGGGACGTTCCACGCCTTCTGCGCGCGACTCCTCCGGCGGGACGGCCCGCTCGTCGGCGTCGACCGGGGCTTCGCGATCTACGACGAGGGCGACCAGCGCGCGCTCATGCGTCAAGCCATGACCGATCAGGGGGTGAGCGAGCGGCTCTTCTCGCCCGGGGCGATCGGCGGCGCGATCTCCGCCGCGAAGAACGAGCTGCGCGGGCCGGCCGACGTGCTCGCCACCCCGCGCAACCAGCTGGAGCGCGTCGCGGCCCTCGTCTGGCAGCGGTACGACGCGCTGCTCCGCGAGAACAACGCCGTCGACTTCGACGACCTCCTCCTGCTGGTCTGCCGCCTCTTCGAGACGAGCGATCGCGCGCTCGAGCGCTGGCAGGACCGCTATCAGCACATCCTCGTCGACGAATATCAGGACACCAACCGCGCGCAGTACGTCCTGCTCCGATACCTCGCCGGCTTCCGCCAGAACCTCTGTGTCGTCGGCGACGACGACCAGAGCGTCTTCAGCTGGCGCGGCGCCGACGTGCGCAACATCCTCGACTTCGAGCGCGACTACCCGAACGCGGTGGTCGTGAAGCTCGAGCAGAACTACCGCAGTACACAGCGCATCCTCGACGCGGCCTGGTCGGTCGTGCGCAACAACGCCGCGCGCAAGGAGAAGAAGCTCTGGACCGAGCGCCAGGGCGGGCCGGAGGTGGTGGTCGTCGAGTCGTACGACGAGCACCACGAGGCTGAGGCGGTCGCGCGCGAGATCGAGCGCCTCATGCGCCAGGGCGAGGTCCACGGGACGCGCGACGTCGCCGTCCTGTACCGGACGAACGCGCAGTCACGCGCGATCGAGGACGTGTTCCGCGCCTTCGGCCTCGCGTACCAGGTCGTCGGCGGCGTGTCCTTCTATCAGCGCCGTGAGGTGAAGGACACCCTCGCGTACCTGCGCCTCGTGCGGAACCCGCAGGACAGCGTCGCGCTCGGGCGCGTGATCAACACCCCGCCGCGGGGCATCGGCGCGAAGACGCAGAGCTCGCTCATCGCGTTCGCCCGCGAGCGTGGGCTCACCGCGTCCGACGCGCTGCTCCAGGCGGAGGAGATGTCGGACATTCCGAAGCGCCAGCAGACGGCGCTCGTCGCGTTCGGCCGGCTCATCGGCCGCCTTCGCGAAGAGGTCGACAAGCGCGAGTTGCCCGATCTCATCGACGAGCTCATCGAAGCGACCGGCTACGCGACCTATTTGAAGGACGGCACCGAGGAGGGCGAGGAGCGGCACGCCAATGTCCTCGAGCTCCGCAGCCTGGCCGAGGAATTCCTCACCCTGCCGCAGGAGGAGCAGCTGCCGACGTTCCTCGAGCAGGTCGCGCTCGTGTCCGACGTCGACGAGTACGCCGAGGCGAAGCCGGCCGCGACGCTCATCACGCTGCACGCCGTGAAGGGTCTGGAGTTCCCCATCGTGTTCCTCACCGGAATGGAGGACGGCGTCTTCCCGCACGCGCGATCGCTCGACGACGAGGCGCGCCTCGAGGAGGAGCGGCGCCTCTGCTACGTGGGGATCACGCGTGCGAAGGACCGCTGCTACCTGACGTTCGCGCGGCGGCGCATGCTCTTCGGGCGCACCAGCGAGAATCCGCCGTCGCGCTTCCTCCTTGAGCTCCCGACGCAGGGCATCGAGCACCGCGGGAAGATCGAGACGGAGGAGCACGACGTCTGGGCCGATCTCGACTGGGAGCGCGACCGCGAGCGGTACGAGGAGCGCAAGGCCGCCCGACGCGATCAGATGCTCGCGGGCCTGCCTTCCTCCTGGAGCGGTCGCGGCGAGCCGCAGCGCCCGCGGACCGCGCCGACCGACACCCGCTTCCGTCCCGGAGACCATGTGCGGCATCCATCGCTCGGCAACGGCGTCGTGGTGTCGAGCCAGATCCGCAGCGATGACGAGGAGGTCACCGTCGCGTTCCCGGACAAGGGCGTGAAGAAGCTCATGGCGTCGTTCGCGAAGCTGGCGAAGGCGTAGGAGGTCGAGATGCCGAAGTCGAGATCAGAGCGGGCGCGCGGTCGCGGCGAGACGAAGTCGAAGCGGTCGCTGCGCGGCGCGCAGAAGCTGGGTCGTCAGGATCCCGAGCGCGGCGTCACGAGCCGCGCGCGCAAACGAAAAGAGGGCGGCGAGACCGTGCCCGACCCGCGCTTCGGCGGCCGACCCGGCCAGGAGACGACGAAGTGGCGTCCGCCGAAGGAGCGGATGAGCCCGCGACAGAAGCGCGCTACCGCGCGAGGCGCATCTCGCGCCGGAACTTCTTCCAGTCGGAGGACTTCACCGAGAACAGCAGGTCGCTGAGGATCTGCAGGATCCCGACCGCGAAGAGCAGCGCGATCGCCCACGCGTCGGCGCCGATCGCGAGCGCGTACAGGATCACGGCGAACGGCGTCAGCTTCGTCACGATCGCGCCGGACGCGTGCATCCAGGCGCGCTGACGCGGCGACGCGCGCAGGTAGGAGGCGTAGTCGATCTTGAAGCCGGGCTGCGGCTTCTTGGGGACGTCGAGGAACCAGTCGGTGAAGCGGATCCCGACGAGCGTGCCGACCACCAGGTGCGCGAGGCCATGGGTCGCGACATCGAGCCCGGCCGCCCCGACGAGCAGGATGATCTCGCGCCACGGACGCTCGAGCGCCGGCGCGACGGCGAGGAGCACGAGATCGACGACGAGGCCGCCGCTCACGAGGAAGATCCCCAGGCCAACCGGAAAGACAAGGCGAACGTGCCGTCGGAACGCCTGTCGATCGATGGCCGCGATCCGCGTCGCATGACGCTCGACGAGCGCGCGGTCCCGCTTCACCGCCTGGACGGCGCGCCAGAAGCCAAGCGCGCGCAGATCGGGCGCGTGGCCCACGTCGACCTCGCGCTCGGTCGCGTCGAGCGCTCGTTGGATATCGCCCTCGTCCATCGCTATCGCCGCTGGATGTCCGCCGGCCCGCCACGCACGCGGTCGACCCGCATGATCACCGCGATCCCCTGCTCGTCCTTGTCCTGTTCCTTCTCGACCTCGACGACGCGCTCCCAGACGCGCTCGCGCTCGGCGGCGTCGGCGACGATGCGCGCCTCGCCGTAGAAGCGGAGCGTCCGCTTGTCGCGCGTCGGGTTGCGGACGAGGACGCAGACGCGCGGGTTCGCCTCGATGCCGGCGTACGTCTCGCGCTTGCCTCGCTCCCACCAGGCCAGATGGTCCTTGTCCCAGACCATCAGGCTGCCGCGCATCGCGACGTCGGGCCAGCCCTCGTTCGACGACGCGACGAGGCCGGTGTTGAGGTCTGTCCGCGCGTTGTCGACGATCTCGGCGAACTGTGTGAGGTCGACGCCCGTGACCGGCGGCGCTTGCACGACGCGATTCTCGCAGTTGCGGCGATACTCGGCGCGTGGACGCGGCGCAGATCGAACGGGCGCGGGAGGCTCATCGCCAGTGGTTGCGCGGCCCCGAGTCGTATCTCGCGGCCGTCGCGCGGCACGAGCTGCCGGTCGGGTCGGCCCTGACGATCCACGGCCACCACATCGAGGCGGCGCCGGACGGCTTCGTCGTCGACGGGGGGCAAAGCGGTCCACGCACCATCGACGCCGGCCGCTATCGGCTGCGGCTTTCGCATCAGAACGCGCCCGCGGTGATCGTGCTCGATCGCGACAGTCCGCATTTCGCGACGCCGGTCGAGCCGCGCTGGTTCCCGTACGGCGGTGCGTACCGCTTCGTCGTCCCGCTGGAACCGGATGCGACGCCGCGCGCGATCCGCTCGACACGCGAGCAGGATCGCCGCGCGCTGCGTGTGGGCTCGCTGTCGTTCGGAATCGACGGCGTGGCGTGCCGCCTCGAGGCCACGCGCCTGCTCGAGCCGGGTGTGGGTGAGGGAGACCTCGAGGTGTACTTCCGCGACGCGACGACCGGGAACGAGACCTATCAGGTCGGGCGATACGTCGGTGTCGAGCACGCGGACGACGGACGGTACGTGCTCGACTTCAACCGCGCCTACAACCCGGCGTGCGCGTATTCACCGTTCTACAACTGCCCGATCCCGCCGGCGGAGAATCGCCTCACTGTCGCGATCCGCGCGGGCGAGATGACTCCGCACGCCTGACAATCGAGTCATGCCGACCCCATCCGTCCAGAAGCGCGTCGCCGAGCTTCGCGAGCGGCTCGAGAAGGCGAACTACGAGTACCACGTGCTCGACCAGCCGACGATCTCCGATGAGGCGTACGACGCGCTCATCCGCGAGCTGACCGAGCTCGAGGAGAAGCACCCCGAGCTCGTGACGCCGGAGTCGCCGACGCAGCGCGTCGGCGCCGCGCCGTCGGCGCGGTTCGCGCCGGTCGAGCACACGCGGCCGATGCTGTCGCTCGCCAACGCGTTCGACGAGGCGGAGCTGCGCGCGTTCGATCAGCGCGTTCGGAAGGGACTTGGCCGCGACGACGTCGGCTACGTCTGCGAGCTGAAGATCGACGGCATCGCGATCAACCTCACCTACCAGGACGGCAAGTTCGTGCAGGGCGCGACGCGCGGCGACGGCTTTGTCGGCGAGGATGTGACGGCGAACCTGCGCACGATCCGGTCGATCCCGCTCACGCTGCGCGAGAAGGTTCCCGGCCGAGTCGACGTCCGCGGCGAGGTCTACCTGCCGACCGCCTCGTTCGAGGCGACGAACAGAGAACGTGCCGAGCGCGGTGAGCCGCTGTTCGCCAATCCGCGCAACGCCGCGGCCGGGGCGGTGCGCCAGCTCGACCCGAAGGCGACCGACAAGCGCAACCTCGCGATGTGGGCGTATTCCGCGGCGGGCCTCGAGGTGGACTCGCAGCACGCGCTGCTCGGGCGGCTGCGCGCGCTCGGCATCCGCACGAACCCGTACTGGACGCGCGCGAAGGACGTCGATGCGGTGCTCGAGTTCATCGAGTCGTGGAAAGAGAAACGCCACGAGCTGGACTACGGCACCGACGGCGTGGTCGTGAAGGTCGATCGCATCGACGAGCAGGACAAGCTCGGCTTCGTCGCGCGCAGCCCGCGGTGGGCGGTCGCGTACAAGTTCCCAGCCGAGCAGGCGACGACGACGGTCGAGGACATCCTGGTGTACGTCGGGCGCACCGGCGTCCTCACGCCGGTGGCAGCGCTCGCGCCGGTGCTCGTCGGCGGCACGACCGTGCGCCGCGCGACGCTGCACAACCTCGACGAGGTGCGCCGCCTCGACGTCCGAAAGGGCGACCGCGTGATCATCCAGCGCGCCGGCGACGTTATCCCCGAGGTCGTGCGCGTCGAGACCGACGCGCGTGACAAGAAGAAGGACTACCCCGAGTTCGACATGCCCGAACGCTGCCCCGTGTGTGAAGGTCCGGTCGAGCATCCCGAGGGCGAGGTCGCGTACCGCTGCGCGAACCCGGTCTGCCCGGCGAAGACGGGACAGCGCATCGGTCACTTCGTCGGCCGCGGCGGCTTCGACATCGAGGGCGTGGGCTGGGCGCTCATCACGCAGCTGCAGGAGCGCGGCGTCGTCTCGAATCCCGCGGACATCTTCTTCGTCACCAAGGAGCAGCTGCTCGAGCTGGACCGCTTCGCCGAAAAGAGCGCGACGAACATCTACGAGCGCATCAAGAACGCGACGCGACGGCCGCTCGCGCGGATGATCAACGCGCTCGGCATCCCGAACGTCGGGGAGTCGACCGCCGAAGATCTCGCGCACTGGCTCGCACCGCGGTTGCCGAGGGACGCGACGTTCGCCGACGCGCTGCGCGTGCTGCGCGATGCGACCAGCGACGAGCTCCAGGCCGTCGAGGGCATCGGCGAGGTCGTCGCGCGCGGCATCAGCGAATTTTTCCAGCGTGCGGAAGAGCAGCCGTTCCTCAAGCGGCTTGGGGAGGCCGACCTGCGGCCCATCCTTCCGGCGCCGGGCGCGGTGAAGGCGGACAGCCCCTTCTCCGGCAAGACCGTCGTGTTCACCGGGACGCTCGAGCGGCGCAGCCGTGAGGAAGCGGAGACGCTCGTGCGCTCACTGGGCGGGAAGACCGCGGCCTCCGTCAGCGCGAAGACCGACCTCGTCGTCGCCGGTCCGAAGGCGGGGACCAAGCTCGAAAAAGCCCGTCGCTTGGGTGTCAAAGTAGTAGACGAGGAGACCTTCGACGCTATGCTCCGTTAGCACTAGGGAGGGGTTCAGAGACACTTGTACCAGCCGACCACAGCCCCGCGTCCCGTAGCGCCGGCCGCACCCGCGGCCGCACCCGACCTGCCCGCGATCCCGCTGCCGCCCGAGCCACAGACGGTCGAGCAGACGGGCCTCACGGTCGGCTTCCTCGCCGATCTTGCGCTGAAGACCCTCTACCTGCGCGGACAGATGTCCATGGGCGAGATCGCCAGCGCCCTGGGCCTCTCGATCACCGGCGTGACCGACAAGGTGATGGAGTTCCTCAAGGCCGAGCGTCTGGTGGAGATCCGCGGCGGCACCGGTCTGTCGTCCGCGTCGTACCAGTTCGTCATCGTCGATCGCGGATCGGAGAAGGCGCAGGAGGCCCTGGCGCGTAGCCAGTACGTCGGCAAGGCGCCCGTTCCGCTCGCGACGTACGTCGCCGCGGTGCAGCGCCAGTCCATCTCGAACATCCACGTCACGCCCGACGATCTCTCGCGGGCGTTCTCGCACATGGTCATCCCGCGCGAGACGCTCGCGCAGCTCGGACCGGCGGTGAACTCCGGCAAGTCGATCTTCCTCTTCGGCCCTCCGGGCAACGGCAAGACGACGATCGCCGAAGTGCTCGTCTCGCTCCTGAAGGGCGAGGTCGTGCTGCCGTATGCGGTCGAGATCGATCAGCAGGTCATCAAGATCTTCGACCAGGTTTATCACCGGCTCGCGGTCGATTCGGCGACGGCGGACCGTATGCGCTTTGACCACCGCTGGGCGATCAGCAAGCGCCCGATCGTGATGACCGGCGGCGAGCTCACGCTCGAGACGCTCGACCTCATCTACGACGAGACGTCGAAGTTCTACGAGGCCCCGTTCCAGATGAAGGCCAACGGCGGCATCTTCATGGTCGACGACTTCGGCCGCCAGCGCGTCTCACCGAAGGACCTTTTGAACCGGTGGATCGTGCCGCTCGAGAAGCGCGTCGACTACCTCACGCTGCACACCGGAAAGAAGATCGAGATTCCATTCGACATGCTCATCATCTTCTCGACCAACCTCGACCCGGCCGACCTCGTCGACGAGGCCTTCCTCCGGCGCATCCGCTACAAGATCGGCATCGAGGCGCCGACCGTCGCGCAGTACGAGGAGATCTTCAAGCGGATGTGCGCGCGCAAGAACATCGAGTACCGCGCCGAGGCGATGAGCCAGATCCTCGCGATCTACCGCAAGAAGAACATCGGCCTGCGGTCGTGCCACCCGCGCGACATCCTCGAGCAGCTCATCGACACGTCGCGCTTCCTCGGGCAGCCGGCGGCGCTGTCGCCGCAGCTCATCGAGATGGCCTGCGAGTCGTATTTCGTCACGCTCGACCCGGGCGGCGCGCCGAAGGACTCCTAGGCCCGCTGGGTCTCGGCTCTCTCCAGGACGGCCTCGCGCCGACGCCCCCGATGGGCTGGAATTCCTGGAACCGCTTCGGTCCATTCGTCTCGGAGCGCCTCGTCCTGGAGATCGCGGACGCGCTCGTCGAGAGCGGCATGCGCGACGCGGGCTACCGCTACGTCGTCATCGACGACGCGTGGGAGGGCAGCCTGCGCGAGGACGACGAGCTCGTGCCCAGCTTGTGGAAGTTCCCGCGCGGGATGCGCGCGCTGGCCGACGACGTACACGCGCGCGGGCTGAAATTCGGCATCTACACCTGCGCCGGGACGCGCACGTGCCAGGGATATCCGGCGAGCGCGGGCTATGAGGAGCGCGACGCGCGCCGTTTCGTCGAGTGGGGCGCGGACTTCGTGAAGATCGATTGGTGCAACACGCACGGCCTCGACGCGCGCGCGAAGTATGCGAATTGGTCCGAGGCGTTCCGCGCGGTCGGCCGGCCGATGGTGTTCTCGATCTGCGAATGGGGAAGGAACCGCCCGTGGGAGTGGGCCGGCACGCTCGGGCATCTCTGGCGCACCGCGTCGGACATCCAGGATCGCTGGGACAGCGTGCTCTCCACCCTCGAGCGGCAGGCCGCGATCGCGGAGCACGCCGGGCCCGATCACTGGAACGATCCGGACATGCTCGAGGTCGGCAACGGCGGCATGACCGATGACGAATACCGCGCGCACTTCTCGCTATGGGCGATCCTGGCGGCGCCACTCATCGCGGGGAACGACGTGCGCGCCATGAGCGCGGCGACGCGCGAGATCCTCACCGCGCCCGAGGTGATCGCGGTGGACCAGGACTCCGCGGGGATGCAGGGCCGCCGGCTGCGCGAGAACGAGGGTCGCCAGGTGTGGGCGCGCCGCCTTGCGGACGGCTCGCACGCCGTGGTGCTTCTGAACGCGAGCGACGCCGCCGCGGCGATGCGCGTTTCGTGGGCGGAGCTGGGGCGACCGCCGGCCGTGGCTGCGGTCGTGCGCGATCTGTGGGAGCGCCAGGACGTCGGGACGTTCAACGAGTCGTACGAAGCGAGCGTCGCGCCACACGCGGCACACATGGTGAAGGTTTCTTCCCGATAGTCGTGCATCTCAAGCGCGCCGTGGCGCACGAGAATCAGCGCGCGAGATCGTCGATCAGCGCTGCTCGCCCTGTTGCCACTCCTCGGTCCAGAAATACGCCTGTGATGCGTCGACGAGATCCCTCTTCGGCATGTCTCGATGCTACCGGGCATGGGGCACGACCGTGAGACGTTCTGGCAGCAGCTCGCGCAGGTTGCGGATCAGGGTGACCGTGAAGAGAAACGAGAAGCGCTCCGCCGCGCCGTAGCGGAGACCGAAAGCGTCGCGCACCGACGGCGGAAGCAGCGCGGCGGCGATCGCGTCGTTCGGCCAGTAGACGAATTCCGGGATGAAGCGGAACGGCCTCAGCACCGAGCGCGCCACGCTGACGCTCGTCGCGTCCGGCTCGATCGCCGTCACGAGCATGTCGCGCTCGTAGCGCTCGAGGTCGCCGATCGTCGGCGGGAAGAGCTCGTCCGGGATGCCGAGCTTGCGCGCGAACACCTTGGCCTCGTCCCAGTAGCGCTGCCGATCCTCCGGCGGGAGCGGGCCGACGACGATCTCGTAGAAGCGCAGCGAGGTCAGCACGAGCGTCGTCTGCACCCAGAGCATGAGCCGCGGGTCGCGCGCGCGGTACGGGCGGCCATCCACCGCGACGCCGGCCACGCTCGCGTGACGGGCGTCGATCCGCGCCAGCGCCCGGCGCGCCGTGACCGTGGTCCCGAAGACGGACTCCAGCGTCGTGTTCAGCGTGCGGTGCAGACGCCCGAGCGGATCGCGGCGGAAATCCGAGTGCGGGTCGACCCCTGCCGCGACGAGCGGATGCGCGACCTGCAAGAGCAACGCGGCGGTGCCGCCGAGGAGCAGGAACATCTCCCGGTTGATGCGACGCGCGATCGAATCCCGTGGCAGGAGGCCGTGATCGGTCACGGTCGCGCGGGCGGCAGCAGCTCCGCGATCGGCGACGCGTCCGCCGCGGCCCCGAGCCGCGGAAGCTTGAAAAGGTCCTCGATCGTGGCGAGGAGTGAATAGTGGTCGTAAGGCGTGGCCGTCTGGCGCACTGGCCCGCCGTCGGCGATCACGATGAGCGGAACGACATTTCCACTTGCTCCGTCGTCCTCGTCCCACACGATGAAGATGATCCCTCGCTGGCGGAATGCGCCCGACGCGACGATCCGGGTCACGAGATCGTTCACCCAGGCGCCTGCCTCAGTGAGCGCGCAGTCGTGCCCGTCGTGGCACAGACCGGGCGTGATCCATGCGAAGTTTGGCGTGTCGCGCGCAAGGTCGGCGTCGAGCATCTCGAGCGGCGCAACGTTCGGCGGGCACGCGCCGCCGTAGTAGGCGAAGGGGTTGTGCTTGAGCGCGTACGGATATGGGCTACGCATGCAGCCGGCGTCGGTCATCCCCTCCATGTACGCGCGCCACGGGATTGCGGCCTGGGTGAGCTGCGCGCCGATGCCTCCCGCAGGCAATGCGTAATAGCCATTGTCGATGACGCCATGTGTGCTGCCTGACGTGAGCGCAAGGTAATTCGGCAGGCTCGGGTACGCGACCGCGCGATAGTTTGTCGCCAGCGCATGGTTCGACGCCAACCCGTTGATGACCTCGGAACGCAGCGCGGTGGTGAGCGATCTGTTCTCCATCACGATCACGAAGACGTGCGGAAGCGGCGTCGGCGAGGGACTTGGTGTGGCGGTCGGCGCGATAGTTGGCGGTTCCGCGACCTTCGGCGTCGGCGACGTCGCGGCTGGTGTGGCGGTGCACGCGACCGCGAGCACGGCGCAAAGGACGGCCGCGATCGTGTCGCGTCGCATCGTCCTAGTCAGCGTAGACGTCTAAACTCGCCTTGTGCCCATCGATCGCCAGACGATCATTCACGCCGCCGATCTGGCGCGCATCTCGCTCACGAACGAGGAGATCGATCGCTTCACCGGGCAGCTCTCGGTCGTGCTCGACGCGGTCGAGCGCCTCAAGACCGTGGACACCGGAGACATCTCGCCGACCGCGTCGACGCTGCCGCTGCAGAACGTGCAGCGCGAGGACGTCATCCGGCCGGGTCTCTCGACCGAGGAGGCGCTCGCGAACGCGCCGAGAGGCGGCCGCGACGGCGAGTTCTTCCGCGTGCAGGAAGTGCTCGAAGGACGATGAACGACCTCCCGCGCACCATCCGCGAGGCGGCCGCGCTCCTGCGCAAGCGCGAGATGAGCGCGCTCGAGCTGGCCGAGATCGCGCTCAAGCGCGCGCACGCGGACCGGTTCAACACCTGGCTGCTCGTGAACGACGACGGCGCGAAGGCGCAGGCCCGCGCCGCCGACGAGCGCCTGAAGGAGGGCGACGCGCCGCTGCTCTGCGGCATTCCCTGGGCGTGCAAGGACATCATCGGCACCAAGGGCGTCGAGACGACCGCGGGCTCGAAGATCCTCGACGGCTACGTGCCGCCGTATTCCGCCACGGTGGTCGAGCGAATCGATGCGCCGGGCGCGGTGATGATCGGCAAGACCAACCTCGACGAGTTCGCGATGGGCAGCTCGAACGAGAACTCCGCCTTCGGCCCCGTGAAGAACCCCTGGGATCCCACGCGGGTGCCCGGGGGATCGTCGGGCGGCTCGGCCGTCGCGGTCGCGTCCGACGAGGCGATCTTCGCGCTGGGCACCGACACGGGCGGATCCATCCGCCAGCCGGCGGCGCTGTGCGGCGTCGTCGGCATGAAGCCGACCTACGGACGCGTGTCGCGCTACGGCGTCGTCGCGTTCGCCTCGTCGCTCGATCAGGTCGGGCCGTTCACGAACGATGTGGAGGACTGCGCCATCGTCTGCGAGGCGCTCTTCGGCAAGGATCCGAACGACGCGACGACGATGCCGCTCCCCAGCGAGGACCTGCGTCGCGACCTCGACAAGGGCGTGAAGGGCCTGCGCCTCGGTGTGCCGAAGGAGTTCTTCATCGAGGGCATGGAGAAAGGCGTCGACCGCGCGGTGCGCGCGGCGCTGAAGGAGCTCGAGTCGCAGGGCGCGCAGCTCGTGGACGTGTCGCTCTCGCTCACCGATCACGGCCTCGCCGTCTACTACCTGATCCAGCCGGCCGAGGCGTCGGCGAACCTCGCGCGCTACGACGGCGTGCGCTACGGGCTGCGCGTCGAAGGCCCCGACCTCATCGAGACGTATCGGCGCACGCGCGGGCAGGGCTTCGGCCCCGAGGTGAAGCGGCGCATGATCCTCGGCACGTACGCGCTCTCCGCCGGCTACTACGACGCCTACTACGTGAAGGCGCAGAAGGTGCGCACGCTCATCAAGGCGGAGTTCGATCGCGTGTTCGCGAAGGTGGACGCGATCGTGACGCCGACATCGCCGACCGTCGCGTTCCCGATCGGCCAGAAGGTGAATGATCCGCTCTCGATGTATCTGAACGACATCTTCACGCTCCCGGTGAACATCGCGGGACTGCCGGGGATCTCGCTGCCCTGCGGCCTGTCCGACGGATTGCCGGTCGGCCTGCAGGTCATCGCGAACGCGTTCCAGGAGGCGACGATGTTCCGCGTCGCGGCGGCGTACGAGCGCGCGACCAAGCATCGCGAGGAGCGCCCGGCGCTGGTGGCGGCATGAGAGCGACGCGCCGCCCGCTCACGAACCAGCGCGTCGAGCGCATCCCCGCGAGCGGCATCCGCCGATTCTTCGACCTCATCGCCGGCGTGGAGGGCGCGATCTCGCTCGGCGTGGGGGAGCCCGACTTCATCACGCCCGAGCGCTTCCGCGAGGCCGCGATCCGCTCGATCAAGGAAGGCAAGACGAAGTACACGTCCAACTATGGCATCCGCGCGCTGCGGGACGCGATAAGCGAGCACACCGCGAAGCTGCGCGGCGTCCGCTACGACCCCGAGCGCGAGATCCTCGTGACGGTCGGCGTGTCGGAGGCGGTCGACCTCGCGCTCCGCGCCACGCTGAACGACGGCGACGAGGTCGTCCTGGCCGACCCGTCGTACGTCGCGTACGTGCCAGGCATCGTCCTCGCCGGCGGTGTCCCCGTGCCGGTGCCGACCGAGGAGCGCTACGCCTTCCGCCTACGCCCCGAGGACGTCGCCGCGGCGGTCACGCCGCGCACGCGCGCGATCCTGCTCGGCTTCCCGAACAATCCGACCGGCGCGGTGCTCGAGCGCGGGGACATCGAGGGCATCGCGCGTCTCGCCGCGGAGCACGACCTGCTCGTGTACGCGGACGAGATCTACGACCGCCTCGTGTATGGCACCGAGCACCAGTCGATCCTGTCGCAACCCGAGATGAAGGAGCGCACGATCTACCTCGCGGGCTTCTCGAAGTCGTACGCGATGACCGGCTGGCGGGTCGGGTACGCGTGCGCGCCGGCCGAGATCGTCGAGCAGATGATGAAGATCCACCAGTACACGGTGATGTGCGTGCCGACGGCGGCGCAGTACGCGGCGCTGGAGGCGCTCCAGAGCGGCGAGCCTGAGGTGCAGCGCATGGTCGGCGAGTACGACACGCGCCGGAAGTACATGTGGAATCGCCTCAACGACATGGACCTGGCGTGCTTCGAGCCGCGCGGCGCCTTCTACTGCTTCCCGAACATTTCGCGCACCGGTCTTTCCGACGACGAGTTCTGCGAACGGCTCCTCAAAGAGGAGAAGGTCGTCGTCGTTCCGGGAAACGCGTTCGGCGAGCGCGGCCGCGGCCATGTGCGCGCCTGCTACGCGACATCGATGGACCAGATCGCGGAGGCGTGCGACCGGATCGAGCGCTTCACGAAGCGGCAATGACCGCGGAGGCCGAGCCCGCGTCGCCCGAGTGGGTCGCGAAGTTCGAGCAGCACCTCCTGCGCGGCGACCCGCTTGCCGCCTCCGACACGCTGCGGAAGACCGGTGCGAAGGGCTGGGTGAAGAAGGCCGAGTATGACCTCGCCGTACGCGCGCTCGACCGCGTGCGTCCCGTTCCGGTGGTCCGCCTCGACTGGGCGCAGCGGCTTCTCGCGCATCCCCGCCGCGTCGACAAGGAGCTGGCGGTGCGCACGCTCATGCCGCTCGCGCGCTCGCACACCCGTGACCTCGCGCGCGCCGCGTACCGCCTCGCCCGCGACGACGATTGGGAGGTGCGCGAATCGGCCGCGTCGCTCGTGGGCCAGCTGCTCGCGGACGCGTTCGACGAGTTCATGCCGACCGCGCGCGAATGGATGGGCGGAAGCGATCCGCGACTTCGTCGCGCGGTCGTCGTGGGCGCGAAGTACGCCGTGCGCACGCGACGACCCGACCGGGCCGAGGCGCTGCTCGACCTCATCGAGCCCGCGCTGCGGGACCACGACGCGTACGTGCGCAAGAACCTCGGTCCGTTCGCGATCGGCGATCAATTCCTGCGCTCGTATCCCGAGGCGACCCTCGCGCGGCTCGAACGGTGGGCGACGCACGACGACGAGAACGTGCGCTGGAACGTCGCGAAGGCGTTCTCAGCCGCGAGCGCGGCCCGCCATGCCGAGCGTGCGCTCCCGATCCTCGAGACGCTCGAGCGCGACCGAAGCGGATTCGTGCGGCGCGCTGCCGCGTCGACGCTGCGCAGACTGCGCGCGCGCCGCCCCGATCTCGCGCCGCAGCCCGAGCCGGTATTGGAGCCCGCGCTTGAGCTCGAAACCGCGCCTGAGGTCGAACCCGAATACACGCCTGAGACCGAATCCGCGCCCGAGGCCGAACCAGCGCGCGAGCCAACGTTCTGATGGGCACGCGCTACGAGGACCAGCCCGCCGAGCACTGGGCGGGCGCCGAGTCGCTCGACCCCACACCGGTGTGGAAGCAGTACCTCATCGTCGCGGGACTGCTGCTCGCGCTGCTCGTCGCCGTCGTGGTGTTCGCGTTGGCGTCGTTGGCTCCGCTCATCGTCACGCCTCCCGCGCTCGTCCCGGGCGATCGCTTCGTGCTGAGCGCGAAGGAGATCCCGCCCGTCGGCAGCGCGCCGAAGTTCGTGGGCCCGCCGCTGGTGAACGAGGCACGCCGCTTCTGGCTGATCCAGCCGGCGAAAGGCGAGCTCGTCGCGGTGCACGCGGTGTGGTCGCCGCGTCCCGGCGGCGACCCCTGCCGCGTCGACGTGAACGGACCGAATGAGCTCGTCGCGCAGTGCTCGGGCGCGGTGTATCGCTTCGACGGACGCGGCACGCCGCTGAGCGATGCTCCGCGCGGACTCGACCGGTATCTTGTGTCCATGGGCGATGACCGCGTGATCGTGAATCTCAGCCGTCTCATCCAGCCGGACGAGAAGGTGCCGGCGCCGTCGCAGCCATGAAGCCCGCTTCTCGCATGGGCTCCGCCCCTGCCACCACGTATGAGCTCGTCATCGGCATCGAGACGCACGTCGAGCTCGCGACCGAGTCGAAGATGTTCTGTGGTTGTCAGGCGAAGTGGTTCGGCGCGCCGCCGAACACGCTGGTGTGCCCGGTATGTCTCGGACTGCCCGGCGCGCTCCCGGTGCCGAACAAGCGCGCGATCGAGCTCGCGATCACGGCGGGGCTCGCGCTCCACTGCGAGATCCCCGCGCACACGAAGTTCGACCGCAAGAACTACATGTATCCCGACCTGCCGAAGGGCTATCAGATCTCGCAGTACGACCTGCCGCTCAGCAAGAGAGGCTGGCTCGAGATCGAGACGTCCGCGGGGCGCAAGCGCATCGGCATCACTCGCGCCCACCTCGAGGAGGACACCGCGACGAGCAAGCATGGCGAAGGCTACGCGCTGGTCGACTTCAACCGCTCCGGTGTACCGCTTCTCGAGATCGTGAGCGAACCGGACATGCGCTCGGTCGAGGAGGCCATCGCGTATGTGGCCGCGCTGCGCGAGGTCGTCGTGTTCGCGGGCGTGTCGGAGATGCGCTTCGAAGAGGGTGCGGGCCGCTTCGACGTGAACGTCTCGATCCGCTTCCAAGAGAACGGCGAGACGCGCTGGCCGCCGCAGAGCGAGATCAAGAACCTCAACAGCACGCGCGCGCTCGAGGAGGCGGTGCCGTACGAGGCCGCGCGCCTCTGGGAGGACTGGCAGGCCGGCGGCGAGATCCACACGCGCAAAGGAAAGATCACCGTCGGCTGGAGTCCCGACCGGCACGCGACGTTCCTCCAGCGATCGAAGGAGGACGTCGAGGACTATCGCTACTTCCCGGAGCCAGACCTCGTGGCGTTCGAGCCGCCGCGCGAGGACGTGGAGCGGCTGCGTGCGGGGATCCCCGAGCTGCCGCCAGCCCGCCGCATGCGGTTCGTGAAGGAGTACGCGCTCTCCGAGTACGACGCGCGCATCCTCGTCGCCGATCGCGCGCTCGCGGACTACTACGAGGCCGCCGTCCGCGCCGCGGGCGGAGAGGCGAAGGCCGTCGCGAACTGGGTGACCGGAGAACTGTTGCGCTATCTAAAGGAGGATGGCGGCTCGGTCGCCTCATCGAAGGTGCACGCGACGCAGCTCGGCGCACTCGTCAACCTGGTGAAGTCCGGCGAAGTGTCCGGCTCTGCGGCAAAAGACGTCTTCGCCGAGATGTGGCGCACCGGCGCCGAGCCCGGGGCCGTCCTGAAGTCGAAGGGCCTCGCGCAGGTGAACGACGAGGTGGCGATCGCGGCGGCCGTAGATGCCGTGGTCGCCGAGAACCCGAAGGCTGTCGCGGATTACAAGGCCGGCAATCAGCGCGCGCTCGGCGCGCTTGTGGGTCAGGTCATGAAGCGAATGGGCGGCAAAGCGAATCCTACCGTGATCAATCGTTTGCTGGTCGACAGGATCGTCTGATTGACGGAAAACCGTGATGCTGTCGAAGATCTGCCGCGGAGGCGTCTGCCGCAAGACATCGCAGAAAGATGGATCACATTGCTCCGACCTGCTGCGAGGCTGCGGCCTGTCCAATCGGCGACGGAGTCGATTGTTGGTCAGCTCGGCGGCACACCGTCGTTGCCTGAAACAACGCCGTGGCCGGAGTGGTCGGGACAAGGCCCACTCTCTTTCATCGCGTCGATCGACTGCAAGGCTGTTCAATCGCTCGGCCTCGACATCGTGCTCCCGCGAGATGGACGTCTGGCGTTCTTCTACTTCGACGGCCAGTCGAACAACTTCGAGACCTTTGTGCTTCACGAGGACCCATCTTCAGCGCAAGGCTGCCGGGTGATCTACACACCCGAGTCGACCCTCGCGGTACCGCGCGCGTGCCCAAATGGGCTCGAGCCATACCCCAAACTCGACCTGGCGGCGGACAGCATCGTTACGTATCCGAACTGGGAGCACCCCGTCTTGACCAAGGCCTTCCGTCGTCAGGGTGAGACAGACCGGGAATTTCTGGACCATCCGATTAATAGCGATGCGTTCTACCAGGAGTTGTGGGAGCTGGAATCGGGTCCGAGGCATCAGGTCGGCGGTTATGCAGCGCCCGTTCAGGGACCGGTCGAGAATGAAGCTGCCCAGCTGGCACTCGGCGGGAAGATCAAATGGGACAGTCCGGCACTCGCCGAAGAAGCCGGGCGTTGGCGTTTGCTGGCGCAGATCGACAACGACGATGAGGCGAAGATGATGTGGGGCGATGTCGGTACGTTGTATTGGCTAATGCCTCCGCATGACCTAATAGAGCAACGCTTTGATGCAGCGGGGTTCACGTGGCAGTGCCACTAAGGCGTCAGATACGGATACGGTGATGGAGCGGGAGCCTCACTAAAGGATCCGCGCCACTCCCTTAGCGCTGTCACCCCCGCCGCCCAGAGTCGTACTCGTCGAGAAGTTCCAGCGGCACATCGGACTGGCCGCCGACGCACCACCACGGCGCCCAGCCGGCGAAGTGGATCGATGCCGGAAGACGGTGAATCGCAGGACGAATATGAGGAACACGACGACATAGCCGCCAATCGAAGAGAAGAAGCTAGTCGAGTCGCTCGTACCCCGGCAGCGTGAGGAATTCCACGATGTTTTCTGACAGCGCGACTTCCTCGAACAGCTTCGCCGCGTTCTCGTACTCGCCCTTCGCGTAGAAGTCGTCACCGACAGTGTTGCGGACCTTCGCGAGCTCTTCCTGCTCGATCTTCTTCACGAGCTCGCGCGTCACAGTCGGGCCTTCCGCGAGCGACACGCCGTGATGGACCCACTGCCAGATCTGCGAGCGTGAGATCTCCGCGGTCGCGGCGTCCTCCATGAGGTTGTTGATCGCCGCGGCACCGGTCCCGCGCAGCCACGACGCGATGTACTGGATGCCCACGCTCACGTTCGTCCGCAGGCCCGCGTCGGTGATCGTGCTGCCCGGGATCTTCACATCGAGCAGCTGATCCTCGGTCGTCTTCACCTCGGGCCGCTGCTTGCCGAGCTGGTTCGGCCTGTCGCCGAGCACGCGATCGAATTCCTTCATCGCGGTCTCGACGAGATCGGGATGCGCGACCCATGTACCGTCGAACCCGTCGTTCGCCTCGCGCACCTTGTCCTCGCGCACTTTCGCGAGCGCCTTCTCGTTCACCTCGGGATCGCGGCGGCTCGGGATGTACGCGGCCATACCGCCGAGCGCGAACGCGCCGCGCTTGTGGCACGTCTGCACCAGCAGCTCGGTGTATGCGCGCATGAACGGCACGGTCATCGTGACCTGCGCGCGGTCGGGCAGGATGAACTCGGGTCGCCCCGCGAACTTCTTGATCGCGCTGAACATGTAGTCCCAGCGCCCGGCGTTGAGCCCGCCGCAGTGCGAGCGCAGCTCGTAGAGGATCTCGTCCATCTCGAACGCGAGCGTGAAGACCTCAACCAGCACGGTCGCTTTGATCGACCCATGCGGGATCTTCAGCTCCTGCTCTGTCCAGTCGAAGATCTCGTTCCACAGGCGCGCCTCGCGGTGGCTCTCGAGCTTCGGCAGGTAGAAGTACGGGCCGCTGCCCTTGTCGAGCAGCCGCTTGGCGTTGTGGAACGTGTAGAGGCCGAAGTCGAAGAGCGCGCCGGAGATCGGGATGCCGTCGATCGTGAGGTGCTTCTCGTTGAGGTGCCAGCCACGCGGGCGCACCAGGAGCGTCGCGGTCTTGTCGTTCAGCTTGTAAACCTTGCCGTCGGGGTTGCGGAACTCGATCGTGCGCTCGATCGCGTCGATGAGGTTGCGCTGACCCTCGATCATGTTGCGCCACGTCGGCGTGTTCGCGTCCTCGAAGTCGGCCATGTATACCGACGCGCCGGAGTTGAGCGCGTTGATGATCATCTTGCGGTCGGTCGGCCCGGTGATCTCGACCTTGCGCGTGTACAGATCCGGCGGGACGCCCGCGACCTTCCAGTCCTGCGCGCGAATATCGGCGGTCTCCTCGAGGAACGTCAGCGTGCCGCCGTTGCGCAGCTTCTCCCAACGCTCTTTGCGAGCGTCGAGCAGCGCCTGCCGCGTCGGCTCGACCTCGCGGTGGAGGCGCTCCAGGAAGTCGAGCGCCTCCGGCGTCAGGAGCTCCGTGGCGATGGCGCTGGTGTCGCGGGCACTGTCGGGAATGTGGACTTCGACCGGGGAGACCTTCGCCATCGCCCGTATCCTCGCACACGTGACTACGTCGTTCGACCTAAGCGGGAAGCGAGCGCTCGTCACCGGAGGCTCGCGTGGCATCGGCCGCGCGATCGCGCACGCGCTGGCCGACGCCGGCGCCGACGTCGCTATCACATCGCGCAAAGGCGACGACGCGGAGCCGGTGGCGGCGGAGATCCGCGCGAATGGCCGGCGCTCGATCGCGCTCCTGCTGGAGGTGCGCAACACGACGTCGATCCGCGTCTGCTTCGAGCGGCTCGATCGCGAGTGGGGAAGCCTCGACATCCTCGTGAACAACGCGGGAACGAACGTCGCGCAGGATCTCGCGACGCTCGACGAGGACTCATGGGACACGGTGATGGACACGGACCTGAAAGGACTGGTCTTCGTCACGCAGGCCGCGGCGAAACGGATGGTCGCCGCGGGACATGGCGGCCGGATCGTGAACGTCGCCTCGATCTACGGCGTCGTCGGCCGGCGTGAGCGCGTCTCGTACAGCGCGGCGAAGGCTGGCGTCGTGAACTTCACGCGCTCGCTCGCGCTGGAGCTCGCGCCGCACGGCATCACCGTGAACGCGATCGGGCCGAGCCTGGTGGAGACCGACCTCACGCGCGAGCGCATGCGCGCGAACCCGGCGTTCCGCGACGAGGAGGTCGCGCGCACGCCGCTCGGCCGCCTGGCCACGCCGGAGGACGTCGCGCCCGCGGTCGTGTTCTTCGCGTCGCCGGCGGCCGGGTTCATCAGCGGGCAGACGCTCCTCGTCGACGGCGGGACCTCCGCGCACTGACGCGCGTTGACCGTATCCCCCGTCCCGTACTTCGGTACTCCCCCGCGACGGAAATCCCCCAGGTGGTGAGAGCATCCGGGCGGTGACCTCCCGTACAACTCTGTTGACAGCTCCGCGCTGCGGGTGGGAGGACACCTCGGTTTGGCTGCACTCGCTCGACAAGTGACGAACGAAGAAGCTGGCTCATGGCCGGCGCAGCTCAACGTCGTCCCGATCTCGCCGCCGGTCGAGGCGACGCTGCGGATCCTCTTGAACAGCGTGCCCTACCTCATGGGCGCGGCCGTCGTGCGCCAGCCGCCGGGCAACGATGCGGTCGTCGCCGAGGTCGGCCGCATGCCGTGGCTCCACGATCGACGCCTCACCACGTTGCAGCTACCTGACGACGCACTCCCCGCGAACCGCGCCGTCGCCCTCGACTGGCCCGTCCCGTATCAGGCCGAGTGGGTGGGCGCCCCGCCGCGCCTCGTCATCTCGCGCCTGGTCTCGCACGGCCACACGGTAGGCGTGCTGCTCGGCACGCTCATCACGCGCGAGCCCCTCTCGCAGCAGACGCGCGAGGCGCTCGATCTTTCGTGCGAGCTCATCGCCTCGGCCGTCGCCAACGAATCGCTCATGTCCTTCGGACCACCGCAGCAGCAGACCGCGCAGGTCGAACATCAGTCGTTCTTCGTCGCGCCGCAGCCGGCGTCGAAGCCCGAAGCGGAGCGTGAGCCGACACTGGTCGCCGAGCCTGCGCTCGAGCCGGAGCCGGAACCCGTTGCGCTCCGCCAGCCCGAGCCGGAGCGAGTCGCGTTCCGCCAGCCCGATCCAGAACCGGCACTGATCGCCGAGCCGGAACCCGAACCGGAGCTCGCGCCGATGCCGCAGCTCACCGTCGTCCCGGAGCCCGAGCCCGAGATCGCACGCGAGCCCGAGCCGGAGCCGATCCGGACGACGCAGTACGAGCCGCCGCGTATCGCGCGGGTCAGCCGCAACGACACGGTCGATCTCGTCATCGAAGAGGTCCAGAAGAACCTCGAGGGCGCGGGCGACGCCCGCTCGCTCGGGCGCGTGCTCCGCGACGCGATGAACGCGATCACCGACGCCTCGGCGTTCTCGGTCTCGCTCTTCCATCTCGCGCTGCCGGAGGTCGCGTACCGCTACAAGGTCGTCGGTCCGGAGCGCGACTCGACCGAGCTGGGGCGCCAGACCGTCGACGACGGCCCCACCTGCTACGCGTCGCGGCACGATCGCCGCTGGCACGTCTTCGCGCGCGATCTCACGATGCGCGATGCCACGGAGGTGCGTCGTCGCGAGGTCATCGTGCTGCAGATCCCGATGATCGGCGCGGGCGAGGTCTTCGGCGTCGTCACGCTGCAGACCTTCCGTCCCGAGGGCTTCTCCGATCACGAGCTGCGTCTGGTCGCGGCGGTGGTCGAGGTCGCGTCTTCGCGCTTCGGCCAGGTGCGACTCTCCGGTCGCTTCCAGCCTCCGGCTTCGAACGTCCCTGCACCGGTGGAAGCCGCGGCGCCCGCCGTCCTCCCGACGGTCGCCGCGGCCCCTCCTCCCGCGCCCGCGCCGCGGCAACGCACCGCGGACGACGTGCTGGGCGACTTGCTTCGGCGCTGCGCCGGCGCCGGCTTCGACACCGCGTTCCTCATGGGCGTCGATCCAGGGGCGGGCATGCTGCGCGGCGAGCTGGTGAGCAGCTCGGACGTGGCGCGCGAACTCGACTACGCGCTCGGGATCAGCGCGGGCCGCTTCGCGGTGCCGCTCGACGAGCGGTACAACGCGATCGCGCGCGCCGTGCGCGAGGCGCGCATCGTCCCCGCGCCGACGATCCACGAGATCGCGCAGCCGCTCTTCGATTGGCAGGACTCGCTGAAGCTGGAACGGCTCGCGCACGGCGGGCGCACGGTCACGCTGCCGCTCATCGTCGATGGCCAGCCGGCCGGCGCCCTCGTGCTCGGACCGATGCTCGACGACCCGACGTTCAGCGCGATCGAGACCATCCGCGGGCACGTCGAGGGTGCCGCCAAGGAGCTCGCCGAGCTCTGGCGCGCGGCGCGCTAAAGCCTGAGGAACCTCTCCGTCTAGACTCCCGCGCGTGATCGGCGAGGTGACCTTCGGGGTCATCGGCCTGCTCTTCCTCTTCGCCGACCTGCGGACCTTCAGCTCGACCTTCCAGCAGACCTTCTACGGCGCGCCGACCCAGACGCTCGGCATCATGGTGGTCGCCGTCTTCGCCACGTCATTCCTCGGCGTCATCGTCGCCGGCGCGCTCGGCCCGCGCCGCGGGCTGGGCATGAGCGGCGCGGTCTTCGGTCTCGCGACATTCCTCCTCACCGCGTCACGCAACAACTGGACCGACCTCGCGCTCTCGGTCGTCGCGCTCGCCGGCGGGATGTGGTGGCTCGCCATCCTGCACGCGTCGCGGCGCGGCGAGGTGACCTCGCCGCTCGCCCGCGCTCTCCCGCTCGCGTTCGTCGCGGACCTCGCGCTGCGCGCGGCCTTCCGCACCGAAGCCGTCGTGGATCTCTCGTGGCCGGTGGCGACGGGCATCGCCCTCGTCGCCGTCCTCGTCTTCGGCGCGGCGGGCCTGGCGTCGCTCGGCGGCGAGCGGCAGTGGATGGGCCCCGGGCTCGGCGGCGCGCTCGCGCTCGCGGCGGTGCCGTCGCTCATTCTCGTGGCCGAGACCGGCGCGACCAACGGCGCGCAGGTCGCGCTCGCGGCCGGGCTCGGTCTGGGCCCCGAGCAGGCGCGCGCGACGCAGATCGGACAGCTCGTGCTCGGCCTCGGGCTCGCCGCGGGCGTGCTCGGACTAACGCGGGTGGCAGTGAGCCGGTTCGTCGCCGCCGGGACGCTCGCCATCGGTGCGGCCCTGCTCTGGTCGCACCTTCCCTTCGTCGCGCTCGTCGGCGGCTTCGTGCTCGCGGCGGGTGCGGTGCTCTGCGCCACGGCGATGCTCGGGGCGCCGCTCCATCCCGCGCGCTCCGCGGCTGGTGTCGTGCTCGCGCTGTCGCTCGGCTGGCTCCTGTTCGTCGGGACCGCGTTCGGCTTTTACGCGCTCTGGGCGTACCTGCCGGCGGTATGGGCCGCGACCGCGATCGTCGCGCTCGCGACGCTCGTCGCGCCGAGGTCCGCCGTGCGGATCGGTCGCGCTGTCGCGGTAGCGGTGTCCGCCCTCGTGATCGCGACGACGCTGGTCGCCTTCGTCGCGACGCCGGTCCCGCCCGATCCGGAGCCGGACCGCGTCACGTTCCGCTTCATGACGTACAACATCCACCAGGGCTTCGACGTCGGTGAGATCCCGTCGCTCGACGCGATCGTCGATACGATCGACCGCGAGCGTCCGGACGTCCTCGTCCTCCAGGAGGTCGTGCGCGGTTGGATGATCGACGAGCAGCACGACGCGCTCTCGGTGCTCGCGGAGCGGCTGGGGATGCGGTACGTTTTCCAGCCGAACATCGGCGATCTCTACGGCAACGCGGTGCTCTCGCGCTTCCCGCTGGAGGTCACGAAACGCGTTGCCTTCGCGCCGCCTGAGACGCTCAAGCATCAGCAGCGGGGCGCGCTCTTCGTGCGGACCGGCGGCGTACTCGTGATCGTCACGCACCTCGACGACATCGCTGACTCATCGATCGTGCGTCAGGAGCAGATGCGCACGATCCTGCGGGAGTGGAACAACGAGAGCCCGAATCACACGCCCGCGATCGTTGCCGGAGACCTGAACGGCCAGCCCGGCGACATCGAGATCCGCCTCCTCGATCAGGAGGGCTTCCTCGATCTCGCCCAGTCCGCCGGCGCAACGACGACGGGCGAGGAACCCGGGAAGCGCATCGACTACGTGTGGGGCATCGGCGTCGTCGGCGCACAGGCGCACGCGACCCAGGCGCCGTTCGCATCCGACCACCGCGGGCTGGTCGTCAATATCACGCGTTCGGGTCGCTGAGCCTACGCACAGGTAGACTTCACCTAGCCGCCGGGCTCCACGAGCGGCGCTGAAGAGGCTCGATCACGGGACAGTTCGTCCATCTCCACACGCACAGCGAGTACAGCCTGCTCGATGGGCTGTCGCGCGTCTCCGACCTGGTCGCGCGCGCGAAGGAGCTGGAGATGCCCGCGATCGCGCTCACCGACCACGGCGCGCTGTACGGCGCGATCGACTTCTACGTGGCGGCCAACCAGGCGGGCGTAAAGCCGATCATCGGCGTGGAGACGTACGTCGCCCGCAACAGCCGTTTCGACCGCGATCCGCGCGTCGAGGGCCATGGCAAGCCGTTCCACCTCGTGCTCCTCGCGAAGGACTTCACCGGCTACCAGAACCTCGTCCAGCTCGTCACCGCGGCGCACCTCGAGGGCATGTACTACCGCCCGCGCATGGACAAGGAGATCCTGCGCCAGCGCTCCAAGGGGCTCATCGCGCTCTCCGCCTGCCTCCAGGGCGAGCTCGCGCGCGCGATCCAGGACGAGGGCATCGACGCGGCCTGCGCCGTCGCGCGCGAGCACGAGGAGATCTTCGGCAAGGGCAACTACTTCCTCGAGCTGATGTCGCACGGGGTCGCCGAGCAGGAGAAGGTGCTCGAGGGCGTGCGCGAGGTCGCGCGGCGCACGGGCATCCCGCTCGTCGTCACGAACGACATCCACTACGTCCACGCGGAGGACGCCGAGGCGCAGGACGTGATGGTCTGCATCCAGCAGGGGAAGACGATCGACACGCAGGATCGTCTCAAGATGATCGACAACCCCGAGCTCTATCTGAAGACGGCCGAGCAGATGGCCGAGCTCTTCGCGAATGACCGCGAGGCGCTCGAGAACACGCTCCGCATCGCCGACATGGTCGACATCCGCCTACCGCTGGGCGAGCTGAAGATGCCGCACTTCGAGGTGCCCGGCGGACTGACGCCCGAAGCGCACCTGCGCAAGCTCGCGGAAGCCGGCGTGACCGCCAGGTACGGGGGGATCACGCCGGAGCTGCGCACGCGCATCGACCACGAGCTGAACGTGATCGGGAAGGCCGGATACTCGGGCTACATCCTCATCGTCCAGGACTTCATCCGGTACGCGCACGAGCAGGGCATCCTCACCGCGGTGCGCGGCTCGGCCGGGGGGTCGGTCGTGAACTACGCGATCGGACTCACCGACATCGACCCGCTCAGGTACGGCCTCATTTTCGACCGCTTCCTCAACCTCGAGCGATACACCCCGCCGGATATCGACGTCGACTTCATGGACAACCGCCGCGACGAGGTCATCGCGTACGTGACGAACAAGTACGGGAGCGAGCGCGTCGCCCAGATCGGGACGTTCAACACCATGCTCGCGCGCGCCGCGGTCCGCGACGTCGCGCGCGTCCTGGGCATGCCGTACGGCGAGGCGGACCGCGTCGCGAAGACGATCCCGTTCGGCGTCGACCTCACCGAAGCGCGCCGGATGGTCTACGAGCTCCAGCAGCTCGAGCAGCAGCCCGACGTGCAGCGCCTGCTCGATCTCGCCGAGAAGGTCGAGGGCCTGGTCCGCTCGACGGGCACGCACGCCGCGGGCGTCCTCATCACGCGCGACCCGCTCACCGCTCTCGTGCCGCTCGAGCGCTCGAAGGGCAAGGCCGAGGCGATCCAGACGCAGTACGAGGACAAGTCGCTCGACAAGCTCGGCGTGTTGAAGTTCGACTTCCTCGGCCTGGCGAATCTCACGATCCTCGACGACGCGCTGCGCCTCATCCGCGAGACACGCGGGATCGAGATCGACCGCGACAAGATCCCGCTCGACGACAAGAAGACGTTCGCGCTCCTGGCGACGGGTGAGACGACGGGCATGTTCCAGCTCGAGTCGGCGGGCATGCGGCGCTACGTGCGAGACCTGAAGCCCGACCGCGTCGAGGATGTCATGGCGATGGTCGCGCTCTTCCGCCCCGGGCCGATGGACTACATCCCCTCGTACATCCGGCGCAAGCACGGGCAGGAGCCGGTCACGTACGCCCACCCCGCGCTCGAGCCGGTGCTCCACTCGACCTACGGCGTGATGGTCTATCAGGAGGACGTGATGGCGGTGACGCAGGCGCTCGCCGGCTTCACGCTGGCGGAGGCCGACGTCCTCTGCTTCACGATCCGGAAGAAGATCCGCGAGAAGCTCGACGCGCAGAAGATGAAGTTCGTCGAGGGCTGCATCCGCAACGGCGTGCACGCCGATGTCGTCGAGCAGGTGTGGAAGGACTTCGAGCCGTTCGCGCGCTACGGCTTCAACCGGGCGCATGCCGCGATCTACGGGATCATCGCCTATCACACCGCATACCTGAAGGCGAACTACACGCTCGAGTACATGACGGCGGTGCTATCCGCGTCGATGGGCGACTCCGAGAGGGTCGCGATCGCGGTGGCGGAATGCCGGCGCATGGGTATCGCGGTGCTCCCGCCGGACGTGAACGAATCCGCGCTCGGCTTCGCGGTCACGCCGAAGGGCATCCGCTTCGGGCTCGGCGCGGTCAAGAACGTCGGCGCGGGCGCGGTCGAGGGCATCGTCGAGGTCCGCAAGACCGGCGGCCCATTCCGCTCGCTCGATGACTTCTGCGGGCGCATCGACCTGCAGCGCTGCAACAAGCGCGTGCTCGAGTCGCTGATCAAGTGCGGCGCGCTCGACGCGTTCGGCTCGCGACAGGGCCAGCTCAACCGCCTCGACGACGTGCTCGGCACCGCGCAGCGCGAGCAGCGCGATCGGGAGAGCGGACAGGTCGGGCTCTTCGAGAGCTTCGGCATGACGGGCGAGCTGGTGACGAGCGCGGTCCCGACCGGCCCAGAGGCTCCGCGCAAAGACTTGCTCGGATGGGAGAAGGAGCTGCTGGGCATCTACCTGTCCGAGCACCCGCTCCAGCAGCTGACCGAGCGGATGGGCGACGTCGTGACCGCGTACCTGGCGGAGCTGAAGGAGGCGGGGGAGGATCTCGTCACGGTCGCCTGCGTCGTCACGAGCGCGCGAAAGCACATCACCAAAGAGAAGAAGCTGATGATGTTCGCGCAGGTCGAGGACCTCACCGGCTCGGTCGAGGTCACGGTCTTCCCGCGGACCTACGAGGCGACCGCGCAGCTGTGGGGGACCGACGAGATCCTCCTGCTGCTCGCGCGCGTCGAGCAGCGCGACGAGGCGCCCAAGCTCCTCTGCGAGCACGCCGTTCGGTTCGACGACGCCGGCATCCGCGAGATCAAGCGCGTCGCGGACGAGCGGCGCGCGTCGTACGCGAAGCGTGCCAAGTTCGTTCGCCCCGCGAACGGACCGGCCACGAACGGCGGCTCCGGTCCGACCACGAACGGCGGGTCCCGTCCGACCGTGTCCCCGCCGGCTCGACCGCCGGCGCCGGAAACGTCTCCGGCTCCCGAGCTGGTGATCCGGTTCCGTGAAGCGCTCGATTACGAACGGTCGATCGCGATCTTCCAGCGCATCCAGCAAGTGCTCGCCGAGCACGTCGGTCTGTCCGTCGTGGTGCTTGAGCTGCCGCGCGCGAACGGCGGGATCCGGCGGGTCCCGACCTCCTTCCGGGCGATGCCCTCGCGCGCGCTCGCCGAGGCCGTCGCGAACGAGGTCGGAGGCGACGTCGTGGAGGTCGTGCTGCCCCGCTGAGGGATACCCTCTTCTTCTGGATATCCGCGAGCGGCTCCGCAAGGTCCATGACGTCAGCCTCGAGATGCTCGGTACGCTCGAGCTCGAGCGGTTGTACGACGCGATCGTCGCCGCGGCGAGGTCGCTGGAGGGAGCGGACGCCGCCTCGCTCATGCTCGTCGACAAGGGCGAGTACGCGCTTCGCATCGAGAGGTCCTTGGGTCTTTCCGACGACTATGCCGCGAAACAGCGCATTCCCTTCGATCGCGCCGCGGCTCGGTATCGAGCCCAGCAGCCCGACGACATACGCGATCTGACGCACGCCCCGCTCGGCGATCCCGAGCTGATCCGCCAGGAAGGTCTGGTGCGGGTCCTGGGTGTCGGCATCTGGCAGGGCACGGAGCTGATCGGCGCGCTCCACACCTACAGCCGCGATCCCGACCGCGAGTTCGACGAGCTCGACCGTGAGCTCGCGCACATCCTCGGTTCGCAGGCCGGCGTGGCGATCTCGAACGCGCGACTCTTCGACGAGCTTGGGCGGCTCGAGCGGGAACGCGAGGACTTCCTCTCGATCGTGTCCCACGAGCTTCGAACGCCGCTCACGCCGCTGAAGGCGCTTGCGCAGCTGCAGATCTCGCGGCTCAAGCGGTCGCGCGACCGTGGCCAGCAGCTCGACCTCGACGGCCTCCAGAAGAATCTCGAGTCGATCGAACGTCAGGTCGATCGCATGAATGGGCTGGTGAACGATCTGCTCTCCGTGTCGCGCGCGTCACGCGGCAGCCTGCGGCTCGAGCGGCGTGCGACGGATCTGGCGGCGATCGTCCGCGAAGTCGTCGGACGCTACGTGGTCGCGACCCGTGAAGAGGGGCGGCATCGCTTCACCGTCGATGCGCCGCCGTCGCTGGAGGTCACCGCCGACCAGGCGCGGCTGGATCAGCTCCTCATGAATCTCGTCGGTAACGCGGTGAAGTACTCGCCTCGCGGCGGCGAGGTCGGGGTGTATCTGGACAAGCTGGACGGCGTCGCCGAGATCGTCATCCGCGACCAGGGGATCGGCATCCCCGCCGACGACCTCGCGCGCCTGGGCGACGCGTTCACGCGCGGCAGCGGGAAGGCCGCGACATTCGCGGGCATGGGCGTGGGCCTGCACGTCGCGAAGCTCGTCGCCGAAGGCCACGGCGGTTCGCTGAAGCTGGAGAGTCCCGGCGAGGATCGCGGAACGACGGTGCGGGTGCGTCTACCGCTGTAGCGCGTTCTCAGCGGCCGCGATACGCAGCGCGGGGAATCGAGAGCGCAGGTCGGCCGTCCGGACCTGGAACAGGGACATGGGCTCCGGTAGCCCGGCGAGCGAATAGCTACCCAGATGTCGATAGGTGATGGCCGCATTGCGACTGCCGTCAAGCGCGTCGTGCGCGGCCGACGACAGCAGGATCTGTCCTCCGTGTCCGGCCGAGCAGACGCGAGCGGCCGCGTGCACCGCGATACCCACGTAGCCGGTCTCGGTCAGCGTCGGGCGGCCGCTGTGGACGCCGATGCGAACGCAGACGTCCGCGCCCGACGGCCATTGCCGCTCTCGGAGCGATCGCTGTATCGCGATCGCCGCATCGAGGGCATGGGTGTGCGTCGGAACACGGCGAAGAACTCATCGCCACGTGCATCTACCTCATGGCCACAGGCGCGCTGGACGCCCCCGCGAATGATCGTTCGCACCTCCCGAAGCACTGCGGCGTAGCCGTCGCCGAGATGCCGGACGAGATGCGTGGGCCCTTCGATATCCGTGAGCAGGAACGTCACGGTGCCGCGGGGTAGGCTAGAGACGTCACTCGCCCGCACACGTCGCTCGGTCTGGATCCGCTCCTTGCGGAGCTGTCCGTCGAAGAATCCGATCGGTACGATCCCGTACTTCTTCGCCGCACGGAGCAGCTTCTGGCGCGCCCGTTCGCGCGCCGCGTCATCCTCGAACGACACCTGATCGAAGCGCGCCAGCGCGTTGCGCACATGCGGTGCGTCGTGGATCGGCAGCTATCGCGGGTTGTCGTGTTGCTCACGAAACTGTGGCTGGGCCCACGGGAGAGCAAACAGGAGCCATTTCTCAGGAAGGTCTCGCGACTACCGCGCCGCAGCCCAGGTGACGCTACTAACCACCCCGTAGCGCATGCGCTCGAGGCCATGCCGTGCGAACACCGCTCGCACCTCGTCACCGAACGCCGCCGCGCGCTCGCCGAGCTGAGCGCGCGTGAGGACGCTCGTGCTGTGGAGGAACTCGATGTACTCGTCCACCGACTGCTCGAAGGGCATGGGCTCGGTGCGCTCCTCGCCTTCGATCGTGAAGAGCCCTGACGCGCGCACGGCCGCGATGGCGTCAGGTGTCTCCGGGTGCCGAGCGACCGCAGCGTAGCGGTCGGTGATCGCCCAGACCTCCTGGCGGTACGGACCATGGACGTTCTCGTTGTCGACGATGGCAAGGCGTGCGCCGGGGGCGAGCGCCTCACGGAAGCGCGGCAGCACGAGCGCTGGGTCCATCCAGTGCAGGCTGGCGCCGCAGGTGATCAGGCCGTAGGGCGGATCGAGCGGCGCGTTTTCAGCGCACCCAGCGATCCAGCGGATGCGTCGGTCGGAGCCGCCGGGCAGGTGGCGGCCCTCCTCGATCATCGCCACCGACGGCTCGACCGCGTCGACCCGCTCGGCGAACGCGGTCATCCCGCGGGCGAGCGCTCCGGTCCCCGCGCCGGCGTCGAGCACGCTTCGTGGCGGGGCGAGGCGGCGACGGAGCAGCTCGAATACAGCCTCCGGATACGGCGGACGGGATCGATACGCGCGAGCGACCGCGTCGTCAGCGAAGACCTCGCCGAGGCTCATGCGAGGGACTCCGAGCCGATGACGATCACGCGGTCAGCCTACCGGGGGAATGCGAGGGGTCGCGGTAGCGCGGTTAGCAACACGACAACCCGCGATAGATCGGCAGGCGCCTGCCGCCTTTGGAGTCGACATACGCGAACGCGCTGTCCGGCAGGCGGGCGCGGGTTCTGGAATCGAGTAGTGCCACGGCTTCCTAATCTCCTGTGCCGGAGGAGGGAGTCGAACCCTCACGGGCGTTAAGCCCAAGGGATTTTGAGTCCCTCGCGTGCTGCCATTTCGCCACTCCGGCGTATGCATCGATTCTACGGTCGGCGTAGCAGCTTCATCGCCTCCCGAGCGAGCGTTGGATTCGCGATCACCACCGCGGGCTCGTGCCACGCCGCATCCTCGCCGGTCTTCAGCGAGAGGACGCGTGCGCCCGCTTCGCGCGCCACCAGCGCGGGCGCGGCGACATCCCATGGCGAGAGGAACTGGTGCGCGAAGATGTCGAACCGGCCATCCGCGACGTAGGCCATCCCGAGCGCCGCGGATCCGACGTCGCGCATCCCGCCGCAGGCCGCGGCCAGGCGTGCCATCGGCGGGCGCGCACCGCGCATCGCGCGATACGAAAGGCTCGCCACCGCGAGCGCGTCGCCGAGCCTGCGCACCTTCGAGACGTGCAGCGGCGAACCGTTGCCGGTGGCTCCGCCGCCCTCCCAGGCCACGAACGTCTCGTTCGTGCGCGGCGCGCGGATCGCGGCCGCGCGGGCCCGGCCGTCTTCGACGTACGCGATGACGACGCAGTAGAAAGGGATGCCGCGGCTGAAGTTCAGCGTGCCGTCGATGGGGTCGACCACCCACAGGCGGTCGGCATTGCGCAGCTCGGCCCTGGGACTCTCCTCGGTCAGCACCGGGATCGTCTTGTCGTGCGCCGCGAGGCCCTTCAGGATCGCGCGCTCCGCGGCATGATCCGCCGAGGTCGCGAAGTTTGCTCGCCCTCTCTTGCGCGTGACGATGTCGATGTCGGTCTGCACGATCGCGTCGCCGACCGTCACGGCGATCTCGGTGGCGACGCGGGCGAGCTCTGCGAAGCGCGATGCGGAGCGGCGGGTCAGCCCTCGCAGAGCTGCTTCACTTTGTCGAGGAGGTCATTGATGTCGAAGGGTTTGGTGATCACGTTCGTGATCCCGCGCTGCTTGAACTGGCTCTCGAACCGGGCCGAGGCCGCGCTCACGAAGAGGACCGGCACGTGATCGTTGGCCCCGTCGGCCCGGACGCGGTCGTACACCTCGAGCCCGTTCAGTCCGGGCATCATTACGTCGAGGATGAGAAGGTCGACGTGCACCTGCCGCACGGTCTCGAGGACCACACCGCCGTCTGAGACGACGACGGTTTGGTAACCGACATCGTCGCTGATCGCGTCCCGGAGGAGCGCGGCGATCGGCTCGTCGTCCTCGCCGATCACGACGAGCTTCGTCCGATCTTCGTTCTCAGCCATGGATCCGACGCAATTTACCTGATGTATACGGTGTTGGCCCGTTGACCAGCGATCCAGACATGCTCATTGAGCGCGCGCGTACGGGCGACGCGCGCGCGTTCGAGGACCTGGCCCGACGAGAGGAGCGGGCGCTTTATCGCCATGCGTTCCGCATCGTCGGAACGACCACAGACGCGGAGGACGTCGTACAGGACGCCTTCCTCTCCGCGTGGCGCTCGATCGCGTCATTCGAAGGCACGTCGTTCCGCGCCTGGCTGTTCCGCATCGCCACGAACCGCGCGCTCGATCTGCTGCGGACCCGGAAGCGCCGGCCGGAGCTGCCGCTGGAGCCACCAAGCCAGGACGACGAGGATGTCTCGTGGGCCGAGCCCGCCTCGCCTGGTCCCGACCTGACGCAGCTCGCCGCCGACCGCGAAGCGCTCGCCGTCGTCGAAGCGGCGCTCGGGTCGCTGCCGGCCGAGCAACGGACCGCGCTGCTGCTCCGCGACATCGAAGGCTTCGCGTACGAGGAGATCGCGGTCATCACGGCGGTCGAGATCGGAACGGTCAAGTCGCGTATCCATCGGGCCCGCGTGGGCGTCCGGAACGTGCTCGTCGCCCGCGGCTGGAAGGGGTCGGCGGGATGATGGAACTCCGGGCGGCCCCCGTCGTCAGACAGGTAGGAGGTCGATGAGCACGCTCCAGCATCCGCACGCCGATCTGTCCGCGTACGTGGATCGCGCGCTTCCGGCGGCCGAGCAGGCCGCGGTGGAAGCGCATGTCCACGGCTGCGTGGCCTGCCAGGCCCGCGTTGCCGATCTGCGCGCGGTCGCCGCGCTGGTCCGGGCGCTGCCCGACCCCGTCCCCGCGCGCCGACTCGTGCCGCGCCTCGCGCCGCCCCGCTGGCTCGCGCCCATGCGGACGCTCGCCTCGATCGCGAGCGGCGTCTCGGCGTTCTTCTTCGTCGCGAGCGTGATCGTCGCGAACGCGCCCACGACCGCCACGAGCGCGGCGGCCCCGGCGGCGCAAGTTGGCCGCGGGGCCGCACCAACCCCGCCGTCGGCGTTCGCGGTCGCGCCAACCTCCGCGCCGGCGCCGGCACGTGAGAACGTCGCCTCCGACGCCGCGAAGGCGGGGCAGGCCGCCTCGGCCGCTCCGAGCGCGACGCCCGCCGCTCCGAGCGCGTCACCCGCGGGTCCACTCGACGCAGCGCGCGCCACCTCGGCGAACGAGCCGCGCAGCACGCTGCCGAGTCCGTGGGTCTGGCTCGGCCTCGCCGCGATCACGGGCGCGCTCGCGATCGTTCTGCATCGAAGGATCCGTTCGCTCGCCTGAGGCACACCGCGTCCCTATGCTCAACAGGTGACCGAACGTCTCGTTCTCGTCGACTCCAACTCCCTCATCTATCGGGGTTTCTTCGCCATTCCGCCGCTCACGACGACCAAGGGCGAGCTCTCGAACGCGACGTTCGGCTTCGCGTCGATCTTCCTGAAGGCCATCGAGGAGATCAAGCCGCAGCACATCGCCGCGGCGTTTGACTTGCCGGGCAAGACCTTCAGACACGAGCGCGACGCGACGTACAAGGCGACGCGCAAGCCCATGCCCGACGAGCTGCGGCCGCAGATGGAGCGCTGCAAGGAGATCCTCGAACGATTCGGCGTCCCCATCTACGCGCTGCCCGGGTACGAGGCCGACGACGTCATCGGCGCGCTCGCCCGGCAGGCGGAGAAGGCCGGCCTCGAGACGATCATCGTGTCGGGCGACCTCGATCCGCTCCAGCTCGTGACGCCGAACATCAAGCTCTTCACGACTCGAATGGGCTTCCAGAACACCGTCGTGTACGACGAGGCGCAGATCGCCGCGCGCTACGGGCTGCGCCCCGATCAGATGGTCGACTTCAAAGCGCTCAAGGGCGACGCGACCGACAACATTCCAGGCGTCCCGGGTGTCGGCGACAAGACCGCGGCGAAGCTGGTCGCCGAGCACGGCAACCTGGAGGGCGTCTACGCGGATCTCTCCGGGTACACGCCGAAGCTCAAGGAATCGCTCGCCGCCCATAAGGAGCAGGTGTTCAAGAGCCGCGAGATGGCGACGATCGTCACCGAGCTCCCGGTGAGCCTCGACGTCGAGAAGACGCGCTGGCGCGGCTATGACCGCGCCGCGGTGCTCGATCTCTTCCGCGATCTCGAGTTCCGCAGCCTCATCCCGCGGCTGCCGCCGGCGGATGGCAACCTCGCGCCGGCGACGCCCGCGCCGGCGCGGCCCGGGCAGCTCGCGCTGGGGCTCGAGACCGCCGCCGCGGTCGCGCCGCCGGTGGAGACGACGCTGATCGACAGCACGAGCGCGGCCGAGGTCGCGAAGCGTCTGCGGGCGGCGGGCCGGTTCGCGGTGCACGCGGATATCGAAGTCGCGCGGCACCCCACGCTCGTCGGCGTCGGTCTCGCGGTCGACGACGCGGCCTGGTACCTGCCGACCGCGTCCAGCATTCCCGCGCCGATCGCAGCGGTGCTCGCCGACGCGCTCGTTCCGAAGACGGCGCACGACGCCAAGACGGCGCGTCGCGCGCTCCGCCGGGCCGGCGCCGAGCTGCGCGGCGTGACGATGGACACGATGCTGGCGTCGTACCTGGTGAACGCGAGCCGCCGCTATCACACGCTCGAGGATCTGTCGGCCGAGCGGCTCAAGCTCGAGGTCCCGGTGCTGCCCGTGCCGGATCGCAAGGATCCGAACCGCGCGCCGACGCCCGAGGAGCGCCTCGCGCGCGCGGGAGCCGGCGCGGTCGCGGCCGCGCGTCTGGGCGCGCTGTTCGAGGAGGACCTCGACCAGCTCGGAATGCGCAAGCTCTTCACGAACGTGGAGCTGCCGCTCGTCGACGTGCTCGTGGAGATGGAGGAGGCGGGGATCGCGGTCGACACCGCGTACCTGCGCTCGCTCGGTGAGGAGTTCGCGCGCGAGGTGCGCCGTATCGAGACCGACGCGTACGGCGCCGTGGGGCACGAGTTCCCGATCAACTCCCCCAAGCAGCTCGCGACACTGCTGTTCGAGGAGCTCAAGCTCCCGCGCGGCCGCCGCACGGCGACCGGTTTCTCGACCGACGCGGCGGTGCTCGAGGAGCTTCGGGGCGTGCACCCGGTGATCGACAAGATCCTCGAGTACCGCGAGGTCGAGAAGCTCCGCTCGACGTACGCCGAGAGCCTCGGCGGTCTCGTCGATCCGCAGACGCATCGGGTGCACACCACGTTCGATCAGGCCGTCGCCGCCACCGGCCGGCTCTCGAGCAAGAACCCGAACCTGCAGAACATCCCCATCCGCACGCCGCTCGGACGGCGCATCCGCCGCGCGTTCGTCTCCGGGGCCGCGGATCTCGTCCTCGTGGCCGCGGACTATTCGCAGATCGAGCTGCGCGTGCTCGCGCACATGTCCGGCGACCCGGCGCTCAGAGAGGCGTTCCACGACGGAGCGGACGTCCACCGCCGCACCGCCGCGGCCGGCTTCAGCGTGGCGGAGGACGCGGTGACGAAGGAGCAGCGCGACGTCGCGAAGATGCTCAACTTCGGGATCGTCTACGGCATGAGCGACTTCGGCCTCGCGTGGCGGATGGGCATGGCGCGCGACGAGGCGCAGCGGTTCATCGACGAATACTTCAAGCGCTACGCGCTGGTGCGCCGATACGTGATCGAGACGAAGGCGTTCTGCATGGAGCAGGGGTATGTCGAGACGCTCCTCGGTCGCCGCCGCTACATCGCCGACATGACGAGCCCGAACTCCGCGATCCGCGGCGCGGCCGAGCGTATGGCGATCAACATGCCGATCCAGGGCACGGCCGCCGACATCATGAAGATCGCGATGCGGCGCGTGTACGACCGGCTCGCCGAGGAGGGGCTGCGCGCCCGGGTCCTGTTGCAGGTGCACGACGAGCTCGTGGCCGAGGTCCCGCGCGCCGAGGTCGATGCCGTCGCGCGCGTGCTGTCGGAGGAGATGGGTTCCGCGTATCCGCTCGACGTGCCGCTCGTCGTCGACGTGCGCACCGGGACGAACTGGGACGAGATGACGCGGCTCGCCCTCCCTGCGCCAGCTAATGCCTGAGCTCCCCGAGGTCGAGACCATCGCGCGGCAGCTGAAGGACCTCGTCGTCGGACGGCGGGTCGCGCGGTTCGAGTCGCTCTGGCATCGCGTGACCGAGCCGCTGCCCGCGACGCACTTCGCGGCGCGTCTGGCCGGACGCGAGATCACCGGAGTGAGCCGGCGCGGGAAATTCGTCGTGCTCGAACTCGACGGCGACGAGGCGCTCATCGTCTCGCTGCGCATGACCGGCAAGCTGCTCTTCCGCGAAGACGGGTCGCCCGACGATGCGTTCACGCGCGCGGTCATCCGCTTCGCCGACGGCATGGTGCTCCGCTTCGCGGACACGCGCAAGTTCGGCCGGATGGCGATCGTCGACCGCGCGGATCTCCTCGAGAACGGCGACGGTCCGCGCGGTCCGGGGCAGCCGCTGCACCGCACGCTCGGCATCGAGCCGCTTTCGAAGCGCTTCACGACGCGCTGGCTCGGCGACTTCCTCCAGCTGCGCTCGCGCTCGGCGATCAAGCCGCTCCTGCTCGACCAGCGGGGCATCGCCGGGATCGGGAACATCTACGCGATCGAGGCGCTGTGGCGCGCGCGCATCCACCCGCTCCGTTCGGCGGGCTCGATGCGACCCGACGAGGTCGCGCGGCTGCGTGAGGCGATCCGCTTCGTGCTCCGCAAGGGGATCCGGTTCGGCGGCGCGTCGCGCCGAGACTACGTGGACGCGCGCGGCGCCGAGGGCCGCATGCAGCAGGAGTTCAAGGTCTACGACCGCGCGGGGCAGCCGTGCCCGCGCTGCGGCCGCGCGATCGTCCGCACGGTCGTCGGCGGGCGCGGCACGTTCCACTGCCCGCGCTGCCAGCGCGCGCCACGGTCATGACGACATTCGACCGTGGCCGCTATCGGCACGCGGACGGCACGAAGCGCGATTGGTATTGCGGGGATGTGCTGAGCGGCAAGCTGCCAGTGTCGGTCGTGTTCGAGGATGAGCGAGTGCTCGCGTTCCATCATCCCGATCCCGGAGCCCCGATCCACGTGGTCGTGGTGTCGAAGTCCCACATCGCATCCTTACTTTCGGAGGAAGCGACCGACGGACAGCTACTGGCATCGGTGCTGCGGGCGGTTCAAGTCTCGGCGCGCTCCTTAGGTCTCGATCAGGCTGGGTTCTTCGTCCGCGCAAATGCCGCCGCGCCAGGCGTGACGCCGCACATGCATTGGCACGTCATGGGGCCGGGTGTGGACCCGCCGCCTCCCACGCGATGAGCATCCTCTCGGTGCAGGCGGTCGCGCGTTGGTACGGCGACCGCGAGGTCCTAAAGGACGTCTCGTTCCGGATCGCGCACGGCGACCGCGTCGGCCTCGTCGGCCCGAACGGCACGGGCAAGACGTCACTCCTGCGCATCGCGGCGCGGATGGACGAGCCCGACGCGGGCGCGGTCGCGTACGCGCGCGGCACGCGCGTCGGCATGTTGCGTCAGGAGATGCTCGACGACTCCGCCGGCACGGTCCTCGAGTACGCGCACGGGGCGGGCGCGCACCTCCGCGAGCTCGAAGCCCAGCTGCGTGATCTGGAGACCAGCATCGCCACCGGTGACCCGGAGACGCTCGAGCGGTACGCCGACGCGCAACATCACTTCGAGCACGCCGGCGGCTACGACTTCGAAGCGACGGTGCGCCGCGTGCTCGGCGGTCTCGGTCTCGGGGGGCTCGGCGACCGGCCCGTCGCGACGCTGTCTGGCGGCGAGCGCACGCGGCTCGGGCTCGCGCGTCTGCTGCTCGACGACCCGGACGTGCTGCTGCTCGACGAGCCGACGAACCATCTGGACATCGCGGCGCTCGAATGGCTCGAGCGATTCCTGGTCGAGCAAGATCTCACGGCCCTTGTCTCCAGTCATGACCGCTGGTTCCTCGATGATGTGACCTCCCGGACGCTCTCGATCGAGGACCGCACTGTCGTCGAATATCGCGGCGGCTACTCCCATTACGCGCGGCAGCGCGCGGACCGCGAGATGGCGCAGGCGCGCGCCGCCGACCGCCAGGCGGAGGAGATCGCTCGGACCGAGGACTTCATCCGCCGGTACGGCGCGGGACAGCGCTCGAAGGAAGCGCGCGGACGCGGGAAGAAGCTGGCACGCGTCGAGCGCATCGAGGCGCCGACGCGGTCCACCAAGCACAGCTGGGGCCTCGAGGCCGCTGATCTCGGGAGCGAGACGGTGCTCGAGACCACGTCGCTCGCCGTCGGATACGCCCAGCCCGTCGTCAGGACAGGGCCGCTTCGGATCGCGCGTGACGCGCGCGTCGCCGTCGTCGGTCCGAACGGCGCCGGCAAGACGACGCTCGTGCGCACCCTCGTCGGCGATCTGCCGGCGCTCGAGGGCTATGTCTCCTCGGCCCCAACGGCACGCGTCGCCTATCTCGAGCAGGCGCAGGCGGAGCTCACAGGCGACGAGACGGTGCTCGAGGCGATGCAGCGCACCAGCGGATTCGCCGACCAGGAGGCCCGCGACCTGCTCGCGCGATTCCTGTTCCGCGGTGAAGAGGTCGCGCGCAGCGTCGGCGTGTTGTCCGGGGGCGAGCGCGCACGACTTGCGCTTGCGCGCCTCTCTGTGCGCAACGCGAATCTCCTCGTTCTCGACGAACCCACGAACCATCTCGATCTCGCCGCCCGCGAGCAGCTAGAGGCTGTATTGACCGATTTCGCGGGCACCCTTTTGTTCGTGAGCCATGACCGCTACTTCATCGACAAGCTTGCTTCAGAGCTGTGGCTGATCTCCGGCGGCCTTCTCCGTCGCTTCGAAGGGAGCTGGAGCGCCTATCAGCGGCTTCGAGCACAGGGCGCCGAGGCGCCGGTCGTCGAATTCGCGACGGACGCTGGGCGGGCGGGTGACGCGGCGAACAGGGGCATTCGCGAGCGAGAGTCGGCTCCCAGCGGCAAAGGAGGGGACGACACGGAGCGGGCTCGGAGCCGTGTCGAGCCAGCGAAGCCCCAGAGCCGCGGCAGGACCCGCCCGCCCACGCGAGGCGGCACGAGGGCGTCGGCGGTCAGACGAGTCGAAGGCCTGCGCGCACTCGAAGCGCGGATCGAAGCGATGGAGCTACAGCTCCGCCAGCTGACGGAGAAGGTCGCCGAGATCGCGCAGAGCGGGAACTACCTCGAGACACGCCGCATCGGCGAGGAGCACGCCGCGCTCGAGCGCTCGCTGCGCGAGCTGTACGACGAGTGGGCGCGCGCGAGCGAGCCGAAGGAGTGAAGCCGCGCGTCATCGGCCTCACCGGTCCGATGGGAGCGGGGAAGTCGGTCGTGGCCGCGATGCTGCGCGAGCTGGGCGCGAAGGTGATCGACGCGGACGCGATCGTCCACGACGAGCAGTCGCGGGGGACCGTCGGCTACAGCGCGATCGTCCAGGCATTCGGGACCAAGGTCCTCGATGAGCACAAGGAGATCGACCGCCGGAAGCTCGCGGAGGAGGTCTTCGGCGATCCCGCGAAGCTGGCGCGCCTCGAACGGATCATGCATCCGCGCGTCATCGCGCGCGTGCTCGAAGCGCGGAAGATGCTGCGCGACGGCGACGTGATGGTGATCGAGGCGATCAAGCTGCTCGAGTCGGATCTGCGCAACGTCTGCGATCAGGTCTGGGTCGTCGTCGCGTCGCGCGACGTGCTCATCGATCGCCTGCGCGGGCGCGGCCTGCCGCAGGCGGAAGCGGAGATGCGCCTCGCGCGTCAGTCGTCGGAGGAGGAGTTCCGCGCCGCGGCCGACGTCGTCATCACGAACGACGCCGACCGCGACACGACAAGAGCGCGGGTGCGCGACGCGTGGATGCGGCTTACGGAGTCAGCTTCTCCGGGATCTTGATATTGAACGTGCGGTAGATGTCGGTGAAGGTCGCGCCGACGGAGCCGCTGGCCCGCTCGTCCTTCGGTGCGCGCAGCAGGAAGTTCAGCTGCCCGCCCGACGACTGCAGGTACGCGATGCGCTCCGCCGTAAGCGCGTCCACCCGGATCGTGTAAACGCTCGCGAGGCGCGCGAGGATCGGGACGCGCTCCAGGATGATCTTGGCGCTGAAGTCGGGGCCCTGGTTCGGCGTCGGCTTTTGTAGGTACTTCACCGGATCGAAGTTGAACGTGAACATCAGGTCGACGATGTCGCCGGCCACCAGCGCGCCGCCGACCGCGCTCGCATCGGGGACCGTGATCGACATTGCCCGGAAGTTCGGCGAACCGGGGGCCGGCGCGCCATCCTGGCCGATGAAGGACGCGGGGATGACGACGAAGGCGGGATTCTTCGGGTCGGCGAACTTGCTCGGAAGGATCGGCTCGCCGATCGAGATCGGCTGGATCGAGATCTTCCCGACGGCGTCTTCCACCTTCGAGAAAGCGGCGGCCGGCTTGGCGTCGACGTTGTACTCCTGCAGCTTCAGGTCAGCCGCCGTGAGCGTCGTCTTCGCGGGGATCTCACGTGCCGCGACGAGCACCGGCGTGGTCGGGACCGCGACGGGCTGATCGCTCTTCGCGCTCGACGCATAGAGGAAGGTTCCTCCGCCCGCGAACACTGCGAGCACGATGCCCACGATGAGAATGAGCCGCGCGCGGCGGCGTGAACTGTCCTGCACCTTGTCTTCCTCTCCTCTTGACCGCCCTGTGCTAGCGGACTCTAGCCAATCTGTTGTTAGTTGACGACGATCGTCATGCGTCCCGGCAGGCGGATCCAGGGCGCCCCCTTGACCGGATCGTCAGGCAGGAACGGCTGGATCAACGGGATGAACACCTGTAAGTGGTAATACACCTGGACCTCCAGGTAATACCCCTTTCGGGTGTCGTTGTACGCGATGCCGGTGGGACGCGAATAGCAGATCGTGACGTCCGGGTTGGAGTTCGACGTCCCGTAGTAGTAGCCCAGCTCGGGACTGGGCGACTGCGTCGGGCAGTTCGCGACCGCATACGTCCCGGTCGAGGTCGTGCTGAAGTTGGAGGTGGAGCTTCCCCGCGCGGCCATGCTCAGGATGCCGCGGGACTGGATCATCCGGTCCACCAGCCCGTTGTTGCGCGCTGTGTCGTTCCCCACCGGGACGTCGCCCGACAGGGTGTTGTCGTACAGGGAGAAGGAGGCCCAGCGGGCTCCCTCGCGAACGGCGTTGTTCACAGTGATGTACACGGAGAAGATCAGCCCGAACTGGATGATCCCCATGAGGATGTACAGGAGCACGGGCAGGAGCAGGGCGAACTCGACGAGGTTCTGGCCCTCGTCCTCGCGCGCGAACCGGTGCAGCCTTCTCAGCCTTCCCTCCGCCTTCCGACCCGCTGACGCTACGGACGCTGCCCGAACACCGTCAATAGCGCCTTCGTTTCGCCCAACGCGCGTTCGCTGGCCGCGGTGCGCGACAATCAAGGGGAGCTGGGGAGCTCCCGTCCGTCTCCGAACATCTGTTCTAGAATGAGGTCGCCCATGCCACGCAGCGACATGCTCCAGGTGCCCCTCGATCGTCCGGGCGGGCGCGCGCCGTTCGAGCTGGTGCTCCCGTGGGATCTGGCGGGCGATCAGCCGAAGGCGGCCGCCGCCCTCAGCGAGGGCGTCCGCAAGGGCATGAAAGACCAGACGCTGCGGGGTGTCACCGGCTCGGGCAAGACGGTGACGATGGCCAAGGTCATCGCGGAATCCGGACGGCCGGCGCTCATCCTCGCGCACAACAAGACGCTCGCGGCGCAGCTCTACGGAGAGTTCAAGGAGTTCTTCCCGAAGAACGCGGTCGAGTACTTCGTCTCGTACTACGACTACTACCAGCCCGAGGCCTACATCGCGCGCAGCGACACCTACATCGAGAAGGACTCCTCGCGGAACGAGGAGATCGACAAGATGCGCCACGCGGCGACACGTTCGCTGTTCGAGCGGCGCGACGTCGTGATCGTCGCGTCGGTGTCGTGCATCTACGGCCTGGGCGCGCCGGTCGACTACGGCGCGGTCACCGTCCGCCTCAACAAGGGCGAGCGCGTGCGACGCGACACCGTGCTGCGGCATCTCGTCGACATCCAGTACGAGCGCACCAACACGGACCTCGCGCGCGGCAAGTTCCGCGTGATGGGCGACACCCTGGAGATCCAGCCCTCGTACGAGGAGCTCGCCGTGCGCATCGAGTTCTTCGGCGACGACGTCGACCGCATCACGGAGCTCGATCCGCTCACCGGCGAGGTCCTCGCCGAGCGCGACCGCATCGACATCTACCCGGCGCGCCACTTCGTGACCCCACGGGAGAAGCTCCTCGAGGCGATCAAGGACATCGAGGCGGAGCTGGTCGAGCGTGTCGTCGAGCTCGAGGCGAACGGCCGGCTGCTCGAAGCGCAGCGGCTCGGCCAGCGCACGCGCTTCGACCTCGAGATGATGCGCGAGACCGGTTCGTGCGCCGGGATCGAGAACTACTCGCGCCACCTCGCGCGGCGCCCCGCCGGCAGCCGGCCGTGGACGCTCCTCGATTACTTCCCGCCGGACTTCCTCATGTTCATCGACGAGTCGCACATCACGATCCCGCAGGTGCATGGCATGTACGGCGGGGACCGGTCGCGCAAGGAGATCCTCGTCGAGTACGGCTTCCGTCTGCCGAGCGCCCTCGACAACCGGCCGCTCACGTTCGAGGAGTTCCAGGCGCGCCTCGACCAGGCGATCTACGTGTCCGCGACGCCGAGCGCATACGAGGTGCAGCGCTCGGGACAGGTCGTGGAGCAGATCATCCGTCCGACCGGACTCATCGACCCCGAGATCGACGTCCGCAGGACCGACGGCCAGATCGACGATCTCCTCGCGGAGCTCCGCCTGCGGGTCGAGCGCGGGCAGCGCGCGCTGGTGACGACGCTGACGAAGAAGATGGCCGAGGATCTCGCGGACTATCTGCGCGAGATGGGTGTGAAGGTGCACTACCTCCACTCCGAGATCGAGACCCTCGAGCGCGTCGAGATCCTGCGCGACCTGCGCCTCGGCGTGTACGACGTCGTCGTCGGCGTGAACCTCCTGCGCGAGGGCATCGACCTCCCCGAGGTGACCCTGGTCGCGATCCTCGACGCCGACAAGGAGGGCTACCTGCGGTCGGAGGGCTCGCTCATCCAGGTCATCGGGCGCGCCGCGCGGCACGTCGAAGGGCGCGTGGTCATGTACGCCGATCGCATCACCGCGTCGATGCGCGCGGCCATCGACGAGACCGACCGCCGCCGCGCGATCCAGGTCGCGTACAACCGCGAGCACGGCATCGAGCCGCAGACCGTCGTGAAGGCCATCCGCGACATCGGCATGCGCCTGCGGCAGGTCGCGGACGTCGAGGGTGTGTACGAGAAGGGCGGGCGCCCGATCGCGGCGGGCGAGCTGCCGAAAGACGAGCTCACGCGCCTGGTGAAGGACCTCGAGGGCCAGATGAAGCAGGCGGCGAAGGATCTCGAGTTCGAGAAGGCCGCCGCGCTGCGTGACCAGGTCGTGGAGCTGCGTGGCCTGCTCGTCGTCGCGGGCGGGCCGGAGGCGCTGGACGACGGAAACATCCCCGGCGGACCGCGGACGGCCAGGCGCGTCACGGGTCGCCGCAGAAGGGGGCCATAGGCCATGCTCACCGGAGTGCTCGTCACCCTCGGCGTTCTGGGCGCGATCGCGGTCCTCGTCGTGCTGTTCCTCCAGCGCGGCCGCGAGGGCCTCGACCTGTCGCTGCGCGGCCTGCTGCGCGTCTACCTGTACCTTGCGTCGCTCGCCGGCGTGATCGTCTTCACGATCGGCGTGGCCGGCGTCCTCGCGTTCGTCCTCGCCGCGGCGTTCGGTCGCGAGATCATCTACGGCGGTCCGCCGCCGCAGCCGGTCCCGGCCATCGCGCCGGCCTGCCCGCCGAACCAGCCGAACTGCGTGACGCCGCCTCCGTTCGCGCCGCGTCCCGACGAGCGCGAGCGCCGCCAGCAGGAGGACCTGGTGCGCGGCGTGACGTTCCTCATCTTCGGCACGATCTTCTGGGGCGCGCACTGGACGGCACGTCGCGGCGTGATTGGCGCCGACGAGCGCGCGAGCGGCCTGTACCGCGCGTACCTCATGCTCGGGACCGCGATCTTCGGCATCGCGACGATCGCGCTCCTGCCGCAGGGGATCTATCAGGCGCTGAGCGGCGCCATCGTCGCCGCGCCGCCGAACACGTTCCGTCAGGGCGCGGGCGAGGCGCTCTCCGGAGGTCTCGCGGCGCTGCCGCTGTGGCTGGCGTATCTCTGGCTCGTGCAGCGCGCCATCCGAACGCCGACGTCGTCATCCACGGCGGTCTAGATGCCGCTGACCCACATCCACGTCAAGGGGGCGCGCGAGCACAACCTGAAGAACATCGACGTCCAGATCCCGCGCGACAAGATGGTCGTGATCACCGGGCTCTCGGGATCGGGGAAGTCGTCACTCGCCTTCGACACGATCTATGCCGAGGGTCAGCGCCGCTACGTCGAGTCGCTCTCCGCCTACGCGCGTCAGTTCCTCGGTCAGATGGAGAAACCGGACGTCGACTTCATCGAGGGCCTCTCGCCGGCCGTATCCATCGACCAGAAGGGCGCGACACGCAACCCGCGGTCGACCGTCGGAACGGTCACCGAGATCTACGACCATCTGCGTCTGCTGTTCGCGCGCGTCGGCATGCCGCACTGCCCGACGCACGGCGTCCCGATCGTCGCGCAGACGGTGCAGGAGATCGTCGACCAGATCCGGGAATACCCCGATGGGACGCGCCTCCTCATCCTCGGTCCGCTCGTTCGCGACCGGAAGGGCGAGCACCAGCAGCTCCTCGTGACCGCGCGGCGCGGCGGCTTCGCGCGCGTGCGCGTGGATGCGAAGGTCCGCGACCTCTCCGAGGACATCACGCTCGACAAGATGAAGAAGCACTCGCTGGAGGTCGTGGTCGACCGGATCGTCCTGAAGCGCGGCGAGGCCGGCGAGGCCGACCGCGCGCGGCTCACCGATTCGATCGAGACCGCGCTGCGGCTGGGAGAGGGCCTCGCGCTCGTCGCCGACGCCGACGGCAAGATCCCCGAGCGGCTCTTCAGCGAGCGCCTCGCGTGTCCGGAGGGCGACTTCTCCATCGGTGAGATCGAGCCGCGCACGTTCTCGTTCAACTCGCCGCACGGCGCGTGTCCGGCATGCACCGGCATCGGCACGAAGCTCGAGCCCGATCCGGAGCTGGTGCTCGCGAACCCGGACCTATCGCTGAAACAGGGCGCGGTGCTGCCGTGGCAGAAGTCGGGCGGGACGGCGCAGTACCGCGTCGCGATCCTCGAAGGCCTCTCGCGCCGCTTCAAGTTCTCGCTCGACACGCCCATCCGCGATCTGCCGAAGAAGGCGATCGAGGCGGTGCTCAACGGGACCGAGGAGCCGCTCAAGCTGACGTACGAGAACCGCAGCGGCCAGCGCCGGTCGTACGAGTACGAGTGGGAGGGCATCCTCCCGTGGCTCGAGCGCCAGTATCGCGACACGACGTCCGACTACATCCGTGCCGACATCGAGAAGTACATGAGCGAGCGCCCGTGCCCGGTCTGCAAGGGAAGGCGTCTGAAGCCCGAGGCGCTCGCGATCACGATCGGCAAACGCAGCATCGTCGACGTCACCGCGCTCACCGTGAGCGAGTCGCTCGAATGGGTCTCTTCGCTCGAACGCGAGAAGGGCGGCCTCGGCGGGCGCGCGCGCAAGATCGCGAAGCAGGTGCTGAAGGAGATCCGCACGCGCCTCGGCTTCCTCATGGACGTCGGCCTCGACTACCTCACCGTCGATCGCTCCGCGACGACGCTCTCCGGCGGCGAGGCGCAGCGCATCCGACTCGCGACGCAGATCGGCTCGGGCCTGATGGGCGTCCTGTACATCCTCGACGAGCCTTCGATCGGACTCCATCAGCGCGACAACGCGCGGCTCATCCGCACGCTCCTGGGCATGCGCGATCTCGGCAACACGATCCTCGTCGTCGAGCACGACGAGGAGACCATCCGCACCGCGGACTGGATCATCGACATCGGCCCCGGCGCGGGCGAGCACGGTGGCGAGGTCGTCGCGGAAGGCACGATCGACGACATCCTCCGCGAGCCGCGATCGCTGACCGGCGCGTACCTCTCCGGACGGCGGCGCATCCCGGTGCCGACGCGGCGGCGCTCCGCAAAAGGCGACGCGATCGTCGTTCGGGGCGCGCGCGAACACAACCTCAAGGACATCGACGTGCGCATCCCGCTCGGTCTCTTCGTCGCGGTCACGGGCGTCTCGGGATCGGGGAAGAGCACCCTGGTGAACGAGGTCCTCTACCGGCGGCTCGCGCAGGTCATCTCGAAGGCGAAGGACCGGCCCGGCGCCCATGACCGCATCGAAGGCATCCAGAACATCGACAAGGTCATCGACATCGACCAGTCGCCCATCGGCCGCACGCCGCGGTCCAATCCAGCGACCTACACCGGCCTCTTCACGCCGATCCGTGATCTGTTCGCCGCGATCCCCGAGGCGCGCCTGCGCGGCTACACCCCCGGCCGCTTCTCCTTCAACGTGAAGGGTGGACGCTGCGAGGCGTGCGCCGGCGACGGGATCATCAAGATCGAGATGCAGTTCCTCCCCGACGTGTACGTCCCGTGCGAGGTCTGCGGCGGCCGCCGCTATAACCGCGAGGCACTGGAGATCCACTACAAGGGGAAGAGCATCGCCGACGTGCTCGAGATGACGGTGGAGGAGGCCTTGGGGTTCTTCGCGAACGTCCCCGCGTGCGAGGCGAAGCTGCGAACGCTGAACGACGTCGGTCTCGGCTACGTCCACCTCGGGCAGCCCGCGACGACGCTCTCCGGCGGCGAGGCGCAGCGGATCAAGCTCGCGACCGAGCTCTCGCGACGCGCGACGGGGCGGACGCTCTACATCCTCGACGAGCCGACGACCGGCCTGCACTTCGCCGACGTGGAGCGCCTGCTGGACGTGCTGCATCGCCTCGTCGACGCCGGCAACACCGTCGTCGTGATCGAGCACAACCTCGACGTCGTGAAGACCGCCGACTGGATCATCGATCTCGGGCCCGAAGGCGGGAAAGCTGGCGGTGAGATCGTGGCAGAGGGCACGCCGGAGTCCGTCGCACGGCAGCGGCGATCGTTCACCGGTCGGTACCTTCGCGACCTCCTGGCGACGGGCGAAGTGCGTGGGATCGCGTAGCTGTGGCGTTAGGTCGTTCGGAGCGTCGAGCCGAACGAAGGCCCAAGGTCGTCGCGGCATTCGGAGACGCCAACGCTGATGCGGCGCTGGATCTGCTGGAACTGACCGAATCGCCCGGCACGACTGCCACGGGGAGATCGCACCGTCGGACAAGATCATCGACGACATCCTGCTGTGTTCTGAAGGGGATCTCGGCATGCTCATCAAAGTGACGAGGCTCGCCTTAACGGACTGGCGCGATGTCGTGGTCTGGGCCGACGAAAAGCGGCGAGGACCGTCGAAGTCGCCGATCCAGCGCTGATCACGCCCCGGTAGCATTCAGCCCTCGTGAATCTCCCATTCAGTCCGATCGACGCGGCGATCATCCTGCTCGTCGGCGCGGCGATCTGGAACGGGTACCGCTCCGGGTTCATCGCCACGACGTACGGCCTCGCGACGTGGGTGATCTCGTTCGCGGCCGCGGTCGTCTTCCAAGCGCCAGCGGCGAAGCTCATCCAGGAGCTCGGCCTCCTACCGGCCCTGGCGCGCCCGGTCGGCTTCATCGCCGTGCTCGTGATCGTCGAGGGCCTCTTCTCGCTTGCGGGGTTCGTCGCGGTCTCGCCGATCGTGCGCGCGGTCCACCGCGCCCACACCGCCGAGCTCATCGATCGCGTGCTCGGCGTCTTCCCGGCGACCGCGCGCGCGCTGTTCGTGGTCGGCATCGCTCTCGCCGCCTTCGTCGTGTCGCCGGTCGGGAACGAGATGAAGGCCGCGGTCGAAAGCTCGCGCATCGCGCGCGAGCTCATCAACATGATCAGCTCGATCCAGCCGCAGCTCGCGTCGCTCTCGGGTCAGCTGACCGAGGATGTCCCGCTCTTCGTCACGAAGCTCGGCGAGGACCAGACCGAGAAGCTCGATCTACCCGACAATCTCACGCTCGCGCCCGATCCGAGCGCGGAGCGTCAGATGTTCGAGCTTGTCAACGAGGAGCGGAAGAACGCCGGCCTGGCGCCGCTCGTCTGGGACGACAAGCTCCTTCCGGTCGCCCGGCAGCACTCGGAGGAGATGTTCAGGCTCAAGTACTTCTCGCATCAGTCGCCGGTGAGCGGCTCGCCGTTCGATCGGCTGAAGGCCGCCGGCATCAAGTACTCGCGAGCGGGGGAGAACCTCGCGTACGCCCAATCGGTCGCGGTGGCGCATCGTGGACTCATGCAGAGCCAGGGACACCGCGAGAACATCCTGCGGCCCGAGTTCACGCGCTTCGCCGTGGGCGTGATCTCGGCGGGTCCGTACGGCCGCATGTTCACCCAGATGTTCATCACACCATGACCGACGGCGACAAGCGCGTCGACACGCTCGACGTCGAGGCGAGCGCGGGTACGAGCGCGCTTCCGGGCATCGCCGCGGTCGCCGCCGAGCCGCGCCGCATGCGCTTCGCGGCGCTCGAGGTCCCGACCTTCCGCTGGTACTGGATCGCAAGCTGGATCTCCAGCACCGGCGACGGGATGGAGAACGTCATCCGCAACGTGCTCGTCGTGCAGCTGGCGGGCGCGGCGGCGCCGTTCTGGCTCGGCATGATGGTCTTCGCGCACTGGATCCCCTTCACTCTTTTCTCTTTGTACGGTGGCGTCCTCGCGGACCGTTACGACAACCGCAAGGTCCAGATCGTTGCGCAGCTCCTGCTCATGAGCGCGGCGGTCGGCGTCGCATGGGCGACGCTCGGCGGGGTCGTCACGACATGGTGGATCTTCGGGCTCCTGCTCCTGCACGGCTTCGCGGGTGCGATCGGTAATCCCGCGCAGCAGACGCTGATCCACGCGATGGTCGGTCGGGACAAGCTGCTGTCGGCGGTGAGCCTCAACTCCACCGCGCGTCAGTTCTCGCAGGTGATCGGACCGGCGTTCGCCGGGTTCATCGTCGTCGCGTTCGGTCCGGGTCTCGGGTTCCTCATCAACGCGATGACGTTCGTCCCGCTGCTCGTCCTTCTCTCCGTCATCCGCGTGAAGCGCCTCGGCAGCGTCGAGCGGCAGCCCCTGGTCGCGTCGCTCCAGGGCGGACTGAGCTTCGTGCGCGCGCGACCGCTCATCGGCGCCCTCATCGGCGCGGAGATGATCGGAGTCATCTTCCTCGGGCACACCTTCAACTCGTTCCTCGTGCTCTTCGCGTATGACGTGCTGCACGTCGGCGCGCTGGGCTACTCGTTCCTGCTCGTCGGCAGCGGCATCGGCGCGGTCGGCGCGGCGATCTACCTCGCGTACTCGCGCGGGCGGCGCCACAGCGGCGCGTTCGTCGTCATGGCCGCGATGGCCGAGATGGTCGCGATCTTCTTCTTCGCCTTCTCGACGAGCTACGCGCTTTCGTTCCTGCTCCTCATCGCCGTCGGGGCGTCCGCGGTCCTCACGCAGTCGCTCACCAACACGAAGATCCAGCTTTCCGCTCCGAACGAGCTGCGCGGCCGCGTCATGGGGGCGTACACGTTCGGCACGCAGGGCATGCGCGTGCTGAACGGTCCGATCCTCGGCGGCGCGGCGATCGTCTTCGGCGCGCCGCTCGCCGTCGCGGGCGCGGCGCTCACGGTGCTGGCCAGCCTCGGCGTGATCCTCGCCCGCGTCGGCCAGCTCCGGGAGCGGCCCGCGGCCTGATGCCGCACTACGTCAAGTCGCACGGCCTCGGCAACGACTACATCGTCATCGACCCGAAGGACGTCCCGTTCGAGCTGACGCCCGACGCGATCCGTCTCATCTGCGATCGCCATCGCGGCGTCGGCTCCGACGGCATCCTCGCCGTCGCGCCCGTCGGCGACGCCGACTTCGGCGTCCGCATCTTCAACCCCGATGGCAGCGAGGCGGAGAAGAGCGGCAACGGCGTTCGCATCTTCGCGAAGTTCCTGCGCGAGCACGGCTACACGGCGAAGGACGCCTTCACGCTCCGTACGGCCGGCGGCCGCGTGAGCGTCCGGCTCGAGCTCGACGGGGATCGCGTCGCGTACGTGGTCGTCGACATGGGGAAGGCGCGCTTCGATCCGCTGGAGTCCATCGAGGTCGATGGGCGGCGGCTGGAGGTGACCGCGCTGTCGCTCGGCAATCCGCACTGCGTCGTCTTCGTGAGCGACCTCGAGGCCATCGACGCGCACGCGCTGGGCCCGAAGATCGAGCGCCATCCGGCGTTCCCGGCCCGCACGAACGTCCAGTTCGCGCAGGTCCTGGGTCGCGAGCTGGTCCGGATCCTCATCTGGGAGCGCGGCGCCGGCTACACCCTCGCGTCGGGCTCGAGCAGCTGCGCTGTGGTCGCGGCCGCCCACCGCAAGGGCCTCGCCGGCCGCGATGTCGTCGTATCGATGCCGGGCGGGCGGCTCGAGATTTCCATCGCCGAGGACGGCGAGCTGCGGATGCGCGGGCCGGTCGAGGAGGTCTGCGCGGGTGAGCTCAGTCCCGACCTGCTGCGGCGCCTGGCGAGCGCGGTACACTCGACGCGATGATCGAGCTCACACCCGTCGCGGCGGACAAGCTGCGCGAGCTTCGCCAGAGCGAACCGGCGCGGACCTACCTGCGCCTCTTCGTGGCCGGACGGACCTGCAGCGGATATCAGTACGGGCTCGCGCTCGACGACAAGGTCGAGGAGAAGGACACGGTCAGCGAGCTCAACGGGATCCAGGTCGCCGTCGATCCGGTCAGCCAGCCGTACTGCGACGGCGCGACGATCGACTTCGTGAGCACGCCCGACGGCGAGGGATTCATCGTCCGCAACGCGTCTCTCGTCGAAGAGGGCGGCGGCTGCGGCGGCTCCTGCTCCTGCGGGCACTAGCGCGGCTTCTGCTCCCGCTGCACTACTAGCGCGGCTCTAGCGCCTCCCACAGCACCTCTGCCAGATGCCGCACCTTGATGCGCTGACCGCGCGCGTCCAATCCGCCGCGCAGATGCGTGAGACAGCCCGGGTTGTCGGTGATCACGAGCTCCGCGCCCGTCGCGTTGATGTTCGCGAGCTTCTTCTCCAGCACGAAGTTCGCGACGTCGGGATATTCGAAGGAGAACGTCCCGCCGAAGCCGCAGCAGACCGCTGAGTCCGCCATCTCGAGCACGTCGATGCCGGCCAGGCGGCGCAGCAGCTCGCGCGGCTCGTCGTGGATCCCGAGCACGTTCGCGGACTGGCACGCGTCGTGGTACGTCGCCCGTACGTCGAGCGGCCGCCCGCGGACGTCAACGTGCATCGCCAGCTCGTGCGCGAGCGTCGTGAAGGCGACGATGCGCTTCCCGAGCGCGCGTGCCCGCTCCGCCCACTCCGGCTCGTCGGCGAGGATCCGCTCGTAATCCTGCGCGATGGTGATCGCGCACGACGACGACGGCGAGACCAGGCGGTCGGCCTGGACGCGCTCGAGCGCGGCGATCGCGTCCTTCGCCATCGTCCGCGCGGCGGTGCGGTCACCGCTGTTCATGTGCGGGAGACCGCAGCAGCGGCGGCCCTCGACCACGTGCACGTCGGCGCCGAGCGCCTGCAGCACCCGCGCGGCCGCGTAGCCGGCGCCCGGCAGGAAGTGGTCGATGATGCACGACGGGAAGAGTCCGACGTGGATCGTCGGCGACGGCGGATTCGTCTGCGTGATCTCACGCGCGCGGTAGTGCAGCGGCTGCTGTGCGATCGCGGGCAGGCTCTTCTCCTTGCCGAGGTCGCCGAACGGCAGGCGTACGAGGCTGCCGCGCTTGAGCGGTCCCTGCAGCGCGGAGATCCAGCCGGTCATGCGATCGATCCGCTCGGGCGCCGTCCATTGACCCAGCGCGAGCCGCTTCGCCCACGACAGGCCCGTGCGCTGCACGGCGAGCGCGCGCACGTCGCTGATGAGCGAGGCGAGCGGGATGCCGACCGGGCACACCGTGTCGCACGCGTTGCAGCCGACACACATCTGCTGCTCGTAGGCGACGCTGTCGAGCCCGTGGTGGAACGGCGAGACGACCAGTCCGATCGGACCCGTGTACACGTGGCCGAAGACGTGGCCGCCGACCACCTGATACGTCGGGCAGACGTTGCTGCACGCGCCACAGCGGATGCAGCGGAGCGCCTCGCGGAACGCGGGGTCCTCGCTCATGGCCGTGCGCCCGTTGTCGATGAGGACGAAGTGCACCTCCTTCGGACCGTGCACGCCGATCTGCGTCTTCAGCTCGATGTCCGCCGAGCGCGACGGGCCGGTGATGAACTGCGTGTACGTGCTGATCTTCTGACCGGTCGCGCTACGAGCGAGCAGCTTCAGCACGGCGACCGCGTCGTCGATGGAGGGAACGATCTTCTCGATGCCGACGACCGCGATATGGACGGCGGGCAGGCTCGTGGCGAGATCGGCGTTGCCCTCGTTCGTCACGAGCACGAGCGTGCCGGTGTCGGCGATGAGGATGTTCCCGCCGGTGATGCCGATGTCCGCCTTGAGGAAGGCGTCGCGCAGCTGCTCGCGAGCGATGGCGACGAGCGATGCGGGGTCGGCCGACACGGGATGGCCGACGACCTTGCTGAAGAGCACGGCGATCTCCTCGCGCGTCTTGTGGATCGCCGGGGCGATGAGATGCGATGGCCGCTCGCCCGCGAGCTGGATGATCCACTCGCCGAGGTCCGTCTCGACGACGGTGACGCCCTGCGCGGCGAGATGCTCGTTGAGGTGGATCTCCTCGGTCGCCATGGACTTCGACTTCACGACGAGCTTGGCCTTCTTCATGCGGCAGATCGCGGCGACCACGCGCCGCGCCTCTTCGGCGTCCGCCGCTCGATAGACCTTCGCGCCGACCGCCTCGGCCTCCTGCGTGAATCGCTCGACCAGCGCGGGCATGTCGTCGATCGCCTTGCGCTTGCGCTCGGTGAGGTCGGCGCGCAGGCCCTCCCAATCGATCTCGCGGATCCGCTCGGCCCGCCGTAGCCCGAGCGCGGGGAGCGCGCGCTGCAGCGCGATGCGCAGGCGGTCGGATTCCAGGGCGCGATCGAGCTTGCGGCGGAAGTCCGCCTTCGAGGCGGTCACCGCGCGGTCCGGAACCGGAAGGCCGGGCCGAGGAGCATCGGCGCGGCGAGCGTCGTCACGGCGACCATCATGAGCACAGCGCCGTACTCGGCGCCATCGATGATGCCCGCCGCCAGCCCGAGCGAGGCCACGACGAGGCCGACCTCGCCGCGCGGGACCATGCCGACGCCCACCCGCACCGCCGACCGGAGGCTGGTTCCCCACATGGCGAAGCCGCAGCCGACGAGCTTGGTGACGATGGCGATGAGCGTGAGGGCGATGCCGAGCGCGATCGCGCCGGGCTGGAGCATCGTGCCGAGGTCGAAGCGCGCGCCGGTCAGGACGAAGAAGAAGGGCACGAGCAGGGCGCGGATCGGCGACAGCTCGGTCTTGAGCGCGAGCTCGTCGGACAGCTCCGCGACGATGAGCCCCGCGAGGTAGGCGCCGACGATCGCGGCGAGGCCGATGGAACCGGCAAGGACAGCAAGGACGAAGCAGATCACGAGCGCGGCGGACAGGCCGCCGTGCGGGATGCGCAGAAGCCGCGTCCGGTGGCCATGCCGGCGAAAGCCGATCCGTCCGACGCTGAGCGGGATCGCGACGAAGACGAGCGTCTCCACGAGGAGGATCACCACGCGAGGCGCGTCGAGATCCCCATTGCCTACCGAGGTGACGATCGCCAGAACGAGAAGCCCGAGCACGTCGTCGACGACCGCGGCGGCGAGGATGATCAGCGATTCGCGCTCCTTGAGGAGGTGCTGCTCCTCCAGCACGCGTGCCGTGATGCCGACGCTCGTCGCGACGAGCGCGGTGCCGACGAAGAGCGCGGTGATCGTCTGGTGGCCCGTGAGCGCCGAAAGCGCGGCGCCGCCGATGAACGGCAGGACGATGCCGACGCTACCGACCACGGTGCCCCGGACGCCGACATCGCGAAGCTGAAGCCACTCGGTCTCCAGTCCGACGGCGAACAGCAGCACGACGACACCGAGCTGCGCGAGGCCTTCGGCGAGCTCGTTGTCCTGAATGAGCCCCACGCCATGCGGCCCGAGGACCGCTCCGGCGATGATCTCGCCCACCAGCGCGACGCCGCCCAGGCGGAGAGCGATCTCCGACGCGACCTTGGCGGCGATGAAGATGACGGCGATCTGGAAGAGAAGGGTGTTCGCGTCGGCGCCGAGGGCGACGTTCAGGTCAGCGTTCCGCCGCGACGTACGCCCGGTCGAGCAGATCCATGAGGTGGATGACGGTAACCGGGGAACGCGCGGCGTGCAGTCCGGCGGCGATCTGCATCTGACAACCGGGATTCGCGGTGACGAGCAGCTCCGCGCCGCTGCGCACGATGTGGCCGACCTTGCGCTCGAGGAGCGCCGCGGACAGCTCGGGCTGCGTGACGTTGTACGTGCCCGCGCTGCCACAGCACCAGTCCGCTTCCGCCAGCGGCACAAGCTCGAGCCCGGGGATGGCCTGCAGAAGAGCGCGCGGCTGCTCGCGCACGCGCTGGCCGTGCAGCAGGTGGCAGGGATCGTCGTACGCCACGCGCGCCTTCAGTGGGCCGGGCGTCGCGGCGAGCCCGATCCCGGCGAGGTATTCGCTCGCGTCTTTCACGCGCTCGCTGAACGCGCGCCCGCGATCCGCCCACGCCGGGTCGTCTTTCAGCAGCCAGCCGTACTCCCTCATCGCGGCGCCGCAGCCGGCCGCGTTGACGATGAACGCGTCCACGTCGAGCGATTCGAGCGAGGCGATGTTCCGGCGCGCGAGCGCGCGTGCGTCGTCGCGCTCTCCGGCGTGTGCGTGGAGCGCGCCGCAGCACGTCTGCGCTTCGGGGACGATCACCTCGACGCCGTTGCGGGCGAGCACACGCGCGGTCGCGCCATTCGTCTCGGCGAAGGCCGCGCGCATCACGCAGCCGGTGAACAGCGCGGCGCGCCCGCGGCGCGCCCCGAGGGCCGCGTACGTCGCCGGCAGTGCCTTCGACGAGACGCGATCGGGCACGAGCGCGAGCAGGCCGCCTAGCCGCTTGGCGATCGGTACGGGAAGCGCGCGCAGCATCGCACCCGCCCCGAGGCGCTTCGCGGCGACGGAGAAGCCCACGAATGCGGCGAGTATTCCCGGGCGCGGCAGGAGCGCGCGGAACGCGATCGCGCGGATGATCCGGTCGGGCAGCGAGCGCGTGCGCGCGACCTCGATCTGCGAACGAGCCGCCTCGACGAGCTTCCCGAACTCGACGCCCGACGGGCAGGCCGTCTCGCACGCGCGGCAGTCGAGGCACTGGTAGATGTGCTTGCTGAAGGGATCGCTGCGCACGTCGACGCGTCCCTCCCACACGGTCTCCATGAGACGGATGCGGCCGCGCGGCGAGTCCATCTCGACGCCGAGCACGGCGTAGGTCGGACAGGTCGGCAGACAGAAGCCGCAGTGCACGCACCGCTGCAGCAGCTCCTTCGAGGGAGCATCGAGAGTCGGGTACGCGCTCATCAAATGGCCGAGCGGCCCGGCTCGAGAACCCCGTTCGGGTCGAACGCGTCCTTGAGCCGGCGCATCAGGAAACGGCCCGCCGGCTCGGCGTCACCCCACGCCGCGAGTCGCGTCCGCAGCGACTCCGGCCGCCGCTCGATGCGCGCGCTCCCGCCGCAGACGCCCGCCGCGGCGAGGAGCGTGTCCGCGCCGGCGATCATCGAAGCGTCGTCGCCCTGCAGGCGCACGAGCACGATGCCGGACGCGGCGTCGGCGCCGAGCCGAGCGAATCCCTCGAGCCGCGCGGCCGTCGCGGCGAACGCGGTCTGCGCCGCGAGTGGCAGCGCCGCGCGTACGAGCACGCCGCCCTCCTCCGCGGGCATGTCGCGCAACGTGGCGATCTCCGTCGCGATGAGATCGTCGCGCTGCGCGCTCGCGCCGCGCTCGGTGGCGGCTCCGGTGAGCAGCTCGATCGTCCGGCCCACCGGCGCGGCCTCGCCGTCGGCCTGAAGCAGCACGTCCCACGATCCGCGCGAACCCGATACGGCGAGCGCCGCCGGGCGAGCCGAGGTGCGGACCAGCGCCTCGGTCACGGCAAATGCGTCGGCGGGACGCGCGAAGCGCGCACGGGCGCCCGCGCTCACGGCGGGAAGCGGCAGCACCTTGAACGTGCACTCAACGAGCACTCCGAGCGTCCCGAGCGAACCGGTGAAGAGCTTGTTGAGGTCGTACCCCGCGACGTTCTTCACGACGCGACCGCCCGAGCGCACGACGCTCCCATCCGCGAGCGCGGAAGCCGTGCCGATGAGCAGATCGCGCACGCCGCCGTAGCGCGCGCGCCAGAAGCCGTTGCTGTTCGCCGCGACGACGCCGCCGATCGTCGCCGCCTCGGCGTGCGGCGGATCGAGCGGGAGGAACTGCCCCGCCGCCGCGAGCGCCGCGCGCACTTCGGCGAAGCGCGTCCCCGCCGCGACCGTCACGGTCAGATCGGCCGGAACGTGCGCGACGATCCCGGCCATCGCACCCGTCTCGAGGACCGCGTCGACGGGCAGCAGCTCGCCGAGGTAGTCCTTCGTCCCGCCGCCTCGGACGCGGAACGTTCGCCGCGCGTTCGAAGCCTCCGCGACGGCGCGCGCGCACGCGTCGGCATCCGCCGGACGGATGCGCGCGGCCGCGACCGCGGTCATCGCACGGCCGCGAGCTGGTACTCGCGGCACCGTCCGGGGGTCGGGAAGATCTTGCCGGGATTGGCGAGTCCCTCCGGATCGAACGCGGTCTTCACGCGGCGCATCGCCGCGAGGTCCTGCTCGGCGAACTGGAGCGGCATGAAGCAGTTCTTCTCCATGCCCACGCCGTGCTCGCCGGTGATCGAGCCGCCGGCCGCGACGCAGGCCTCGAGGATCTCGAGCCCGGCCTGCTTCACGCGCTCGAGCTCGCTGGTCTCGCCGAACAGGATGAGCGGATGCAGGTTTCCGTCGCCCGCGTGGAACACGTTCGCGATCCGCACGCCGTAGCGCGTGCCGACGTCGCGGACCGTGCGCAGCACCTCGGGCAGGCGCGTGCGCGGGATGACGCCGTCCTGCACGTAGTACGCGGGCGCGAGTCGTCCCATCGCCGCGAACGCACCTTTTCGTCCCGCCCAGAGCCGCTCGCGATCGAGCGCGTTCGTCGCGCGGCGCACCGTCGTCGCGCCGTTCGCGCGGCAGATGTCCTCGATGCGCGACGCGGAATCGTCGAGGCCATCGCGAAGACCGTCGACCTCGAGCAGGAGGATCCCGCCGGCGTCGAGTGGGTAGCCCGCGTGCACGGCCGCCTCGACCGCCTCGGTCGCGAGCTGGTCCATCAGCTCGATCGCGCTCGGGACGATACCGGCCGCGATGATCGCGGACACGGTCTCCGACGCGCCGTCGATGGTCGGGAACGCCGCGAGGATCGTGCGCTTGTCCTCGGGCATCGGCGTGAGCTTCACCGTGATCTCGGTGACGATGCCGAGCGTGCCCTCCGAGCCGACGAACACGCCGATGAGGTCGTAGCCGTTGTATTCCATCGCCTTGCCGCCAAGCCGCACGACCGTGCCGTCGGAGAGGACGATCTCGAGACCGGTGACGTGGTTCGTGGTCACGCCGTACGCGAGCGTGTGCGGACCGCCGGAGTTCTCGGCGACGTTCCCGCCCAGCGTGCACGCCTTCTGGCTCGACGGGTCCGGCACGAAGTGAAGACCGTGCGGCGACGCGGCGGTCGAGAGATGCAGGTTCACCAGGCCGGGCTGCACGACCGCGCGCAGATTCGGAACGTCGATCTCGAGGATCCGCGCCATGCGCGCGAACGCCACGACGACGCCTCCCTCCACGGGGATCGCGCCACCGGAGAGGCCGGTGCCCGCGCCGCGCGGGACGATCGGAACGTCGTGCTCGTGGCAGAAACGCGCGAGCCGAGCGACGTCGGAGGTGTCGCTCGGAAGCACCACCGCGTCGGGCGTCGCGGTGTCGACCGCGCCGTCGTACTCATAGATGAGCAGGTCCTCGTGCGTCCCGAGCACCTTGTCCTTCCCGAGCAGATCGGCGAGCGCGGCCACGAGCGCCGGCCCGCGCAGGCCGGAGCGCACCGTCACGTCGCGGCCTCGCCTCGCTCGCGGAGCGACGCCGCGAGCTCGGTCGCGGAACGGCGCAGCAGTGGCACAAGCTCCACGCACCGCTGACGGGTGAGGCGTCCGGCCGGAGCCGAGATCGAGATCGCGCCGATGGCGTCGTTCGGGCCGCCCACCGGCACCGCCACGCAGCGCACACCCTCGTCGAACTCCTCGTCGTCGATCGCGTAGCCGCGCTCGCGCACCTCGTCGAGCGCGCGCCGCAGCGCCGCGTGGTCGGTGATCGTTCGCGGCGTGTACGGACGGAGCTCGAGGCGATCGAGGACGGCGTCGCGGCGTGCCGCTGGCAGGGCGGCGAGCAGCGCCTTGCCCGCGCCGGTGGCGTGGAGCGGGACGCGGTTTCCGACCTCGGTGAAGAGACGCACGATCTGCGGGCTGGGGACGGTCTCGATGTAGACGGCGGCGAGATCGTCGACGACGACTAGGTTGGTCGTCTCGCGCGTCGCGTCGGTGATCGAGCGCAGGATCGGACGCGCGCGCAGCCGCATCTCGCCGTAGCGGGACCGGCCTTCGGAAAGGGTCGCCAGCTTGGCGCCGGCGTAGTAGCGGCTCGTCTCCGGGTTCTGCCTGACGTACCCGCGACGCAGGAGCGTGGATAGGAGACGATGGACGGTGGACACATGAAGGGTCGTGCGCGCGGCGAGCGCGGTGATGGAGACCTCGCCCTCGGCGGCGGCGAGCGCCTCGAGCAGGTCGAGGGCGCGGTCGACCGACTGCACGGAGCGCCGCGCGCGCTTCGGAGTCGGTGTCGTGTCTTTCGCTTCGCGCAACACTTCCTCTACCACGTGAAAGCATAGCCGGTGGACTCCCGACAGATGAACAAGACCGATCGACGCCACAGCCTCGAAGCGCAGGTCGCCTCCTTCCCGGATGCGCCGGGCGTGTACCTGTTCAAGGACGGACGAGGCCGCGTCATCTACGTGGGAAAGGCCGACGTGCTCCGCGATCGCGTTCGGTCGTACTTCGGGCCGTCGCTCGAGGTGCGCCACGTCCGTCTGGTGGAGCGCGCGGAGCACATCGAGTACGTGCTCACGGGGTCGGTGTCCGAGGCGTTCCTCCTGGAAGCGAACCTCATCAAGCAGCACCGGCCGCGCTACAACATCCGGCTCAAGGACGACAAGTCGTATCCGTACGTCAAGATCACGCTTGCCGAGGACTTTCCGCGCATCCTCCGTACGCGCGCGCTGGGCGATCGCACCGCTCGCTATTTCGGCCCATTCGCGAACGCGAAGTCCGTCGACCAGTCGCTCGACCTGCTGCAGAAGCTCTTCCCGTATCGCACCTGCAAGCTGACGATCAAGGCGGACGAGGACGGCCGCGGCCGCACCGTGCCGCCGAGCGCGCTGCCCGGCGGACGGCCCTGCCTTCTCTATCACCTGAAGCGGTGCACCGCGCCATGCGTCGGCCACACGACGAAGGACGAATACCGCGCGACGATCGACCGCAGCGTGCTCTTCCTCGAGGGCCGCTACGAGACGCTGGCGCGCGAGACGCGCAAGGAGATGCAGTCAGCGTCTGACGCGCTCGCATTCGAGCGCGCGGCCGCGCTGCGGGACCGCCTCGGCGCGATCGAGCGGACCCTCGACCGACAGGAGGTGCACGCGTACAAGGGGGATGACTTCGACGTGCTCGCCGCCGCGCTCGATGAGGGCGACGCCGTCGTCCAGCTCTTCCGCGTTCGCGACGGCACGGTCGTGGGACGCGATCAGTTCGCGCTGGAGGGCTCCGAGGGCGCGACGCCGTCGGAGGTGGTGGCGTCGTTCCTGCGTCAGCACTACAGCGCGGCGGCCGGCATCCCGCCGGAGGTCGTCACGCCGGCGGCGTTGCCGGACGCGCCGTCGCTCGAAGCGTTCCTGTCCGAGCGGCGCGGCGGTCCGGCACGGCTGCACACGCCGCAGCGTGGCAAGAAGCGGCACCTCGCCGAGCTCGCCGAGCGCAATGCTCACGACGCGCTCGCGCAGGAGCGCGTGCGCTGGCTCGCTGATCGCGGGAAGACCGAGGCCGCGCTCGCGGAGTTACAGGACGCGCTCGGCCTCGAAGGACCGCCCAAGCGCATCGAGTGTTACGACGTGAGTCACGTTCAGGGGACGAGCGTGGTCAGCTCGATGGTCGTCTTCGAGGACGGTCGGCCCGCAAAGGCGCAGTACCGCCGCTTCCGCGCACGCATCGGCGACCGCAACGACGACTTCGCGAACATGCGCGCGACGCTGAAGCGTCGCTTCGCGCGCAGCACCTTTGAAGGGGCAACAGCGTGGCCTTTGCCAGACCTCATCATCCTCGACGGCGGGAAGGGTCAGCTCTCGGCCGGACTCGACGCGCTGGCGGAGGCGGGACGGCTGCAGATCCCGCTGTCCGCGCTCGCCAAGGAACGCGAGGAGCTGTTCGTGCCGAATCGGCCCGACCCGATCGTGCTTCCGCGAACGTCGCAGGGGCTCTATCTCGTGCAGCGCATCCGTGACGAGGCGCACCGCTTCGCGGTCACCTATCACCAGAACGTGCGCGCCAAGCGCGCGATCCGAAGCATCCTCGACGACATCCCCGGCGTCGGGCCGAGCCGCAAGCGGGCGCTGATGCGCAAGTTCGGCTCGGTGCGCACGATGCAGCAGGCGCCGCTCGAGGACATCGCGGCGGTGGGCGGGGTCGGTCCCGCCCTTGCCGCTCGGATCAAGGAAGCGCTCGAGGTGCCGGAGCCGTCGCGCGCGGGCTGACGACCTCATCGTTTCGATATCTCGGCTACATAACCGTGAGGAACGCTTGACTTTCGTTTAGGTCGAGCCGCATCTTCGATCCATGGCCAATCCGGTGGTCGCCCGATGCCCGGTCTGCAGCGAGCAGCTGCGCGTGGTGCGGCTCGAATGCGAGAGCTGCGGGACGCGCATGGAGGGCTCGTTCTCGTTGGGCCGGTTCCACGCGCTGAGCCCGGAGCAGATCGAATTCCTCGAGACGTTCATCCGCGCCCGGGGCAACTTCAAGGACGTCGAGCGCGAGCTCGGCATGTCGTATCCGACGGTGCGCTCCCGCCTCGACGCCCTCATCCGCGCCCTTGGGTTCCCATCGCAGGTCGAGCCCGACCGTGACACGGAGCGCCGGAAGGAGATCCTGCGGGAGCTCGCTGAGGGGCGCATCGCGCCTGACGACGCGGCCACGCTGCTCGAGGGAGAGCCGACGTGAGCGACGAGCGACGTGAGGACCGCGAGCACGAGCCGGATCCACATTCCGGTCGCAGGCACGAGCACGAGCCTGATCCCAATCCCGATCCCGACTTCGAGGCGCGCTCGTCCGCGGATCGTGACGCTCGCCGCGCCGATCGCGAGGCCCGTCGGGCCGAGCGTGACGCCCGTCGGGCGGAACACCGTGCCCGCCGCATGGAATTCCGGATGCACCGCGGGTTCCCGTTCGACGCCGAGAACTTCGCGCGGAGCTTCGTCGCCGATTTCGTGACCGACGTCGGAGGGGACTCGTATTCCGAGACCGTCGAGAAGACCTTCGCCTTCGAGGGCCGGTTGCCACGGCTGCGCGTTCGGAACATCTCCGGCGAGACCGTCATCTCGACCGGCGAGGCGGGACAGATCCGCGTCGTCGCTCGGAAGCACGTTGTAGCGGGGAGCGAGGATCGCGCCAAGCGGCTACTGCAGAACCTCGAGGTCCGTCTCGAGCAGCGCGGTGACGAGCTGCGCGTCGAGCCGCACCTCTACGAGCAGGAGCGCGGCTGGCTCGATCTGTTCCGCGGAAAGCGCTTCCGGGTGGACTTCGACATCACCGTGCCCCGCGAATGCGGGGTCGACGCGCAGACGGTGAGCGGTGGACTGAGCCTCGACGGTGTTCGCGGTCCGGCTGAGGCGCAGAGCGTCTCCGGCGAGGTGCGGCTCGACGACGTGCAGGGCCCGCTCCGTCTCAAGACGGTGAGCGGCGACGTCGACGCGCGCGCGTACGTCGGGCACCTCGAGGGCAACACCGTGAGCGGCGACGTCACCCTGCGCGCCTCGCGACTGCGCTCGTGCCACATGCAGACCGTGAGCGGCGACATCGAGATCGAGGGCGCGCTCGATGCCGGGCGCGAGCATCGCCTCAAGTCGATCAGCGGCGACGTCGAGCTCGCGCTCGCCGACGCCGACGTGACCATCGAATTCCGCACGGCGAGCGGCGACCTCGAGTGCGATCTCGCCGCGCGGGTGGTGCGGCACGGTAGGAAGGAATACGAGGTCGTCGTCGGCGGAGGCCGGGCCGCGATCGGCGTGAAGACGGTCAGCGGCGACCTCACCGTCCGCGGGACCAGCGCCGAGATCCCCGGCGAGCCGGAGTCGCCTGCTGCCGCGACGACAGCGGATGAGGACGTCGAGCGGACGCAGCCCATGGAGCCGGCCGAGCCCGAGACGCGCGAAGAGGTGCGCGCCGTCCTGGAGCGCCTCGCGCGTGGGGAGCTCGGCGTCGACGACGCGGCCGCCGCCCTCGACGCGGCGCGCAAGGGCCGCTGACGTGCCGAGCGAGGAGGGAAAGCAGGTCCTCCAGCTGCTGGCGGAGGGCAAGATCGACGTTGATCAGGCCTTCCGTCTTCTGCGAGCGCTCGGCGATGTTGAGGAGCGTGGCCGTCCGAAGCCGCCACCGCCCCCTCCGCCGCCCTCCGGGCCGGGCGGCCGCGGCCGCATCCTGCGCATCAAGGTGACGGAGGACGGGCAGCAGAAGGTGAACGTCGCCATTCCCCTGGCGATCGCGCGGGTCGGGAAGATGAAGCTCGCATCCAGCGGGCTGGTGCGCGGCCATCTCTCGAAGTTCGGCATCGATCTCGACGAGCTGCTGCGCTCGATCGACTTCCCGGGGAAGATCGTCGACATCGCCGACGACGAGGACCGCGTCGAGATCTTCGTAGAGTGAGCCTGAGCCTGGCGGTCGAGGCGACCGGGCTCGTCAAAGAGTTCGAGCGCGGGCGCCGGACCATCTGGCAGCGTCTCCGCCGCGAGCCCGACCGTCGCGTGCGCTTCCGTGCCGTCGACGGGATCGACCTGCAGGTGCTCGCCGGAGAGATCTTCGGCCTGCTCGGGCCGAACGGCGCCGGCAAGACGACGACGATGAAGATACTAGCCACGCTGCTCGAGCCGACGAGCGGTAGCGTCACCGTGCTGGGCATCGACGTCGGCCGACACCCGCGCGAGGTCCGCGCTCGGCTCGGCGCGATGCTCTCCGGCGAGCGCAGCCTCTACTGGAAGCTCACCGCGCGCGAGAACCTCGAGTACTTCGCCGCGCTCTATCACGTGCGACCGAGCGAGGTGCGCGCGCGGATCGACGGAGCGCTGGCCGCCGCGAAGCTCGCCGATCGCGCCGACGACTACGTGGAGCGGTATTCGACCGGGATGCGGCAGCGCCTCGCCCTCGCGCGCGCGCTCCTTCCCGATCCACCGCTGCTCCTACTCGATGAGCCCACCGTGGGTCTCGATCCGCAGGCGGCGCGCGATCTGCGCGAGCGCGTGCGCGACCTGCGCGCGCAGGGCCGCACGATCCTCCTCACGACGCACTACATGGAGGAGGCCGATCAGCTCTGCGACCGCGTCGCGATCATCGACCACGGCAAGATCGTCGCGCTCGATACCCCGGCCGCGCTGAAGCGACGCATCCGCGCGGAGGAGGTGGTGCGCCTCGACATCGGCGTCGCCGGTGAGGACGCCGTTCTCCTCGAACGCCTCGCGCGCGCCGCGACGATCGCGAGGAGCGATCGGCACAACGGGGCGCTCTCCGTGACGGCCCACTGCGAATCGGCACGCGACTTCGTTCCGGCGGCCTTCGACGCCGCGCGGGCGCAGGGCGCGACCATCCAGCACATCGACGTCGTTCCGGTCACGCTCGAGGACGTCTTCCTGTCGCTGACCGGACGAGCGCTCCGGGAATGACCATCGCCGGCGACCTGCGCGCGTTCGCCGCCGCGATGCGCAAGGAGCTTCGCGTGATGCGCCGGTATCCGATCTTGTTCTTCGGCTCGCTCTTCTGGCCCGTCATGCTCCCCGCGGTCTGGGTCATCGTCGGGCAGGCGTACTCGGGCAACGGCGACGCGCGCGCTCTTGCCGCGTTCTCCGATCGCGCCGGGACATCGCAGATCGCCGGGTTCGTGTTCATCGGCTACGCGATCTTCATGTGGCTCTCGACGCTCCTCTGGGGACCGGGCACGGCTCTGCGGCAGGAGCAGGTGCGCGGTTCCCTCGAGGCCGTGTTCCTCACTCCTGCCTCGCGGCTCGTTCCGTTGTTCGCGCCGCCGATCGCCCACCTCCCGTTCATCGCCCTCGATTTCCTCATCATGTACGTGGCGCTGTGGCTGCTCTTCGGCCTGATGCTGCCGCTCGACGCAGTGCTGCGCGCCATCGTCGTCATCGCCATCGCGATCCCTGTCATGTACGCGATCGGCTCACTCTTCGCCGCGTTTGTGCTCCGCATCGGTGAAGTCGGCCCGGTCGTGCAGCTCGTGCGTGGCACGTTCGTCCTCGCCTGCGGCATCACCTATCCCGTCGCCATGCTTCCGGGCTGGGCGCAGGCCGGCGCCGCGGTGTTGCCTCCGACGTACATCGTCGCGGACCTGCGGTCGGTCTTGCTGCGGTCCTCTCCGCTCGCCGCAGTCGCCGGCGATCTCGGATTGCTCCTCGTGATGGCGGCAGTGGCGACGCTCGGCGCGGTGGCGGTCTTTCGGATCGTGGAGCGTGGCGCGCGGCGCGCCGGAACGCTCGGCCGGTTCTGATGGGAGACGTCCGAGCCGCTGGCGCGATGGTCCGCATGTACTTCCAGTGGTGGCGTCGCTATCCGATCGCGATGGTGTCGAGTGTGTTCAACAGCCTGTACCAGGGCGTCATCCCTGGGTTCCTCTTCGGCGCGTCGTTCGCGGTCGGAGGCCGCGTCGTCGGGCTGGAATCCAGCGTCGGGACGGACAATCTGGCCGGGTACATCTTCCTTGGCGGCGTGGTCAGCGGTCTCGTGGCGTCGGCATTCTGGGGTGTCGCGAATGCGCTTCGGCAGGAGATGGAGACCGGCACGCTCGAGGCTGCCTGGCTCACGCCGACACGGCGGCAGACGTTCGTGGTCGGGTACGCGCTCGGCGGCGTGGTCCTCTTCCTCTTCAGCCAGGTCGCGCTCTTCACGGTCGGCTTCGCGTTCTTCGGGCTGAGCTTCCGGGCGGAGATCCTGTTCGCGATCCCGGCGATCGTCGTGGCCGAGCTCGCGATGATCGGGATCGCGTACATCCTCGCCGCGCTCGTCCTGCTCATGCGCGAGGCGAATTTCTTCATCGACACGACGAACTTCCTCTTCTCGATCGCATCGGGTGTGGCGTTCCCGATCACTCTGCTGCCGCTCATCTTTCAGCCGATCGCGCTCGCGCTGCCGACGAGCTACGCGGTCGACATCCTCCGGCATTACGCGATCGGTACGCGCCTCCTGTTCGATCCGGTCATCGAGTACGCGCTGCTCTGCGCGACCACGGCGATCGCGTTCCCGCTCGGCCGGTGGCTTTTTGCGCGGACCGAGAGTCGGCTGCGGGTGACCGGCGCGCTGGCGCAGCACTAGCGCCGCGCCGCTAGGCTTACCGCGTGGGCATCATCTGGCGGACGCTCATCAACGCCATCGCCATCGCGGTCGCCGCGTACATCATCAACATCTACCAGCCCGACGCGATCCGCTGGGGTCAGGTCGACTACGGCATGGGGGAGACCGGACGCTACCTCTCGCTCGCCCTCACCGGACTCACGCTGGGACTGGTGAACGCGATCGTGCGGCCGATCCTCGTCCTCATATCGATGCCGATCACGTGCCTCACGCTCGGTCTCTTCATTTTTGTGATCAACGCGCTGATGCTGCTCCTCGTGTCAGCGATCCCCTTCCTCGGGTTCACCGTCGACGGTTTCGTACCCGCACTGGTGGGGTCGATCCTCATCGCGATCGTGAGCTCGCTCCTGTCGATGGTCCTACCCGACTGACAACGCCCGCGTGATGGCCACGAAGGCGCAGCCCACGTTCGTCGTGGTCACCGGTCTCTCCGGCTCTGGCAAGTCACAGGCGGTGAAGGTCTTCGAGGATCTCGGCTACTACACGCTCGACAACCTGCCGCCCGCGCTCATGGCCACGGCGCTCGAGGTCTGTCGCCGCGGCGGCAACGAGCGGGTCGCGTTCGTCATCGATGCGCGAAGCGGATCGCTCTTCGAAGAGGCGAACTCGGCACTCGATGCGCTCGCCGCGCAGGGCGACCGTGCGCATCTGCTCTTCTTCGACGCCTCGGACGAGGTGCTGCTGCGCCGCTACAGCGAGACCCGGCATCGCCATCCCCTCGAGAGCTCCGGTGGGGTGCAGCCGTCGATCGACGAGGAGCGTCGAGTGCTCGTCGACCTCCGCGCGCGCGCCGACAAGGTCATCGACACGACGCACCTCTCGGTGAAGGACCTGCGGGACACGCTGCATTCCCTCTACGGTGCCGGCCCGGCGGGCATGCTGGTGCACGTCGAGAGCTTCGGCTACAAGTACGGCCTGCCTCCCGCATCCGACCTCGTGTTCGATGTCCGTTTCATGGAGAACCCCTTCTACATCCCCGAGCTGCGACCGATGACGGGTCGTGACGCGGCGGTGCGCGATTTCGTGCTCGACCACCCGGCGACGAAGGAGTTCCTCACGCATCTCGTGCCCTTCCTGCGCTTCGCGCTGCCGCGCTACGAGGAGGAGAAGAAGGCACGCCTTGGCATCGCGTTCGGATGCACGGGCGGTCGGCATCGCTCGGTCGTGATCGCCGACGACGTCGCCAAGCGCGTGAAGGAGTTCTGGCCCGGCGAGATCACGGTCGACCATCGCGACGTCGACCGCCCCGAGGTGACGTCCTGACGCGGGGCGTCTCCCGGACGGAGCGCTCTCCACTGTCCGAGGAGGTGAAGGCCGAGCTCGCGCGCGTGCGACCGCTGGACTGCGACCGCCGCGTGCTCGCGGCGCTGCTCCCGCGTGCGTCGCATCTCGGGGCGCCGGCCCGCAGGCTCGCGCATTCGAGCGAGGATCCGCGGAGCACGCGCGCGCCGTCGCTCCGTCGCGCGTGCTGCCGGCGCACGTACCTGCGCGGCCTCTTCCTCGCGGGCGGCTCCCTCTCGGCCGGTCCGTCGGGATACCTGCTCGAGCTCCGACCACCGCGCGGGGAAGCGAGCCGGGCGGCCGCGGTGCTTCGGCGCGAGGGCTTCGCGGCGCGGGCGCGCTCCCGACGAGGACGTCCGGTGCTCATGTTCCGCAGTGGCGACGCGATCGCGTCCTACCTCCGCGACGCGGGCGCGGGAGAGACGCTGCTCCGCTTCGAGACGCTCCGTGTGTCGCGCGAGATGCGCGGCCGGACGAACGCGAGCGTCAACGCGGACAGCGCGAACTTGTCGCGCGCGGTGGCCGCGGCGCGGGAGCAGGCCGAGGCGATCCGCGCGCTGTCGGAGGCCGGCCGGCTCGCAAGGCTCCCGGCATCGGTCCGTGCGGCGGCCGCGGCGCGCCTGCGGGCGCCGGAGGCGACGCTCGCGGATCTCGCCGCGCGCCTCGGCACGACGAAGTGGGTCGTTCGCCAGCGGCTGCGCCGCGTGCTCGAAGAGGCCGCGCGATGAGCCGGCCTCGCTTGGTCATCGGCAACTGGAAGATGAATCCGCTTTCGGTGAGCGACGCCGTCGCGCTCGCGCGCGCCGTCGCGGAACGTACTTCGCGCGGCGCGGTCCGCGTTGGCGTCGCTCCAGCGGCGGTCTTCATTCCGGCCGTCGCTGAGGCGCTGCGCGATACGCACGTCGCCGTGTATGGGCAGGATGTGTCCTGGGAAGAGAAGGGCGCCTTCACCGGGCAGATCGCGGCGGCGATGCTTACGACGCTCGTGACGGGAACGCTGGTCGGCCATTCGGAGTGCCGGCGTTATCTCGGGGACGATGACGCCCGTGTCGCGAAGAAGCTCGTCCGTGGCCTGAGCGCGGGGCTCGAAGTCGTGCTCTGCATCGGCGAGCGTGAGGACGAATTCGACGCGGGCGCGACCGAAGATGTGCTGGCCGCGCAGCTCATGCCGGCGCTCCGCGCGCTGAACGACGCCGACAAGGACGGGAGGATGTCCGAGCGCTTCGTGATCGCTTACGAGCCGGTGTGGGCCATCGGTACCGGACGTCCGGCCACGGCCGCGCATGCGAGCGCGGCGGCGAAGACGATCCGCCAGGTGATGCAGGACGAGGTCGGACTCGATGGCGAGGCGATCCCGATCCTCTACGGCGGCAGCGTGACGGCGGCCGGCGTCGGCGAGTTCGCACGGGCTGATGGCATCGACGGCGCGCTCGTCGGTGGGGCGTCGCTGCAGGCTGAGGAGCTCGCGAGCATCGTTCGCGCGTTCGCATGAGCGCGCGCTACAGGCCGGTCGTCCTGTGCATCCTCGATGGCTGGGGTATCGCGCCGGACGGCCCGGGGAATGCCGTGACGCGCGCCGACACGCCGCGGTTAGACGCGCTGCTCGCGCGCTATCCCTACGTGAAGCTCGACGCCAGCGGGCGCGCGGTCGGCCTGCCCGACGGCGTGATGGGCAACAGCGAGGTCGGGCATCTGACGATGGGCGCCGGGTACATCCAGTACCAGGAATTCGTGCGCATCAATGACGCGATCGACGACGGCTCGTTCTTCGACAATGCGGCGCTACGCGCCGCGTGCGCGGCCGCGCGCGATCGCGGCACGCTCCACCTCATGGGCCTGATCTCGACCGGCGGCGTGCACGCCGACATGAAGCACCTCGCGGCGCTCGTGGATCTCGCGAAGCGGGAGCGCGTCGGCCGCGTCGTCGTGCACGCGTTCCTGGATGGCCGCGACATGCCGCCGCGCAGCGCGCTCGACCTGCTGCGGCGCATCACGGCACCGATCGCGACGGTCCAGGGCCGGTATTGGGCGATGGATCGCGACAAGCGCTGGGGGCGGACGAAGCGCGCGTACGACGCGATCGTCGATGCCGACGCACCGCGGTGCGCGACGGCGGAAGAGGCGGTCCGCGAGTGCTACGCAAGGCCGGAGTGCGGCGACGAGCTCATGGAGCCGCGCGTCGTCGGCGACGGCGCGCTGGTTCGGGACGGCGACGGCGTTATCTTCTTCAACTTCCGGCCGGACCGCGCGCGGCAGCTGACCTGGGCGTTCATGCAGAGGCACTTCGACGGGTTCGAGCGGCGCCGTGTACCGAAGGATCTGGTGTTCGTGACGATGACCGAATACAAGGTCGGCCTCGACCACGTGCGCGTGGCGTTCCGCCCCCAGGAGGTCATTCCGATGGCGCAGATCGTCTCGGACGCGGGGCTGCGCCAGTTCCACACCGCCGAGACCGAGAAGTACGCGCACGTGACCTACTTCTTCAACGGCGGCCGCGAGGAGCCTTTCGCGGGCGAAGACCGGACGCTCGTGTCCTCACCGAAGGTCGCGACGTATGACCAGCAGCCCGAGATGAGCGCGCGGGGAGTGGCCGACACGCTCGTGGCGGCGATCCAGAGCGGCACGTACGACTTCGCGATCGTGAACTTCGCGAATCCGGATATGGTCGGGCACACCGGTGACATCGAGGCCACGCGGGCGGCGCTCGCGGTGACCGACGAGGCCGTCGGCCGGATCGTCGACGCGGCGGTCGCCGCGGGTGGGTGCGTGATCGTCACCGCGGACCACGGCAACGCGGAGGAGATGCTCTTTCCCGACGGCGGGCGGAACACGCAACATTCGACGAATCCCGTACCGGTCATCTTCGTCGCGCGCGACGGCGATCGGTATTCGATCGGCGACGGCGGGCTGCGCGATATCGCGCCGACGCTGCTCACGCTCCTCGGGTTGCCTGTGCCGGAACGCATCACCGGCCGGTCGCTCTTGACCCGGAAAGGCTGATGCGCCCCCGCGTCGCGTGGTGGGCGTTCGCGGCCGTCGCGGCGGCGCTGGCGCTCTTCGGCGCGGCCCACTGGATCTCGGCGGTCCTGCTCGACGGCCCGGTCACGTACGGCGAGGGCGCGGTGGCGCACGCCGCCATCCTCGCGCGGGAGCGTGTCGAGTATGTCCCGGGCGCGCGCTATGGGGACCTCGCGCCGATCTTCACGGCGGCGAACTATCCGCCGCTGTACTTCCGTCTTGCCGGGATCGGCGATCCCTTTCTCACCGGACGGGCGATCAGCATCGTCTCGACGCTCTTCGTCGCTGTCGCGATCGCGTGGCGCGCGCGGCCGGCTGGCCCCCTGGTCGCCGCGACGATCGCGCTCGCCTGGCTCGGTGCGGTCCCGGTGCTGCAGTGGGGCGCCGCGCTGAAGCCGGACCTGCTCGCCCTCGCGATGACGGTGGCCGCCGTGCTCGTCCTCGAGCGCGCGCATCCCTCGTACGCCGCGGCCGGCGTGCTTCTCGGGATCGCCGCGCTGGCGAAGCCGACCGCGCTCCTGCCCGCGATCGCGATCTTCGTGTTCGTCGCGCGCCAGGACACGCGGGCCGCCGTCCGCGGCATGGCGAGCGCCGTCGCCGCGGCTCTGGTGATTGGCGTCCTGACGTTCTCTCCGGACCAGTCCGCGCTCGTGCACGTCCTCAACTGGAACGCGCTCCCGTGGCGGCTCGAGCTGGTCGCGCCGCTCGTCCTGCTCGCGCTCCTCGTGCTCGCCGTGCCGCTAGCCACGATCGCGGTCACGCGTCCGAGCCGCACGGTCGTGACGGCCTACGCCGCCGGCGCGACCGCGATCCTGTTCCTCGGTGGACGCGAGGGCGCGACCATCAACTACTTCCTCGATCTATCGGCCGCGCTCGCGCTGGCGATCGCGGGACGTGCGCCGCGCCTGAGCGGCGGTACGACGTACCCACTCGCTGCGGTGGCGCAGCTCGCGGTCGGGGTCGCGCTGCTGAACCCGTTCGGCATCATTCCCGGCCGTGCTGTGACGACGGGTGCGTGGGGCGATCCGGGGCGCATCGCGCAGGTGCGTGACCTCTCGGGCGTGCTGCTGGTCGAGGACAGCGGTCTGCTCGTCGCGAACGGGCGCGAGCCGATCGTCGACGACCTGTTCCTCTGGTCGCGCGTGCACGCGACCGGGCGGCCGTTCCCGGAGGGCGAGGCGCTGCTCGCGGCAGTGCGGTCCACACGCTTCGACGCGATCGTCAGCGAGGCCGACCTGCAGCGGCTCGACGGCGCGCCGGGCTACGAGGGGCAGCGCTGGCATCCGGATCTCGTCGCGGCGGTGCTCGATCGCTACGAGCTGTCGCGGCACCTCGAAGGGGCGGGGAGCTCGCCCGGTCTGTTCGTCTACGTCCCGCGCGCCCGATAGAATGGAGCGCGTCCCATGGAATATCTCCAGATCGCCCAGATCATCATCGCCGTCGCCGTAGGAGCCTCGATCCTCCTCCAGGCGCGCGGCACCGGTCTGTCGTCGACCTTCGGTGGCGAGTCGACCGCGTACCGCAGCCGCCGGGGGTTGGAGCGGACTCTCTTTCGCTTGACGATCGTGTTCATCGTGTTCTTCGTCCTCATTTCGCTCTTGGGCGCACGTCAAGCCGCGATCTAGTGACGGCTCGCGACAAGTTCATCGTGGTCGCTCTTATCGGGCTGCTTGCCGTCGTCAGCGGCGCGGCGATCGCGATCGAGCGGACCGGCACCGTGCAGATCGCTCCCGCCAACGGCGGCACGTACGTCGAAGGCGTCGTGGGCGTGCCGCAGTACCTCAACCCGGTGCTCGCGGCGACGCAGCTCGACCAGGACGCCGTGCGGCTCGCGTTCAGCGGTCTGTCGCGATTCGGTCGTGATGGCGCCGTCGAGCCGGACCTCGCGGCGTCGTTCCAGACGGATGTCGAAGGCAAGGTCTGGACGTTCACGATCCGCGACGACGCGAGATGGCATGACGGCCAGCCCGTGCTGGCGGACGACGTCGTCTACACGGTGTCGCTCCTTCAGGACAAGGCGTACGTCGGTCCGTACAGCGACGCGTTCCGTGGCGTGAAGGTGGAGAAGGTCAGCGCGCGGGTCGTCCACTTCGTTCTTCCCGATGCGTACGGACCGTTCGCCGCGAGCACGACCGTGCCGCTCCTTCCCGCGCACATCCTGTCGTCGGTCGAATACGCGACGCTGCCCCGCGTGGCCTTCAACCAGCGGCCGATCGGGACCGGACCGTTCCGCGTCGTCGAGGCCGACGCGCGGCAGGTGGTGCTACAGCACGCCGACGACTTCTACCGGTCGAAGCCCGATCACACGCGGCCGTACCTCGATCGCATCGTGCTTCGCTCGTATCCGGACGCGTCGGAAGCCCTCACCGCACTCGGGCGTGGAGAGATCGACGGCGTCGGCGGGCTCTCCACGGGCGACGCCGAACGCGCCCGAGCGTTGAAGAACGTGGCGCTGTACAGCTTCGGCACCAACGATTTCACCGCGCTGTTCCTCAACGTCCGGCCGGAGAAGGCGACGTTCCGCGACAAGGCGGTGCGCCAGGCGATCGCGACGGCGATCGGCCGTGGCCGCGTGCTGCAGGAGGCCGCGGACGGCCGTGGGACCGTGGCCGAGGAGTTCGTGCCGCCGACGTCTTGGGCCTACGTGAAAGACATCACTCGGTACGCGCACTCATACGAGGACGCGAGGGCAATGCTCGACGCCGCCGACTGGAAGGACCACGACGGCGACGGGGTGCGCGACAAAGGTGCGACGAAGCTCGCGTTCGCGATCACGACGTCGAACGAGGCACCGCGCGTCGCCGCGGCGCTCCAGATCGCGGACGACCTGAAGGCGATCGGGATGCGCGTCGAGGTGAAGACCATGCCGTTCGGAGAGCTCACCGAGAAGGCCGCGCGCGAGCGCACGTACGACGCACTGCTGATCGGCGTCACCATCAGCGGCGATCCCGACCCGTACTCGTTCTTCCATTCGAGCGAGATCGCCGATCCCGGCCACAACTTCTCGGGGTACTTCACGTTGCCGAACGACCGGAACCTCGAGGCGGCGCGCCGCACGACGGACCGCGCGAAACGGCGCGAGCTCTACGCACCGGTGTTCCAGGCGATCGCCACGGACGCGCCGGTGGTCTTCCTCTACTTCAGCGATTACCTCTACGCGCAGAGCAAGCAGGTGCAGGGACTCAAGATCGCGCCGATCGTCGAGCCGCGCGAGCGCTTCTGGAACGTCGAGGAGTGGTACGCGAAGACCATCGCGCGGCGGTGAACGTCATTCGAATATCTGTGCCGAAGGGGGGAGTTGAACCCCCAAGCCCTTGCGGGCGGCAGCCCCTGAAGCTGCTGTGTTTGCCATTTCACCACTTCGGCGGGATCTGCTAATTCTATCGCGGCACGTGTCAACGCGAGACCTCCTACCATCCGTTTTCGTGCCGAAGCGCGCCGCAACGAGCGTGTGGATCTCGATCGACATGGAAGGCATCGGCGGCGTCGCGACGTATTCCCACGTGATGATGCAGGGTGTCGAGTACGAGCGCGCGCGGCTGTGGATGACCAACGAAGCGAACGCCTGCATCGAGGGCGCGGCGAACGCGGGCGCACGACGTTTCTGCGTGAATGACTCGCACGGCGCGATGCACAACATCTTCGCCGACGATCTGGACCCCCGCGCCGAGCTCGTCGTCGGCACGGCGAAGCCGTGGAGCATGGGTCAGGGCATCGACGGCGGATACGACACGTGCTTCTTCGTCGGCTACCACGGGCGCGCGGGCCATCCCAAGGCGGTCCTCGACCACACCTACGCGAGCCGCGCGATCTACGAGTGCCGGCTCAACGGCAAGCCGGTCGGTGAGACGACGCTCAACGCGTACCTCGCGGGGTACTTCGGCACGACCGTCTCGCTCGTCGCCGGCGACGATGCGACCTGCCGCGAGGGCCGATCGGTCATCGACAAGGTCGTCACGGTCAAGACGAAGGACGCGACCGGCCGGTTCTCCGCGAAGATGCTGCACCCCAGCAAGGTGCGGGACGCCCTCCGCGAGGGCGCGGCGCAGGCGGTGGCGCTCGCCCCCAGCCTCAAGCCCGTCGTTCCGAAGGGCACCAGTGAGGTCGAGCTCGCGTTCCTGACCTCCGCGATGGCGGACATGGCCGAGCTCATACCGGGTACGCGGCGCAGGGGATCGCGCTCCGTGTCGTACGCATCGCGCGATTACCTCGAGATGTACAAGGCGCTCCTCGCGATGGTGCGCATCGCTCCGGCGGCGGTCCCGCCGGAGCAGTCGTAGGAGGACGAGCCGAGACGAGTGGAGCGCGCTGACGTTGTCATCGTCGGGGGCGGCATCGTCGGCGCATCGATCGCATACCACCTCGCCAGCAGGGGCGTTCGCGACGTGGTCGTGCTCGAGCGAGACCGCTTGGGGAGCGGATCGACGGCCAAGAACGCCGGCGGGATCCGCCATCAGTTCTCGACGGAGATCAACGTGCGGCTCTCACAGCGGTCCATCCCACACATCGAGCGGTTTGCCGACGAGATCGGCGTGGATCCTGCCTTCAAGCAGGTCGGCTACCTCTTCCTCATCACGCGCGAGAGCGACGTCGCCCCGTTCGAGCGTTCGCTCGCGCTCTGGTCGCGCCTCGGCGTGCCCGTTCGGCGCCTCGATGCCGCAGCGGTGCACGAGCTCTTTCCGGAGATCGGCGTGGACGACGTCCTCATGGCGACCTTTTGCCAGCGGGACGGGCACTGCGATCCCACGAGCATGCTGCACGGGTACGTGTCACGCGCCCGTGAGCGCGGTGTGAGATTCCGCGAGGACGAGGGCGTGGTCGGCATCGATCGCGACGGCGAAGCGGTGACCGCGGTCCGCACGGCGCGCGGCGCGATCGCGTGCCCGACGGTCGTCGACGCGGCCGGCGCGTGGGCGGCGCAGGTGGCCGCGCTCGTCGGGATCGAGCTGCCGATCGCACCCCTGCGCCGTCAGATCTTCGTCACCGAGCCGGTGGCCGGACTGGATCGCGAATTTCCACTGACCGTCGAATTCGAATCGTCGCTGTACTTCCACCGCGAGTCCGGTGGCGTGCTGTTCGGGATGGCGGATCCCGCGGACCGTCCCGGCTTCGACGATTCGGTGAACTGGGATTTCCTGCCGACGATCGTCGAGCGCGCCCTCGCGCGGTTCCCGATCCTGGAGAAGGCGAACGTGAAGACCGGCTGGGCGGGCTTGTACGAGGACACGCCGGACAAGCATCCGATCCTTGGCGCCGTCGACGGGATCCGCGGTTTCCTCTGCGCCGCCGGCTTTTCGGGCCATGGAATCATGCACGCTCCGGCGACCGGCGAGCTGATCGCCGAGATGATCGTCGACGGCAAGACATCTCTCGATGTCAGCTCGCTCGCGTACGGTCGCTTCGCTCGTGGCGAGCTCATCAAGGAGCACCACGTCATCTGAACGCGCTGTCGCTCTTCCTCGCTCTCGATCTGGCGCTCGTCGTCGCGGCGGTCGTCCTGCTCGCGGTGGTGATCGTCCGCCCGAACCGCTTCCGCTATCTCGCGCTCGCGGCGCTGCTCATCGTTCTCGCCGTCGGCGTGTGGTTCACGGCGATCCGTTCGCCCGCCGCGCTTCCGTAAGTTCTGCGCATCGCGCGCCGCGCGGCCCGCGCGCGCACCTAAACTGCGGTCGATGTTCACGCGCGACGAAGTACGGCTTACGACGCTCGCCACCTGCGCCGGCTGAGGCGCGAAGCTGGGCCCCGGCCCACTGGCGCAGGTCCTGCGTCCACTCAAGGAACAGCGCGGTCCGGCGGAGCTCCTCGTCGGTCTGGCGACGAGCGACGATGCGGCCGTGTATCTCGTCGCGCCCGACGTGGCGATCGTCGAGACGCTCGATTTCTTCCCGCCCATCGTTGACGACGCGTACGCGTCGGGCGCGATCGGCGCCGCCAACGCCATGTCCGACGTCTACGCGATGGGTGGCGAGGTGCTCTTCGCTCTGCAGATCACCGCGTGGCCGGAGGATCTCTCGCTCTCGCAGCTGGAGACGCTCTTCCGCGGCGCGACGGACAAGGTCCGCGAGGCGGGCGGCGTCATCGCGGGAGGCCATACGGTCATCGACCGCGAGCCGAAGTTCGGACTCGCTGTGACCGGTCGCGTGCGACCCGATCGGATCCTGCGCAAGGACGCACTGCGCGTCGGCGACGCACTGTGGCTCACCAAGCCGATCGGCACGGGCGTGCTCACGACGGCGCACAAGAACGGAAAGCTCGCTCCCGAGGACCTCGCCTCGACCGTCGCGTCGATGGTGGCGCTGAATCGCGCGGCGGCGCGCGCGGCGCTCGATTCGGATTTGCACGCGGCCACCGACATCACTGGCTTCGCGCTTGCCGGGCATGCGCACGAGATGGCGGAGCGATCGGGCGTGGGGGTGCGTATCAGCGCCGCCGCGGTGCCGCTCCTCGTGGGTGCGCGCGAGCACGCCCTCGAGGCGAGCTTCGGCGGGCTCGAGCGCAACCAGGCGTATTTCCTCGCGGGCGATCGCGTGCGACTCGAGGACGTGGACGAGGTGATGCGAACGCTCATGCTCGACCCGCAGACTTCGGGCGGCCTGCTCGTCGGTGTCCCCGGAGCGCACGCGGAGGCATGGGATCGCGCGCGCAAGGATCAGGGCGTGAACGCCGCGCGCATCGGAGAGGTCGTCGAGGGAAGCGGTGTGACCGTCACCGCGTGAGCGTCCAGCCCGCGGAATCCGTCGAGCTCGAGGAGGCACCGGCACCGAGCGCGCGTGCCGCCGAGCTCGCGCGCCTGTCGCCGGCGAGAGCCGCGCTCGACCTCGCGTGGCCGGGGATCATCGAACAATCCGTCAACGCGCTCGGGACCGCGGCTACGTTCGCGTTCGTCGGCCAGCTCGGCGCCACTGCGACCGCGGGTGTCGGCGCGTCGAGCCAGTTCCTGTTTCTGCTCTTCCCGGTGTGGCGGTCTCTCGCGATCGGAACGGTCGCCGTCGTCAGCCGACGGATGGGAGAGGGCCATGCGGACGATGCCGCGGACGCAACGCGCCAGTCGCTGATCCTGGGCGCGATCGCGGGCGTTCTCTTCGGTGCGGGCTTCGTGCTGTTCGCCGATCCTTTGTTGCGCCTGCTCGGCGCCAGCGACGATGTGCTCGCCATCGGCGTGCCGTTCCTCGCGGTGGTCGGGGGCGCGAGTGGCTTTTCGACGGTCTGGCTCATCGCGACGTCCGCGATGCGCGCCGCGGGCGATACCCGCACGCCGATGCTGCTGGGCATCGGGTTTGTCGGCCTTGCCGTGTCGCTCGCGTACCTATTCATCAACGTGCTCGGGCTGGGTCCGATGGGCTCGGCATACGCGCAGGTGATCACCTGGGGGCTCGGGCTGGCCGCGACGCTCGTCCTGCTCTGGCGAGGCCGCGCCGGCCTCTCGATCGCGGGTGGTCCATGGCGGCTGACGCGCCAGACCACGACGCGCATGCTCGACATCAGTCTTCCATCGGGCATGGAGAGCGCGACGTTCAGCTTCGGCATCCTCGCGCTCTCGTTCCTCGTCTTCCGGCTCGGGACCGAGGACGTGGCGGCCCATCAGATCGTGAACACCATCGAGACCTTCTCGTTCTTCCCGTGCATCGGTTTCTCCGCCGCTGCGAGCGCGCTCGTCGGGCAGGCCCTGGGCATGCGCGACATGCAGCGAGCGCAGCGCGCGGGTTGGGCCGCCGCCGGCATGGCGACGGTCTGGGCGACGACCGCCGGTGTGGTGTTCTTCCTCGTGCCGGCGTTCTTACTCGGGCTGTTTACGTCTTCGCCCGCGGTCGTCGCGGCCGGCGTCGGCGCGCTCGCCGTCGTCGGACTCGGCCAGCCGGCGCAGGCGCTGATCTTCACGCTTGGCGGTGCGCTGCGCGGCGCGGGCGACACGCGCTATCCGCTGATGGTGTCGCTGTTCAATTGGTTCGTCGTGCGGCTGCCGCTCGCATACGTGCTCGCGTTCCCGTTCGGCATGGGACTGACGGGGATCTGGCTCGGCGTGACGCTCGACTATTTCGTGCGCGCGGGGCTGCTCGCTTGGCGGTTCAGGAGTGGAGCGTGGGCGAGGGTGAGGATGTGACCATCGGGCCGGTTCGGTGCCCAGGGAGGGAGTTGAACCCTCATGCCCTCACGGGCACATGCCCCTCAGACATGCGTGTAAACCATTCCACCACCTGGGCGGTGAACGCTAATTCTACCGCACCTACCCGGCCGTGGCGGAACGTGCGACAAGACTGAGAATCGACGTCGATGGCCCTCTACCGCTGCCCGCGCTGCCGCGCGGAGGACATCAGCGCCGACGCGCATCCCGCGCGCGTGCTCGACAACGGCGTCGAGCGACCGTTCTTCGTCTGCCGCAACTGTTACCGCGCAGCCGAGCTCGAGTTCAGGATCGCGAGCAGCACGGCCGACCTCGGTTATGTCCCGCTCGCGATCCGCGATGGGCTCCGCCAGCTGCGCGACTTCTACTCGACGCGTCTGGCCGAGGACGACGATCCCCGCGTGCGGTCGGCGCTCGTCGAGGTCGAGCGGCGATTGTCGATCGAAGCCATTCAGTGACACCTGAGGCCCGACCTTGCTGCTCGTACCGTCCGCGATCAGACTCTTCGCGTGACCACGATCCGGCCGGCGCTCCCGCTGCTGTGGCCCTCGTACACGCTCTTCCCGCTCGCGGCGCTCGGCGTACTCCTGTTCGGATCGAGCGGCGGCGATCCGGTGATGGTCGCCATCGGACTCCTGCTGCTCGCCGTGAACGCGCTCATCGTGGTGAACCAGGCGTACTTCACGACGATGGGCATCGAAGGCGACGAGCTCGTGTACCGCACGAACTTCGGCACGAAGACCGAGCGAGTGGCGATCGGCGCGATCCAGCGGATCGACGCGAAGCGCTACCCCGGCGCGCATTCGGGCGTCTCGGCGCCGTTCTTCGTTGCGCGCGGACGCAGCGCGACCGTCAAGGTGAACACGAAGCCCTACCGCCTCAGCAGCTTCGCGCCGCTCATCGCGACGCTCCGTCAAGCGAACTCGAGCGTCGAGCTTGATCCGTTCTGGTCGCGGGTCGCGGCCGGCGAGGACGTGTCGAAGGAGATCAGCCTCACGCCGCGCAGCCGGTGGTGAGCGACTAGGCCCGACGGAGGCGGCGATGCTCGATCGCCGTGCAGCGATCCCAGACGACACGCAGCCCCAGCGCCTCGGCGCGCCGCGCTGCGGCCTCGTTCCCGAGGTCGAGCTGGAACCACACCGCGGGTATCCCCGCCGTGAAGGCGTCGTCGACGACCGGATCCAGGAATTCGCCCCGGCGAAAGACGTCGGCGAAATCGACGCGCGTGTCGCGTGGGATATCAGCAAGCCGGTCGTACGCTTGCTCGCCGTCGACGACCGCCCGTTCCAGCCGCGGATTCACCGGGATCACGCGGAAACCCTGACCGCGTAGGTAACGCGAGACGGAGTTGCTGGGCCGAGAGGGGTCCGCGGAGTAGCCGACGACGGCGATCGTCCGGGCCGTCGTAAGGAGCTCATCGCTGAGCCCGCTCTCATTCATTCTCTCATGACGCGCGCTCGCGGAAAAGTCTTGTTCCGCATCTTCGCCGCACGATAATCGCGTTCGACATGCCACCTCGTTCACCGGTGATCTGGGCGACCAGCGCGGTCGGCGGCGAGCGCTTCCGCCGGCGGCTGGACGAGCGCCATCGCGAGCTTTCCGTGCAGGCCAAGCTCCGAGCGCGCACGTATCGGCGCTCTCGCGCGCTTCCGACGAGCGAGGAGTCGCAGCGACTGCGAGGCGATTTCCTGGCCGCCCTCGGACGTCTGTCGTCGTTCGAGAGCGCGAGCCTGCGACTTTCACGCTGCCGGTACGAGGTGCAGGTCAACGAGCGCGCCGACGATGTCACGCGCGACTACTTCCAGCTATGGCAGATCATCGCGCGCCACAGCGGATCCGAGTGGCCGCTGGATGAGCGCGATGCCGAGCGGTTGGATTACTTCGCGACGCAGCTCGGACGGCTCGAAGGCTTGGCTGACGCACTCACGCTCACCGGCCGCAACGTCCGTCTCTTCCCACTTCCACCAATGCCCTGGCTCACGATGGCGCAGAGCGCCGCGTCATACTGAACGCGGGCCACTAGCTCAGCTGGTCAGAGCATCTCCTTTACACGGAGGGGGTCGCTGGTTCGAGTCCAGCGTGGCCCACCGAGTTAGCCCTCATCCGCGGGCGCGTCGCGAGCCACCGCGTGTCGCGATGTTTCGTCGGACCCCAGAACGTGGAACCTCTTGTGCCGTTATTCCTTGAGGCCATCGCGCCTAGGTCGTTCCACCGCAGCGAAACACCGTCAGGAGGACAGCATGAAAGCATTCGGGCTGTCGGTCCTCATCGTCGCGATCGCGTTGTTCACGCTCGGCACCGCTGTGTCGGCGTCAGTAGCGATGATCGACGACGGCTCCATTGCGATGCTTCACGCATCGGATCAACAGTCGACCGATGCCGAGAACCGTGGAGATCGGGGCCGCGGTCACGGTCGTGCGGCGGAGAACGCCGCAGCCGAGAACACCGCAGCCGAGAACAACGCGACCGAAGTCTCCGCGCCCGCCTCGACATCTCAAGCGCTGACAGGTGGTGCCCGACCCGGTTGGGGTTGTGGCGACAAGAACCAC